>OIYG01000876.1_pt1 | contig 25727 bp, 53 predicted proteins | sample 1587861 | NCBI WGS metagenome assembly OIYG01 (sample SAMN03283272) | human gut metagenome | biome: human-associated habitat; material: feces | host: Homo sapiens | place: Peru | collected 2012 | reverse complement strand
TATATTCTTCAAATTCGTTTCTTATTTTCGCAAAGTCTTTTCTTCTGATCGGCACAGTATTCCCAGAAAACATAAGGAACGAAGTATTTATTTCTTTTACCTCATCCATGTTTATTATGTAGCTCTGGTGACACCTCAAGAATCTGGAATCCAGTAATTCTTCAATATCAGAAATTTTACATCGTTCCATATAAACTATACCGCAAGTGCAGTGAATAATGATGTATTTGTTTTGGCTCTCAATATATTCTATATTTTGAAATTCCACCCGATGAATAAAGTCTTTTCCTTTTATCATAAGAGTGCTTTTATGGATATGCTTAAGAGCGTGATTGAAAGCCCTATACATTCTGCCATTTTCAGAGCCTTTTATAATATAATGAACTGGGAGTATATCAAGAGCTTCAAAAACATACTCTTTGTGGGCTGTCCAGAAAATAATATTTCCATTATAGCCATTTGATCTCAATTCCTTTGCGACTTCAATTCCATTTTCTTCTTTCAAAACGATATCCAAAACCACAATATCATACCATTCGCCATCTGCCACATCGTCAATAAGTGGCTGCCCTTTATCATACGGAGTAATCAATACTTTTACATCACCATTTCGTTTGAGAAAATTATTAATCCGATTCATAAATATATCAATCTGGATTTCGCTATCATCACATATTGCAATTCTCATTCAAATCATCTCTTTTCACGTAAAATTCGCCACCAGAGGTGCTAATTTCGCCATTTCCTGTGTGATTGTATATTTTTTGATACAATGTTATTGTAATACATTAAGATGATAGTGTAAAGGGGATGGATTCATGGAGAAACATAAAAAAATCATAATTGTGTTTATACTGATATTCGTGCAGGCGTTCTTGATTCAATACGTTTACTTCCGCCCGGATCGTAGTATTATCTTTGGGAGGAATAAAACTATCGAAACTGCAAAAGCAGAGGTAAAACAGGTTGTTCATGAACGCTATAAATCCCTCGCAGACAAGCATCCAGCCCCTTTATTTCTATCTATTATTATTACGATTTGGAAAAGCAAAAATCACAATATTTACACAAAAAAACTTATAATTCATAGAAAAATCAGAATAAATCAGTTTGCCAGGAAAGATTTAAGCGGAAACAATTCTATCCCAGTATATGGTTATGAAAACATGATATAATTTAATAAATGAGAACAAACGTTTGGAATATTGGGAGGGATTTACGTGGATTACAAGAAAGAAATTATTGAGATGATAGAAAAAATAGAAAACGCTCGTTGGTTAAGAACAATATACGTATTTATAAAAACATTAGTTGAATAAAAAGAAAAGACAAGGGTTTGCGCATTGCCCTTGTCTTTTCTTTTATTTTGCTGAAATTGCATCGATTAGCTTTTCCAATTTATCCCATCCAGAATCATCAAGCCTTGCTAAAGCATTTATGAGACGATATTTAAAATCGTCATCATCAGCTTTTGTAACATATCCAAGTAATTTCGAAATTTCATCATTCCTTTTAACTGGATAAAACATCTCGCCTTCGCCATCTTTAAGCCATTCTTCACGAACATTAAATTCTTTACAAACATCATCAATTGTTCGATCTGAGGGAACTTTGTTTCCCATTTCAATTTGCGCTACAAAATTCCTGCTTATTTTCAACTTATCTGCAAATTCTTGCTGAGTTACGTTTAATTTTTTACGCAACTCTTTAAATCTGTCTTTCAATTTAATTCCTCCTTTCTGAAAATATATTACCATAAAATGTTTACAAAGTCAACAAAAAACTATTGACAAATGTTATCCCAGGGACTATACTGTGTTTACAAGGTAAACAAAGAAAGGAGGCGAAATAGATAATGTCAGAGAAAGAAAAAAAAATCGTAGAAAAGCTTAAAGAAGCAATTCCGAAAATGTCAGAGTTTGATAAAGGATACATTCTCGGGAAAGTGGAAAGTTTTTCCGAAAAAGAGGATGAAGAAGCTGACAAAAAGGAAAGTTCTTAATGGAGGTGGGAAAGTGAATATTCCAAACGAGACTATTGTGAAGTTTAAAAACGGAACAGAGTTACATATGCCTTCTGGTATATACGAAAAAATTTCTTTCGATAAAGATTCAATTATAGAACTTAAGTGGGAAGAAAATGACATGGACTACAAGGTACAGTTTCTATTTGATGATGTACTCTATATTGCGGAGACAACACAGAGTACATCTAAAAGTTAAAATGGTCGTTTGACAGAAGAACAATTGTTTACTTTCTTTTTATCCAACTCATTAAGAAAGTAATTCTCATCATGGGAATTGAGAAGTTTGGAAAAATCTGTACGATATTTAAAATATTTTTGACAGATATGAGAATCATCTAAATTCCCTAGAAGCTCAGAACAAAGTTTGGCAACAGCTAAGTCGTGAGCAATTTGAAAGTTATCCATTGTTAAAACCTCCTTCCTAAAGGAGATTATATCACAGAGAGTAGAAAAAATATATGTATGATACATATAATGTTCTTTATTCTATTTTGAAAGAACTCAAAGCTATGCGATAACTTACGAAGCTGCATAATTAAAACGCAAACGTAAGTATGTACCGAAGGCTATTTTCGGGAATTTACGACTATGGAGTGTACAAGAACTTGCGAGTAGATATGATTTCGGTCAATCCAAAGCATACACGATGAAATAGTAAGTAATGTTCGTGAGAACTTACATTATCTCGATGTGAGCATATTTAATCACATTTTGAGTGGCAGATTATAACATAAGAATTACTATAAGAAAATTTGTAAGAGGTTGAACAGATAATGAAAAAGAAAATCGGAAATAGTATGCGTATTCCAAAAAGTTTCCGTGGACAAATAGTGGATGCGAAACCATACCATGAAGAAGGAAGGGATGGCTGGACGTTTTGGCTGTTTGGTGAAAAATGGATAGCTTTTGGGAATTGGATTTTTGATGAATATTGGAAAGGAGACTAATGAACGAATTACAGATTTTTAATTCACCAGAGTTCGGAGATATTCGGACGGTAGAGATTGATGGTAAACCGTATTTTGTTGCAAATGATGTAGCAAAATCACTGGGATATAAAAGACCTGCTGATGCAGTTACTGCACATTGCAAGGGGTCGGTAAAACACCGATACCTTACAGAGGGTGGAGAACAGGAAGTAAAAGTTATACCAGAAGGCGATGTTTACCGATTAATTTCAAGGAGCAAACTTCCGTCCGCAGAGAAGTTTGAAAGATGGGTGTTTGATGAAGTTATACCATCCATCCGAAAGAACGGTGGTTACATTGCAGGACAAGAAACACTTTCTGATGAAGAATTGATGGCGAAAGCAATTCTGGTAGCGCAGAAGAAAATCGCAGAGAGAGACAAGATTATCGAAAAGCAAAGACTAAAAATTGAAGCAGACAAGCCGAAAACGATCTTTGCAGATGCGGTATCAACTAGCCACACTTCAATCCTTATCGGGGATTTGGCAAAACTTATCTGCCAGAATGGATATCAGATAGGGCAGAAACGATTATTCCAGTGGATGAGAGAAAATGGTTATCTGATAAAACGAAAAGGTGCCGACTGGAATATGCCAACTCAGAAGTCGATCGAAATGGGACTTTTTGAAATCAAAGAAAGCACTCATATTAATGGGAACGGATGCAATGTAACGACGAGGACACCAAAAGCGACAGGGAAAGCACAAATTTATTTTATTAACAAATTCTTAGGAGGTAAAGGATCTGAAAGATCTGACTGATTGCAGGTTTGGAAGACAAGTGGCCATAAGACCTGCTGGAAAAAATAAATATGGAAACATTTTGTGGATATGTAAGTGTGATTGTGGAAATGAGCACATTGTTCCCAGCGGAAAATTGATTCAGGGTAAATCAAAATCCTGTGGTTGCTATGCCAGAGAAATTCATGTGAATGAATTGGAACGCCACGGAATAACGACAGGTGGAAGCCCAAGAACTCTTATCATATGGAATGGAATGAAAGCAAGATGTCTCAACTCAAATGCTATATCGTATAAAAATTACGGTGGAAGAGGAATAAAGATTTGTGATGAATGGCTTAGCTTTGAGAATTTTCACAATTGGGCAATGTCTAATGGATATGCGGATGGCTTAGAAATTGACAGGATTGACAACGAAAAAGGATACTGCCCAGAAAATTGTAGGTGGGTAAGTAAGACCTTTAATAGAAAGCACCAAAGAAAAACAAGATATTTGGAGATATTTGGAATAAAATTGAATATTTCCGAATGGTGCGAAGAAGTAAAAATGTCAAAGAGCACTGCGTACAAGTATTTGCATATAAGCGAGGACACGTTCATAAATGAAGTCAAGAAAAGGATTAAAGACGGTCGCGGACAGCTATATTTCGTGAATAAGTTTTTAGGACAGGAGGATGCAAGTTGAAAGAAAAAGAGATTCTTGTCGAAATATTAAAAGAACTCCAAGCTATTCATAATATCCTGGAGCCCTCTAAAAAGAAACGTATTTTTGAAACTAATATTGATGGGAAAAGCATTTCAAAATGTGTTTCTGATGGAATTACTTCTGCTGTTCAAAACTCAATTGATGATTAGAAATTATGGGGAGGGAAACATAATGAATTTTGAAGAATATTTATCTGAAAAGATGTCAAGCCGTGAGGGACAAAAATATTTAGAGTTCAGAAGAAGAAACGGACAGAAAGCAGATGAACTTTACAAAAAGGTAAAGGATGAAATTGCCGAATGCCATCTGTCCGTTACTGAAACAAAGGGTTTTTTAGAATTTATGAAGTTGGTTATCGAAGAGCTTTCATATATTCCAGTCAAAGAATGACTTCTGTGGTAATGCCTTTAATATCAAAACCGTCAGAATCAAATACATCTTGAATTTCATTTGCGGTATGAAGCATTGAAAGAATTTCTTTTGAATACGGATGTTCTTTGCCACAGTTTGGACACGAAATTTTATCCGCACTTATTGCTTCATTCAAGTAGTAGCTACAACGACAGTTACAAGAAACTTTTATTTGTAGAAACATTTTAACACACCTCCTTTCTGAACACATTATACCATTCAGAGGGAGATAATAAAAGAAAATAGGGAGGAAAAAACAATGATTAAATTTGAAAACGGCTTAGTCAAAATTTCTGACAAAGGCACTGAAATTCTTGCAGAATATGCAGTTCTTACATTCAGAATCAAAGAGATGTTTGTAAAAGACGGCGGCGAAGAGAAAGAAGTAGACGAATTGCTTAGATATTCTTTTGAAAAAGGACTTCTTAGCGAGGAAGAGATTGATAAGCGGTTCAAGGAAGCAATGAAAGAACCAGAATTTGCAGGGATTTTGTTTGGTGCAGCTATTGCTTCATTATTCGGTCAGAAAGACAAGGAGGACTAATCATGGGAGAAACTAAAAGTACAGATTATGTACCCGAGAACGCCAATGAAGAATACGCACTTCTGGTTGGAAGATTAAAAGCATTTGAAGCTTGGGCGAATAGCGTGAACGATTATGATTTCACAAAGAATATGGCATTTAGAATGCTTGGACTTGATTTGGTCGAATCAAAGGAGGAAAAGAAAGAATGAAATGCTTTAAAGGCTTTGACAAGGACTTAAAGTGCAAAGGTTTCCAGTATGAAGTTGGAAATGAGTATGTGGAAGAAAAAGCAAATATTTGCGATTGCGGATTCCATGCTTGCGAATTTCCAATGGATGTATTCAGTTATTATCCTCCTTCGGATTCCAGATATTGCGAAGTTGAGCTTGAAGCGAATGATCAGAAATCATCTGATGATAGTAAGAGGGTTGGAAAGAAAATTTCCGTAAAAGCAGAAATTGGAATTGCCGGAATTATAAAAGCTGGCGTTGAATATATAAAAGAGCAAGTTGATTGGGAAGATGATAAGGCAACCAATACCGGAGATCAGTCAGCGGCAACCAATACCGGAGATCAGTCAGCGGCAACCAATACCGGAGATCGGTCAGCGGCAACCAATACCGGAGATCAGTCAGCGGCAACCAATACCGGATATCAGTCAGCGGCAACCAATACCGGATATCAGTCAGCGGCAATTGTCGAAGGAAAAGAAAGCATTGCGTTAGCTACAGGAATTAAATCAAAAGCTAAGGGAAAAATCGGATGTTTTATTGTTTTGGCTGAATGGAAAGAAATTAATTATGAATATCATCTTGTAGATGTTAAATCAGCAAAAGTAGATGGAGAAAATATCAAAGAAGATACATTCTATATGTTGAAAAGCGGAAAATTTGTAGAAGTAGATTAAGTTGCCCTGGAAGGTGCTGGAACACCAACCAGGACGGTATCTAACTAAGAATGAGTTAGTTAAATACAGGATAGATTATAACACACCTTCCTGTGTTTAACAATAGGACATTTAGGACAGGAGGGTATTTTTATGCGAAAAAATGGCGAAAATCAGCCACTTTCCAGTGAAATCATTGCTGATCTGGAAGAAAAACTGATGGCAAGAAATGTAATTATCGCTATTCTGGCAACTGCGCTTGCAGTAACCACATCCAGAAGAAAGTGAGGACAAAATGAAAGAGGTGGTAAAGACAATAGGAGAAATATTTGTAGGGATAGGGATGTTTACAGTAATCTTCTCAATCACATGGATGTTTACATCATTTGATGTTATCGGAGTGTTCTTCGTATCAACAGTCTTATTCTCAATGGTGTTTCTTCCTATTATATTAGGAACGGAGGAAAAGTAAATGCAAAGATTAAATAAAGTAAGATTATCCGGCAGAGCCGGGGAAATAGTATTCAGCCACGAACATTACGGAAGATACTATTACAAATTCATGCTGACAGTCATTCGAAAAAGCGGTGCAGTAGATATGTTCCCAATCGTTATAGAGGATTCCATTGTACGTGACAATGATTATAACGAAAAAGAGATTGTTGTAACAGGTGTAATCAGAAGCATGGACACTTCTAAAAATCCAAATAAGCACCACAATGCTAATTATATCGCAGCTGACGAGGTGGAAATCCTGGAAGAACAAGTTCCGGAGGGCGATATAAACGAAGTAGAGTTTATTGCCAGAAGTTGCACGAAAGAGCCATATGCAAAACTTACACCAGTAACGCACAGGAAAGTTTTAAATCTTTTTGTGGCAATTCCAAGAGATTTTTCAGAAAGAGCAGACTTTATTCGCTGTACTTTATGGGGAAAAGGTGCTGATCTGGCGGTAGACGTTAAAAGGAATGATTACATTAAAGTAACTGGCAGGCTAATGAGCCGTGATGTTTATGTTAATGGGGAAGAAACGGAAAGTGTATATGAGATTTCCGTGAAAGAAATGGAGAAATTGGAGGATGAAAAATAATAAGAATGAAGTTCAATTATACGGTACGTTAATGGATATTCAGCCAGGAACGTTTTTCAAGGGCGGAGAAAAATTCGTAAGATTTTATATTGGCGCAAAGCGTACCAGTGTGAACGTAGATTTGCTTCCAGTAGCAATACCAGAAAGAATGGCGGAAAACTGGAAAATTGGAGAACACATCTATATTGAGGGAAAATACACTTCATACAATAAAAAGGAAAATGGAAAATCACATTTAATATTGGAAGTTAAAGCAGAAACATTATTGGATGGAGATGGAAGCGCGGACGATGAAAACAAAATCATTCTGGAAGGTTATCTTTGCAAACCGCCGGTGTACCGCCGAGCACCAAGAGGAAAAGAAATCTGTGATCTGATGATTGCTTGCAACGAATATGACTTACGAAGAACAGATTATATCCCATGTATAGCATGGTGGAATGAAGCCAGAGAAGCTGCTGATTTCAAGGTTGGAGATTTCGTGAAAATAATCGGAAGAATCCAGAGCCGGATTTATCATAAAAAATTATCTGGTGATGAAGTGGAACTTAGAACAGCATACGAGGTATCAATAGGGAGGATTATTGAACATGAAAGTGGAAGTAAAGAAGATCGCATTGGAGAATTACAAGAAGTTTCCGAGTAAGTCTGTAGAATTGTTTCCGAGAACAGAGATTTCTGGCAGAAACAGAGAGGGAAAATCCACATTGCAGGACGCATATTTGGATGTTCTGACAGGAAAGATGGCAAATGGTACAGAACCGACTTCTATTCGCAGAAAAGAAAATGGCGTGGAAGTTGAAGGAGATATTGTAAGAGAAATTGAGGCTGTAATAAATGGAAGGGAAATTACAATAAGGAAAGTAACTAAAAAAGGAAAGAATTCTTCAAGTACAAGCTACTTTTTGAATGGTGGAGTTAAGTTATCAAAAGCAGATTTTAATGATTTCTTGAAAGAAGAAATTGCTTCACCAGAAGCAATAGCTATGTGTAGCAATCCAAGTGTTTTTCTTAATATGTTAAGAAAGTCAACTTCCGATGCCAGAGAAACATTAACGAAAATATGTAAATTTGATATGGAAGAATTTATTAACAGCAATCCCAGTTTCAAACTTGCAAAAGAAATTATTAAAGATAAAAGTATTAAAAATAAAAGTCCAGAAGAAGCCGTAAAAGCTCTTAGGTCTGACTTAAAAGAGAAGAAAGCTGAATCTAAAAAGGTTTCTGATGATATATCCGAATTATCTAAGAAGGAAGATGAACATGCAGACATTTCCTCCCTAGAATCCCAAAAACAGGAGCTTAATGCGGAACTTTCCAAACTGGAAGAACAGGAAGGGATTCTTGAAGATTCTGTAAAAGGATATAACAGTCTTTCATATGAAATCCGAGGTTTGAAATCTTCCAGGGATGGTCTGGTTAGCAAGGCGAATGAATGGTTAAGAGCCAGACAAAAATTCATTTCTGATACAGTTTCCGAACTTAGGTTAAAAAAATCAGAAAAGGAATCAAGCATTCGTATTATTGGAATGGAATTGGATAACCACATAAGAGTTGGACAACAGGAAAAAGCTGACTTGGATAGAGCCAGACAGGACTATCCAAGAATAAAAGAAATGGAGTGGGATGATTCTGGACTGAAAGCTATTGAAGCTGAAACATTCAATGATTCTGATACTATTTGCCCGACCTGCGGACAGGAACTGCCAGAAGAACAGGTTGCCGAATTGAAATCTTCCTTTGAAGAAAAAAAGAAAGACAGAATTGAAGCACAGTTGAAAGTAAAAGAATCCTTTGAATCGGAGAAGCAGGAAAAACTTAAATATGTCTGCGACCTTGGAAATACTTCCGCTGCAAAATTAAAGAAAACCAACGAGGAAATCAACAAATTGCAGTCGGAAATCAGTGTGGCACAGGATGAAGTTGCTGAACTCACTAAACAGATTGAGGAAGAACAGTCCAAATTTACGGAGCTTCCAGAATCTGTAGATATGTCAAATGATGAAGAATATCTTGCAGTTACAGCGAGAATTGCAGAACTTGAAGAGAAACTGAAATCATTTGATGATGTTCCTGGAAAGAAACAGGAATTGAGAATACAGATCAGCAATGTTATGAAACAGATTTCAAATGTGGATGCAGATATTAAGATTGCACAGGCAGCAGTCACAGAGAAAGAAAAGCGAGTAGCCGAACTGAATGAGGAACTGAGAAACCTTGGACAGGTACAAGCTGATATCGAAAAGAACATTGATACCGTTCTTAACTTCTCAATTCAGAAAAATAAGGCACTGGCAGAGAAAATCAATCCATACTTTAAGCATTTCCAGTTTAGTTTCCTTGATTACACGATTGAGGGAAATCCAGTGGAAACTTGCAAGATGATCTGTAATGGAGTGAATTATTTTGATGGTTTGAATTATTCTGACAAAATCTTGTGTGACATTGATTTGCTTAGAGGTTTACAGGCTTTGAATGGTTTGAATTTGCCGATTTTTGTTGACAATTCGGAGTCGATTAACCAAACCAGACTTCCTAATATTGAGCAGCAGATGATTGTCCTAAGAGTGACGGATGATGATTTGAGAGTGAGAAAAATCTAAATAAAAATCAAAAAGCATAGGTGTCGTTGCATGGCAATGAAAGTTGCCATTATACCAAAATATATGACTGTAAAGAACAAAAAAAGAAAGAACAAGACAGTATAAAACATCTTTCGTTGCTATACACAGGCACCTATGCAGAAACAGGAGGGGAAAATGCTAACAGCAACATGGGGAAAACATTTTTTCAAGGCAGATGCTACAAAATGTGCATCTGAAATCATGGAAATTTGCGATCAGATGGAATCAGCTACACCACAGCAGATTCTTGAGAAAGCAAGGGATGAAAGCACAGAATTACATAAGTGCTTCACATGGGATGATTCCATAGCAGCTGAAAAATACAGAATCCACGAAGCCAGACAGATTGTTTGTCAGTTAAAAATCGTGGAACAGGATATTGATAACAAGTCAAAGCCGACAGCAATTCGAGTGTTTTACAAGACAGATGGTAAAAGCGGATATAAGCCAACACAGCTTATTTTGAAACAGCCAGATGAATACGAAGCACTTTTAGAGCGTTGCCGAAATGAACTTCTGTCAGTGAAACAGAAATACCAGAATATTTCCGAATACGAAGAGGTTTGGGAACTGATTAATTAAGCATGAACGCCGCTACTGTGCTGATATGCCTGCAAGAGTAGGAAGAAATCAAACTATATTATGGCACATTATATTGCTAAATAGGACAATACATAATATCACAGAGCACAGCAATGCACCTCATTCTTGTAGGAACATGAGTGCAGTAGCGGCGAAATTCCTATGTTGATATACCTGTAAAACAGGAAGAAATTACAGAATAGCACAATATGAAACACGAAACTATAAAACAATAAAGCACTATAATTACCTATTTTACAGGTTTATGAGCGTAGGAAACCACAGCATTTATCAGTCTGCATAAGCAGAAAGACAGGATAACTCACAACACAACAAAATAAAACAATTCAGTATAGTGCAGTACATCTTTCCCTTGTGCAGAGTGACAAGTGTTGTGAACACTTACTATAGGACAAAAATTCTTACAACAGGAAATAATAGCACAGAATAATACACACAGCACTTAACGGATGGGCTGTTTTGTAGGCGGTATAAATCGTCAGGACAGAACACTACAGTACAACACAATACAAAACACAACATATGACTTTTATATCGTCTATAAAGCAGCCCTCCAAAATCTGAATATTGGGTAGGTGGCATGAATATGCCGCGAGTATAGAACAGGATACAACATTATAACACAGTACAGAATATGACAAGACACTTCATGTTACCTACCGAGTATTCAACACCAAGTGTATTTAGTTGGCAGTAGAAAACTGCTAAGAAAATTATATCTTCGCACAATAGAGAACAGCACACGACAGTAAAATATAGCTCATTCTACTGCTTGCTAAGTACATTTGGAAATTTGCACAAAGATTCAAACGGATTAGTTTCGCATAACAGAACAGCACATGACAGAACAAAACATTACAGCATAGCGTTACTAATCTGTTTGAGTGTTTGCGCAAACAGAACAGGAATGTTCACCAAATAACAGTAAATCACAATACAACATTTAGGAGGAAAGCAACATGGCAAACAAAAACATCACAATCGAACCTTTAAAGGAAACCACATTAAGAGTTGAGTTAATCGGGGACACAGACCTCATTCTTCACAAGAGAAGCCGTTACTATGAACAGGCTGAATGCTTCAAGCAGTCCAAGGACAAGGGCTTCAAAATGCCAGTTATTTACAATCAGCCCAAGAATGTTTGGGAGGGCTTAATTACTGGTATTCACTGGGAGAAACCGATTAATTTCCATGATGAAGATATTTCCCTTTACACAGAGGAAGAGTGGAAAGATTACATGGAAAACAACAGACCTTGCATTCTTACCCAGGCATTCAAGAAATCATTCACAGAAACATTTATTACTTTCTTCAAAGATTCCACAGGAAAGAAAGGAACAGATATCAAGCGTTCTCTTTCAATCGAAGGTTCTATTTGCCCGGTAAACTTTGAATCTGTTGAGGTGGTAAATAAGATCGTTCCGACTTCTGGAATCAGCGCAAGCCCGGTTCTTTGCAGTAGCAACGTGTTCCATAACTGGCGAACCACTATTGAGGTATCTTGCCCGGATATCGTATTTCCATATGAGACAGTGTTACAGCTGATTGAAACCAGTGGAAAGTATATCGGAATCGGAACACAGAGAGCAAACGGAAACGGAAGATATCACATCAACCCGGACAATGTAACTATCATTTAATTAGGTAACTATCGGTGGTATATGAATCCGGGTGAATGCCCGGAAATCACAACAGGATATAAAATTCCAATAAAGCAAATAACAGGACAGGACACAACACTTCATCCTGTTTCATATGCCACTGCGCATAACTCTTGGGTGCATTCACGGTGGATTGAGATTTCGCCACAGCAGGATAATACATAATAGCACAATAGAGGATAGAACAATATATTTCAATTCACTATGCATGCACCTAAGAGAAAAATATAAAAAAGAAAAAGGAGAATTGATATGGCAGAAACAACACAGGTAGCAAATTTTAACACACAGCTTTCCTACTACACAAATCGTTATGTTGATTTAATGGAAAGAGATTTGACTTCAAGAGGAATGGAATTTGATTCCTACTCAAAAGATTGCGTAGTAGCGGCAATGGGATCTATTTTCCAGATGGTGCATGAGAGCGGAGTAAGTTTTGAGGCAATAAATGGCTCCAACCTTAAATTCATTCTGAGCAAAGTAGCAGCATTGAAACTGAATGCAAATGCACAGCCGAGAGAGTGTTATTTCCAGATCAGAAACGTAAACATAGCAGCGAAAGGGCAGAAACCTCAATGGGAGAAGAAAATCGAATTTGCGATTGAGGGCGATGGAAATGACTCTCTTGTAAGTAGATATGGTGTCGATGTAGCTAAAGTATTCCCGTACTGGAAAGTCAGAGAAGGTGATAAGTATATCCCACCAAGACATAAAGGTGTGGAAATCACACCGCCAGAATGGGAAGAATCTGGTGTAGGTAAGGTAGTCCGTATCGTATATCCGATTCAGTATAAGGACGGACATATTGAATATCTTTCTTGTGAAAGAGCAGATGTACTGAAGAATCTTGCAGCACACATCAAGAATAATCTCCAGAATGAAACGTTTGGAATTTGTGCAGACAGATATAAAGCTACAGATGTGCAGAAAGCTCAAATTGAAGCAAAGAAAAAAGAAATCATGAAAAAGGTCGCTGACATTGGAGAACTGGAAGCAATCATTGACTGTGAGGAATTAAGACCGTATATTTCACCGTCTTATTATGAAACACAATCCAGAGAATCAATGATTATTCGTAAGATGCGAAACAACATTATGAAGTCTATTCCTAAGAGATGGGACAATCCAGTGCAGGCTTACGAATACAACATGATGGATGCCACATACAGAGAAGTACAGGAAGAAATCGAGCAGAACGCCAATGCAGAAGAATTTATCCCAGACGAGCCAGAAGCAATCGAAGAAAAGCCAAAGAAGCTAACCGTAGCCGAAACCGTAAAAACAGCAGAGAAAGAACCAGTTCCGGCAGCAGAGCCAGTGGAAACAGAAATTCCGTCATTTATGAGCCAGGAGGAAATGTAGGATGGAAACTTCCACAATTGTGCTTATTATTTTGCTTTCAATAGCACTTTTGGGATGGATAGTAACTTTTATTCGAAAAAATGAATACAATCGAACCAATTTAATTATTCTTTTAAATGTTATTACATATGTGGTACTCATTATAATCCGACTTACAATGTAAAAGGAGAGTCAAAATGAAGCATAAATGTATTAAGACAGCAGTATTGATTACAGGGGTTGTAGCAATCACAATGTTTAGTGGTTGTTCTTCCTGTAGCAGATCATTAAAATCACTGTCTAGTGATATTGACGGTGGTCTGAACCGTACCGTAACTGTTTACGATTACAACGGCGGTAAAATCAAGTCCTGGTCTGGGAAGTTTGATGTTTCCGAATCCGAGAATGAAGTTTATTTTGATGATTCGGACGGAAAGAGAGTTATCATTCATGGCGGTATTGTCGTAAATGAGGAAAAATGATTTAAAGGAATATTCGGAAAGCGAGGTGATGCCATTTGTTCATGAAAGTAGTAAACACAGGAAGTACCCATGGAAACTGCTATGTTTTGAAATCGAACAGCGGAGAAATGCTTCTTCTGGACTGCGGATGCAGATACAAAGACATTCTGAAAGCTATTGATTATAGAACAAGTGATGTTTCTGGCGTGCTTCTTACCCATGAACATGGTTGAGCGATCACCGTGAATCATTTAAAAATCTGATGAATTTAGGTATTCAGATTTACACCAATGATGAAACCGTGGAACATCTGCAAATCATCACTGGCGAATTGATGAAAGGCATTCCAGAGAAAAGACCGTTTCTGGTTGGCTCATTTACAGTAATACCGTTCTATCTGCCACATACCACAAGGGATAAGGACACAGGGCAACTTATTCCGTGCTTCAACTATGGTTATATCGTGGAGCATGAAGAAATGGGAAAGCTACTGTATATGACAGACTTTGAATATTGCAAGTACAATTTCAAGACAATGCGATTGAACCACTTAGTTATTGAATGTAACTATTGTGGAGAATTAGTTGACCAAACAGCTGAAAATTACACGCACAGGCTTAAAGGGCATTGTTCCTTAGATACTTGCAAAAGCTTAGTAAATATGAACCATACGGCAGCTTTGCGGACGGTAACATTGGTTCATTTGAGTAACGAAGCAGCTGACCCAGAGCAGATTTTGAAAGAGATTAAAGAAGCGGTGGTTTGGGATGATGCACTCGTCCAGATTGCAACACCTGGACTGGAAATTAACTTGGACTTATGTCCGTTTTGAAAGGAGAAACTTAATGAAACTGTATTTTTACATTCTGGGTACAGACAGAAAAACAGGAAAATGGAATCTTCGTCTTGAAGAATGTGAAGTAATAGAAAAGCCGAAGACATACAAACCAGTAACTAAATTCCCTGACGGAATCTACGGTTCGTTTATAAAAAAAGAATCAATAGGCAATTTCATTAGCGAATACAGCAAAGTGGTTGTACTAGATTCACCTGATTATGAAAAAGCAAAGGAAGTATTTTTTAAAAAATACGATAATGAATTAAACACGCTAAGAAAAAGAATTAATTTCTATGAGGAACTTAAATCTGCGGTTGAAGCAGGAGAGGAGAACTGTAAATGAGCGTATTCAGTGTACCAGTAACAATTGGCATTAACGAGGAAGAAATTGCAAAGGAAATCCGTAAAAATGTTGAGGACAGGGTAGTTGAGAATATTACTAAAGAAATCAAAGGAGTTATTTATAAAAAAGAGTTATATGGTAGTAGAGAAACCAATGAGCCGCTGTGTAGGATGATACATTCTCATATTTCCGAGATACTAGAAAAGAATGAAAGCGTGATCGTACAGGAAGCGGCAAAAGCCTTGGCAGATAAGATGATTAAAACCAAGGCTGTGAAAGAAGCAATAAAGGAAACTGTCGAGAAAGTTAAGGAGGATTAATCAATGAAAATCTTCTTAAAAACACTTGACAAACTGAAAAAGCCAGAACCTTCCGAACAGGAATGTAAGTACGATAAAGGATGGAATGATGCAATCAAGAAAGTTGAAGAACTGATTTGTTCCTACAGTCCTGCGGATATGTGGTTTCCAACAGATTTAATTTTGCCGCCAGAACCAAACAAGGAAGAAAACCCTGGAGATTGGAAAGAATATGCAGTTACAATTAAGGGAGCTGTTCTTCCAACAAGTCTTACATATTTAGGGGACGGTAAATGGGGAAGCGTAGAAGCATATGGCTTTGCATATTATCCGGTCATTGCATGGCAACCAATGCCACCAGCCTACAAACCAGGGAGGTAACACCATTGGAAATAACAATCGGAATCGGTGCAGAGGAAATTAAAGAAATCATCATGGAGCATATCAAGACAAAAGGATTCAATGTAACAGAAGATGATATTTCCTTTGTTATCGGGAAAGAAGAAGTTGTAACAGGGAATGCAAAGAAAATCAAACACGCACTTATCAGATGCGACATTCAGATTGAGAGGTGAAAAATTGTGAATATTGTTATTCTTTCTGGAAGATTAACTGCTGATCCAGATATCAGAATGGGAACGAATGACACCAAAATTGCAAGATATATTTTGGCTGTCGAGAGAAGAGTGAAAAAGAATACGGAAAGAAAATCTGACTTTATCGCTTGCGTATGCCTTGGCAAAAATGCAGAATTCGCAGAGAAATATCTTAAAAAAGGCACGAAAGTAAATGTGCGTGGAGAATGGCAGACTGGAAACTATACGAACAAAAATGGCGAAAAAGTCTACTCAAATGATTGCCTTGTTGCAGAGCATGAATTTGCAGAAAGAAAGAGCCAGTCACCACAAGCACAGGAAACAGACACACGACCAGTACCGCCGCCAGAACCTAGCTTCATGGATGTGCCGGATTTAGGTGGTATGGAAGATGAATTTCCGTTTAGTTAGGAGATTGTATGCCAGATATTGCAGGACAAATTGATTTATGGAGTTTTTTCAATACCATGGCTCCACAGGAAAAGAACGAGCCACCTATTTTATTAAAAGAAGGTAACCGCATATACAAGGTGGTAAAAGGAGATGTAAAGAAATTTACTGTTGAACACCATTCTTTTATTTGTGGAGAAGCAAAAGGCAACAGAGGGTATTTTCTGACAGAAGTTAACAATGCAAACAGCCATGATACCGTATGGAACAGCGATATTGGAAAAATAATATTCTTCGATAAAGTAACGGCAGAAAAGACAGCGGAAGAATATTTAAAATCACATGATGTTGTTTTAGCAACGGACATGAGTGTTTTAAACACAGTAGCATTTTCTTATATAAGAGCCTGCGACAAACGAGAAATGATTGCTTTTTATTGTGAACTTGACAATGGAATGCTTTATATGAAAGAGTTTATGACTTATGCCAGTTTACATTTGAAAGAACACAAGGGAAAAGCAATAAAGAAATTCATGGAACAAGATGAATTTAAGTATTATAACCCACAACAAATTCAATATGTTCCCAAATTAAAGAATATGTATAAAATAAAGACAAAATATGATTGGGATTATTCAGAAGCCAGTCACAGTTATGCAACAGGTTGAAAGAAGGTGATATAAATTTGAATTACGCACAAATATTCGCAATAAAGCAAGAACGAGAAGAGCGAATAAAGAAGATATGTCCAGGGATTCCGAATTCTAGTGGCATATATGCTTTTTACAGGGTGGATGAAGCTGGTATTCGACGCAGTTATGTGGGGCAAGCACTCAGACTTCGTGAGAGATGTGCGAGCCATTTAGGAGAATACGATCACATAGCATTAAGCCTTAAAAAGCATAAGTTTTACAGTGAAAGTAATCCTACCGGTTGGAAACTTTCATATAGAACATGTAGAAAGGATGAACTTGACCAGAAAGAAATTGAAACAATTAAGGCTTTTGCAGATAAAGGATTCCAGATGTACAACATTACAGCTGGTGGACAGTCAACCGGAAAGCAAGTAACAGGACAGTATAAACCGCCCAAGACATACAGACAGGGAATCCAACAGGGCAAAATAACCCTTGCAAGAGAATTAAAACACATCATTGATACTCACTTAAAAGTATCAATCAGACCAGAAAAAACAAATAACAAAGTATCTATTAAGGCACTGGAAAAATTCAACGACTTACTCAATGAAGAAAATTATCACTGATTCTAACACACCAGTAGTTCTACTGGCTAAATTCCAAAGATAAAAAATGAATAGAGGTGAGTTTTGTGTCAGAAAACACAAACGAATGCGTAATTGAGTGGATTCCAGGAAGAGATTATGTAGGGCTTACTGCCAAGAATGGGAGTTCCTGGAAGAACAGATGTGAGGAATTAGAAAAGGAGTTTCCAGAAGATGTGAAAATTATTGCCAGAAATAACGATGGATCTATTTTCGCCCACTTGCCATATTCCTACATTAAAATCAATCCACCTAGAAAATATTCTGATGAAGCGAAAAAGAAAACTGCGGAAAGATTAAATAAAATGCGTGCTGAAAAAAGTAATACTGCGGCAGAAGAGCCGTTTTGCGTATGAATTACCGTCAGAGGAAATATAATGAGGGGCAATCTGCCAGAAACGATATTTACAGATTTCTTGTTAAGTATTTTGAGAAACACGGATATATGCCTTCTTATGAAGAAATTATGGATGGAACAGACCTTACAAAGTGTACCGTCCAGAGACATATGCGGCAATTGGAGATGGATTCTCTGATTACCACAGAACATCCGGGAATATCGAGAGCGTACCGTTTGACGGAATACAGATACGAAAGGAAGAAACATGGGAAGCAAATTAAAGATGAAATCGCCAAAGAAAAATAGAGTGTTGGAATGCGATAATCAAATGTCACAGGCATTTGCCAGAGCCATGCAGAATTCAAGAAAAGAGCTTGAATTTATGCAAGATCAGGCTTACAACGATGGATTCAGCACTGGTGATGACTGGGCGAATACAATTAACACGGTAACAACCATGTTGGCATTACGGAAATTGCATGGTTTTTCCACTAAAAGACTTTTGGACGTAATTAATTGTGCAAATGAGTTTGTGGGCCAAGCGAACCGTGGAGAAAGAAGTTTTATGAGCATGGTTGAAGAGTTGGAATCCGAAACAGATGTGCGGATTCCAGATTTAAATAAAGAATTGGTCAGAAGATTTGGAGCGTAAATATTATGGATTTAGAGCAAAAAGCAATTGAAAGAATTCGACTTGCATCTGATCTCTCGTTGAAATATTATGGAAAGCCACTTGTATGCGAGTATTCCGGAGGAAAGGATTCGGATGTACTTCTAAAGTTGTTCGGAATGTCTGGAATCCCGTTCGAGGTTCATAATTCGCATACCACTGTTGATGCACCGCAGACAGTAAGACATATCAAAAATGTTTTTTCTGAATTGGCGAGTAAAGGTATTAAATGTGAGATTGACTATCATGTACAGGAAAGCGGAAACTGTCTTACAATGTGGAATCTTATTCCCAGAAAGCTAATGCCACCTACCAGAATCGTTCGATATTGTTGTTCAGAACTGAAAGAAGGCGGGAATCCCAACAGAATGATTGCAACAGGCGTTAGATGGTCTGAAAGCAGCAAGAGAAGTAATAGAAGCCCATTTGAAGTACTAGGACAGACAGCAAGCAAAAGTATCGGTGTTTCTGATGAGAAAATGCTTATCACCGACAATGATAATACTAGAAGATTATTTGAAAATTGCCAGATGAAAGCAAAAACAGTAGTCAATCCAATTATTGATTGGACAGAGCAGAATATCTGGCAGTTCATTGGTGAGAAAAACATTCAAGTATGCGAACTGTATCAATGCGGATATAACAGGTTAGGCTGTCTAGGCTGTCCACTTGCATCAAAGAAGCAGAGGGAAAAGGAAATGTATGATTTTCCAAAGTACAAGCAAGCCTATATACGTGCTTTTGACAGAATGATTGAGGAACGCAAGCGGCGTGGAAAAGATGTGAAGTGGAGCTGTGGTGAAGAAGTATATCTATGGTGGATGCAAGACAATAATGTAGTTGGTCAGATGGAATTATCTGATTTTATCGAGTATTGAAATCATGGAAGACTGCAAAATAGCGCGTCAGTTGCTTACATGGGGAAAGTGAGGACGGAAAATGAGCGAAATTAAATTCAGTGACGAAATACCAAAAAGAGAAAGACGTTCCAGTACAAGCATTTATCCAGAAGAATTGTTGGATAAAAAATGCAGTGGTTGTGTGAGATGTCAGCCGAGAAAAAGAAAAGGCGAGACAGGCTATCACTGTACGACACAGTCTTACATTAAAGACATTTCGCCAGAAGATAAAGCTTGCGTTATTTACTGGGACAAAGAAGAGGAAAGAAAGTACAAAGCGTTAAAGGCGCGGGACGAAGAGAACCGTAGAAAAGAACTCTGGAATATCTATTCAAAGCGAGAACCGATCAAACTCCCTATCGTAAATGATGGTTACGGAATAATTCCAGAATGTCCTATTTGTGGAGAAATGCCATATAGCACTAAGCAGTGCCACTGGTGCGGTCAGAGGTTCATTCAAGACGAAGAAGTGAAAGAATACGAAAAGCCGCTGACGAAAGAGGTAACTTGCTTTTCATGCGGTAGAAAGGTAATGGTAAATGTAAGTAAGTATAACGGACACATTAGTTATCATTGCCAGTGCGGAACGAATTTTATTGAATAAGGAGGACGAAAATGAGCTACTGTGACGGAACCTGTAAGTATTTGAATACAAGAAAACACAAATGCGAATTGACAGGAGAAAAGCTCACGTACATGAAATACAGTAGTGCTGTAATTGAGTGTTCAGTGCACGAACATAGAGGATTCTGTGAGAAAGATAAGGAGGACACAAAATGTTAATCAGAAGCCAGGATAAAAGCCGATTGATCAGTCTTAACAATACACGAGAGCTGCGATTCTGGGAATGTGCACAAGGGTTTAATATAACGGATTGCGTGTGCCCAATTGGTCATTATTCCACCAAAGCAAAAGCCATGAAAGTACTGGATATGATTCAGGAAGCCTATGCGGACGCAAAATTAAATGAAATTCTTCTTCCTGATGTCTGCAAATCGGCTAGTGAATCTCAGAGGGGAAAAGATAATACATCAATTGCAAAAACTATTAGAAAAGATTTTATGAAAAAAATGATATTCCAGATGCCAGAAGATAGGGAGGTGGAAGTATGAAGTATAGAAAGAAGCCAGTTGTAATTGATGCAGTACAGTGGACTGGTACAAATCATCGAGAAATGTTCGATTTCTTGACGGACTATCAGTGTACAGACCAGTACATGTCGGCAGAAGGTAAGAATTTCTATATTGACCATTGGAAGGTTCTAGGCGGTCTGGTTATTAAGACACTTGAGGGCGAACATCTTGCAAACATTGGAGATTATATTATCAGAGGTGTTCACGGTGAGTTTTATCCGTGTAAGCCAGATATATTCAAGGAAACCTATGAGGAAGTGGAATGATGATTCTAAACCAGAAAGACCAGAAAATCTGCGATAAATATAGTGCCTATGATAATTCTGGACGCGTACATTGCTGGGAATGCCCTTTAATTAAGGGCAACCCGAGTCAATATGATTTTCGGTGCAAAGCAAACAGCCATTATAACAGGAAAACACATGAATGGGAATATGACGAAAACGAGCAAAGTAGAAAGTTTGAGGAATTTCTTAAAAGATATTATTAGGAGGGCATGATGAGCATAGTACGAACCAGATTAGAGCAGTACAAAGCTGAGATAGAAAAGAAATCACAGTATAAGCATGGACTTCCAGGGAGTGCACTGGATATTGTGAATACTCTTCTGAATGATCTGGAACAGGACGAGAAAGAAAATGGTTGGATTCCTGTAAAATATCATCAGATATCAGAAAAAGAACGTGCAGAAGAATTCCTTTCAAAAGACATACAATATATGCTTGACTGCAAAATGCCAGATGATGGACAAGAAATATTGGTTACTAACGGAAAATCAACATGGCAAGATACAAGCTTTATTGATTGTGACGGATATTATCTTGATAGCGGTTATGATTGGATTGATATTACGGCATGGCGACCACTTCCAGATCCATATAAGGAGAATTGAAAATGCGCTTAATTGATGCAGACAAACTGAAAAAAGATACGTTACTTCAAAACATTTTAGGCGAACCAATGCGGAAGATTATAGACAGATATATACATATCGTGGACAGTCAGCCGACAGCTTTTGATGTGGACAAGGTTGTGGAACAGTTAGAAAAACTAAAAGATACCGAACAGGATGATAGTGTTGCGGAGATTGTGAGCACAAGAATCTGGAGCAAGGCAATTCAGAGTGCGATTAGTATTGTAAAGGGCGGTGGTATCAAATGACCGAAGAACAGTATAAAAAGTACGAAAGATTATATTCAGAATTACAACCCGTAAAAACGTTTTTGAGTTGGTGCGGTGATAGATATAAAAACCAGTCGACAAGTAAATTCCAATTTAAGATAATCACAAAAGCCAAAAACTTTTTCCTTTACAGAAAATGGTATGCCGCTACCACAAAAGAAAATACCTTTGAAATCCCAGAAGATTTGCAGAAACGGATTATTGCTTTGATTGAAGAATGGGTTGAAGAAAAAGAAAACAAGATGGAAAACATTTAGGAAGGTGGTTTGAATGAGAGAAATTCTTTTTAAGGCAAAACGGATTGATAATGGCGAATGGGTTGAGGGATATGTAGTTCGCAAACGTGGATTATATTTTATTTATGATATTGTAAATTCAGAATCATGCAGACAGAACAATTATGAAATTGATTCAGAAACACTCTGCCAGTTTACAGGACTTTGCGACAAGAACGGGAAGAAAATTTGGGAGGGTGATATCATTTCACACCAAAGAGACAATGATGATTGCCCGTTTCCGAATAAGGATACGAAGAAAAGATTTGGGAAAGTATTCTATCAAGGTTTTAGATCGACTTTTGCTATTGGCATGGGAAGAAATGGAAGTAGATCTATAAATGATGATTTGTGGAAATACGTTCAGAATGGAAATCGAGTTGAGGTTATCGGAAACCGGTTTGACAACCCAGAATTATTACAGGAGGAATCAGATGAGTAAATGGGATGTAAGTGTTAGCATGAGATTATCAATTGATTATGACGGAATTATAGCTGAAACAAAGGAAGAGGCCATAGAAATAGAAAAAAGTAAAGCATTGGAAGACATTGATTATAACAATTGTGATTGTGATACTAGCAATCCAATAGTGTATTGTTGCCTTGAGGAGGAATCATGAGTAAATCAGTATTAGTGATGAAAACACCAGAATATTGTGAATCATGTGTTTTACACGGTGGAATATTCCATTCTTTTTGTAAAATAAATTGTAGATATATCGAAGACTTAATCGCAAAGCCAGATTGGTGTCCACTTATGGACTTGCCAGAGAAAGACAATGGAGATTATCCATCCAATACATTTGATGCTGGCTTTGTAGAGGGCTGGAACCAGTGTATTGATGAGATCACAGGAGAGGTGAAATAGATGATTGATCTAGCGAATAAATGCGTATTAATCATAACACATGAAGAGTATGAAAATGTTCTAAAAGTAGCAAAGAAACAAGGATATAGATGGTACGGTGGAAAAGAAGTGTATCCATATCCCTTTGAAGAACAACAGATCCCGGATATATTAAAGTTCTATGGCAATAAAGAACTAACAAGAAATGCCAGCCTTACACTGGGTTATGACCTTACACTGGGATATGAATTAGTAGAAGCATCAGACGTAATTGAAGATGAGAAGAAGATCAAAGATGCTATAAACCTTGTCATAGCATTTGCTAAAAACCCAGACAGAACATTGATTGACTCACTTATTAAGTCCTTGAAGTTACTTGCAGATACTGTAGAAAGTCAGATGGAAGAGGTGAAATAGATGATAAAAATTAGCAAAATTGCCTTTGAAGCATTAAGCGATACGGACGGAAATGTTTCAAGAAAACCAGCGGAATGGTGGAGAAGAAATAAATTGGCATGTATTTGGTGCATATTGTGTATTCTGGCAGAGATTCCGATAGTAATATTAAGATTTGTACTTATGACAATTTGTTTTATTCCACATAAATTTATGAGCATTTAGAAGATATGTCTTTTTAAGAGGTGAAGTAGATGGAGAGATTAACACTTGATGAAGCTATTAAACACGCAAAAGAAGTAGCAAAAACAAATCGTGCCGAAGCAACATATAATTTTCCTAATTTGAAAGAGTATTACGACAATTGTTTAGAATGCGCTAATCAGCACGATCAACTTACGGAGTGGCTTGAAGAATTAAAGTCTTATAAAGATTTAGAAGAACAGGGCTTGCTTGTGAGGCTGCCGTGTAGGTGGATGAAAAAATAAAGGAGCAGATATTAAAGCTCTGCTCCAATAATTGATTCTTCAAATGTTTTTCCGTGATACATACGCTGCCTAACTTTAGAATAGTTAAGATTCAATTTTCTGCACCAATTTGCAAGTGTATCGTTTTCGTTTTTGTATGAAATGATAATGTTATTTTTCTTGTTATTTACTTGAATACTCCATTCAACCCATCTGCAATTAGATGGAGAGTATTCGAGCGTGGAATTTTTTCTGTCTAATGTAAGCTTATCGGAATAACCATTATTGATAGACCAATTGTAGAAATTTATAAATCCATTTTCGCCTAACCATTCATCACAAACTGTTATTCCTTTTGCACCATACCATTTATACGATTTGTTATTAGGATTATAGCATCTTTTCTTCATATCATTATAAATGTTATATATGCGTGAATGGTTTCCTTGCTTTGCTTGATTGTGCTTATTATACAAACAACCGCAAGCTTTTGTATTACCAGATTTTAACAAATCTGCACGAACAGAAATTGTGTTTCCACAATCACATTTACAAATCCAATAAGGTCTGTCTTTTTTTGATGTATCACGACTGATTACTGTTAATTTATTAAATTTTTTGTTAGTTAAATCTTCTAATTTTGGCATATTCTACCTCCTTTATACAATTATACAATATCCAACTTTAGAAGTCAATAGAAAGGAGTGATGTTATGAGCAAAACCGTATTCCTAACCCGTGAAGAAGCTGAGAAGAAATTGGGAGAACTCAAAAATGAAATTTAAAGAATTTGAAAATTGGTGCAATGAAAGAGCCTGTGATGGATGTTGGGGAATGCTAACTGCCATGGTGTGTATTGATTTAATCGGCAAGGTTAAAAAAGCCCCATTTTGGAAAAGAGAAAAATTCTGGAAAGAAAATTACGAGCAGCAGGTGTTGGAAGAGATTATTAATCCGATAGAGAAGAAGTTGGAGGAGATGAAGAATGCATAGACATTTATGGACTAAATACTACCATCATAGAAGAGGGCATGCATACAGATGCGCTATTTGTGGAAAATTATGGGGATGAAAGGAGAAAAATGGACGTTAAAGAAGCAAAAGACATCTTATCCGATATAAGAGACCGGCATTTATGTTTCTTGGGAGATTCAGAAATCAAAGAAGAATGGCAGAAGAAATATCTAAAAGAAGCATGTGCGTGTGATTTTGGGGCAAAGGCTCTTGCTGGATTAATCACAGGGATAAAGATTGATAAAGGTATTATTGCAGATAGCATTCAACACTACGGCAAAAACAATCAAAGTACAGTATGTATGGAAGAATGTGCAGAACTTATCCAAGCAATCAGTAAGGCAAAGCGTGGAAAAATCGACCGTGATAACATGATAGAAGAAATTGCAGATGTACTTATTTGTATTGAAATGTTAAAGCAAATGTACATGATTTCAGACGAGAAAATTAATAAGTGGATTGAGAAGAAACAGGCGAGAGAAGCAGAAAGGATGGAAAAGCATGAATAAGAAAGAAATCGCAGAAATAAAGAAGCAGTTTACACCAGCCAATTGTGCAATCACGCGCATTTGCGGCTGTTATGTGGATGCGGAAAAGAATAAGAAAACCAAAATTAAAGAAGCGTTCCTGTCCCTCCCAGAGGAAGAAATGTTTAAGTATTTTGATATTTTTAAGAAAACTATGTCTGGCAGGCTCGGAAAAAACCTTATGAAC
>OIYG01000874.1_pt1 | contig 25770 bp, 30 predicted proteins | sample 1587861 | NCBI WGS metagenome assembly OIYG01 (sample SAMN03283272) | human gut metagenome | biome: human-associated habitat; material: feces | host: Homo sapiens | place: Peru | collected 2012 | reverse complement strand
AAGCCCTTAAAAAAACTCTGCAACAAGATGAATACATAATTAAACAAAAAACTTTGAAAAAATATACTAAAAATGATAAAATGTATATAGAAGTTTTTTTCAAAACTTATGAAGATATCTCTAAAGAAGAAGATTTGAAGAATATAGAAGAAGAGGACTAGTTATATGATCGAAGGACTAAAATCTCAAATATTATCATTACTTGGTTTTTCTTGGCCAATGATAACAATTGCTATAATAATCGCAGTATTACTAAGAGTAACATACTTATTCACAAACAAAGAAAAACTCGTATTACATGATGAACTATTTAAATTATGTTTTATAATTTATATACTTTGTTTATTTTATGCTGTTACTTTTCAAGATGTAAGCTGGGCATCTCATAATTATATCCCCTTTAAAGAAATACTTAGATATGACTTCGGTAGTGGTCTTTTCTATAAAAATATATTTGGTAACGTTTTATTATTCTTACCATATGGCGTATTTATAGGAAAATATATCAAAGTAAAAAGCCCTTTAATAGTATCAATAATCGCCTTTATAACATCCCTTTCCATAGAGGTAGTTCAGTTTTTAATAGGAAGAGTATTTGATGTAGATGATATAATACTTAACGTACTAGGATGCTTACTTGGCTTTGGTCTTTATAAAATTTGTAAAAAAGAAGTCGATAGATTACCTAGCTTCTTCCATAAAGATATATTCTGGGACATAGTCTCAATATTAGTATTAGGAGGTTTAGTATGGTTTTTAATTCCTTAAATAAGTATAAAATATATAACACAACTAATTATTCTTTAAACAAAGAAATAAAAGAAGTAAAAAAATATATTAATAAATGTTTAAAAATTGAACATGTCAAAAATGCTTATTTCAATATAATCTTAACAGATAACAACCAAATACATGAAATAAATAAAAAGTACAGAAACAAAGACAGTGTAACAGATGTCATAAGTTTTGCCCTAGAAGATGAAAAAACTGAAGAGTTTTTTCTAAAACAAAGAGTACTCGGAGATATCTACATTTCAGTAGATAAAGCAAAATCACAAAGCAAAGAATATAGTCATTCCTTAACTCGTGAACTATCATTTCTAAGTGTTCATGGTTTATTACATTTACTAGGATATGATCATATGAAAAAAGAAGACGAAAAGATTATGTTTAAAAAACAGGAGATGATATTAGATGAATAAAGATAAAGAAATGTTTAAAAAAAATAGAAAAAGTTTAAAAAGATTTACTAAATCATTTGGATATGCCAAAGAGGGGATAAGATATGCGTTTTATCACGAACAAAATATTATAGTAATGTTCATCATGGGAATACTAGCAATCATCCTAGGACTACTACTTAATATAAGTTACTTAGAAAGACTAGTTATTATTCTTTTAATAGGACAAATACTTGCCTTAGAACTAATCAACACCGCAATCGAAGCAGTCGTTAATCTTCATGATGGAGATAAAAAAAGCAAATACGGAAAAGTTGCAAAAGACTGTGCAAGTGGTGCTGTTGCAGTAGCATCTATATTTGCCTTCATAGTAGGACTAATCGTGTTTATACCACGTATAATAAGTTTATTTTAAGGAGTAAGTCATGGAAAACAAATTAATAGATAATCTAAAAAAATCATATGTCCCATATTCTAAGTTTCGTGTTAGTGCAATACTAGTTACAAAAGATGGAAAAGAATATAATGGCGTAAATATAGAAAACGCATCTTACGGTGCCACCATATGTGCCGAAAGAGTAGCAATTACTAAAGCCATAAGCGAAGGACAGTCCCCAAGTAACTTTAAAGAAATCCATATTATGTGTGATAGTAAAGAATTTGCCATGCCATGCTTTATATGTAGACAAGTATTCGTAGAATTTTTCAACAACGATACCCTTATTTATGTTTACAACAATCAAAAAGAAAAGAAAATATATCAAATGGATCAAATATGTCCATATCCTTTTTCAAAGGAGGATTTAAAGTGAAAAGTGGATTCGTAAGTATAGTAGGACGTCCAAATGTAGGAAAATCAACACTAATAAACAAAATAATGAACAAAAAAATTGCTATCACCTCAGATAAAGTAGGTACAACCAGAAACAATATATATGGTATTTATAACGACCAAGATACACAAATAATATTTATAGATACACCAGGAATAGGTAAAGCAGTAGATAAACTAGGAGAAGCTCTAAATAAAAAAGCATATTTATCATTTGAAAACGATCTAGTTTTATTCCTAGTAGATATATCAAGTGGTTTTGGTAAAGGCGATGAAAAAATCCTAGAAAGATTAAAACACGAAAACAAAGACGTTATACTAGTATTAAACAAAGTAGATAAAATCAAAAAAGAAAACCTAATAAAAGAAATAATAAAACTAAAAGATCTATACGATTTCAAAGACATAGTACCAGTCTCAGGACTTAAAGGAAATAACACAGAAGAATTAATAAAAGTAATAAAAACCCATCTAAAAGATAACATAAAATATTTCGAAGATGATACTATAACAAACGTTGATGAAAACTTCATGATCGGAGAAATAATAAGAGAAAAAGTTCTTAACTTAACAAAAGAAGAAGTTCCACATTCAGTTACATGTCTAGTAGAAAATATTTGTTTCAAAAGAAAAACAGCATATATAAACGCTTTAATAATAGTAGATAGAAAAAATCTAAAAAAAATTATAATTGGCAAAAACGGTGCAATGCTAAAAAAAATAGGAATGCTTGCTAGATACGATCTAGAAGAATACTTAGACATGAAAGTTTATCTAGAATTATACGTAAAAACAATAGAAAACTGGAAAAATAAAGAAGAAATGTTTGATTTATTACGAATTACTGAAAAAGATTTATAAAAAAGTATCACTATATATATAGGTGATATAATGGAAAATAAAATTTGGAACTTGTTCAAACTAACAGGAGATATAAAATATTATATGTTGTATAAAGAAATGGAGATAATAAGTAAAAGTGCAAACAATCAAGATAAAGGGAATAGTGATAAATGATACTAACTATAGTGAATCTAGTAAAATACTTAATATAATTACTCCTGAAAAAGGAATAATAAGCGTTATATCTAAAGGTTGTAGAAATTATAAATCAAAACTTCGTTCAGCATCCTGTAAACTAACATACGGAATATTTTATCTAAATTACAAAGAAAACACACTTTCAACCTTACTAGAAGTAGATATAATAAATGATTTTAAAAACATAAAAACAGATTTAAAAAAAATAGGATATGTTACTTATTTAGTAGATTTAGTCTCTCAAGTTACTAAACAAAATAATAATCCAAAAGAAATATTTAATATCTTAGAAGCATCACTCATAAAAATAGAAAACAACCTAGATCCTAGTCTTATTACCAACATAGCAGAGCTTAAATACCTATCATTTCTAGGAGTTAAACCCATTCTCGATAAATGTAGTCTATGTGGAAACCAAAAAGATATAATAACAATAAATAGTGATACTGGAGGATATATTTGTAAAAACTGTTACACAAACGAATACATCGCAGATCAAAAAACAATAAAACTACTTAGAATGTTCGATTTAGTAGATATTTCCAAAATAAAAGAACTTAATATAAGAGACAAAAACAAAAAAGAAATAAGCAAATTTTTAGAAGACTATTACACAAAATATACTGGTTTATATCTAAAATCAAAGAATTTTTTAAACCAAATCAAGTAAAATATAAAAAAACTCCTTGTATTTTATATAAATATAGTGTATAATTTATAAAGCAATGACTTCTAGTCAAGTAGATAAAAAAAGGAGTGATAATATGGCAGTTCCTGCAAGAAAAGTTTCAAAAACTAGTCAAAGAACTCGTAGAGCACATATGGCTTTAACAGCTAAGAATACTACTGTTTGCCCTAATTGTGGTGCTACTATTAAATCTCATAGAGTTTGTAAAGAATGTGGTTATTATAAGAACACTCAAGTTATAAAAGACCAAGTAGAAGAAGTACAAACAAAGGCTAAAAAGAGCAAAAAAGAAACTAAAAAAGAAGAAAAGTAATAAGTCTAAAAGAAGACTTATTTTTTTGACTAATCCATAAAAAAATGATAAAATCTATCCATGGGGGAATAAGATATGAGCAATGAAAAAAAATTACTAAACTTTAAAACAAGTTTAATAGAAGTCACAAAACAAATAAATGAGACATATAACATGTTATGCAAATTAGAAGTAAACAACAAAAAAGACAGCAATGAGTATAAAAAAGAAGTATTAAATTTAAAAGAACTAATAGGTAAAGAATTTAGTATCTATAATGACAATGATCTTTCAACACTAGACTATTTAATAACAAAAGAATCCTTAAAAGACTTTTCATTAAAAAGGGCTATTAACCAGTTAGATAAAAAAATAAACCAAAAATATATAGAAGAACAAGCAAATGAAATATTAGATAATATAGATGAAATCTCTTTAGAAGTAAACGGTTATGAAACAACAAGAGATAAACTAAGAGTAATAGGACTTTCTCTTTTTCAAAGGGAAAGTTTATCTACTATACTAAATGAAGAAAAAAATCTAAGCACTATCTATATACTAAATGATTTACTTACTGAAAATACACGAGAAGATGTTAGAAATTATATAATAAGGACAAAATATAAAATAAGTGAAGAAAATTTCTTAGATATGAAATGTTTAACTAGCAATAGTTTTAATTATTTAACAGATGAAGAACTTAGTAGTTTTCTATTTATTGATGAAGAAGATCTTAGTGATTTAAAAGAAGATATCCTAAAACAACAAATCAATCAAGAAATACTATCTATCCTAAAAGTTGAAGATTATAATTACAATGATCCATATTCTTACTTAGAAGTCATAAAACATAAAAGTTATCTAGAAGCTTTACTTCATTTAATAGACGATATAAGCGTTCTTAAAGCTTACAACGATACCATGAAATATACAAAAAGCAAGTCTTACAAAAGAGATTACAAAGAAAATAATATATCCCTTGATATAGTAAGAGCAATTCTAATAGATAGAAAAGCCACAATAGATAAGCTTTCAACCTCAAATGATATAAAAAAACGCACATTAAGCTAAAAAAATACAAAATTGTATTGCAACTTTTATAAACCTGTGTTATGATTACATTGCCTATATTTTTGGCGATGTAGCTCAGCTGGCTAGAGCGTCCGGTTCATACCCGGAAGGTCGGGGGTTCGATCCCCTCCGTCGCTACCATATAGAATATCAAACCCTTAAAAGGGTTTTTATTTTGTTGTTTTTACACTTATTTACACAAAGAAAATAATATTTTATCCAATAAAACAATATACATGTTATACTATAGAAAAGAAGGTGTAGTATGAAAAATAAAGACAAAAAAACAATAATTATAATATTATTACTCATTTTACTAATATCATCCACTAGTTATATAGTTTATGATAAATTCCTTAAAAGTGCTTTACCAGAAGTTGTTAAAGATAATTCCTTTTCAAATATATTAGTCGAAGGAAATATCTTTGATCTAAATGGCACTTCTTGCGTTATAGATAATAATTCCTGCATAAAAGAAATAGAAGTCGCATATAAAAACACAAATCACAAAATAAAAATCAAATATTATATAACAGAAAATCAAAAAGAAGCAAACTATACATTATATATAGATGGAAAAAAAGTAGATACCTTATCTGGAGGAGTTTTACAAAATAGTTCCGTACTAACTAATTTCAATGCTAAGTTATATATCTTTAAAGGAAAATACTTAGGTTTCCTAAGAGAAATTTCCCCAGAAAAAATCTATAAAATGACCATATATAATGACACAAAAAAACTAAAAAATGAAATAACAATAGATAATCCACTAGAAGAAGATGAAATTGAATTTGATGGAACAAATTATAAATATTATAAAAAAGATACAAATACTAACCAAAAGAAAAAATATAGCCTTACCACAGATGGAAATAAAATAATAAATAACATAGTAAAAAAAACTAATCAAGATAAATAAAACTTGAAAAAATATTGGTTTTATTATAAAATAAAAATGTAAATATAATAAGAAGGAGTGAAAATATGGAAGAAAACCAAGTAAAACCAAAAAGCACAGGAAAAACAGTAACAATAGTAATTCTAATAGTATTGTTACTAGGGCTAGGAGCTTACACAGCATATGATAAACTAGTGCTAGATAAAAACACAAAAACCAATCTAGAAGTAGCAAGAGATGACTTAGAAATAGCAAACAGAGAAAAGAAAGAAGCAAATGATAAATTAAACGAAATCAAGGCTGAAGATACCCAAAAAGCATCAGAGACAAACGAAAAAAACTATATAATAAGTACATATAGAGAAAAAGATATGCATATATACGCAATAGGGTACGGATACTTAATTTACACATATGACGGGCAGTTATATATATCTTCAGTAAATGAACCATCTTTATTAGGTTCGGATGAATGTTTAGGTATTGAAAACATTACAGCCTCATCAAATCCAACAAAATCAGGAGATGGATACAAAACAAAAAATTTAAATATATCAGAAGAAGATTTAAACAAGGTAGTAGTGAAAACAATATATAACCCATCTGATGCAATAAGTCTATTTTTCATAATAAAAAAAGACGGAACAGTTTTTAAATATATGTTAACTGACTCAGGAATAAATCATATGAAAAAACAAACAATTTTAAGTGATTATAAAGTGAAAGATTTAGAAGTTATATGTAATTCTTCATCAAAAACATGTGAAAATCCAACCTACAAGCTAACTCTTCAAGACGGCACAACAAAACAAATAAAAGAAAAATAATGTAAAACCAGCTCAAAAAAGTTGGTTTTTTTCTTAATTTATTCTATAATTAAAAAGGTGATACAAATGAATGATATAATAATAAAACAAATATCCCAAGAGGAAAACATTACTGAAAACCAAGTAAAAAATACATTAAAATTACTCGAAGAAGGTAATACTATTCCTTTCATAGCAAGATATAGAAAAGAAGCTACTAACGGACTAGATGAAACCAAGATAAAAAAAATAGAAACAGTTTATAGCTATCAAGTAAATATCATGAAAAGAAAAGAAGACGTAATTAGATTAATCGAAGAAAAAGATCTAATGACAGAAGACCTAAAGCAAAAAATATTAAGTTGTACTAAACTAGTAGAAGTCGAAGATTTATATAGACCATATAAAGAAAAGAAAAAAACAAAAGCAAGTGCTGCCATTGCAAATGGCCTAGAAGGATTAGCAAAGATAATACTTTCTTTTCCTCTTAACAAAACCCCAGAAGACATAGCAAAAACATATGATTGTAAAATTAAAGATATAGATAAAAAACTAGAAGGAGCATCATATATAATATCAGAATATATCTCTGATAACGCTAGCTACAGAAAATATATAAGAAACTTTATTTATAAAAATGCCGTAATAGAAACAAAACTAAAAAAAGGAAAAGACAAAGAAGATGTAGATAAAGTCTATGAAATGTATTATTCCTATGAAGAATCCATAAAACACATTAAACCCCATAGAGTTCTAGCTATCAACAGAGGAGAAAAAGAAGGAATACTAAGTGTTAAAATAAATTTTAATCAAGAAAAACTAGAATCCTATTTAAAAACAAAACTTATTAAAAACAAAGAATCAAAAGTATGTCCTTTAGTAGAACTTTCTATAAAAGATAGCCTAAAAAGACTAATAATTCCCTCAGTAGAACGAGAAATAAGAAGTGAACTAACTGATGTAGCAAGTAAAGTTTCTATATCAAATTTCTCAAGCAACTTAAAAAGTTTACTCTTATCTCCGCCAATGAAAGAAATAACCGTCTTAGGATTTGATCCAGCATTTAGAACAGGATGTAAATTAGCAGTACTAGATAAAACAGGTAATGTTCTAGATATAAGTGTTATTTATCCACATGAACCTCAAAACGAAAAAGAAAAAAGTAAAAAACACGTTCTTGATTTAATAAATAAATACAATATAGACGTAATAGCAATAGGAAACGGAACAGCATCTAGAGAAAGTGAAGCATTTGTATCCGATCTAATCAAAGGAACAAATGCAAAATACATAATAGTAAACGAAGCAGGAGCAAGTGTCTATTCAGCATCCAATCTAGCAATAAAAGAATTTCCAAATCTAAATGTCTCAGAAAGAAGTGCTATCTCCATCGGAAGAAGACTTCAAGATCCCTTATCAGAACTTGTTAAAATCGATCCAAAGTCAATCGGAGTAGGACTATATCAACATGACGTAAAACAAAAAGAACTAAGTGAAGCCCTTGATTTTACAGTAGATAGTGTCGTAAATAATGTCGGAGTAAATATAAATACAGCCTCTAAAGAAATACTATCACATATATCAGGACTAACTTCCAAAACAATTGATAAAATATTAAAAATACGTGAAGAAAAAGGAAAATATAAAACAAGAGAAGACTTAAAAAAAGCAACTAAAATATCCGATAAAATATATGAACAAGCAATAGGCTTCATAAGAATAAATGACGGAGATAATCCACTCGATAAAACAAGTATCCATCCAGAAAGTTATTCAAAAACATATAGCTTACTTAAAATAATAAACTCAAACCTAGACGAACTAGGAACAGAAACCCTAAAAAACAAACTAAAAGAAGTAGATAAAAACACGCTAATAGAAAAACTAAGCATAGATAAATACACCTTAGATGATATGATAAAATCATTAGAAAAACCAATTCTAGATCCAAGAGATGAACTTGTAAAACCAGTACTTAAAAGTGATATTCTTACAATAGATAATCTAAAAGAAGGAATGATCCTAGAAGGAACAGTAAGAAACGTAATAGACTTCGGAGTTTTTGTAGATATAGGACTAAAAAACGATGGCCTAATTCATATCTCTAATTTAAGTAATAATTATGTTAAACATCCAAGCGATATCCTATCTGTCGGAGACATAATAAAATGTAAAGTCCTAGAAATTAATAAAGACAAAAAGAAAGTTGCTCTTACTTTAAAAGATATGTAAACAAAATAAAACATAAGATGCATTTAATCTTATGTTTTTACTTTAGAAAAACTATTCAGTAACGCTTATTGCACTAGTAGGACAATTATCTTTAGCATCATTTACAAGTTCTTCATTTTCTTTATTTACTTCATCATTTATAGCATATGCTACACCATTTTCATTAATGTCAAATTCATCTGGAACAAGAGCAGCACAAGCACCACATCCAATACATAGATTATCTATAACTTTTGCTTTCATAATTTACCTCCTGATAATATTATATAATAAAAATCTATAAAATAAAATGGTTTTCTTTTTAATGTTTTTATGTTATAATTTTTATAGTAATGATAGGTGATTTTATGAAAGCAAGAATGGAAAAATATGATGTTACCACACCAACTGTAAAAAGAAGAACAACAAGAAACGAAAAATTATATAACGAGATACAAGACATGAATATTGATTATGTTGATATAAATGTCGATAACGCAATGGATTTATCAACTTACGATAAGTCTAAAACTAGAGAAAGCTATCAAAAACAAAGAGAACTAGATAGAATTATGCCATCTTACAAAGAAAAGAAAAGAGAAATTTTTGAAGACCCGATCCCTGAAGAAAACAGAATATATGATATTGACGAAATACTAAAACTTGCAAGAGACAATAAACTTTTCGAAGAAAAAGAAAAAAAACGTCTTATAAATACTGAGTATAATATCTTAACTAAGCTAGATCTCGCATCCATCCAAAACGAAGATATGAAAAAAGAAGATATCAAATCTTTAGTTGATGATGTTTACGAAAAAGAAAGGCCAATTACAAAAACCGATACTTACTCAAAAAAAGAAGAAGATAGACTGCTTAGTGAGCTATATGATGATGACCCAGTCCCAAAAAATAATCAAAAAGAAGAGTTAAATGAAAATAAAGAAGAAGAAAAATCATCAAGTCAAGAAGAAATTGCTACTAAGATTGAACCCAAAAAAGATAAAAAAACAAAAAAAGAAGAACAAGTAAAAAAAGAAAACAAAGAAGAAAATGATGATTCCATGTCTAGTGACTTTATCGAACAAAAAGAAGGAAAAGGTCTTTTAATAGCAATAATCATTGTAATTATTCTAATCTTACTTACATGTGGATTCTTTGTATATGAGTATTTTTTCGGAGTTTAAGCACTTTTTAGTGCTTTTTTTCATATAATTTGTTATGAGAATGCGTCTTAAAAGTAAAAGAAAAATTTTTATAAAAAAAAGAATAATCATCTTTACATTACTTATAATTATAGGCTATCTATTTTATTTCTTTTACTCTAATATAAGTTATTATTATCTAAACTATTCCATAAAAACTGCTAAAAATATCATAGATGAAGCAGTAGATTCCTCTCTTACAGATGATGCCCTAAACCTAATAAAAGAAAAAGATCTCTATAAAATAACCAGAAACTCATCAAAAGAAATAGAAATGATAGATTATGATTCCTACTTAGTTAATCTCTTTTTAAGAGACGTTACTAATAATATATCAAAAACTCTAACAAAAGGTAAAGTTTCAAGAGAATCCTCTTTCAAAGTGCCAGTAGGGTCCTTATTTAAAAGTCCTATTCTAAATGATAAAGGTCCAAAAATTCCTGTTCGTATGGAACTTATTGGCTCAGTTACTACCAATGTTGATACTAAAATAACGGATTATGGTATTAATAACTGTTTGCTCGAAATGTATATCCATGTTGAAGTAAAGGAAAAGATAATGCTTCCAACAGTTTCAGATGTAATTAAAGTTACCAATGATATCCCCATATCATATAAAATAATCAAAGGAAAAGTTCCATCTTATTACGGATCAGGTATTACAAAAAGCTCCAATATCTTTTCAAATATCTAATCATATGATAAAATAATATTGGTGATACATATGAAAAAGTATGAATTTAATGGTATAGAATATGAACTTATAAAAGACGATGCACAAATCTTCGATGTAAATGATATCAGTAGTTTATTAACAGATTATTTCAAAGATTTTGATTACATATTCGGAGATATTGCTTATAATAAAATAAGACTTAAAGGCTTTTGTGATAAAAACAATAAAAAATTTAATAATATAAATGATATCTCAACTTTAGACAATTATATAGAAAATTACTGTGCTTTTAATTGCAAGTGGTTTCTTCTTAAAAAGCATAACAATTAATTTATGTAAAAAATTATGTTTTTTTAGCAAATCTCTTGATTTTACAGGGAATAAATGATATCTTATATATGTAAGCATGATAAAAAAGCTTATTATTATATAAGGAGGTAAAAATAAATGAAAAAAGTAGAATTAATCGAGTCAGTTGCAGCTAAAGCTGGTATTACTAAAGCAGATGCAGGAAGAGCTGTAGATGCAACATTTGCTGCTATTACAGAAGCATTAGTTAAAGGAGATAAAGTTCCATTAATCGGATTTGGAACATTTGCAATTTCAAAAAGAGCTGCTAGAGTAGGACGTAATCCACAAACAGGTGCTGAAGTACAAATAGCTGCTAGAAACGCTGTTACTTTCAAAGCAGGAGCTGCTCTTAAAGACGCTGTTAACTAATAAAAGCCGCAAGGCTTTTTTTAGTTAATTAACTATAATAAAAAAATTACTTAAACACATTAAATACCTACTTTTATCCTTGTATTCTTTTTATTTTGTCATATAAACTATCATCGCACTAAAACAATATATTTGCTCTTCAGAAAACATTGCAATACTAACTTCATATTTTATATCTATTACCTCATCATTTTCACCTAAATTATCTAAAAAACCATTTATACTTTCTTCAAGATCCTTTTCATGCATTTCATCAAATATTTTTACTTTCACAATATCCCTTCCTTTTTTATTATTATAGTTTTGTTTTTTATAGAAATTTGTAGAAAATTATCGTATTTCACTTGATAAAAATATAAAAAGCTTTATAATAAAAAGAAATAAAATTATTAAGGAGGGAAATCATGGATAAAACAAAGTTACCTGTATTAGTTCTTAAAAACATTATCCTTTTTCCCCACAATGAGATTAGAATAGAACTTGAAAATGACAAAGATAAAGAACTTGCAAGTTTAGCAGATTCTTATTACAACAAACATATTTTAATCATTAATCCAAATGATGAACTAGAAGAATCAATTGATAAAACCAGTTTCCCCAGAATAGGAGTTATTGGTTATATTAATATGAGACTTGAAATGCCTAACAATAAGACAAGAATCGTTATACGTGGTCTTAATAGAGTAAAAGTCCTATCCTATAGTAATAGTGACTCAGATATACCAGTTTCTTCTTTTGAAGATATTGAAACAAAAAAACTTTCCCTTACAGAAGAAATGGCTTATTCTAGAAGCTTAATCAAGCAGACAGAATACTATATAGAACATTGTCCTACTGCAGGAAATAGCATTTTATCAGATATTCTTGGAGTAAATAACACGTCCAAAATAACAGATATTTTAACCACTTTTGTACCAGGTACCTACATGAGAAAATTAGAATATCTAAATGAAATTGATCCTACCACAAGAGCAATGATGCTTCTTGATGATATAAATGTCGAAGTATCCGTAGCAAAACTAGAAGAAAAGATAGAAGATAAAATTAGTTTTGAACTAGATAAAACCCAAAGAGACTATATCCTAAATGAAAAAATCAAGATTATGAAAGAAGAACTAGGAGAAGGCTATGACAAAGATTCTGAAGTAATAGAACTTAGAAACAAAATAACTAATCCAAATATCCCCTTAAAAGTAAGAAAAAGACTCGATCTTGAAGTAAAAAGATATGAATCAATCCCTGCAATGTCCTCAGAAATTGGTATGGTTAGAAATTACATAGAAGAACTTCTTAGCTTGCCATGGGGAAAATATACAAATGATAATAAAAACTTAAATGATGCTAAAAAGATACTTGACGAAAGTCATTATGGACTAATTGAAGTTAAAGAAAGAGTACTTGAATACCTAGCACTAAACCAGTTAACAGGGGGCTTACGTAGTGAAGTTATTTGTTTTGTAGGCCCACCAGGAGTAGGAAAAACCACCTTTGCAAAAAGTATCGCTAAAGCAATTGGTAGAAAATACACAAAAATATCAGTCGGAGGAGTTAACGATGAGGCTGATATCATGGGACACAGAAGAGCATATATAGGATCATCTCCCGGAAAAATTATAGATGGTATCAAAAGATCAAATTCAATGAATCCCGTTTTCGTCATAGATGAAATAGATAAAATGACCAAAGATATAAAAGGCGATCCAGCTTCTAGCTTACTAGAAGTCCTTGATAAAGAACAAAACAAGTACTTTTCAGATCACTATATAGAAGAAGAATTCGACTTATCAAAAGTAATATTTATACTAACTGCCAACTACAAAGAACAAATCCCTAGTGAATTATATGATAGACTAGAAATAATTGAAATATCAAGTTATACTGAGTATGAAAAATTCAATATTTGTCGTGATTATATAATTCCAAAAGGAATAAAAAGTCATGGTTTAACAGACGTTAATGTCGAATTCACAGACGATGCAATTTTTAAAATAATTAGAAACTATACTAAAGAAGCAGGAGTACGTGAATTAGAAAGAAAAATTTATTCAATTCTAAGAAAAATTGTCAAAAAAATAGTAGTAGATAAGCAAGAAAGCTTAAATATCGTAGATGATGCTTTTGTAAAAAAATATCTTGGTAATGAAATTTATACAACAACTCCTAAAACTTTAAATGAAGTAGGAGTAGTAAACGCAATGAGTTATACTGCTTGTGGGGGAGAAATCCTAAAAGTTGAAGTTAATTACTACAAAGGAAATGGTAACATTATTGCAACAGGTAGTCTCGGAGATGTCTTTATAGAAAGTGCTAGAATTGCTCTTAGTTACATAAAAAGTAATTATAAAAGATTTGGTATTGATTATGATTCTTTAGAAAAAAGTGATATTCATATACATGTTCCTTTTCTATCAGTAAAAAAAGAAGGTCCTAGTGCAGGTATAGCCATAACAACTGCTATTATAAGTGCTTTTACAAATCTATCAGTTAGCAATAGTATATCAATGACCGGAGAAATAACTCTAAGAGGAGAAGTTCTTCCAGTCGGGGGCATTAAAGAAAAAATAATCGGAGCTAAAACTTTTGGAGTTAGAAAATTATATTTACCTATCGAAAACAAAAGAGATGTTGAATGTTTAGAAAAAGAAATAACAAGCGGCATAAGATTTATTTATGTCGATAACTATATACAAATATTTGATAGTTTATTCATAAGAAGATCAAAAAAGAAAGAAAACCACAAATTTTCTAGAAATGTAGTTTCATAACTACTTTTTTTTCACGTATTTGTATGTTAAAATTATAGAGGTGATTTTTTAATGAAAGATGTTATTATTGAAACTTTAATTGATAGTTTTAAACTCTTACCATTTTTATTCTTTACATTTTTACTAATCGAGTATTTTGAACATAAATTAAGTAAGAAAAATAAAAAAATAATTACTTCCTCTGGAAAATTTGGTCCTTTAATGGGAAGTTTTTTAGGAATAATCCCCCAATGCGGTTTTTCTGTCGCAGCAACTAATTTATACGTTACTAGAATTATTTCCCTTGGTACATTATTTTCTGTATACTTATCTACTAGTGATGAAATGATTCCTATTTTAATCGCAGAACATGCTAGTATTATGTTGTTTATTAAAATTATCTTAATTAAATTTATAATCGGTTTTAGTGTTGGTTTTATGATAGACATAATACTTAGAAATAAAAGCTTTAATAAAGACTATAATATTTGTTTAGATGATCATAGTCACGATAGTAAATTCATCATCTCTTCCCTAAAACATACATTTAATATTTTCTTATTTATACTGATCTGTAATTTCTTAATAAACTTAATTATGGAATATGGTGGAATGCATTATCTAGAAAGTATTCTTTTAAAAAATAATATTTTCGCACCACTAATAACAAGCTTAATTGGACTTATTCCAAACTGTGTTTCAAGTGTTTTACTTACAGAACTATTCCTAAAAGGAGCCATATCATTTGGTAGTTTAATAGGAGGATTATTATCCGGAGCAGGAGTAGCAATACTAGTACTATTCAAAGTAAACAAAAATAAATTTGATAGTTTAAAAATACTTGGATTTTTATACGCATTAGGAGCCATCTTTGGTATTTTAATAGAATTTATATCTAGAGTTATTTAAAAAATATAAGTGCTATAAATAAATCAAGTATAAAAAGATTTTACTAATTATTATTCAATTGCTATATAAAAACAAGGTTATGTATTATGAAAAATGTATTAATTAAAGATTTAAAATATACAAATGAACTAGATAACAATTATTATAAATATCAAGATGGGTATAGAATAGTATATTTTTATCCTGATGATACTTATAAAGTAGGAGAGTACTGTAACTCGGTCAAAGGATTTATGATCGGTTTTGTAGAATATGATTCTATAATTGATAATGATGATATCCAAAGTTCATTTCAATAAAAGATTTATTAAGCAGATATTTATCAGAAATAAAAAATGTTGTTGCAGTAAGAATTTGTAAAACAGATAGTATATATATTCAAATACAAGAAAAACAAAATAAAATATAATCAAAAAATAGTTTTTGAAAAATTCATGAAAATTAACCTTAATATCTAAAATTTCTAGTACTTAACTTTTGCTTATGATATAATGAGTAAGGTGATGTATTTTGATATATTTAGATTATAGTGCTACTACTGGAGTTAGTTCTAGCGTTTTAGATAAATTTAATGAAACTGAGACTAAGTATTATGCTAATCCTAATTCTATGCATAGTTTTGGTCTTTTAAGTCGTTCTGTTATAAATAATTCAATTAATGATATTTGTAAGACTCTTGGCATTTTTTCTGATGAGCTTATCTTCACTAGCGGTGCTAGCGAATCTAACAATACTGTTTTAAAAGGTCTTGATGTTAGTCATATTATAACAACAAAACTTGAACATTCTTCCATTACTACGCCTTGTGGTTATCTTCAAACGAAAGGTATTCGTGTATCTTTTGTCTCACTTGATGAAAATGGTCTTATTTCCATGTCCTCATTAAAAGAACTTATCGGTTCCGAAGAGACTCTTGTTTCTATCGGTGCAGTTAATTCTGAAACTGGTATCAGACAAAATATCGAAGAAATCGGTTCATTTCTTAAGAAATATTCCAACGTAACATTCCATAGTGACATAACACAAGCCCTAGGGAAAGTTCCTATCTCCCTTGAAAACGTTGATCTTGCCAGTTTTTCCTTTCATAAAATATTTGGTTTTAAAGGAATCGGTGGTCTCATAAAAAAAAGAAATATCAGATTCATTCCATTAATCCACGGAGGAAAATCTCTTTCTATATATAGAAGTGGCACCCCTCAGACAGGACTTATTACATCTTCAAGTGTCGCTATTAAAGAAGCTTTTTCTGAACTAGATAAAAAATATAAATACGTAAAAGAACTAAATACTTATCTAAAAGAAGCAATCAAAGATATCGTCTTAATAAATTCAAATGACAAATGTATTCCTCATATATTAAATTTTAGTATTATTGGAAAGAGTAGCGAAGACACTTTAAATTATTTTTCTTCAAACGATATTTTTATCTCAAGTAAAACTGCATGTTCTAGTGGTAGTTATTCCTTTGTCATTAACGAACTTTACGATGATATGGAAAGGGCAGAAACCTCAGTAAGAGTAAGCCTTTCATACAAAACTACTTATGAAGAACTTGCTATATTTATAGATAAACTTAAGGAGTGGGTAAAATGCAAATAGTAAAAATATCATCTCTAGGATGTACATCTTGTATAATAGTTAACAACATTCTAGAAAAAATTCTTGAAAACTATAAAATTCACGTTAAAGAAATTGATTATGACTTCGACGATTATAACTATGAAGTAGGTAAGACTCTTCCAGTTCTAATATTTGAAGATTCAAGTGGTAACGAAATATCTCGCTTAGTAGGAGAAGTATCCTATGAAGAAATAGAAAATAAACTAAAAGAGGTATATAATGAAGTTATTTAAAAAATTATTATATGTAATTATATTTATGCTTATTTTTATTCCCTTCGGAGTAAGTGCAAATTCCAAAGCAAACATTTATTTATTCTATGGAGATGGTTGCCCTCACTGTGCCGCCCTTGAAGAGTACTTAGAAAATGAATATTCTGATAATTCCAAAGTAAATATTTATAAATATGAAGTATGGAACAATAAAGAAAATCAAAAATTATGGCAAAAAGTAGAAGAAATAACAGGAAAAGAAGCAAAAGGGGTACCTTATTTCATTATAGGAGAAGATGTCTATCAAGGCTATTCAGCATCAAGTGCCTGGGAAAAAAGAGTAGATAAAGCAATAAAAAAAGCTCTAAAAACTGATTACAATGATAACGTTGGAATCACTCTTGGAGTTGTATCTGGTAAAATAGAAAAAAAAGATACCAAAGAATCAAAAAATACTCAAGATGTAAATCCAAGTGATAATAGCTCTTCTAAAAAAAGTGATACCAATACTAAACTTGATGTTCCCTTAGTAGGAAGTGTCGATCTTCGCGATATGTCCCTTCCGGTTATTGCTATCTTAATAGGACTTGTTGATGGATTCAATCCCTGTGCAATGTGGATTCTAATATTTCTAATAACCATGCTTTTCGATTATCCTAGTAGAAAAAAAATGTGGATTCTTGGATGCACTTTTCTATTTACAAGTGCCCTTATTTATTTCCTATTTATGATAAGCTTCCTAAAAGTTGCAACCTTTATTAACAGCATTACTATCCTAAAAATTATAGTAGCTTTATTTGCACTTGTCTTTGGAATAGTAAATATTTATAGATATTTTAAAAGTAGTGACGTTGGATGTGATGTTGTAGATAAAAATAAGCGTAAAAAAATAATGATCAAAATAAAAAAAATCTTATCTAACAAAAGCTTTATCTTAGCACTTTTAGGAATAATCCTCCTAGCAGTAAGTGTTAATTTTATAGAACTTCTATGCTCACTTGGACTTCCTGTTATGTTTACAGACATTCTTGCTTATAATAATGTTACTGGTATTAAAAATATTCTTTATATTATTCTATATATTTTATTCTTCTTAATAGATGATTTAATAGTATTTTTTGTTGCTATGAAGACTCTTAAAATTACTGCAATAAGCAATAAGTACAGTAAATACTCACATCTTATCGGTGGTATTATTATGGTCCTTATTGGTATATTAATGATTTTTAAACCAGAATGGTTAATGTTTAATTTTTAGGATGTGATAATATGGTATTTAGTAGTACAATTTTTATATTTTTATTTTTACCCCTTGTACTTTTATGTTATTTTCTAAGTCCTACAAAGATAAGAAATTATGTTTTATTACTTTTTAGCATAATTTTTTATTTGTTCGGAGGTCCAAAATTCTTACTATTATTACTTTTTGTAGTTTTCATCGATTACATCGGAGCTTTTTGCATAGAAAAATTTAACAAAAGAAAACTTTTCTTAGTACTAACCCTTATCTGTAATATTGGAATTCTTGTTTATTTTAAATATACAGGATTTTTCATAAGAAACATAAATAATATCTTTGGACTAGATATCAAAGTACTTAACATAGTTCTTCCAATCGGAATATCATTTTATACCTTTCAAGCTATGAGTTATGTCATTGACGTTTATAGAAAAAAAGTTTCCCTTCAAAAGAATTATTTCACCCTTCTTCTATACGTTTCTTTATTTCCTCAGCTAGTTGCAGGCCCAATTGTTAGATATGAAACAATTTGTGATGAACTTGAAAATAGAAAATCCAGTTTTGATGACGTTTTATACGGTATAAAAAGATTTATATTAGGACTTGCAAAAAAAGTAATTATTGCTAATCAAATGGGGCTACTTGCAGACACTATTTTTGGTCTTAACGAACTTAGTACTTTAGTAGCAATACTTGGTGGTCTTGCCTATATGTTTCAAATTTATTTCGACTTCTCAGCATATTCCGATATGGCTATAGGACTCGGAAGAATATTTGGTTTTAAGTTCCTAGAAAACTTTAATTTTCCATATATCTCAAAAAGTGTAACTGAATTCTGGAGGAGATGGCATATTTCCCTTTCAACATGGTTCAGAGACTACGTTTATATTCCTCTTGGAGGTAACAGAAAAGGTATAAAAAGACAAATCCTTAACATGCTTATAGTATGGATACTTACAGGATTCTGGCATGGAGCAGAGTGGAACTTTCTCCTATGGGGACTTTATTACTTTATATTTTTAGTGCTAGAAAAATTCATCTTAAAAAGCTTCCTAGAAAAAGCACCTAGTTTTATAAAACACATCTATACCTTAATAATTATTTATTTTGGATGGATTATATTTAGATGTGATAGCCTCTCACTTTTAAAACATTATTTTAACGCAATCTTTTCATTCAACTTTAATGGTCTCGGAGAAATACTAGTCTATCTTGAAAGCTATTATATTTATTTTATTCTTGCAATACTATTTTCTACTCCTATATATTATAAGGTTATTTCATGGGGCTCATCACTTAAAAACAAAAAACTTAAACTTTTCTTAAAGGTATGTTACTATATTGCACTTATTGCTTTATTTATAATAACAATCATGTTTTTAGCATATTCAAGTTATAATCCATTTATATATTTCAGGTTCTAAAGGGAGGTTTTTATATGACAAACAATAAGATTATTGAAAAACTATTCGTTTTATGTTTTATATTTATTTTGTTCTTTTTCATGATTTTTACTTTGCTAAGTAACAAAAAAATAAGTTTAACAGAAAGAAGAACTCTTAAAACTTTTCCATCCTTTAGCATATCTTCCATCTTTAAAAAAAGCTATTATGATGACCTAACTAGTGCTTTTTCCGATCAACTTATGCTTAGAAATTATCTAGTCAAAGGTTATTTCCTCTTTCAATTCCAAAGATATTACGGAGACGTTGTAAAAGGAAAAAATCATCAGTTATATTCATCAGTAGAAAGTACTCCTAAAGAAAATTATTATAACAAACTAAAGAATACCATTTCCCTAGTTAATAATGAAAGTAAAAAAAGTTCCGCTAAATTTATATTTTTATCAATTCCTAGAAAAGATGCTTACATGAGACGAGATCTTCCTAACAATTACACATCAAGTATTAATATTTATAAAAAACAAGTTATGACTACAAAAAATACCTTAGATAAAGATATAATTTTCATCGATGCTCTAGAAGTCTTTGAAAAAAGTAATATATATAATTGCTATTACTCAAACGATCACCATATTACTCCAAGATGTGCCTATTTCTTATATAGTGAAATTAATAAATACACTAAAGTTAACTCCTATAATCTTGATGATATGTTTACAGTAAACAAAACCTATGTAAATGGTGCTTATAACAGACAATTAGGACAAACAGTTAAAGCCCCTCTAGAAGATTTATATTTAATACCCAAAAAAGATATAAAATATAAAAGATATGAAGACGAGAAACCTAGTAAAAAGAAGATTTATGGCCGTGGTAACAGTTACGAAGACGCTTATATGGAAGGGGATATGGCCTTTACAAGAGTAGAAACATTTAAAAACTCAAAAAACATTATGTACGTAGGATCATCATACACCAATATACTAGAAGCTCTTTCAATTCCAAGTTACAATAGAATGATTTCAATAGATTATAGACATAATAAAAGTGGTAATTCCATAGATTATTACGTAAAAAAATACAATATAGATTATGTTGTATTCATCCCATCACAATCAAATAATGCTTATTCTATAGAAAAGATAAGACTACATTTAGGCAAATAGTCTTATCTTTTTATTTTATATGAAAGTACTTGGTTAGTAATAAAAGACAAAGAAAAAAAGCCGTATATGGCTTTTATCTGTTGTAATATTCAACTACTAATGATTCATTAATTTCTGGATTAAGTTCACTTCTTTCAGGAAGTCTTACAAAAGTACCAGTTAATTTATTATCATCAAATGTTATAAATTCAACTCTTTTTAGAACCTTAGATAAAGATTCTTTAACAGCTTTATGATCTTTAGATTGTTCTTTTAATGTAATAACATCTCCAGGTTTACATCTATAAGATGGAATATCAACCTTTTTACCATTTACTGTTATATGACCATGGTTTACTAATTGTCTAGCAGCTCTTCTAGTTTGAGCAAATCCCATACGATAAACTAAGTTATCTAATCTAGATTCAAGAAGCTTTAATAAGTTTTCACCATGAATACCTTGTAATTTACCAGCTTCTTTGTATGTCTTAACAAATTGTCTTTCATTTAATCCATACATAAATCTAACTTTTTGCTTTTCTCTTAATTGAACACTATAAGTAGATGGTCTTCTTTTTCTGTCTTGTCCATGAGCACCAGGGCCATATGGTTTACGAGCAAGTTCTTTACCATTTTCTAATAAAGAAAATCCTGTACGACGAGCTTGTTTATAACTTGGTCCAGTATATCTTGACATGTTTTTTTCTCCTTTCAAAGTTTATTTCATAAACATTGAAAATGATTTTACTATTTTAAAGGGTGTCTATCTCTTATGCTTTCGCCAAGCAGCAGGTTACTTGCTATTTATGATAAACGCGTTTTAAAACATAAAATTTGCTGCTTCAATGTATATGCAGTAATAATTATATAGTTTTACTTAGAATAAGTCAAGAAAAAGAGACCAATTTACCATGATTTAGCTATTTTCTTGCTACATTTCGTCTCATTTCTTGTTCTCTTTTTAGTCTTGTTACCTTTTGCCTTGTCTTATCCTTTACTAGTTTTTGTTCTTTAATAAGAGTTTCCCATAAAAATCTTATTTCACGTTCAATCAGTTCTTCTATGCCATTTCTACTTTTTTCCTTTGTTAAAATTATATCTTTACTTATTATTTTATCACCTTGTCTTATCCATCTTATTGGCTTTATCTCAAGCCAAACATATTTCCCCCTTTGATAAGTTTGATCATTTGAAAGAGTTTCATATTTAAAAAAGAAATTTGTCTCTACCTTTGCAAACAACCTTCTTTTATATGAAAAAACTTGTGTATCTGAAATAGAGTAGAGACTATCCTGATCTTTTATTTTTATCTTAGTCAACTTTTCTTGATATTTATTATTTTCAATATCTTCTAGAATAGAGCTTTCTATTTCTTGTTTAAAATCATCTTGATCTCCAAGAGAAGAATGAATCTTAATTAATCTTTCATCAAATTTAGTTTCTAGTTCATGTTCTAGATTTTTATCTAGGGAATTTTGTATTTCAGCATAATATAAAAACTCTTCATTATCACTTATTTTATGCTTTAGATGTTTTTCCATTTCACTTACTAAAGGAGAACTATAATTTATTTCTAGACTTAGCCCTGTTACATCTTCATTAACCATTTCATTTTGATAACCCTTAGCTATTGCATAATCTGTTCCTTGTTCCTTACTAGATTCTCTTAATTTTATGTTTGCTTCCATAGACTTCCTCCTTTATGCTTTCAATATATCATATATGCGTATTATAAGCAAACCTTATTTGACATGTGAAATGTTAAATGATATTCTAATGTTGGTGATTTTATGATTTATGTTATTTGTGGTCCAACCGGAGTAGGTAAGACTAAGCTTAGTATTTTACTTGCCAAAAAGAAAAATGCAATTGTTTTAAATGCAGATAGTATGCAAGTTTATAAAGAACTTAACATAGCCACTGCAAAAATCAAAAAAAATGAAATGGAAGGGGTTCCCCATTATTTATTTGACATAGTTAGTGTTAAAGATGAGTTTAATGCTTATATATATCAAAAAATGGGAAGAGAAATTCTAAAAAATTTTAAAGATAGAAACATTATCATAGTAGGAGGAACAGGTCTTTACATAAAAGCCTTGCTCTATGACTATGATTTTAAAAATAACGATAAGAACAATAATAAATTATATAATTTTGTTATAATTGGTCTTACTAGGGACAGAACAAATCTATATACTACTATAAACAACAGGGTAGATGAGATGATAGCAAGTGGTCTTATAGATGAAGCAAAATCATTATATAAAAACTTTAAAGATAATAGAGCAGTTAATGCTGCAATTGGTTATAAAGAACTATTTTCATATTTTAAAGGAGATATCCCCCTTGAAGAAGCCATTTCACTAATAAAGAAAAACTCTAGACATTACGCCAAAAGACAATACACATTTTTTAATAATCAGTTTGATAACATCAATTGGTATAACGTTGATGAAGTAAGTTTTCCCTCTATAATTGATGAGATCTGTAAAAGAGAAGTTTGACATGTATAATTTTTAGTTTTCTTCTTGTTCTAAATTTAATAATTTGTTATACTTTATTTAAGGAAGTGAATAAGTATGAGATTAAATATAGGAGTTATATTCGGAGGAAAAAGTGTTGAACATGAAATTAGTATTATTTCTGCTACTGAAATTATGAACAGTTTTGATACTAATAAATATAAAGTAGTACCTATTTACATTGATAAAGATAATACTTGGTATTATGGAGAACACCTAAAGAGTATTTTGCATTATCGTGATATTGCACTTGTAAAAAGATATGCAAAAAAGGTTTCTTTAGTAAAAAGAGGTAAAAGTTTTATTCTTGAAGAACAAGGATTTTTCAAAAAAAACATTTGTGTTATTGATATGGTTATGCCTCTTGGACATGGTGCCTATTTAGAAGATGGTTCCTTACAAGGATATTTAAATATGCTTGGAGTACCTTTTGTAGGTTCTTCAGTCATAGCATCCGCTATAGGACAAGATAAAGTTATTCAAAAAGAATTATTTGAATTTAATAATATACCCGTTTGTAAATATATTTGGTTTAATGACTTTGAATTTGAAAAAAATAAAAAAGATGTTCTTGATAAAATAAACACCTTAAAATATCCTTTATACGTTAAACCTGCAAGTTTAGGATCATCTATTGGAATTAATTTAGTTAAAGATGAAAAAGAACTTACTCGTGCTATTAAAGAAGCTATTTCACTGGATAGTAAAATCATAGTAGAAGAAAGTGTTCCAAATGTAAAAGAAGCTAACATTAGTGTAATGGGAAATACTGAAAAATGTACTACTAGTGAAATCGAAGAAATTAGTATCAATTCTGAGTTTTATTCTTTCAAAGAAAAGTATGTCGAAGGCTACAACAAACTTAATAAACCAGAAGAGATAAATAAACCAATTGTTTCAAAAGAAATGATGGAAGACATGAGAAATTATGCTATTAAAGCTTTCAAAATCATCGGAGCATCCGGAGTAGCAAGAATTGATTTCCTAATTGATGATAAAAACAAAAAAGTATTTGTTAATGAAATCAATACCATTCCTGGAGATCTTGCTAGCTACCTATGGATGGCTAAAAAAATGACTCAAGGAGAACTTATAGAAAACCTAATAAAAATAACAATTTCTAATCAAAAGAAAAAAGATTCTAAATTACAAGCTTTCGAAGGCAACTTACTAGAGCAATATGATATTCTAAAAGGAAAAAAACTTCAAAAAAAGAAAGATAAAGAAAATCAAAAATAGTTTTAGCAATAAGACTATTTTTTTTCATCATAAAAGAAAAAAAGAACTATAAAAGTTCATAATTAGTATCATCTTACTTTTCTTCCAGTATGTTCAATCTTTTCACTATCAATAATTTCATCATCATCACTTTCATCAAAAATAGAACTCAAATCAAAAAGTTCAGGTTTTTCCTGCTTTATTTCATCAAGCATTCTCAAATAATATAACTCTTCTTTTTTAGAGTCAAGAACCTCTCTATCAAGATGTTCTTGTTCTACTTTCGATTTTAGATCACTTAACGCTTCATCTTTTTGCCATGCTTTTTTGGTATTAAGAAATTTATCTTTTATTATTTTGTATTGCTGATGATTATATTCTACTACTAATCTTTTCCAGTCCTCATATTCTTTAATTACACTTAAAGTTCTAGGGTTATTATTAAAGTTTTTATTATCTTTTACTACTAATATATATTTTAAATACATATTCATTTGTTCAGTCTTAGACAATATTTCCTCTCGCATTTCATTTATTTCTTCTTTACTCTTTAAAGGAATATCTATTTCACTTAATGTTGCTCTATATTCCTTTCCATGTTTTTTACCTTGTGTTATATCTGTTTCAGTAATTTGTATTTTAGAAGGCACAAATAATATTTCATCTTCAAATCCCCCTAAAACTTCTTCAATATTAATCCATGGAACATCACTATCAATAAGAAGTATGGCCATATCTGTATCATCGGCAGTATGACTTCCCTTAAGAAACTTTCTTGAAAACGATAAAGTTCTATTTATACTCGTAGTAGTAGAAAAAAATGAAACATTTGTATTATCAATTGATTTTATCAGTGATTGATTTGTCCCTCTATATAACTGTTTATTAGGTCTTTGACACCCATTTTTAATATATAACTTCATAATAGCAGAATATAAATTTTTAATATCATCAAGAGCTTTCTCCATTAAATCTCTAGTCATAACCGGATAACCCTTTCCATTTCTGTTATTAATGTTAATCTCGCTTTCTAATCCTTCACGTAATAAAGTATTAATTATTTTAAATTCTTCATCTAAACAAAAGATAAATGATTTTTTATCATTTTTATTTCCTATTAGTTCAATTATTACTCCCTC
>OIYG01000872.1_pt1 | contig 25778 bp, 22 predicted proteins | sample 1587861 | NCBI WGS metagenome assembly OIYG01 (sample SAMN03283272) | human gut metagenome | biome: human-associated habitat; material: feces | host: Homo sapiens | place: Peru | collected 2012 | reverse complement strand
AGTGGGCAGGCTATAAGTTCCGCCCCGAGTTCATTGTGGATCAGGGCTACCACAACACGATGTTCCGCGTTCCGAGCAAGGAGTTCCGCGACTTCATCGAGTTCCAGCAGCAGGAGGTCTGCGCTCTTGCCAAAGAGATGGTCGATATCGTCCACTCCTACGGCAAGGAAGCCATGATGTTCCTGGGTGATCACTGGATCGGCACCGAGCCCTACGGCAAATATTTTGCCTCCATTGGGCTGGACGCGGTGGTTGGCTCCGTTGGCAGCGGCGTCACGCTGCGGATGATCTCCGACATCAAGGGTGTCAGGTACACCGAAGGCCGTCTGTTGCCCTACTTCTTCCCCGATGTGTTCACCGAAGGCGGCGATCCGATCGGCGAGGCCCGCACCAACTGGATGAAGGCCCGCCGCGCGATCCTGCGCAGCCCGCTGGACCGCATCGGCTACGGCGGTTACTTAAAGCTCGCCAGCAACTGGCCCGGCTTTATCGACGAAATTCAGAACGTGGTCGGCGAGTTCCGCCAGATCCACGAAAATATGCAGGGCACAAAGTCCTACGTGGCACCGTTCAAGGTGGCCATCCTCAACTGCTGGGGCGGCCTGCGCAAGTGGATGAGCAACCAGGTGCATCATTCCATTTACCACCGCGAGACCTACTCTGCCGAAGGTGTGCTGGAGTGCTTGAGCGGTATGCCGTTCGATGTTGAGTTCATTGATTTTGATGACATCCGCAACGGTATTCCCGAGGGCATCGGCGTCATCATCAATGTCGGGGATGCCTACACCGCCTTCAGCGGCGCCGAGAATTGGATCGACGAAAAGGTCGTGACCGCCATCCGCAAATTTGTGGACGAGGGCGGCGGCTTCATCGGCGTGGGTGAGCCCACCGCATACCAGCATCAGGGGCGGTACTTCCAGCTGTCCGACGTGATGGGCGTGGACCGTGAGATGGGCTTCTCGTTAAGCACCGACAAATACAACACCTGCGACCCGCACCACTTTATCCTGGAGGATATTGACACCGCCGTTGATTTCGGCGAGGGCACGAGCCGCATCTACGCACAGGGCAAGCATTACCAGATCCTGGCGCAGGACGGCGAGTACAGCCAGTTGGTCGTCAACGAGTACGGCAAGGGCCACAGCGTCTACTTTGCCGGGCTGCCCTACTCCCCGCAGAACTGCCGCATTTTGCTGCGCGCCATCTACTACGCCGCCGGTATGCCGGAGGAGATGAAGCACTACTACGTGACCAACGTCGATACCGAGGTCACGGTATTCCCGGAAACGAAGCGCATCGCGGTCATCAACAACGCAGATGCCGAGGAAAAGACAGACCTGTACATCAAGGGGCATCTGATCGACAGCCTGACGCTGGCCCCGCGCGAGATGCGCTGGGTAGACGATGCCGAATAACACCCGATAATTTATGCCCCGCTGTGGGACATATGTTATACAGCCAAAGAATGGAGAAACATTTTTAAGGAGGAAAAATCCATGAAAAAGAAGAATGCAGCAGCACTTATGGCAGCAGCTATGGCAGCATCGCTGTTGGTTGGCTGCGGCGGTGCCGCCAGCGAAGCTACCTCTACCGCTGACAGCACCCCTGCCGAGTCCACCGCAGATTCCACTGCCGCCGACACCACCGCTGACGGCGACGAGACCCTGACCGTATGGGCATGGGACCCCAACTTCAACATCTACGCCCTGAAGCAGGCGGAGGCCATCTACCAGAAGGACCACCCCAACTTCAAGCTGAACATTGAAGAAAACGTCTACAGCGACATCGAGACCAAGCTCATCACCGCTGCCACCAGCGAGGATTACAGCACCCTGCCTGATATCTTCCTGATGCAGGACTACTCCTACCACAAGATGATCGCCAACTTCCCCGGCATCTACACCGAACTGACCGACTCCGGCTTGGATTGGGACAAGTTCTCCGGCGGCAAGCTGGCTGATTCTACCGTCGATGGCCACCACTACGGTCTGCCCTTCGACAACGGCGCTTCTGTCATGGCGGTTCGTTCCGATATGATCGAGAATGCCGGTCTGACCGTCGACGACTTCAAAGATCTGACCTGGAGCGAGTTCGAGGAGAAGGCGCAGAAGGTCGTGGACGCCAACGGCGTGCCGATGCTGACCTCCTCCGGCGGTTCCGAGCTGATCATCGAGATGATGCAGTCTGCCGGTGCCTCCCCCGTGGTGGACGGCGAGGTCAAGATTGCCGACAATGCCGCGCTGAAAGAGTCCCTGACCGTCTACAAGGACATGGTCGACAAGGGCATTCTGGCCGAGTACACCGACTGGGACCAGTACATTGCTTCCATGAATGACGGCAAGGCTGCCGGCGTCATCAACGGCTGCTGGATCATGTCCAGCGTGCAGGCTGCCGCGGATCAGTCCGGCAAGTGGGCTATCGTGAATATGCCCAAGCTGGACGGTATCGACGGTGCCACCAACTACGCAAACTGTGGCGGCGCAAGCTGGGCGGTTTCCTCCAACTGCAAAAACACCGCGCTTGCCTTCGACTTCCTGAAGAGCACCTTCGGTTCCAGCATCGAGCTGTATGACGACCTGCTGCCCAACGCCGGTGCAATCTCCAGCTATCTGCCCGCTGCAGAGAGCGACGTTTACAACCAGCCTTCTGAGTTCTACGGCGGTCAGACCGTTTACAAGGACATCGTTGAGTTCGCAGGCAAGGTTCCCGCATTCGACTGCGGCGCTTACTACTCTGACGTGCGCAGTGCCCTGACCGATGCCGTTACCAACATCGTCCAGAACAACGCCGACATTGACAGCGAGATGCAGAACGCCCAGGATACCGTGGAGTTCAATATCGCTGGCTAAGCAAAGCATGACACACACTGTGTCCGGTTACAACTGAGAATTTGCCAAGGGCACGGTTTGCATCTGATACGTCCGCTGCAAGCCGCGCCCTTGCTTTTGTGGCAAAATAGGAGACACTACGATGAAGAGAAAAGGACTGAATATGGAGCAGAAGCGCAACCTGACGGGGTGGGCGTTCTTGCTGCCGGCAGCACTCCTGATATTTGTATTCTGCTTTTACCCCATGGTGCAGGCGCTGATCCTTTCGTTCCAGAAAGGCACCGGCAGCGCTGTACAGCCTGCGGGCTTTGCCAACTACGCGCGCATTTTAAAGGATGCCACGTTCCAGCAGTGCCTGTTTAACACGATTTTCTATTTCGTGATTCAGGTTCCCATTATGCTGATCCTGGCATTGATCCTCGCGCAGCTGCTCAATAGCCCGGACATCAAGGGCAAGGGCATCTACCGCACAATGATTTTCCTGCCCTGCGCCACATCGCTTGTCTCCTATTCGATGATTTTTAAATCTCTGTTTGCCAACGATGGTCTGGTCAACCGGGTGCTGTCCACGGTGGGCATCCCCACGGTGGATTGGTTCCAGAACGCATGGGCGGCACGCTGGGTCATCGTTATTGCGCTGGTCTGGCGCTGGACCGGCTACAACATGGTCTTTTATCTTGCCGGTTTGCAAAACATCGACTACTCGATCTACGAAGCGGCCCGCATCGACGGCGCTTCCCCGTTCCAGCAGTTTGTTCACCTGACGATCCCCCTGCTGAAGCCCACCATCCTGCTGACTGCCATCATGTCCACCTCCGGCACGCTGCAGCTGTTTGATGAGTCCGTCAACCTGACGGCGGGCGGTCCCGGCAAGGCGACCATGACACTGACCCACTATATTTATAACATCTCGTTTGTCGAGACGCCCAAGTTCAACTATGCGGCGGCGCTGTCGGTGTTTATCCTTGTTGTCGTGGCAGTGCTGTCTGCCATCCAGATGAAAGTAGGTGATAAGCGTGACTAAGGGTAAAAAGATTCTGGCGCACGCTGTGCTGATTTTGGCCAGCTTCCTGTCTGTGTTCCCGCTGTACTATATGCTGTGCGGCGCGACGAACCCCAGCATTGATGTTGTGCGCGGCAAGCTGATCCCCGGCACCTATCTGGTAGAAAACTTCAAGTCGCTGGTTGCCAACCAGAATCTGGGGCTGGCCATGGCAAACTCCTTCCGCAATGCCATCCTGATGACACTCATCACGCTGCTGGTCTGCTCCATCGCGGGCTACGGCTTTGAAATTTACCACGATAAGGCGAAGGACGCCCTGATGAGCGTTCTGCTGCTGGCGATGATGCTGCCGTTCGTGGCCATTATGATCCCCCTGTTCAAGATGATGTCCCACTGGGGGCTTGTCAACAGCTGGGCGGCGTTCGTGCTGCCGTCCATCTCGACACCGTTTATGATCATGTTGTTCCGGCAGGCATCGCGTTCCTTCCCCAATGACATTATTGAAGCGGCGCGTCTCGACGGTTTGAGCGAGATCGGCATCTTCTTTCGGATGTTTGTCCCCATCATGCGCTCTACCTACGGTGCGGCGATGACTGTTACGTTTATGAACGCATGGAACAGCTACCTCTGGCCGAAGATCGTATTCCAAAGCAACGCATCCATCACAATGCCGATGCTGGTCGCAAACCTCAAGAGCGGCTACAGTGTGGACTACGGTATGCTGATGCTGGGCGTTCTGATCTGCACGCTGCCCACCGCGATCATCTTCCTCTGCCTGCAGAAGAGCTTTGCCAACGGCATCACGGGTGCAGTCAAGTGATGGACGAACGAACCTACTGCCTAACGCCAGAGCAGTGGCGTCACGCCAAAGCCTGCCTGACGCTGGCAAAGCGCTGGGGGCTGATCGGCGACGACAGCCCCGAGGCGCTGGAACGCCGCCGGGCGGCCAAAAACGCGCAGGCGGAAAGAGCGGAGCAGGACGGCAAGCCCGTGTACGGCACGCGGCGCTTCTCTGCCCCTGCCTACCTGCAATATGAGCTGACCCGCTTCAAGCTGGATTTCGCGGAGCCGTGCGAAAAGATCCGTGCGCTGGGTATCTGCCCGGATTTCACCGATGCACAGACCCGCGCCTGGTATGACGCGAATCCGGATCTGTTCACGCGGTACGCCGGCGACAGCTTCCTCTATGAGGAAGTAAAGCAAATCATCGAAAAGCGGATGCGGGAGGAGGTGTACGACAGCCTTGTGCAAGACCTATTACGTGGACCCGCAGACAGGCCGTGACACCAACGACGGCCTGACGCCGGAAAAACCGCTGGCCACACTGTTTGCCGTCAACCGGCTGGCCCTGGCCCCCGGTGACACGGTGCTGCTGAAATGCGGCAGCGTGTTTGAAAAGCAGTTCCTGCACCTGCGCTGCTGCGGCAAAAAAGACAGCCCCATCACGATTGCCGCCTATGGCGAGGGGCCCGCGCCGCGCATTGACGCCGACGGGCAGGGGCTTTGGTATCAGGACTATGGCTGCGCACTGGACGCACCCACCCATGTGTACCGCGGGTATGTTTCCTCCGCCGTGCTGCTGTATGATGCAGCCTATGTCACGGTGCGTGATTTGGAGCTGACGAACCGCGCCGACGCTGTCATCGGCGAGCAATATTCCCAGCCGGATAAGCTGGAGCGCACCGGCGTGGCTGTGGTTGCGAAGGACAGGGGCACGCGCTGCGGCATCACACTGCAAAACCTGCTGATCCATGATGTACACGGCAACGTGTACGACAAGCACATGAACAACGGCGGCATTTACATGACCGCCTTGCAGCCCGCAGATGAGACTGCTACCGGCGCGGCACGCTTTGCCGATGTACTGGTCGAGGGCTGCTATGTGGCCCGCGTCAGCCGCTGGGGAATTGCGGTGGGGTATACCTACGCCCATGCGCAGTTCCAAGGTGCTGAACTGGCAGAAAAAACCTTTTTGCAGTACGGTCACGAGAATGTCGTTCTCCGTGATAACTACGTGAAAGCGGCGGGCGGCGACGGCCTGACGGTCATGTACGCCCTGCGTCCGCTGGTCGAGCACAATACGGCAGACTCCATCGCCTGCGAGATGAACGACCGTGTTTATCGGGAGCCGGGCAATCGCATGGGTAAGGTGGCCGCCGCCATCTGGCCGTGGAAGTGCAAGGATGCGCTGCTGCGCTGCAATGAAGCCGTTGACACGCGGCTCAATCAGGACGGCATGGCCTACGATGCCGACTCCGGCGACGGCACGGTGTACGAGCACAACTACAGCCGCATGAACGAGGGCGGCTGCGTGATGTTCTGTTTGGAGGAGGCCATCCACAACACCTTCCGCGGCAACGTCAGCTACGACGACCTCGGCGGCACGATCAGCCCCTCCCAGAACCCGGACGCCCTTTTAGAGCATAATATCTTCTATGTGCGTGACGGCGTGCCCTTCGTGCGCACCCGCATGGACGGAGGCAACTACACCGAGAAGGATGATAAAATCATCCCGATACCCTAAAAAGCACAAAAACGATACCGCCCGGGATGTTGAGTTTTTCGACATCCCGGGCGCTTTTTGTGGATAAATCTTGCAGCGTTGGCAGGTAAAAAACAGGAGCAGTCAGCCAACTTGGACCAGTACCAGCATGCTGTTCTGCGGTACGATAATTTGCTCTTGTTTGGTGGGGATAGGCGGGTTCTCGATGGAAATGCTGTACCGCATGCTTATTCCGATGTGTTTTCGGAAATCGCGGATGCGGCAACGCAATGCGGCTGCACATTCACTTTGTATGTGGATGGTCCACCCCCAAAACGATGACAATCAAATCCGATTCACTTTTCACTCTCCATACGCCCCAGATACCGCCACAGCGTCGTACGGCTGATGCCCAGCTGGCGGGCGGCTGCGGCACGGTTGCCGTTGTGGGCGGCGACGGCCTGCTGCACGACCTCGGTGATAATTTCGTCCAGCGTACGGTCGCTGCGCACTTCGGCGTGGGCCAGTTCGGTGTGGCGGCGCAGGGTGCGCTCACGCCCTAAAAGCTCCGCGACCTGCGCGGCGGTCACATAGGCACCGTTGCTGGTGGAAGCCAGCGTGCGCAGGATGTTTTTGAACTGGGTATAGTTTGTCGGCCAGCTGTACTGGCGCAGCATCTCGATGGCGCGTGGCTCAAAGCCGGAAATCTGCTTGCCCAGCTCCAGATTCAGGCTGCTTAAATACAGGCTGGCCAGTGAGGGTATCTCGTCCTGGCGGCTGCGCAGCGGCGGCAGGGTCAGCGTCAGGCAGCCCAGGCGCTCGGTAAATTTGCGCAGCACATCGGGCACGATTTCTTCCTCCCGGCAGGCGCAGCTGAAAATCAGCCGCACGCGGCGGGCGAGACCGGTCTCCTTGATGGCGGCCAGCAGCTCGGGTACGCGGGCATCTGCAATAGATTCAAGATTCTGGAAATACACGGTATTGCCGGTGGCGTTGAGCGGGGAGCTGTAATGGTTCAGCAGAAAATCCCAGCTCTTATCGCTCATCAAGGCACAGTTCACCACAGCCATAGGCTTGTTAACCAACTGGCTGTGCAGATAGAGATACCGCGCAATCTGCTCCTTACCGGTGCCAGGCTCGCCGCTGATCATGACCGGCTGGCGCACGGCGGCCAGGGACTGAATTTCCGTGTCCAGCGTGCCCATTGCGCCGCTCAGGCTGTAAAAGCTGTTGGTAAACAGGTACTCGCATTCGCCGCGGTTCATCGACCGCAGCCCTGCCCAGTTCGTGTGCAGCGGGATGCGCGACGGCACGCAGTAGAAAAGATATCGCTTGGCCTCGTCTGCCACAAAGACCTGCGCCGTGATACTGTACAGCTGGTCGCGTTCGGTGTAGTAAAATTTCAGCGTACCGCTGACGGGTATCTCAGACAGGTGGGCGCGCAGCTGCTCCAACAATTCCGGCGGCGGGTCGGAGGGGCTGGAATAAAAGACGCTGCCGTCCTCGTGCAGTACAATGGCGCGGCCATTTTGCCCCTGGGTAATGCGCCGCAGCAGCATGATTTCCCACCGTTGCTGGTTGTACCACTCGCTGATGCTCAGCGCCTGGTCAATGGCAGCGTGGAGGCTCTCCATACCCGATGTAATAAGGAATGCGTCCAGCCCCAGCTGCCGTGCCACGGTGTGGGTGACCATGTCACAGACGACCATGCGATAGCCGCCCTCCTGCAAGCGCTGCAGGGTGTTCGTAACCTCATCGGCACTATGTACGGTCAGGATATCCAAATCATAGCCCAGCAGGCTGCACAGTGTGTGCGCTGGTTCGGTGATGCTGGGGAAGCCGACAATGGCGTACAGGCTTGTGTAATTCTGCGCCAGCTTCATTGTGCGCAGCACATCATAGACCGAAATATTGATGTCCACCACCGGCAGGTCCGTCACCTTGCGAATCAGCGCCGCCGTGCCCCCGCGGGAGATAACGCAGTTATAGGTATTGGACGGCATCCGCTGCACGATGGACACACCGGCATCCATGTCGCCGGTGTAGGCATCCAGTTGGATCTGCGGGTACGCCTCGGCTGCGCGCTCCATCGCAGTGCGCATACCGTCATAAGGGGCAATACCGAGAATGCGAATCTTGCTCTGCTCCATAGCAGCAAAACCTCCGTGTTCATCTTTGAGACGATTATAACAGGTTACAGCACAAATTGCACGGCTTGTGTGTTTCTATTTGAAACACTTTGCCGAATAGTATAGAACAAAATTCAAATGCGTTGCAGATTGCAACGCATTTTTTGCGTTTTTTCGGTGCAAGGCGTTTCAAAACGCGGCATAATGGAAGCACAGAATGAAAGAAAGAGGAGGACATCCGATGGTTCTGCTGATTATTGCGGACGATTTCACCGGGGCGTTGGATACCGGCGTGCAGTTTGCGGCGCGCGGCATCAAGACCCGCGTGGTGGTAGGTGCGGACGCAGCGCTTACCCACCAGAACGCGGACGTTCTGGTGGTGGATACCGAGACGCGCCACCTGCCTGCCGCCCAGGCTTATGCGGCGGTGGAGGGGCTTGTGCAGCGCGCCAAGTACGCCGGGTTCGCCTACCTTTATAAGAAAACCGATTCCGCTCTGCGCGGCAACGTGGGCGCAGAGCTGGCCGCCCTGCTAAGCGCCAGCAGCAGCCGCCAGCTGGCATTTCTGCCCGCCTTCCCCCAGATGAACCGCGTGACAAAAAACGGTGTGCAGTACATCGACGGCGTGCCGGTCACCGAAAGCCCTTTCGGCGTTGACCCGTTCGAGCCGGTGCGCCACGCCGCCGTCACTGACCTGCTGGCCGAGCAGACTGACCTGCCCGCCGCCAGTTTCCCGGCGCTGGCGGCAGACGGCAGCGTTCCGGCAGAGGATGGCATTCTGGTTTTTGATGCCGCCACGGTGGACGAACTGCGCAGCACAGGCCGCGCCCTGCTGAACAACGGTGGGCTGCGTGTGCTGGCGGGCTGCGCCGGGTTCGGCGCGGTGCTGCCGGAGCTGCTGGGGTTGGGCGGCGCAGATGTCACCTGCCCGGCACTGGACCCGCGGCTGCTGGTCATCTGCGGCAGCGTAAACGCCATCACGCTGGCCCAGCTGGACAAAGCTGAGCAGGCAGGCTTCACCCGCCTGCGGCTGACCCCGCACCAAAAGCTGATGCCGGACTACTGGCGCAGTGCGGATGGCCGCATGACGCTGGTTCATATTGAGGAAACGCTGGCCGCGCATCCCTATAACATCATTGAGACAAACGATGAGGGCGGCAACGAACCGACTGCTACCGCCGCCGATGCTCTGGGCTTGACCCGCGAGGAAATGCGGGTGCGCATTGCCAGCGGCGTCGGCCAGCTAGTGGGTGCGCTTTTCGCAAGCCCCGCAGTGGGCACGCTGCTGCTGACTGGCGGTGACACGCTTTTGCAGTGCATGAACAGCGTCGGTGTCCATGAATTAGAGCCCATCTGCGAGATGGAGCACGGTGTTGTCCTGGCACGCTTTGGCTGCGGCGGCACAACGAGGTATGTTATCACAAAATCCGGCGGCTTCGGTCAGGCCGATTTGCTGACCGCGCTGGCAAAACGAATCGCTGACTGATATGGAGGAAACGACATGACCTACGCAAAACTGCCCGGTTTGACCTGGGACGGCACGGTGTATGAAAACGAGGAAATGGGTACGCTGGAGGCGCTGCTGCCCACCGGCGGCTACCCCACCGCCCACGCCCCGGCCATGGTGGAACTGCCTGACGGTGACCTGCTGTGCTGCTGGTTCGCCGGTACATATGAGGGCAGCGCCGACATCCACATTATCTGCTCCTGCCTGCCGCACGACGGCACGGCGTGGCTGCCCCCGGTGGATATTTCCAAAGACCCCACCCGCAGCGAGCAGAATCCCTCGCTGTTCTACGGCCCCGACAACGCCGTCTGGGCAATGTACACCGCCCAGCTTGACCGGCAGGCCGGCAAGGACAACATGCAGTACACCGCCGTCGTCCGTTGCCAGAAATCTACCGACGGAGGCAAGACCTGGGGCGATTACACGACCGTCTTCCCCGAAGAGGGCACGTTCTGCCGCCAACCCATCCAGATTTTATCCAATGGCCGCTGGATTTTCGCCAACTGGCTTTGCACTGATTCTGTCGATGGTCTGTCTGGCGACCCCACGGCGTTCCGTATTTCTGACGATGAGGGCAAGACCTGGAGAATGGTCATGATGCCCAAGAGCAACGGCCATGTCCACGCCAATGTTGTGGAGCTTGAACCGGGGCATCTGGTGGCATTCATGCGCAACCGTGAGGCCTGGCGTATCCACCGCAGCGAGTCGTTCGACTATGGCGATACCTGGACAGAACCCGCGCCCACGCCGCTGCCCAATAACAATTCGAGCATCAGCGCGCTGAAATTGCAGAGCGGCCGCATCGCCATCGCCTACAACCCCACCTGCACGCCGAACCCGCAGCCCGGCAAGGCCGCGTGGCCGGGGCTGCGCTGCCCGGTGGCCGTAGCCTTGTCCGAGGACGGCGGTGTGACCTTCCCGGTCATCCGTTGGATGGAGCGCGGCGAGGGCTACATGGGCGACGAGAACAAGACCAACAATAAACAGTACGAGTACCCCTACCTGATGCAAAGCCGTGACGGTATGCTGCATCTGGCCTACGCCGCCCGCACGCGGCAGGGCGTCAAGTACGTCCGCTTTAGGGAACAGGATGTCCTGGGTGCTAAGCGCGAGACTGTGGGGCTGTACAACCCCACCGCCGCACAGGCACATTGAGTTTATAGAACAGGGAATATATAGGGAGGTTTTTGCTATGCTTACCACTTACAGTCTGAAAATGCCCCATGCTGTCTATGGCGGCGAAAACGCGATGGATAACATCACAGCGATTCTGAAGAGCAACAACGTCAAGCGCGTTGCGATGTTTACCGATAAGGGTATCGAGGGTGCGGGGCTGTTTGCTCTGCCCGAAGCCGCCGTCAAGGCCAGCGGCGCGGACTACTATGTCCTCGACGATCTGCCGGCAGAACCCAGCTACATGGCTGTTCAGAAGCTCGTCGACCAGTTCAAGGCCAGCGGCGCGGATCTGATCGTCGCCTGCGGCGGCGGCTCTGTCATGGATGCCGCCAAGCTGGCAAGCGTCCTTGTCACCGATGAGTACGGCGTCAAGGAGCTGCTGGACGAACCTGGCCGCGCCAAAAAGTGCGTGCCCATCATTCTGATCCCCACCACCGCCGGCACCGGTGCCGAGGTCACCCCCAACGCCATCGTGGCCGTACCTGAAAAGGAGCTGAAGGTCGGCATCGTCAATGAGAACATGATTGCCGACTACGTCATCCTCGACGCCCGCATGATCAAGAACCTGCCCCGGAAGATCGCCGCTGCGACCGGTGTCGACGCACTGGCGCACTGCATCGAGTGCTTCACCAGCAACAAGGCGAACCCCTTCAGCGACCTGTATGCGCTGGAAGGCCTCGACCTGATCCTGAACAACATTGAAAAGGCCTGCGACGACCCCGAAGCCATGGCCGAAAAGAACCGTATGCAGATCGCCGCATACTACGGCGGCCTTGCCATCACGGCCAGCGGTACGACTGCCGTCCATGCCCTGAGCTATCCCTTGGGCGGCAAGTACCACATTGCCCACGGCGTCTCCAACGCCATCCTGCTCGCGCCAGTCATGCGCTTCAATGCCGAGCACCCCGCCGTCAAGGAGCGTCTGGCAATCGCCTACGACCGCTGCTGCCACGAGGAAAAGACCTGCACGACCGTGGACGAAAAGGCCAAGTGGATCATCGCTAAACTGGAGGAGATCGTCAAGCATCTGGACATTCCCACGAGCCTGAAAACATTCGGTGTGCCGGAAAGCGATCTTGAGGGGCTGGTTGAGTCCGGTATGCAGGTGCAGCGTCTGCTTGTCAACAACATGCGCCCCGTTACCGCCAACGACGCCCGCAAGCTGTATCAGGAAATCATGTAAGCCTCAAAGCTGACTAAAAGAAGGAGCGATATACGATGAAAGTTTCGGATATTAAAGGCATCATCCCCCCGGTAATCACCCCGATGAACAACGACCCCGAACAGACCGTCAACCATGAGGAGCTGCGCAAGCAGGTCGAGCGCCTGCTGCAGGGCGGCGTACATGGCATCTTCCCCCTGGGCACGAACGGCGAGGCCTACGCCTTGTCTTTCCAGGAGAAAGAGGAAGTGCTGGCTACTGTTATTGACCAAGTCAAAGGTCGTGTGCCGGTCTACGCCGGTACAGGCTGCATCACCACCGCCGAGACCATCCGCATGAGCAAGCGCGCCGAGGCGCTGGGCGCGGATGCCCTGTCCATCATCACGCCGAGCTTTGCACTGGCCTCCCAGAAAGAGCTGTATGACCACTATGTGGCCGTGGCAAAGGAAGTCAACATTCCCATCATCCTGTACAATATCCCGCCGCGCACCGGCAACAAGTTGCTGCCCGAGACCGTACAGGCACTTTGCCGCGATGTAGATGTCATTGTCGGCGCCAAGGATTCCAGCGGCGATATCGAGAACCTGAAGTCTTATATCCGCCTGACCCGTGACCTGGACAAGGATGTGCGCATCCTGGCGGGCAACGACGGTGCCATTCTGACCTGCCTGAAAGAGGGCGGCGCTGGCGGCATTGCCGGCCGCGCCAACATCTGGCCGGCCACGGTGGCGTCCATCTATGACCGCTTTATCGCGGGTGATTTGGAGGGCGCACAGGCGGCACAGGATGCCATTGCCATTTTGCAGCAGACTTTCAAGTATGGCAACCCCAACACCATCATCAAGACGGCAGTTGCCTTGCAGGGACGCAATGTCGGCAAGTGCCGCGCACCTTTCAACTATGTGCCTGAAGAGGGACTGGAAGCCATCAAGAAAGTGCTGGCCGACAACGCTGCCAAGGGCTGGAACTGATACGCGAGAGGAGACGTTTTTATGAGTGAAAAGCCTATTGTCGGCATTACGATGGGCGACCCTGCGGGCAACGGCCCGGAAATCACCGTCAAGGCGCTGAGCCACGCCGATATTTACGACCGTTGCCGCCCCATCGTGGTGGGTGATGCAAAGATGCTCGAGCAGGCGACGCACTTTGTCGGCCGCCCCGATATCGCCATCCACCGCTGTGAGAAAGTCAGCGATGCCAAATTCACCCCCGGCACGATCGATGTGCTGCATCTGGAGCTGATCCCCGACGTCAAGACGTTCCCCATCGGTCAGGTCAGCGTCGAAGGCGGCAACGCGGCGTTCCAGTGCGTCAAGAAGGTCATTGAGCTGGCGCTGGCCGGTGAGGTGGATGCCACCTGCACCAACGCACTGAACAAGGAAGCTATGAACAAGGCGCTGGAATACTACCACGGCGAAAAATCCGATGGCTATACGCACTTTGACGGTCATACCGAGATTTACGCCACCTATACCCACACCAAGAAATACACGATGATGCTGGCACACCATGACCTGCGTGTTGTGCATGTGTCCACCCATGTCTCGCTGCGCGAAGCCTGCGACCGCGTCAAGAAGGCCCGCGTGCTCGAGGTCATCGAGATTGCCGATAAAGCCTGCAAGGATATGGGCATTGCCGAACCGAAGATTGCTGTGGCTGGTCTGAATCCCCACTGCGGCGAGAATGGCCTGTTCGGCACGGAGGAGATTGAGGAGATCAAGCCCGCCATTGAAGCAGCCAAGGCTGAGGGCATCAACGCCATTGGTCCTATCCCGCCGGACAGTGTCTTCTCCGAAGCACTGGGCGGCTGGTATGATATCGTTGTCTGTATGTACCATGACCAGGGGCATATTCCTCTCAAGACCGTCGGCTTCGTCTATGACCGCGAAAAGCAGGCTTGGAAAGCCGTCGAGGGCGTCAACGTCACGCTGGGTCTGCCCATCATCCGTACCAGCGTTGACCACGGCACCGGCTTTGCACTGGCCGGCAAGGGCACCAGCAATGAGCTGAGCCTTGTCAACGCCATTGACTATGCCATCAAAATGACGAACGGCCGCAAAAAGCAGTGATATTTTCCCTCCCCAGCCGTTCTCTTTCATAGCATAGGAAGCATTCCTCTCCGCGCAAAAGGCAGAACCGTTGCAGGTTCTGCCTTTTCGCATAGAGAGCTGTGTTCCAAATAGAAACACAGTTAGGCAAATTTTCCTTGCAAACGTTCCAAACAGAAACATACAGCTGTGCAAAATGTGAAGAAATGCCGAGCCAGTTTCTAATTGAAACACATTGTGGTGCACATCGCATTGTTGCCAGGGGCGAGCCCCACTATAATATAGGCAAGACGACCGAAGAAAATTGTACAAAGCGGCAAAGGTACAGTATGAGCACTTCGGTTAGGAAAACGCAATTTTCAAGGAGGAAAACTCAAATGACAATGCCAATGATAATCGCACTTGCGGTTACAGTTCTCATGATCATTCTGATCATGGTCGACAAACTTCCCTTCGGTGCGCCCCCGCTGCTGGCGCTACTGCTGCTGGTCGTGCTCGGCGTTACCGATATCAAGACCGCGTTCGGCGGCTTCTCCAACTCCACCATCATTATGCTGGCGTCTTTCATGGCCATCATGGCGGCGCTGCAAAAGACCAGCTTCATCGTCAAATTCCGCGAGATGATGTACAAGATGGCCGGTCACGGCGGCTTTAAGGCGTACGTGGCGCTAATCCTCATTGTCATGCTCGGCTGCAGCCTCTTCGGTACCGGCTCCACTGCCTACTATGTGCTGACGATCGGCCTGCTGAGCACGCTGCCCTACTCCAAGCAGCTGCCTCCCTCTAAGGTGCTGATGCCTGCGGGCTTCGCCGCAAACCACCCGCTGCTGCCTTTCAACACCGCTTTGCAGTACGGCATCGTTGTTGCTGTTCTGGAAAGCGCAGGCGTCATCGCCAATGTCAACCTCGTCAAGTTCACCTTCGTCAATGTGGCGCTGTCGCTGGGCTTCTTCGTCTGGTGCCTGCTGGGCTACAAGATCATGCCCGACCACCCCATCGCCGAGGCCACCGAGGAAGCCAAGGCCAACCAGACCGCTGTTTCCACCCTGCCCCACAACAAAGAGATCATTACTTATATCTGCTTCATCGTTGCCGTTGTCGGTATGCTTCTGCAAAGCGTTATCGGTGACGCGGGCTACGCTCTGACGGGTCTTGCCGTTGGCGGCCTGCTGGTCTTCGGCATCATGGACTTTACCGAAATCCGCAATGCCATCAGCGCCCCCATCATCCTGATGTCCGCCGGTGTTATCGGCATTGCTGATGCCCTGGGCAACACCGGTTTGACCGCTCTGGTCGGCCAGACCGTTGCGAATATGCTGGGCACGAACGTCAACCCCTTTATCCTGATCTTCGTTTTCTGCGTGCTGACCAGTGTGCTGGCTACTCTGACCGGTTCCACCATTGGCACGGTCTATGTCTTCGCACCGATGGCCATTGCTACCTGCGTCAGCCTGGGTCTTGACCCCACCGCTGCGGCAGCTGCCATCGTTATCTCCGGCTGGTGCGGCCACTTCCTGCCCATCGACGGCATGCCTGCCATGATTATGGGCGCTGGCAACTACACGATGAAGGAATTTTGGAAGTTCACGATTCCGCAGTATTTCATCCGTCTTTTGTTCCTGACGGTCGGTGCTGTTCTGATTTTCCCGATGGCATAATGAGGCAGAGCTATGAAAAATAAATTTGAGTTAGAGCATATCGGCATCAATACCGCCAACGCCGAGGAAGCCGCTAACCTCGCGCAGCTGCTGAGCACGATGTTCAATCTTGAGCCGCGCCACGGCCAGAAGTCCGAGTTCGGCGGTGCGTACTTCGAGTGCATGAAAGCACCTTTCCTGGGTAAAAACGGTCACATTGCCATGCGCACGCCTGACCTGACTGCTGCGATGGAGGAGCTGAAAGAAAAAGGCTTCACTTTCAACATGGACACTGCCGCCTACTTTGAGGACGGCCGCATCAAAAACGTCTACCTGAACGGTGAGTATGGCGGTTTTGCCATTCACATCATGCAGAAGTAAACGAAAACCATAAAACCGGAGGCCGCCGCAAAGCCCCCGGTTTTATGCGTAAACAGCATCGATTTTCGTTGCATTGCCTGCCCGACTGCGGTACAATAGCAGTGTTGCGGCAAGGAGGTACAACGATGAAAACAACAGCTATGACGGCGGAAGAGCGCGTGCGCTATATGACACAAGCACCGGTGCACCGCCTGATTTTGGAAATGTCTGCGCCCACGGTCATCAGTATGCTGGTGACAAGCTTTTACAATATGGCCGATACCCTGTTTGTTGGGCAGCTGGACACCCAGTCCACGGCGGCGGTAGGCGTGGCCTACTCGGCTATGGCGCTGCTGCAGGCCATCAGCTTTTTCTTTGGGCATGGGTCGGGCAATTACATTTCCCGCCAGCTGGGCGCACGCAACTATGAAGCTGCCGAGCGTATGGCTGCCACAGGATTTTTCAGTGCGCTGCTGGCAGGCTGCGGCATCGCAGCGCTGGGCGTGGCGTTCATTACGCCGATCTCCCGGCTGCTGGGCTCTACGCCGACAATTTTGCCCTACACGGTCGCCTACCTGCGGGTCATCTTTCTGGGTGCGCCGTTTCTGATCGGAGCGTTCGTGCTCAACAACCAGATGCGGTTTCAGGGCAGCGCCTCCATCTCAATGGTCGGTATCATGACCGGCGCAGTGCTCAACGTTGTGCTTGACCCGGTGCTGATTTTCGGGTTGAAAATGGGTGTGGCCGGGGCTGCCTGGGCAACGTCCATCAGCCAGCTCGTCAGCTTTGTGGTACTGCTGGTACTCAACCGCCGCCGCGCGGCAATCAAGGTAAGGCTGAGCCGTTTTACCCCGCAGCCACATTACTTTTATAAGATATTCACCGGCGGTGTGCCGTCGCTCTGCCGCCAGGGCGTGGGCAGCATTGCCACCGTGCTGCTGAATCTGGCCGCAGGCAATTACGGCGGTGCGGCGGCGGATGCCGCCATTGCTGCGATGGGTGTTGTGAACCGTATCTCGATGTTCGCAAACTCGGCGCTTATCGGCTTTGGGCAGGGCTTCCAGCCAGTGTGCGGCACAAACTACGGCGCAGGCAAACGTACCCGCGTGCGGCAGGCGTTCTACTTCTGCATCCGCCTGGGCTGTGGCGCGGTGGCGGCGCTGTCGGTGCTGGCCTTCGCTTTCGCACCGCAGCTGATCCAGTTGTTCCGGGATGACGCCGATGTTGTGATTATCGGCACAGCGGCGCTGCGTGCGCAGTGCCTGACGCTGGTGCTGACGGTCTGGATCATCCTGTGTACGATGCTGCTGCAAACCATCGGTATGGCGTGGCAGGCGTCGGTGGTGGCCGCCGCGCGGCAGGGATTGTTTTTGATCCCGGTCGTCTTTATCCTGCCAAATCTTTTAGGGCTTGCAGGCGTGGAGTACGCCCAGCCCGCCGCGGATCTGCTGGCCTTTGCGCTGGCGCTGCCTATGGGGCTGTCCGTGCTGAAGACGTTTCGCAGTGATGCGCCGATGCCGGCGCACACTTTACGCGAAGAATAGAAACATGGAGGAAAAGTATGTTAGTACCTGTTTTACTTTTTATCGTCGGTCTGCTGTTCCTGATTAAGGGCGGCGACTGGTTCGTCGACGGCGCATCTGCGCTGGCGCGGCGCTTCCACCTGCCGGAGCTGCTGATTGGCGCGACGGTCGTTTCCATCGGCACAACGCTGCCAGAGGTCATGGTTTCCACGATGTCGGCGGTTTCCGGCCACGGCGAGATTGCCTACGGCAATGCCATCGGCTCGGTCATCTGCAACTCGGCGCTGATTGCAGCCATCACGATTGCCGTGCGCCCTGGCAAGGTTGACCCCAAGACGCTGAAAACGCCGGTTATCTTCTTCTTTATCGCCGCCGCCATCTACTGCGTGGCTGCCTACGGCTTCGGTGAATTTACCCGCCCGATGGGCTTTATCATGCTGGCAATGTTCGTGGCCTACATGGTCGCCAACGTCCGGCAGATGAAGAACGCCCCCGCTGAGGAACACGCCGAAGAGGAAGAGCTGATCCCCTTGTCCAAGACGCTGATCCTGCTGGTCGCCGGTGCGGCGGCCATCGCTGTTGGCGCAAATCTGCTCGTTGATAATGGTACGCTGATCGCCCAGGCGCTGGGCGTGCCCGAAAGCGTCATCGCCCTGACCTTTGTCGCGCTGGGTACTTCTTTGCCGGAGCTGGTCACGGCCATTACTTCGCTGATTAAAGGTCACAGTGATTTGTCCGTTGGCAACGTCGTCGGCGCAAACGTCTTCAACCTCGTGCTGGTCAGCGGTGTTTCCGTTACACTGGCTCCGTTCACCATCCCGCAGAGCTCGACGCTGTTCGGAGTAAACTCCAGCCTGGTGTTAGACCTGCCGGTCATGCTGGCCGTCATGCTGATCATGACCGTACCTGCCCTCGTCAAAGGCAAGATGAGCCGCGCACAGGGTATTATTCTGCTGGCCATTTACGCAGCTTTCTGTGCAATCCAGTTTACGATGTAAACGCTAATTACAATAATCACTGGGGCGCTGCCGGGAAACGGCAGTGCCTTTTTTGTGGGGAGAGCCGTCTTGCGCGGTGCTGCCAGGTGGTTTGCCGGGCACGCTGCTGGGTAAAGTCCTGCCCCAAATGCTGAAAGAACAGCTGCCCACGATGTTCTGGCTATGTTCCATCGGCGTCAACTCAGTCATCAAGGCGTCGGGCATGACGGCGGTTGTGCTGGCGCTTTTGGTGGGCTTATATTTTTTGATATCTGGTCTGCAACACAAGTCGGCAACAATACATTGTCAAAAGATTGCACAAGCGCCCCCGCCCAAACAAGACTTTGTTGGGCGGGGGCGCTCATTTTACTCTTTTATTTATCTCTTGCCCAATCGGTACTTGAAATCTTCGTAGCCGAAGGACACGATGCTGCGGGTGGTGCCGCTGGCGGCGCGGGCAAAGATAGCGGGCAGAGGCATGCCATTGAAGGTATTATTTTTGCAGGTGGTATAGATTGCCATATCGCCGAACACCAGCAGATCTCCCACGTTGGGAACGGCGTCCACGCCGTAATCCCCGATGACATCCCCGGCCAGGCAGGTCGGCCCGGCAAGGCGCACGGTGCAGGGCTTTTCTCCCGGTTCGGCTGCGGCAAACAGCGGCGGGCGGTAGGGCATTTCGATCACATCCGGCATATGGCAGGCGGCGCTGGCATCCAGAATGGCGATGGTTGTATCGCCGTTCTGCACCACATCCAGCACGCGGCTGAGCAGGAAGCCCGCGTTCAGGGCGCAGGCTTCGCCGGGTTCCAGGTAGACCGTCACGCCCCAGTCCTGCTGGGCGCGGGTGATGCAGCGTTCCAGCGTGGCGATATCGTAACCGGGGCGGGTGATATGGTGCCCACCGCCAAAGTTGAGCCACTGCATCCGGGGCAGCAGGTCACCGAATTTTTGGGCCACAGCGTCCAGCGTCGTGGCCAGCGCATCGGAGTCCTGCTCGCACAGGGTGTGGAAGTGCAGGCCATCCAGCAAATTGGTCAGCGCGGGGTTCGCCGCTACTGCGGCGTTCCACTGGGCGCGGGTGGTGCCAAGGCGGCTGCCGGGGGCGCAGGGGTCATAAATAGCGTGGCCGTCCTGGGTGGAGCATTCCGGGTTGATGCGCAGCCCCACGCTTTTGCCTGCCGCTTTTGCGGCAGGGCCGAACTTTGCCAGTTGGGCGGGGGAGTTAAAGACGATATGGTCCGCGTATTGCACCAGTTCATCCATTTCGTCCGCACGGTAGGCCGCGCAGAACACATGGACTTCCTTGCCGGGCATCTCTTCCGCACCCAGGCGGGCTTCAAACAGGCCGCTGGCCTCGGTACCGGCCAGGTGTGGCGCCAGCAGGGGGTAGCAGTCATAATTGCTGAACGCCTTTTGGGCCAGCAGCACCTTGCAGCCGGTGCGCTGGGCCAGGCCGCCCAGAATTTCCGCGTTGCGGGTCAGGGCGTCTTCATCCAGCAAGTAGCAGGGGGTAGGCAGTTTTTCCAGTTCCGGCGGGATGGTTCCGCCGAGTGCCGCAAAAGGCGGCCGCATATCCCGCTGGTTCATCAATCCACCAGCACGGGGTTATGGTTTTCGCTGCGGGGCAGGCCGTACTTGTCCAGCGCATCCAGGAACGGATCAGGGTTGAACTCCTCAACGGTATATACGCCGGGCTTGATCCATTCGCCGGTCAGCATCATCAAGGCGCCGCACATGGCAGGCACACCGGTGGTGTAGCTGATGGCCTGACTGCCGACTTCGCGGTAGCATTCCTGATGGTCGCAGACGTTATAGATATAGTAGGTTTTATCCTTGCCGTCCTTTTTGCCGGTAAAGATGCAGCCGATGTTGGTTTTGCCCTTGGTGCGGGGGCCCAGGCTGGCGGGGTCCGGCAACAGGGCTTTGAGGAACTGGATGGGTACGATTTCCTGACCGTTAAAGTTGATGGGGGTGGTGGAGAGCATTCCCACATCCTCCAGGCAGCGCATATGGTCCAGGTAGCTCTGGCCAAAGGTCATAAAAAAGCGGATGCGCTTGACGTCTGGCAGGTTCTTGCCCAAAGATTCAATTTCCTCGTGGTGCAGCAGGTACATATCCTTCTGACCGACCTGGTCAAAGTTATATTCCCGCTTGATGCTCATGGCCGGGATCTCGACCCACTTGCCGTTTTCCATATAGCTGCCGGGGGCAGAAACTTCGCGCAGGTTGATTTCAGGGTTAAAGTTGGTGGCAAAGGCATAGCCATGGTCGCCGCCATTGCAGTCCAGGATGTCGATGGTGTCGATGGTGTCAAACTCATGCTTGGCGGCGTAAGCACAGTAAGCCTGGGTAACGCCCGGGTCAAAGCCGCAGCCCAGCAGGGCAGTCAGGCCGGCATCCTCAAACTTTTTCTTATAGGCCCACTGCCAGCTGTAATCAAAGTAGGCGGAAAAACCTGCTTCCTTGCAGCGCTTTTCATAGATAGCGCGCCATTCCGGGTCATCGGTATTTTCCGGCTCATAGTTGGCTGTGTCCATATAGTTGACGCCGCAGGCCAGGCAGGCATCCATGATGGTCAGATCCTGATAGGGCAGGGCAATGTTCATGACCAGATCGGGCTTGTAGCTGTTGATAAGATCGCACAGCTGCTGCACATCATCGGCATCCACCTGGGCGGTGGTGATTTTGGTTTTGGTGTTGGGGGCCAGCTTTGCCGCCAGGGCATCGCACTTGGACTTGGTGCGGCTGGCAATGCACAGCTCGGTAAAAACATCGCTGACCTGGCAGCACTTGGAGATGGCTACACTGGCCACGCCGCCGCAGCCGATAACAAGAACTTTGCTCATGATGGTACTCCTTTATGTTTTATTTGAATGTAGGGTGTACAGATCTTCGATCAGTCCAGCGCCAGCAGCAGCTCACGCAGCACTTTGCAGGCAGTTGCGGTGGAAACGCCGCTCTGGTCCAGCATGGGGGCCAGCTCGTTCACATCCGCGCCGATGATGTTTGCTTTGGTTACGGTGCGGATGGCTCCCAGCAGCTGCAAGAAGCTGACCCCGCCCGCTTCGGGGGTTCCGGTTCCGGGGAACGCCGATGGCTCCAGGCAGTCAAGGTCGATCGTCAGGTAAACCGGCACATTTGCCTGGCACAGCCAATCGGTCAATTCCTGCAGACCGGTGAAATCGAACTTGTGAATATCGGTATGGCGGGCGGCAAACTGGAATTCTTCCCGATCGCCGCTGCGGATACAGAACTGGTGGATGCGGCCATCGCCCAAAAGGTCATGGCAGCGGCGCAGCACACAGGCATGGCTGAGCTGTGCGCCGAGATAGTCATCCCGCAGGTCGGCGTGAGCGTCAAAATGGACGATGTGCAGGTCGGGGTATTTTTTCACGACAGCCCGCACAGCCCCCAGCGTGACGAGATGTTCACCGCCCAGCAGCAGGGGCAGCTTGCCATCCCGCAGGATCTCTGCCGCGCGGGATTCAATATCCACCAGAGCGCTTTCGCTGGAGCCGAAGCAGAGCTCCAGATCTCCGCTATCAAACACGTTGCAGTCGGTCAGGTCTTTATCCTGATAGGGGCTGTAGGTTTCCAGGCCATAGCTTTCGTGGCGGATGGCGGCGGGGCCAAAGCGTGCGCCGGGGCGGTAGCTGGTGGTGGAATCGAACGGCGCGCCGTACAGCACAATGCCGGCGGTACGGTAGCTGCTGTCACAGCCGATAAAGTTTTCTACATTGCGGTGCAGCATCAACGGTCCTCCACTTCGCGCAGCATCTCTTCCAAAAATGCCGGCAGGTAAAACGCCCCGACATGCAGCCGGGTGGTGTAATAGCGGGTGCGCATGTTCAGCGAATTCCAGGCGTCACCGTCCATATCATTGATGGGGTGGTATTTTTTGCTGGCAAAGCCGAAGAGCCAGTAGCCTGCAGCAAAGGTGGGGATGTGCGCCTGATACACCTTGCTGATGGGGAAGGTGCTGGCAATGCGCTTGTGGCTGCGCTGCATGGCGGTGGCATCCTCGGCATAGAAAGGGCTGCCCTGCTGGTTTACCATAATGCCGTCATCGCGCAGGGCGTTATAGCAGTTGCCGTAAAATTCGCGGGTGAAAAGCCCCTCCGACGGGCCGAACGGGTCGGAGGAGTCCACAATGATAAGGTCATATTCATCCTCGCACTTGCGGATGAACTTGAGTGCGTTTTCGTAATAGATATGCACGCGGCGGTCATCCATACGGCAGGCGTTGCCGGGCAGGTAGGCGCGGCAAGCTTCAATAACCTGGGGGTCCATTTCCACCAGGTCAATGCGCTCCACACGGTCATAGCGGGTCAGTTCCCGCACAACGCCGCCATCGCCCGCGCCGATGACGAGGATGTCCTTTGCGCTTCTGTGCACCGACATCGGCACATGGGTGATCATTTCATCGTAAATGAACTCATCGCGCTCCGTCAGCATGACATTGCCGTCCAGCGTAAGCACCCGGCCAAATTCCGGCGTTTCAAAAATATCAATGCGCTGGTAGTCGCTCTGTTTGGAATAGAGCTGGCGGTTGACCCGGATGCTGTGCTTTACATCGGGGGTATGAAATTCCGAAAACCACATTTCCATTGTGCAAACCTCCTTCTTAATGTGTATCTGAAAACAAAGAAAATGACGGATATTTCGCAAACACAAGCAGGATTTAAGGCAAAGAGCCGCGGGAATCCTTTGTGGATTCCAAGGACTTTTAACGCAAAATCCCGCTGCGTTTGTAGAAATAGACGATATTTTCGACTTTTCAGCTGCACCATCGATTGTTTTTAGTATAGCACATACAACCATACACAGCAAATGCGGAGTGGAGCAGTTTGTTTGCCTTCAAAGCGTTTTGTCGGTCGGGGCTGCCAGACCAGGCCAGCCCTGGCATGCCTCAAATATGCAGGTTCATTGCGAATCAACACCACAATATTCCGCAGCAGGGCGGCCAGCCCCCTGGCCGCCCTGCTGTCGTACTACACATTAAAAATCCGCAGCATACCAAGCCCCGTCCTACGGACGGGGCTTGGAAGATACATTTATATTGAAAACTGGCAGTTCTCTGTTTCCAAAGATCTACCGGTCATACTTCTTATTTACCCCACACGGTCTCGGCGATTTCCTTGACCAGTTTGAGCTTGTTCCACTGTTCCAGCTCGGTCAGCTTGTTGCCGATCTCACAGGAGGCAAAACCGCACTGCGGACTCAGGCAAAGACGGTCGAGCGGGATATACTTTTCTGCCTCATGGATGCGGGCGATTACAGCATCTTTGTCCTCCAGACGGGGCGATTTGGTCGTTACAAGACCCAGCACCACCTTTTTGCCATCTGCAACATACTTCAGAGGCTCAAAGCTGCCGGAGCGCGCATCGTCAAATTCCAGATGCGCTCCCGCAAGAAACAAGCCGCTAAACGACCAGTATCTACTTACGACCAAACTGTTCTGCGCTCAATGTGGCAGCACCATGTCCGGTATCTCCGGCATTTCCAAAAACGGCAGCAAATATCAATATTATTCCTGCACCAACCGTTCCAACAAAAAGGGCTGCACAAAACACTACATCGGAAAAGAAGTCCTTGAAACTGCTGTTGTAGATACCGTTAAAAAGGTTCTGCTGGCAAACAATATTCCCGAACTGGCGAAAGCCGTTGTCAAATGCTGCAACGATGCGCAGGATAACGGCAACTTGCTGAAACTTGAAAGCGAGCTGCGCGAAGTGAACAAAGGTATCAATAATCTGCTTGACCTCATTGAAGCCGGGCGCAACTCGCAGGCAATGGCAGACCGCCTTGAACAGCGCGAGCAGCAAAAGAAACTGTTGGAGCAAAACATCGCAAAAGAAAAAGTCCTCCATCGGATACCGACAGAGGACGAAGTAATTTTCTTTTTCAACAACTTTATTCAGGGCAACATTGATAGTCTGGAATACAACCGTTATCTGATTGACATTCTAGTAAACAGCATCTATCTTTCTGATGAAGAAGACGGCACACAAAAAATGACCGTCCTGCTAAATACGCAGAACGGTCAAGAAACTGTTACATTAAACGACCTTACACAGTGTTCGTCTAATGTTCATATGGTGCACCATCGGGGACTCTCCCGCGGGCTAAGGAACGCCGCACTGTGGCGTTCCTTACGGCACTGCGTGCCGCCGCCCTGTTCGAGTATCCCCAATGGTACACCAGATCGTGCCTTCTTGAAATAGAGCAATAAAAAAACGCCCTACACTTTCGTGTAAGGCATTCTTTGGTGCACCATCGGGGACTCGAACCCAGGACCCACTGATTAAGAGTCAGTTGCTCTACCAACTGAGCTAATGGTGCTTAATAAAGCAAACCCACGAACCGGGCTTTCCGCTCGGCCCGTGGGCTGCTTGCTTTTTAAGAGAAGCCGGCATCTACCTATTTTCACAGGCCGTTTCCAGCCAACTATCTTCGGCACAAGTGAGCTTAACTTCTGTGTTCGGAATGGGAACAGGTGGTTCCTCACCGTCATCGACACCGGCCATTCCTGACCAACGTCAGCTTCTCTTTCTTAGAAGGCATATACCTTCAAAACTGAATATCGAACTGCTGCAGCAAATGAAGTATCAATCGAAAATGGGGTCAAGCCCTCGACCTATTAGTACACGCTTGCTCAATGACTCACGCCACTTACACATTGTGCCTATCAACCTTGTAGTCTTCAAGGGGTCTTACCTGATTATCTCAGTGGGATATCTTATCTTAAGGCCGGCTTCACGCTTAGATGCTTTCAGCGTTTATCCGATCCGAACATAGCTGCCCAGCTGTGCCACTGGCGTGACAACTGGTGCACCAGAGGTTCGTCCATCCCGGTCCTCTCGTACTAGGGACAGCGCCTTTCAAATATCCTGCGCCCACGACAGATAGGGACCGAACTGTCTCACGACGTTCTGAACCCAGC
>OIYG01000866.1_pt1 | contig 25959 bp, 25 predicted proteins | sample 1587861 | NCBI WGS metagenome assembly OIYG01 (sample SAMN03283272) | human gut metagenome | biome: human-associated habitat; material: feces | host: Homo sapiens | place: Peru | collected 2012 | reverse complement strand
GGTTGGCAATATGTCCGTAATGACTTGAAATAAAATATAATGTCATCCCGTGCTACGACACGGGATCTTTTTTATACACAATTGCTATTCAAGAGATCCCGCATCAAGTTGACATAAAAGTAAATGTTTTCCCCTAAACCCGTATTTAGGATGACATTTGTGTTAGACTATAGGACTATAAGACAATATGTCGACATTTCTATAAGAGTAACAAGCCTTTTTGCAATATTTCAGGGTGCATTGCGTAACCGATTCTAAAAAATTTCTGCTCCATATCAAAGCAACATGCCGGAATTGTCAAAACTCCCGTTTTTTCAAACAAATCAGAACAAAATTCTTCCGATGTCATATCATAATCAAATTTTACGCAGGCAATTGTTCCTGAATTTGGCTCATGCCAAGAAAAATGAGGATTATTTTTAATAAAATCAGCCAAAATTCCTTTGTTTTCCAATATTATCTTCAAGTTTCTTTTTACAATTTTTTCGTGATTTTCCAGCGCAACACTTGCAACATAATCATCTAAAGCGCTTATGCTTATTGTATTATATTCTCTATTTGAGTTAATTTTTTCAATTATATCCGAATTTGCAACAATCCAACCCAAACGAATTCCCGCAAGAGAATACGTTTTAGACATACTCCCTGTTACAATTGCCTTATCATACAAGTCAATTGCAGATTTTGAGTACTGTTCACCTAAATGGTTCAGCCCCCTATACACCTCATCTACAAAAAGGTACGCATCACAAGATTTTGCAATTTCAATCACCTCAATCAAATCCAAGTTCATGCCTGTCGGATTATTAGGGTTTGTCATGCAGATTAATTTTGTATCGTTTCCAATAACCTCTTTCAACCTTTCAATATCCAAAGTCCAATCATCATCCATAAAAAACAATTCCACGCTTGCGCCATAAGTCTTTGGCAACGTATACATCTGTTGATAACAAGGACAGATACAAACAACCTTGTCGCCTTTATTCACAAGTGTTTGAAGCACCAAATAATTTGCACCGATTCCGCCAAGTGTAACCGTTATATTTTCAATGTTTTGATTATCATAAAGGTTACATATTGCTTGTTTAAGTCTTTTTGTTCCGTGAAGCTGTCCGTAATTTAGTGAGATTTTAGACATTTTTTTTAAATCTTCGCCAGTTATTTCGGTTAATTCGTTCAAAGACAAAGCTATAGGGCAAGTTGCCGACAAGTCATACTTTGTTTTATCTTCTCTTGAATTAATCCATTTTTCTAACTTAAAATCTTCAATAAGCACTATTTTTTACCTGCATTTTGTGCAAATTTGTTATACATCAAATCTCTACGCTTTTGGATATCAGGACTATTGACGTAGTCCTCGTATTTCATTTGGAAATTAATATATCCGTAAGGTGAAATTTCAACGATTCTATCTGCAACAGTTTGAATAAATTGGTAATCTTGCGATGTAAACAAAACTGTTCCTGTGTAATCAATTAGCGCATTATTTAAAGAAGTAATAGCTTCCAAATCTAAATGGTTTGTTGGTTCATCAAAAATAAGAACATTACTTTCCGCAATCATCATTTTTGCAAGCATACAACGAACTTTTTCGCCACCAGAAAGAACATTCACACTCTTTTCTGCATCTTCACCGGAGAACAGCATTCTGCCCAAATACCCCCTTAAGTAGCTGATATGTTGTTCTTGAGAAAATTGTCCTAACCATTTGATTAAATCTATATTTGTATCAAACAAGTGGTTATTTTCTTTTGGAAAATATGAACGAGTCGCTGTCACACCCCAATTAATTTCACCGCTGTCCGGCTCTAATTCACCATTTAGCATTTGGAATAAAGTTGTTATAATCAAAGGATTTTTTGCAATAAATGCAATTTTTTCACCTTGAACAACATCAAGCGAGAAGTTTTTAATCAACAATTCATCATTTACGGATTTATTTAAACCTTGAATATGCAAAACATCTTTTCCCGGAACTTTTGAATATTTAAAATTAATGCTCGGATATTTTCTTGTAGAAGGTTTAATATCTTCAAGAGTAAGTTTTTCAAGCATATTTTTACGAGAAGTTGCTTGCTTTGCTTTTGATGCGTTAGCGCTGAATCTTGCAATAAACTTTCTGAATTCTTCTGCTTTTTCTTCAATTTTCTTATTACGTTCTTCTTTTTGTTTCATAATCAAAGCACTTGCTTGAGTCCAGAAAGCGTAGTTACCTGTATATAGAGTAATATTTCTAAAATCAATATCCGCAATGTGTGTACAAACTCTATCTAAGAATTTTCTATCGTGTGAAACAACGATTACAAGATTTGGAAAATCAATTAAAAAGTCTTCAAGCCAAGTAATTGTCTTTAAATCCAAGTGGTTTGTAGGTTCGTCCATTAACAAGATGTCAGGAGTACCAAACAATGCTTGAGCAAGCAATACACGGACTTTTTCACTACCTGATAAGTCCTTCATTAAATTGTAATGTAATTCTGACGGAATACCCAAATCAGCAAGTAATGAACCAGCATCAGCCTCGGCTTGCCAACCGTCTAACTCTGCAAATTCTGTTTCCAATTCTGCAACTCTAAGACCGTCTTCATCGTTAAAATCAGGTTTTGCGTAAAGTGCATCTTTTTCCTTCATAACGTCATAAAGGTGTTTGTTTCCCATGATTACAGTGTCCATAACCGTAAATTCATCAAATTCAAAGTGGTTTTGTTTTAAAACTGAAATTCTTTGACCTTTTTTGATATGAACCTGTCCTGCAGTCGGTTCCAATTCTCCTGACAGAACCTTCAAGAATGTAGATTTTCCGGCACCGTTAGCACCAATCAAACCATAACAATTTCCTGATGAGAATTTTATATTTACATTTTCAAAAAGCGGTTCTGAACCAAATTTTACCGTTAAGTTTTCTGTTGTAATCATTATATTTAACCTTTTATTTTTGCAAAAAAAGTCGGAATTTCTTCCGACTTTTTTGTATTTTCTAGTGAACTAAAAATCTTAAATAGATGTATACAGTTGCTGCTGATAACGAAATTAACACCGTTACAAAACCATATAGCAAGAATTGCATAAATGTAATCGGATGTTTTCTTGCTGCTGCGGATTCTGAAACAATAACGTTTGCGGCAGCACCGATGATAGTTAAGTTGCCACCTAAACAAGCACCTAATGATAAGCACCACCATAGAGGATGAGCATATTCAGCACCCATTACAGATTGAATATTTGCAATCATAGGAGCCATTGTAACTGTGTATGGAATATTATCAATAATACCTGACAGAATACCTGAACCCCAAAGTATTACCATTGCAGTAGCGCTTTCTGAGCCGTGAGTAACATTTAACAACCATTTTGCCATTAACGCAATACCACCTGAAGCTTCTAAGCCACCAATAATAATGAATAAACCGATGAAGAAGAAAATTGTATTCCATTCAACATCCTTGATAATATGTTTTGGATTTTCGAATAACAACAAGAAACTTGCACCTGCCATTGCTGACAAACTTGCAGGGATGTGTGTCATATCGTGAGTTACAAAACCTAAGATTACAAGTGCCAAAACTGCAACACTTCTAATCATGCCGGCTTTATCTTTAATTGTTTTACTGTTATCTAAGTTTGCAATTTCTGCCATTTTTTCAGGAGTTGCTTTAAGTTGTTTTCTAAAGAACAAGAACATGACAGCAACAACCAATAACAAGATAATACATACGATACCTGTTAATTCATTTAAGAAATCCATAAATGAAAAACCTGCTGCACTACCGATGATGATGTTTGGAGGATCACCTATCAATGTTGCAGTACCACCGATGTTTGATGCCAAAATTTCTGTAATCAAATATGGTGCAGGATTAATTTCTAATTTTTCTGCAATATAGAAAGTTACAGGCATAATCAAAATTACAGTTGTAACGTTATCTAAAAACGCAGAAACAACTGCTGTAAATAAAGCTAATACAACAAGTACAGACACCGGATGACCTTTGGTAAATCTCAATAATTCGTTTGCAATCCAGTTAAATACGCCTGTTTCTGTTGAAATATTAACAATAATCATCATTGCTACAAGCAAGAAAATTACGTTAAAATCAATAAAGTTAACAAAATAATGAGGATCTAATGTTCCGTCTGCCAATGTTTTGTTAACACTTACTAAACCTAAAAACATTGATGCTGCGGCACCAATTAATGCAATTGTAACTTTTGGTATTTTTTCTGTCGCAATAAAAATGTATGCGAGAATTAAAATTACCGCAGATACAATAATAGAGTTGTTTCCAACTAAACTACTTAAAAATTCCACTTCTAAATTCCTTTTCTCTTATGTGTTATATCAAAACAATTTTAACACAAACATGTAATATTTAAGAGTTTAAAGAATTTAGCAAATTATCTTGCTCTGCTGTTGCTTTTTCCAACATTGAATAAACCATATATGCACCAAGCGCAATGGCTTTAGGATCTAGACTTGTTTGTTGAGCCGCCTCAATAATTGCAGAATTAACCTCAGGATTTTCCTCTTTCATGTAATGAATCATCTGTTTGCGCCAATTGTTTACATCTTGAAAAATTTCCGCAAAAGTTAATGTTGAATGGTCTTCTGTTATAACCGGTATCATCTTTTCAGCAACCCCCTTATTGAAAATTATACAACAAAAGTTTAAAACTTTACATAAATATTTATTTTTTGTATGATTAAAGAAAAGAGGATATTATGGCAGAAAAAGACGATAAAGTTATTGATTTATTTTCAAAAGTGAACAGAACACTTTCACCTGAAGAATTAGAACAAATTAGATTTTTTGAAGGGTTCCATTACGTAAAAATTAACAAAGACGAAAATAATAAAAAGTTTAAACCGGAACTTTTAAAAAAATACGCTGAAAGCTGTCATTATATAGTTAGAGTAATGCGTGAAGTGAATGGAGAAGTTTGGATGTACAACTATGATGTGCGTAATGACGAACTTTTCAAATTTATGGAGAAATTCAACAACAACACTCTTAATGGTACTATTATTGAAATTGACAAATATTTTCCGGAAGGTCTAGCGTAAATTGCAGTTTTTTGAAGAATACCACGAAGAATTAAACAAATGCTCAAAACCCTACCAATATGTTGGTGGTGAAATTTATTCTGCAAACAAAAATTTTGACAGCGCAAAAGTTCGATTTGCAATGTGCTTTCCAGACAAGTACGAAATCGGAGTTAGTAATTTAGGCGCAAGGATTTTATACAATCAAATTAACAAGCAAGAAAACTTTATGGCAGACAGAGCTTATGCTCCGGAGCCGGATTTTCATCCACATCCGCTTTATGCGGTTGAAAGTAAACGTCCGCTGAAAGACTTCGATATTCTTGGCTTTTCACTTCAATATGAATTGTCTTATCCGACTGTTTTGAAAATGCTTGAAATGGGCGGAGTTTCAGTTAGAAACGAAGACAGAACAGACGAAGAACCTATTATTATTGCAGGAGGACCTTGCACTTTTAACCCTCTTCCGATGTCTGATTTTATTGACGTATTTTCAATCGGAGATGGCGAACAACTTACGGTCGAAATCTGCGAATGTATTGAAAGAACAAAAGGTTTACCAAGAAAAAAACGTATTGAAGAATTATGCAAACTTAAGGGTTGTTGGTCAAAATCAATCGGCGGAACCGTTGAGAAAAGAGTCGAACCCCTAACTTATGATACAGCTTTAACAAAGCACCCGATTGCATTTTCAGCTTCAATTCACGACAGAGCAATTGTAGAAATCAGACGGGGGTGCGGTAGAATGTGCCGTTTCTGCCAACCCGGACACGTAACTTTACCTGTAAGAGAAAGACCTGCAGAAGAGATTATAAAACTTACAAAAGAATTAGTTCATAACACAGGTTATGACGAGTATTCACTACTTTCATTATCTTCTAACGACTACTCAAACATAACAGAAGTAATCAAAGAATTAAGTTGCGAATTTAACAAAAAAAAAATCGGCGTATCGCTTCCGAGTCAACGTATTGACCATTTTAGATTAGAGCTTGCAGAACTTACTCAATCTGTAAGAAAATCGACAATGACATTAGCGCCGGAAGCAGGTAGCCAAAGACTTAGAAACGTAATCAAGAAAAACATTTCAGAAGAGCAAATAATCAGTGCGGTTATGCAACTTTATGAAAACGGCTGGAGCAGAATAAAATTCTACTTTATAGTTGGTTTACCTTCTGAAACATACGAAGATTTAGATGAAATGGCTCGTTTGATGGACACGATTAAATATAAAGTTCGAGGTTTGAAACGAGAAAAAAACCTTAAACACGGGCTTGATTTAACTTGTACTCTATCAATCTTTGTGCCGAAACCGTTTACACCATTCCAATTCTGTCCGCAAATGGATTTAGACGAGGTAATGGAACACATTCACTACTTGAAAGAGAAAACAAAGCACATAAAAGGTTTGAAATTAAACTATCACGAGCGCTTTGTATCTCAAATTGAAGCTGTTTTAACTCGTGGTGATGCAAGCCTTTGTGATTATGTTGAAAAACTTTATAAAAAAGGCTGTTACCTTGATGCTTGGGGTGAAAATTTCAGCAAAGAAACTTGGGCAGAAACCGCAAAAGAATGCGGTGTTGATATCAAAAATTTAGCAATGAAAGAGTTTCCGAGAGATGTTGAATTGCCTTGGGATTTCATTAATGTCGGAATTAACAAGCAATGGCTTGTAGATGAATATAACAAAGCTTTTGAGCAAACAAATTCTACAGAAATTCAACCGACTTGCGAGCACAAATGTGTTCATTGTGGGGTTTGTCCAAACTTAGGCGTACACAAAGTTTTAGACAAAAAGTTTGTCGCAAAGAATTATGTAAAACCTGAGCAAATTCATTATGATCCGAGAACTGCACCAACAATTACGACTTATAAATACAGATTGAAAGTCACTAAATTAGGCATTTTAAGATATTTTTCACACCTTGATTGGCAAAATACCTTCTTAAAATCAATTTTGCGTTCAGGGCTTAACGTAGCATTTACACAAGGTTTCAACCCTACGCCAAAGGTTTCTATGGGTATTGCATTACCTCTATTTTTAGAAAGTGATGCAGAGCTTGTTGATGTTGATTTGCTAGACAACATTTCTTGCGAAGAATTAAAAGAAACATTAGAAAAAACACTTCCTGATGGTTGCAAAATTGTAAGCATAAGACCTCTTGAAGTTGGAGAAAAAGCCATTGACCACACGGCGCAATGGGCTGAATACCAAGTTTCACTTATCAAAAAAGATGATTGTAATTTAGAAAAGTTTATGTTAAATTGTAATCAAGTTTTATCTTCTGACGAAATTTTATTGACGAAGAAAAACAAAAAAGGTTTACTAAAAACTTCAAATATAAAGCCGTCAATTCAATCTTACAGGTTTGAAAATGACAATTTGTACATCGTATTAAAAGCAGGTCAAGGTAGTGAAATACCGGCAGTTAGAGCAGATGACCTTATGAATTTAATATCAGAGGGTACAGTTTTTGACATTAAACGCCTTAGATTTTTCGACGAAAATTTGATGGAGTTATAAAAAGAAAAGGAATTTTAAATGAAAGACAAAAAGAATTTTGCACAAAAAGAACAAAACTCTGCAAAAAAAATTGTTATCGCTGAGCGTGATAATATCGGCGCATTAATGGATGGCGACAAGGTTTTAGATTTATTCATCAATCGTGGTGAAGTTTTGTTAGGTGATGTTTACTTAGCAACCGTACAAAACATTTTACCAAGTATTGATGCAGCATTCGTTGACGTTGGCGTTGACAAAATGGGTTTCTTACACGCACAAGACATTATGGGTAAAGGTGCTTTAAAAGATAAACTTTCACCTAATCAAAAACTTGTGGTTCAAGTAGTAAAAGAACCTACAGGACATAAAGGTCCAAGAGTTACAACAGAAATCAGCCTTCCGGGTAGATTTTTAGTATTAATGCCTTCTGAACCGGGTATTAACGTAAGCCGTAAGATTGAATCTTCAAAAGAACGTGCAAGATTAAAATCTATCGTTAGCTTGCTAAAACCGGTTGGCGTAGGTGTTATCATCAGAACAGAGGCAGAAGGTCAATCAGAAGCTGATATTCAAGAAGATTTAGAAATTCTGTTAGAAAAATGGAACAACATTGTTACAGCGGCTGAATCTCTAACTCCTCCAAGCTTAATCTATCGTGACCAAGACTTGTTATACAGAGTTATCCGTGAAGCTTGCTCAGAAGACGTAAATGAAATTATTGTTGATACTGCATTTGCTTTGAACAGAGTTCAAACTCTTCTTCAAAACTGGCATATGAACAAAAACATAAACGTTACTTTATACAAGGGTAATGAACCTTTATTGATTGCAACCAACGTTCACAAAGAAATTAAAGCAGCCTTGAATATGAAGGTTAACATGCCATCAGGCGGTTACTTATTCATTCAACAAACAGAAGCTCTTACAGTTATTGACGTAAACTCAGGTAAATTCGTAAGCTCTGCAACTCAAGACGAAACAATCTTAAAAACAAATATTGAAGCTGTGCATGAAATCGCTCGTCAATTACGTTTACGTAACATCGGCGGTATGATTATCATTGACTTTATTGATATGACTTCTCGTGTAGACAAATTGGCTATTATGGAAGAATTAGAACTTGCAATTGAAGATGACAAGGCAAAACCACAAGTCGGTCAACTTTCAGACTTAGGACTTGTTGAAATGACTCGTCACAGACAAGGTCAAGCAATTTCGGAAGTGTTCGCTAAAAAATGCCCTCACTGCCACGGTGAAGGTTTCATTGTAGAAGACTTCAAATTTGCATCACCTACAGCAGAAGGTGAATACCGTGCAAAAGCTGCAAAAATGAAACTTCCAATCAGCGGTTTCAAGAAAAACAATAACAAAAAACAAAACAACAATCAACAAGAACAAGTAATGGAACAATCAGCACCATTAGAAACAACTGAAAATCCATCATTAGAGGCAGAAGTTGAAACTAAAAAACGTGAAAACAAAAAATCAAACAGCAGAAATAACAAACGTAACTTCAATAAAAAACAGTTAAATGAAAATTCAGAAGTAAAAACAGCACAAACGATGATTACTGCTGAAGATGAAATTAAACCTGTAATTGAAGAGCCAACACCTGTTCAAGAAACTCCGGCAGAAGTTGAAGTACAAGCAGAAACACCTGCAGAAGAAAAACCAAAAAGAACAAGAAGACCTAACAGAGGTGGGGCTAAAACAAAACGTCAAACTCGTTCTAAAAAAACAAGTGAGGAAAAAGTTGAAGAAGAATAATATTAAAAATTTAATATTGTCTATAATTTGCATATTTGTTCTTCAAGGACTTGCTATTTCAGCCCCCGCAACAACTCAAATACCCGTATCCTCTTCATATGATGATATGGTAAGTGTTGCAAGAGAACAAGTTTCTGCATCTCCGGCTTCCGGTGATGTTCAGGTTCAAACAAAATTACAAGAAGAACCTCTTGCTCCACGTGGAGATTTGGCATATTCAAACGCAATGCCGGAAGCTCAAGTAGCAAATACAACAGCGATTCAACCTCAAGCTCAAACAAAAACAAAACCAAGAAAAAGCTTTGCCAGTATGGTTTTCAAGTTTATACTTGCTATGATTTGGGTTGTAATTTCTTCAATTGTAATCTTTATAATTTTGATTTCGTACAAAAAATTAATCTTAAAGGGCAAACCCGTAAGACCAACTTACGAAACTACAGAGCAATCTTTAGACACACCTAAAAATTTTAAAGAAGCAATTAAGTTATTTTTAGACAAAACTAAATGGTAAAATTAAATAATTGGATTAAAAATCCGACAACTATTGAAGTTACCAACAAGATACAAACTATACGCAATGAGTCTTTTATAGACTCATTGTTTTTAAATAGAATTAAAATACCAAGTCCTGCGTTTGTAGAAAGTCCTGAAATTAAAGCACCAAAAGACAATGCAGATTTGATATAAAGCATTACAACCAAAACGGAAATCGCACAATTTGGAATTAAACCAACAAATGCTGCCATTATAACCTGCACATATTTGTTTGCTGTAAGCAACGCTGTAATTCCGCCAGATGTCATTGTTAGAGAGTAACCCAAAACACAGTTAATTAACAATATAAATAAAAAGATATTAAAAGTGTGTTTTAGCGGGTGAATTAACAAGTTTTGTACTTGTGATTGAATTTTGTTATGACAACAGCCTGTTTCGTCTATTTCAATTTTTTCGGGAGCTTTTTTTAATTCAGGTTTTATAATCAGGTCAATCAGATGTCCAACAACAATTGCAATACCTACCTTTATTGCAATTACGGGCAAAATCACTGGGAATTTGTCCGGATACATTAACAACACCGGAATTGCCTCATCACTTGTCGCTAAATAAACAGCTATTAAGGTTCCAAGTGTAATGAAACGCTCTACATAAAGCATAGTTGCAATTACGGAAAAACCGCATTGAGGAATTGATGCCAACAATGCGCCTATTATTGCACCATATTTTGCTGAATATCTTGAAAAATGTTCAATTCTTTCTGAAAAATAATTCTCAAAGATCTCAATAAAAACAAATATTACAAATAAAAATGGAATTAAAATAATACTTTCTGCTGTCGGTTCTAAAAAAACTTCCGGCAAATGTAAGCATTTCAAGCCATTTTCAATAAGTTCTACACTAGCTTCATTAAAATTAGTTATACTATTTAAAACTTCAATAAACATTTCATAAAAATTATATCACTAAAACCTATTGCAATATAAAATTTTAACATTTATAATTTAACTATGAAGATTGCAAAATATATGCTTTTGATATTATTATCAATGGTTTGTTTCTCACAAACCGTTTTTGCAGGCGATGTTTCAGGCGATGTTATCTCTAATTTGAATTCAGAAATAACACATGCTCAAACCATTTTTGACACAGAAAAAGAATCGCATACCTTCATTGTTACAAAATCAACAAGCGAATTATCTCAAATAACCCAACGAAAAAAAGTTGATTTTGGCAACTCAAATTTATTTACCGCAAACAACATATCATATATAAAAGAACCAAAAGCATTAACTTTGGGTTCTTCAGCCGGTGAAAAAATCGCTATAAAGCGTCTGTTTTTAAGCGAATATTCACCACACGCCCCTTAATTTTTGCAAACTAAAATAACAACCAATTTCGACAAAGAATCTATCTTTGCCTATTTTTAGTATTACAAAATTAAGGAGAATAAAAATGACAGAACAAAATAATAACAACAACGCTCAACACCACTACAACGAATCTCACGGTACAGGCGTTATTAGCTCTATGCTATTTCTTATAATCATGGGTGTTGCAATGTTTTTCCTTGCAAAATTCATGGGTATGTAATTTTTTCTTAAATCGACGACAAGCGGTTTTTGCCTTGCAAAAACCGCTTTTTTTAATCAAAATTATACAAAAAGGGTTTAAATCTTAATAAAAATATTGTACAATATAAGTATGGTTAAAACTGCATCTAAAAAGCTTGGGTATCACTACTGCTCGGTTGATACTTTCATGCAAATTATTGAAAACAAAACTCTTTGGCTATCTCATTCACGCACGATGAATGACAAGTTGGAATGCGTTTACATTCTGGATATTTTAAAACAGGTTATAAAAGATGTTAATTTTCAAGATGATTCTAAAAAAAGTATATTAGACGAAATCGAAAAATCTTGTAAAAATAACGTTGATTATCCCTACATCATAAGCCTTTCTAAAAACAAAGACTTACTAAGTCAATGGCGCGCCTACGGAGATAACGGAAAAGGCGTTGCAATCGGATTGGATCTTTCTAAAATTCCGCACAAAGACTTGCTTGGTAACGGCAATACAGATTCAAACATTATCATTGACGAGGTTTGCTACAAAACAAAAACAATTTACTCAATCCTAAAAAAAATGTTAGAAACGATTCCATATCTGACTGACAAATACATTGAGCGTAAACCTATCATTGAATATATTTGTCAATTCATAAAAATTCTATCTGCATTTACAAAAAATAGTACTTTTTCAGAAGAAAAAGAGTACAGAATCTGCTATTTTCCATGCTACAGGTACTTATTAAAAAATCTCTACAAGGAAAATGTTGAAATAGAACAACATTTAGACCTAAAATTCAGAACCAAAAACTCTGAAATTATTTCGTATTTTGAATATAATTTCTCCGATGATGTCGTGTCTGAAATCATTTTGGGACCTACAACAAGAGTCAACAAAAATCAATTAACTCTGTTTTTAAGCCAGTATCTTCCTAAAATTAAAATAAAAAATAGAATTATTGATTCAAAAATTCCATTAACTTATTAAAAAAAGAGGCGCAGCCGTTCCGGCTGCGCCTCACTTATTTACAAATTATATTTTAATCAAAATGAATTTACTGTTTTTAATCCCCAAAACTTTATGTTGAGTATCTTTTTTAAACATAAGCATTTCGCCTTTTTTCACAGTATATTTTTGAGCATCAAAATGAAGTTCAATTTCGCCGTCTAAAACAAAAACTGCAGCATCTTCTTTTGAGGTATGAGTATCAATTATCCCTTCTTTTTCAATTGCCACTAAGTTTAAGCTACTGTCCCCATTTTCCATTAAAACTCTTTTGTTGAACTTTTTACCGTCTAAATGAATATTTTTTTCTACACTAAATGGATTGTAAAACATTTTATTATCTCCTTTAATTAATAGTTACAAGTGTATTAAACACCGGAGATTAAAATTAAACATCCGCCTTAGATACAGCCAATCGGGTAAATTCTAAAAAAAAGCAAAATAAAAAGTCTCACAATTTTGCAAGACTTAAAAAAAATATACATTTACCCCACACCATTAATAACATGAACAAATTTTTAAGTCAAACCGACTTAGCCTAATTGGACTAGCTATGTAAACATTTTGTTACATACTAGCAATTAATATTTTCTCGGTAGTTTGTATGATTGTGATTAAATTGTTCGTATTATAATTGTAAATGTATTGTATAAGTAAGTAGTGAGGTACAAAATGTCAATTGATGACGCATTAGTTATGATTTTAGCAGGCGGTGAAGGAAAAAGACTTTATCCGTTAACAAAAGACCGTGCAAAACCAGCCGTTCCATTTGGAGGTCGTTACAGAATTATCGACTTCGTTTTGAACAACTTTATTAACTCTGGTTTTTACAAAATTAAAGTTTTAACACAATACAAATCAGACTCACTAAACCAACATATTTCTCGTGGTTACGCTTTATCACCATTCCTAGATCAATATGTTGATTTGGTTCCGGCTCAAATGAGAACCGGTAGTGATTGGTATAGAGGTACAGCTGATGCTGTATTCCAAAACGTTTTACACATCGTTGATGCAGACCCTACTTATGTTTGCGTTTTCGGTGGTGACCACATCTACAAAATGGATGTTTCTCAAATGTTAGACTTCCACAAACAAAGAAACGCAGCTTTAACAATTGCAGCTATTCCTATTCCGATTGAAGAAGCTTCTGAATTCGGTATTATGGAAGTTGACGACAACTGGAGATTAACAAACTTCGTTGAAAAACCAAAAACAAAACCAAAATCAATCCCAGGAAACCCAAATATGTGCTTAGCTTCAATGGGTAACTACATTTTTGGCAAAGACATCTTGTTAGATGCATTATACAGAGATAACAAAATTGAAGAATCAAGCCATGACTTTGGTAAAAATGTAATTCCAATGATGTTGGGCGAAGGTCAACCTGTATACGTATACAACTTCAAAGAAAACACATTCCCTGGAATATCAGATGCCGAACGTGGATACTGGAAAGATGTAGGAAACGTTGATGCATATTGGCAAGCAAACATGGACTTGTTAGATTCTTGTCCTGAATTGAACTTGTACGCTAAAGAATGGCCATTAAGAACATTCAACTACAACTACCCGCCTGCTAAATTCATTTGGCAAGAAGGCGACAGAGTTGGTATGGCAACAAACTCAATGGTTTCTGAAGGCTGTATCATTTCAGGTGGTGGCTTATCAAGATGTGTTCTTGCTCCAAAAGTAAGAATCAACTCTTACTCATCTGTAACAGAAAGTATCTTGATGGAAAACGTTAACATCGGCAGACACTGCGAAATTCGTCGTGCAATCATCGATAAGAACGTTCAAGTTCCACCATATACAAAAATCGGTTTTGATAGAGAAATTGATGAACAAAAAGGATTCTATGTATCACCAAACGGCGTTACAGTAGTACCAAAAGGCGCAATTCTTTAATCAAAATTCATACAACTTTAAAAAAATACTCCTTTGTGATAACATCTTCGCAAAGGAGTATTTTTATGGAAAAGAAATCTTTATTAATAATAAATTCAGTAATTTTAGGCGTAATCTTATTCATTGCACTTGGAGTTTTAATTTCTGAAGGCATATACGATTACAGAGTTAAAAATCACTACATAAACGAAACAAACATTGCGGTTACTTTTGATGATAAAAACGAGCATTTTGATAACTCAAAACCGACAGTACTTTTAATCCACACACAAAGATGCGGATTATGCATAAGATTCTTGCCAATATTCAACAAAGCTGCAGCAAAATACAAAAAACAATACAACTTCGTTGCGCTTGAAGGTAACGATCCGAGAAACTTCACACTTGTGCAAGATAACGTTTCTGAACTTCCTATGGTATACATCTACGATACCTCTATAGGAAACAAAATTCACATCCCTTCAACAATGCTTGGTGATGAACAACACTTTTACTTTGAGCTAGACAGATATTTACACTTCCGCTCATTGTTGAACCTTGAACAAGCCCAAAAAGACCAACAAGAAGCACTTGCAAAAATTCATAAAAAATAATTCCAAACGGTAAAAATAAGCAAAAAAAAGGTGAAACTTTTGTTCCACCGCGTCTGTTAATTAATAAAACTACTACACTTTTCCTTTTACCTTCTATCCTATTGGAATTAATTTAAAATCTGTTTGTCTATTAATACCTCGTTGTATTTTGCTTACATGTATATAAAGTATTTTTGGGGGTTAAAATTGCCTTTTCAGTATTGGCGGTAGATTCAGACTATTGCTCCACTCGGACATGCCGTTCATTTCACTTCGTTGTCATTCACTATGTCGCACTACTTCGGCGTTCCGCTTCGCTTCAGCCTACGCAAAGTCTGAAAATTGCCTTTTTAGTATTCATGCAGGTTTGAACTATTCGGGATCTTACCGGTTTAAAGGCGCCATTGGAAAGTTCTCAAGATCCCGCATCAAGTGCGGGATGACATAAAGGTTTATATTTTGTTCGGCAGAGTGGGATGACATTTGGAGTCTTAGAATACAAAAAGAGGCGCAGCCAGAACAGCTGCGCCTTTTTGTCAATCTAAACTTTCTATCTTACAACTTTTGAAACAAAGTTTGTAATTTCGAAAAATGAGTCTTTAACAAAGTCTTTTGCCAAGTCACCCAATGGTCTGTTGTCGATAAAATCGAAGGCAAAATAGATTGGATCTTTTGCGTTGTTAAATCTCATTCTTCTATCTTTTTTATTCAAATAGAAGTAATCATCTTTATTCGCTTTTATTAATTCACCGAAATGTGTATTTGGATTTTGCATAGATGTATCACTCTCCGTTTAACTTACATTGACCTCTACATTATAATAAAGTTTTTTTTGAGGGGCGAATTTCAGACATGTTCATTTTTGTTACATTAGTTAACATGTTTTTTTAATTATATATAAAGTGCTGTTTCGCCGATTACTTCTTTTCTTGCTGCGTTAAATTCGTCACGGGTAGCATAATCTTGAGTAAAGCTAGTTCTTTTTTCTTCCGATTGTTTTAAGTCAATATTTTTGTGTGAATTCAAATAATTAATGAACAAATCTTGTTCATGACCTACAGATTTAGCATCGTTTTCGTATTTTGCTAAAATATTCTTAGTCAAATCATGTTTAAATAGATACTCATTTAGAGTAAGTTTTAATTTTTTATCTTCGCTTGGATTTTCAACATTAACATTTTCATCGCCAATTTTTAAGTCGATTAGCGAATTTTTGTTGCCGGTTTTGGCAAATTCAACATCGTTATGAATAGTATAATTCATGCCGGCACATCTTAAGACTTGAGGATCACTGTTTGTAGTCAATAGAGAACCTGCCATTGCGTTTATAACGTATACTAAGTCTTTTTCTGAAATTTCAATTTGTTTCATGTCGTTGTTGAAAGGCAACATTGAATATTTTACGTCATAATTTGTAATTGCACCTTTAACACCGCCTCTGATAGTTGCAGCGTGGTATAAAACAACATCTGCACCTGTTTGTTCTTTAACCGCATCAGCATATAGGTTTGCTAATGGATTTTCTTTAAAACGTTCTTCATATGTATCCTTAGGTGTGTAATCGGTTGAGGTTTCAGCTAAAACAACTTTTTTACCTAACTCTTTATCCATTAAGTTTTTAGCAACTCTTGAATCTTTGAATATATTCAAATCATACAAATTATTTTTAATTTTGTCTGTTTTTAAAACACCGTTTTTATCGAAAACCACATCAAGATAACCTGCATATTTGTTCATACCGCCGGCTTGTGTAATAATTACAGGTTCATTACGTTTTGACATCAATAGGTTAAGTTTGTGAGTTCCGCCGTTATCTTGTGTGTTAACACCGTCAATAACTGTGTGAGTGTGACCACCAACGATAATATCTATACCTTCGGTTTCTCTTGCAACTTTTAAGTCACCTTGTTCACCGTAACCCAAATGAGAGCATAAAATAATTTTGTTTATCCCTTGGCTTTCAAGCTTTTTAGTTTCTTCATTAATTTCTTTGATAGTGTTATCAATATCTAAAGGCTTAACACCGCCTTCATTTTTGCCTATATAAGAATCAATAGGAGCAGTACCGATAACGGCAAATTTGTGTCCGCCTTTCATAAATACTGCGGATTTAACTAATTTTTTATCTTTAAGTCTTTCTTTTAACGGGCTGTCTTCGTCAATCTTTAAGTTACAACATACTGATTTAAAATCAGCTTTATCAAGAGAATCGGCAAGAGGCTTAGAACCGCCTGCAAACTCGTGGTTGCCAAGAGCTAAGGCATCTAAATGCATTAGGTTGAATAATTTAACCATTAATGAATTACGTTGTTTGTCTGCACCAAAAAGGCAATCGCCTGCGGCTAAAGTCATGCTTGGATTTGTTTTATTTTCTAATTTGAATGTGTCATGCGCAGACTTAAATTTAGCAAGACGAGTAACATCACCGTGCATGTCATTGGTGTAGAAGATACCTAATTCAGTATCTTTCTTGTTGTTTACCCCTTGCGGTTTAAACGGATTTATTGAAATATTTGGATTAATTGACGTCACTATAAATCCCTAACACACTTATAGTATATATAAAACATGAAAACGAGAAAAATTGCCTAATGACGGAAGGCTGAGAGTTGGAAGGTTTTATTTCTTTTGGAAGGATTTTCAAAGATCCCGCATCAACCTCTCACAAAACAATTCACAGGATTGTTTTGTTCGGCAGAGTGGGATGACATATTGTTGTGATTCAGACATTATATTTTAACTAGTCACATTGGGTTTTTGTTGACCACTTAAGGCCATTACAATGCAAATAATCCATATTACCTTTTGACAATACCCATTCTAGAGCATCATAGTCTGGGTCCAAATATGCATCTCCAGCTTTTTCTGATTCATCAACCCAATACTGTAAGTTAGCGGTAAGAGAATCCAAATTAACATGATCAATTGCGGCTCTAAAAATATCAACATTACATTTACAAGGACCTTTTTCACCATCAACATCAAAATCTACTTTTATATATTCATCGTTACCATATACAATAACAACAGCACCGGAAAGTAACGTAAAAGCAGCGCTGTTAGAAGATTTACCTGACGGCCATGTATCATCAATAACTGAACCATCTGCTTCTTTGTATGACTTTGAAGAATTATAACATTGAGTTAAACTATTACCACAATTTTTTCCCATTTTTACATATTTTGACAATTCATCAACAATTGCTTTACATCTTTGAGCATCTGTTGAAGCATTCGCATCAGTATATATTTCACGAAGAGATTTATTTGCGAGCATACGAGAAAAACCTGAATCCAGTTCACTGTATGTTGCTTTTGCCATCATTACATATTTGTCCTCGTCTATACCTTGGCTCAAGTTTGGCAATGCCAATGCAGCAGTTATACCAATAATCGCCACAACAAGCAAAACTTCTGCCATTGTGAACGCTACAAATTTATTTAATATTAAGTTAGTTTTCATTTTGTGCCTCTTTAATTATCGGTATTTTAGCATTATTTTTTTTTATCGTCAATGAGAAATTAAAAAGGCGGCGACGCTGTTGCGTCGCCGCCTTTTTTTGATTAAATCTTATGCTTGTTGTTTTTGCATTGTCTTAACTTTATCGTCCATTGAGTATTGTGGGCAATATGTAGCTAAGTCATTGTATTTGATTGTGATTCTGTTATCTTTTGGCATTGAGAAATCAACTGTATCTCTTTTTGTTAAGTAGTCAGTGAAGATTTCTTGTTGGTCACCAACTTTTTCTGCTGTAGCTTTGTATTTATCCAAGATTTGTTTTGAATAATCTGAGCAGAATAAGTATGAGTCGAATGCAACTTTTACTTTTTTGTCTGTGCTTGGATTTTTTGTATCGATTGTTGCTGTAACATTGCCATTTTCATCTGTTAATTCTAATTTTGTTAACGGAGTTTTGCCACCTGCTTGATCGATTGTATATTTCATGCCTGCAGTTCTTAATAATGGAGGATCAACTTCACCGAAAACTTTTGATGATGTAGCATTTAACAAGTCTACAACTTCTTTTTCTGTCAATTCTGCTGCAACATATGAACTGTTATATGGTAACATTTCATATTTCAAGTTGTAATTAGAAATTTCGTTGTTAGCGCCGCCTTTAACTGTGTTTGTTGCAAACAATACCGCTTTAACACCTTGAGCTTTACCTTTTTCCAAGATTGCATCAGCTAACATATTGTGAACAGGGTTTTCTCTGTATCTTTCTTCAAATTCACATTCAGGATCATAACCGTTAGTTACGTTAGCCAAGTGTTGCTTTTCGCCTAAAGTTTCACCCATTAATTTGTTTACTTTTTTGTCTTCTGCAAAATCTGAAACATTTGCCAAGTTATTTTTAATTGAATCAGTTTTGATTACACCGTTTTGGTCAAACACTACGTCTAAGAAACCTACTTTTTGGTTTAATTTGCCTGCTTGTGTAATAACAACAGGTTCACCTCTTTTTGATTTAACCAAATTTAGTTTATGAGTTTCATCTTTATTTTCAGTATTTACGCCTTCAATTGTTGCGTGAGAGTGTCCGCCGATAATGATATCGATACCTTCTGTTTCTCTTGCAACTTTAAGGTCTGCGTGTTCACCATAACCTAAGTGAGATAACAAGATAATTTTATTAATACCTTGTTTTTCAAGGTTTTTAGCTTCTTCATTAATTGCTTTGATAGTTTTGTCGATATCTTTAACTCTAACACCTGCTTTTGCATCTTCTGTAATTCCTACTTCAGCATCAAATGGAGAAGCACCGATTACCGCAAATTTATGTCCGCCCTTCATAAATACTGCTGATTTAACTAATTTTTTATCTGCAATTCTTTCTTTTAACGGACAATCTTCGCCAATTTCTAAGTTTGCAGAAACAGCTTTTGCATCAATATTTTTCAAGTTTTCAGCCAAGCCTTTAGAACCGGGAGTAAATTCGTGGTTACCCAAAGTCATTGCATCAAACTTCATCAAGTTCATAACTTTTGAGATAAGACCAATTCTTTGTTTGTCTTTTCCATAGAAACAATCACCGGCTGTTAAAGCCAATGTTGAGTTGTTATTGTTTGATTTTTCAAACGAATCTTTTGCTGATTTTAATTTAGCCAAACGGTTAATATCACCGTGCATATCGTTTGTGTAAAAAACGCTCAATTGAGTTTCGCCAGCTTTTGTATTTGCTATTTGAGGCTTAAAAAAGTTGTTGATACTTGTCATTTAAGTGTAAAAATTCCTATTTTATGAGTTGATAATTAAATAAAGTCCTAAAATTGCATGAAATTGCCTAAAAATGTAAATCATGTTAATAAAGTTTAAGCCTTTTTTAATATGTTTATGCTATAATGTATCTAAAGGAAGATTATAAGGAGAAAATAATGTTAACAGTAAACAAAAAAGAACGTAAATCAATCCGTGCAGCTTACGGTAAAGCATTAGCTGAAGTAGGCAGAGAAAATAAAAACGTAGTTGTTCTTGACTCTGACTTAGCAGGTTCAACTCAAACAGCAATTTTCGCAAAAGAATTTCCAGACAGATGGTTCGATTGCGGTATCGCAGAAGCTGATATGACTACAACAGCCGTAGGTTTAGCTACTGTTGGTAAAATTCCATTCATCTCAAGTTTCGCAGTATTTGCTACAGGCAGAAACTATGACCAAGTTAGAAACGGTATTTGCTACGCTGGTTTCAACGTAAAAGTTGTTGGTACTCACGGTGGTATTACAGTTGGCGAAGACGGTGCTACTCACCAATCTTTAGAAGATGTTTCATTAATGCGTGGTATCCCTGGAATGCAAGTTTTAGTTCCATCTGATTGCGCTGAAATGAATGCCGCTGTAAAATATGCAGTTAATCATTTTGGACCTGTTTACATTCGTGTACCTCGTTCAAATGTACCTGATGTATTTGAAGAAGGTCACAATTTCGATATGACTAAAGCTGTTGTATTAAAAGAAGGTAAAGATGTAACAATTGTTACTAACGGTGAAACTACAGCAGAAGTTATCGAAGCTTCTGAAATCCTTGCAAAACAAGGCATTGATGTAGAAATAGTTCATATGCCAATGGTTAAACCAATGGACAAAACAACAGTTATTGAATCGGCTAAGAAAACAGGCTTTGTAATCACAGTTGAAAACCACTCTGTAATCGGCGGTGTTGGTTCTGCTGTATGTGAAGTTCTTTCTGAATCTCACCCTGTTCCTGTTCACAGATTAGGCATTCAAGATACATTTGGCCAATCTGGTGATTTCAACAACTTGATGAAACATTACCGCTTAAATTCAACTGAATTAGCTGAAGATATTACAAAATTAATGGAATTAAAATAATGATACAGTTACGCTCGGTAACAAAAAAATATAAAAACAAATACGCCTTAAAGAGTGTCGATTTAGACATTCTATCAGGCGAATTTGTGTTCATCGTAGGTAAGTCCGGCGCAGGTAAATCTACACTGATAAAAATGCTTTACAAAGAAGAAACTCCAACTTCGGGTACAGTAATTATCGGTGGTATTAACATTGCAAACTTGCCTCCTGAAAAAGTTCCAAACTTAAGACGTTGCATGGGTATCGTATTCCAAGATTACAAATTACTTCAAAATCAAACAGTATACGATAACGTAGCCTACGTAATCAGAACTCTTGGCATCAGTTCAAAAGAAGTTCATGCCAGAGTTACAGGAGCTTTAAAAGTTGTAGGTTTAATCGACAAAATGAAGGCTAGACCTAGCGAACTATCAGGTGGTGAACAACAACGTGTAAGTATTGCAAGAGCTATCGTAAACGGACCTCCTCTACTTATCGCTGATGAACCGACAGGTAACTTAGACCCTAAAAACTCTTTAGAAGTTATGCAAATTCTTGACCAAATTAACCAAAGAGGTATTACGGTTATTGTATCAACTCACGACCAAAACATGGTTAACTATTTTAGAAAACGTGTAATTACGCTTGATAACGGTGAAATTATTCGTGACGTTCAGGATGGTACTTATGAATAATTCAAAAGCCCAAAAATTAAAAAAGAAAGTTAAAAATCATATTCCAAAAGACTGGTTAACTGAAATTAGAATCGTTTACCGTATGTCTGTTGAAATTTTTAACGATATCAGAAGAACAGGTTTGATTAACATTGCTATTATTACAACAATGGCAGCTATTTTAACTTTGTTCGGAGCTTTACTTAGAACAACTCTTTCAGTTTCATCTTTTGCACACGAATTAGGTAATGTTCTTGAAATTTCTGTATATTTAAAATCTAATGCAGATGCAAATATTGTTGCAGAAAGAATTAAAGAGTTTGACCACGTTGAAAAGGTAAAAATTATACCTAAGGAAAAATCTTGGGCAGACTTGAAACGAGAACTTGATATTTCAGACATTGACAATCCGTTGCCTGATACGTTACACGTAAAAGTCGACAAGCCTGAAAATACAAACGAAGTATTTGGCAAAATCAAAGCCCTCTCTGTTGTTGAAGATATGAGCTATGCACAAGATTTGGCAAAGAAAATTCAGGTATTGAACAAGGTTGTAAATACAACTACCGTCTTTGTTGTAATCATTGTAGCAATACTGACAATAACTATTATTAATAATACTATTCAGCTTGTAATTCAATCAAGAAAAGACGAAATCGAAATTATGCGTTTGATGGGTGTAAGCAACTGGTATATCAGAATTCCGTTGATTATGCAAGGTGCACTATACGGTTTTGTCGGCGCTTTAGTAGCATTAATCCCTATTGATATCGTACAAAATATGTTGAACAACATCCACAAGTTCTTTGTAATACCATCACCGATATTTGCAGGTAACATAGTAATTATTGCAACTATCGTTATTGGTATCGCTTTTGGTGCTAGTGGTAGCTTCTTATCAATCAAAAAGCATTTACAAGTATAAAATGAATAACGAAATAACAAAACTTATAAATAATTTAAAAAATGTTCCCGCCATGCCTAATGTGGTTATTCAGGCGCTTAATATCGTAAAAAATCCGAATTCCGGTATTAAAGATTTAGGCGACATTATGAGTTACGATCAATCTTTGAGTTTGAAGGTTCTAAACCTTGTAAATTCAGCGTATTATGGATTTGCTCAACAAATAACTTCTATAACACGGGCTTTGGCTTTATTAGGGATGAATCAGGCTAAGAACATTATCGTTGCGATTGCAATGAAACCTATGTTTTCGTCAGAAGAAAATAAAGAACTTTGGGAACATTCAATTACAGCTGCCGTTGGATGTGAATATCTTGCCTCTAACCTAAATATTATGGATTCAGAAGAAGCTTTTATTATCGGTTTCTTACATGATATTGGTAAAATTATCCTAAATATGCAAGATAAAGATGCTTTAAATCAAGTTAGAGAACTTGTTGCAAACGGTAGTGACGTTATAGAAGCGGAAAGAATGTATTTTGGTACAGACCACGCAGAGGTTGGTGCTGCACTTGCTAAAAAATGGCAACTTCCTATTTTACTAACAAATGTTATAAAATATCACCATACTCCAAATCTTGCATCCGTGCCAAAAGAATGCTCGTTGGTTTATCTTGTAGACAAATTAATCCAAGATAACTTTAACGGAGATATAAACTTTGATTATATTAAAAATTTAAATTTAAAACTTGACCAACCGTCGATTTTAAGAGATAGTATAATTAGAAAAGCTAATATATTAATCAGTGAATTATCATCATAAAAGAGGAAAATATGTACTCAGGAACAAATATTATTTTAGTAACTAATAACGAAACTATGATTGGACTTTTAAGTTCAGAATTGGTTCAATTAAGAAACATCGATAGTATTTTGATTAGAAATTACCAAAATACACTGGAAACCATTGAATCTGAAAAACCTCAAGCGGTTATTATAAACTGCCAAAACTCAATGGAAGAACCATTCTGTTTAGATTTAATCAGAAAAATTAAAGAAATAAGCTCTATTCCTATTATTTTATTGGTAGAATCTTACAACCCAACATTTATCAAAGTTGCAAACAAAAACGGCATTAGCGATGTTCTTTCTATTCAATATGGCAATTCAGAAATTCTTATGAGAACAATCTGGAGTTTACAAAAAAATGAACTTCGCCAACAACATAAAAAATATGAAAAACTTTTAACTCAATTGAACGCAATTGACGAAAATACAGGATTCTATACTCCAAAATACAGCGACAAAGTATTCCAAAATGAAATAGATTATTTGAATACAAAAAAAATTGATGGTGTGTTTGTTGCGATTGCTCCGAACAAAGAATCAAGATTACAACCGAGTGTTGATAACATTATCGAAACAATAAAAAATAACACACGTGCTACAGATACGGTTGCTCATACAAAATCCAAAGATACTTTCTACTTACTATTAGAAAATACAAATTTGGAAGGTTCTATGGTTGTATGGAACAGAATTAATAAAGCTATTGGCGCAGACGAAGCTATATGTGCGGTTGTTTGTCCGATAGAAAACAAAGATTACGATCAAATAGAAGTGGAACTGAAGGAAGGCTTAGAGTTATCTAAAACATCACCAAACTTTTTACACATCGTACAAAGTTCTCAAAAAAAAAATGATAACTGGCTAGAAAACGATGACTCAACACCTTTAACAAATTCAAAAGATTTTAAACTTTTTAGACAAATTTTTAATAAAAAACTTGAAAAAATCGTGAAACCGGCTGTTGAAGAACTTATTGAAGAATACAAAGACATATTATTCAATACAGAAACTCCACTTGTTGAAACAGACGATAGTTTTTCTGTGAAATTTGTCAATAAAAGACAAGAAAGTGAATTTAAACTAACTCAAAAATCTAATATTATTCAAGTTGAAGCTATCCACAACGGTTTGGACAGCCCTGAAAATAAAAGTTATTCTATTGGCTTAAATGATATTACAACAAGAGAAATCCAAAATGAATTTGAAGATTTCATCTTGGATTTCAAAACTTGCTTATAAATTAAATTCTCTATTCGCTGAATGAACCATTTGATATTGAAGAAATTGTTTTATGATAATCCGTAAAACCAGCTTCAGATAAGTATCCAAAGAAAACATTTCTTGTGATAGCTAAAGAGTTTAGTGTTTTTGGACCTTTTATATCAAAATAAACAGCGACATCCGGACAAAAAGCATCTAAATTCTCAACATGTCCGTTTTGACATGTTGTCTTTTTACCAGCCACACTACAAAAAGCAATAGCAGTACCGTCATTTAATACAGCTGTTGCACAATTAGAATTGTTTTTTCCCGGAGTTGTAGTCACTAGACATTTTAAAGCCGGAGAATAAGAACCTGTAGCATCAGGACCAATATCACAATTCGGATAAGTTGGCGCAAAATAATTAACATTTGTTTTCTTTATTGAACATGTACCACCAACGCAAGTGTTTTCATATATTGCTCCACCAGCTGTTTTCATAGGATCACTAAAAGTTCCGGTAGGAAAACAAGTAGTAGAAGAACTTGTTTTACCACAAATATTTGTAAACTTCATATACTTTGAATATGTATTTAGTATAGCTAAAGAACGATTTGCATTTGTAGAACTGCCCCTGATGACTTCTTCAAAAGATCCATTATCTCTGATTAAAGCTGTAGTTGCGGTATCAAGCACATGTTGAACTTTTGTCGCTCTCGAATGAGCCTCTTTTTGTTGATATGTTTTTCTAACATTTGGAAGTGTTAATGCTCCTACAATTCCGATAATAGATAATGCAACTAAAACTTCAGCTAAACTAAAAGCAAATAACTTTTTCATATAAAAAATCCTCAAATAATAATATTCTTCATTATAACGTATAAAATAAAAACATACAACCCACCTAAAAAAGTTTCTCTAGAAGAAATATAGATATGAATATGGTTAAAACATATCGTCATCCCGTGCTACGACACGGGATCTTTCCAGTCAACAAGTAAGGGGTAAGTGTATAAGTCGAACTATAATTAAAAAGTCATTTTAATAATAAATGACTTATCGTATTAAAGTCTTAAAGTCTTATGTTCTAAAGGAGAGATCCCGCATCAACCTCTCGCAAAACAATTCGCTGGATTATTTTGCTCGGCAGAGTGGG
>OIYG01000865.1_pt1 | contig 25977 bp, 21 predicted proteins | sample 1587861 | NCBI WGS metagenome assembly OIYG01 (sample SAMN03283272) | human gut metagenome | biome: human-associated habitat; material: feces | host: Homo sapiens | place: Peru | collected 2012 | reverse complement strand
ATCGACATGACAAAGGCCCACTACGCCCTGCTGCCGGTCTGGATGCTCCACACCCGCTGGCAGGAGAAAGATTTCCTCTTCGCCATGAACGGTCAGACCGGAAAGCTCATCGGCGATCTGCCGGTGGACAAGGGCCGGGTGGCCGCATGGTTTGCCGGGATCAGCCTGCCCCTGATGGCAGTGCTGGCCCTGCTGATGCTGTTGTAAGGGGGTGGCAGAACATGAAGCAGCACACAAGATCCTTCGCCGCCCTTCTGGCCGCCCTTTTGCTGATGGCCTGTCTGAGCCTTCCGGCCTTTGCCGCCGCCCCGCTGGTGCGGGACGAGTACGGCCTGTTCGACAGCGATACCTATAACACGCTGGAATCTTCCGCCGAGGCCGCCAGCGACGGCCACGACTGCGATGTCTACTTCCTCACGGTGGACAGCGTCGGGGAAGATGCACAATACGATTATGGCCCCCGCAGTTTTGCCAAAGACTATTACCTCGAAAACGGTCTTGGTTCCGGCAGCAGCCAGAGCGGCATTCTCTTCATGGTCGCCCTCGGCTCCCGCAAGTATGTCACCATCACCTATGGCCGCGGGATCACGGCCTTTACCGACTACCGCATCGGGCAGATCGAGGACGAAGTCGTTCCCCTGCTGTCCAGCGGGGATTACGCTGCGGCCGCACAGACCTACATTGACCTGTGCGCCGACACGCTGGACTACTACGCCGAGTACGGCGAGCCCATCGATGTTCCCGCCGAGGAAGATGACGGCGGCGGCCTTCTGGTCACCCTGCTGATCGTGATCGGCGTCCCGCTGGGCATTGCCGCCATCGTCTGCGGCATCCTGTACAGCCGGATGAAGACGGCCAAGATCAAGACCGAAGCCAACGATTACATCGGTGCCGGCCTGCAGCTCCGGGTCCGGCAGGACAACTACACCCACACCACCCGCACACAGGTCTACGATCCGCCTGCCCCGCCCCCGGAGGAGCATTCCTCCTCCGGCGGTTCCACCGTGGACAGCAGCGGCTTCGGCGGCTCCTCGGGCGGCTCGTTCTGAGCCAGGAGCGGGTACACCCGCAGCATAACAAAAAATTACCCCTGCTGTCAGGCAAAGCAAAAGACAGGACACCACCGCACGGTGATGCCCTGTCTTTTCGTATGCACAAAAAATACCCGAACCCTTTCGGGTTCGAGTACGAACTGTATGGTGGAGAATTAGGGACTCGAACCCCAGACCCCCTGCGTGTGATGCATAATGACTTTTTGATTTTTAGAACGATGATTCGTTAAATAGATTCAATTTGCTACAGATCTGCTACAAACGGCAGTTTTTCGACTTGCATCAGTAACCTGTTTTTTATATTCTCACTGGCCAAACTTTCAACTCCTATACTTTCCCCTCGCCAAAAAAGTCTCAAATGTTTTGTGTGGTTTGATGATAGTATTTTCAGTTGACGTATGATACACTGAATTTTAAGGAGTTATTCAGTTGTACTGTGACTACTTATCTAAGCATTTTTACGGACGCCAAATCTTGCATACAAAAATGCGAAATCTGCTTTGAAATGGGGTATTTGCTTATGTTTAAAATCAACAATCTGGCAAATCAGACAAGTCACATCGTCACCGAACAGAAGGGTATCTTCTCCATTGTTGAGTACAATGTCGATTTCTCCGTAGCGCCTTGCAATGCAATGGAAGAATACTATATGAGCCAGATGAATGTCAAACGGAAACAGGCCATTGCCAATCTCAACGGAAAAGTTGGGCTTGTTCTCCAAGCGGGCGCAATGCAGTACATTGTTGGCAACGTGCAAGCAACCACCGGATTGAAGGGTGTTGGCGACTTCTTAGGCAAAATGGTAAAAAGTTCCGTCACAAAAGAAAGCGCAATCAAGCCGGAGTACGTCGGAACGGGTGTGCTCGTGACCGAACCCACCTATAAATATCTTCTGACCGAAAATGTCGGTGACTGGACAGGCGGTCTTGTAATGGAAGACGGCATGTTCCTGGCCTGTGAATCCACTGTCAAGCACGAGATTCAGGCACGCTCCTCGCTTTCTTCTGCAGCACTCGGAAATGAAGGACTCTTCAATCTACGGCTTGCTGGCAATGGTGTATGTGTACTGGAAAGCAATGTTCCCCGTTCGGAAATCGTAGAAATCGACCTTCAAGACGACGTTTTAAAAATTGATGGTAGCTTTGCGATTTGCTGGTCCGGCAGTCTCAGCTTTACGGTTGAACGTTCCGGAAAAACCTTGCTTGGTTCTGCCGCATCCGGTGAGGGTCTGGTAAATGTTTATAAGGGAACTGGCAAAGTATGGCTTGCTCCATTAACGCCTTCTCAATCACTGGTTAGCGCAACGCATGCAAAAAATGCAAAGTAATTGACCACCTGTTCTTATTGCTTTCACTGTTTTACTTCTTTACAGCATCATCTTTGCAAAAAGCTCTTGGCCTTTAATATAGAGGTCAAGAGCTTTTTTGCTTGCCGCTGAACTTCTGCTCCAAAGATCGTGTTCAGCTTAATTTTCAATCATCTACACTCTTCGTTTCAGACAATTCTTCCCAGTCTTCCGGGTTTCCGCACCTACGGAGATACTCATGCCCGCCATCGACCGCACACGATCCGCAAGAACAAAATTTGAAATCATGTACAGTGCAACTTTCAATAACATCCCTGCACTTTTTACACCGGATCATATTTCTCACTATTTTTATCACGCACGTCACCCGCAGTCAATTATCGGAATTCACATCATTTTTTGAGCCGCAGATAATACTTTTCAAGGCTCTTATCGCAGACATTCACAATATGTAGCCAATCTTCCCGTGTGAGCTTGCGGAAGATGATCGGGTTCACCTCGATAGTCTCCACGTCCTTGCCAAACGTCAAGAGACGCATATTTCCAAAGTTTCTAAATAAGGATGTTCTTCTCTATGTTTTTTCGTACAGTCACTCTTGGAGGGCGATTACTCAATCATTCCATACGCCTTGTAATCTTAAATTATCTGTATAATGCCTACCAACTTTTAAGACTAGTTTCTATCCTTTGTTAGCCGTGTGCAGTGTTTGCGTTATTCTCAACAGCGAGAATAAAGTCAGCCAGTGTCATTGCAGAGTTTACAAATAGGCGAGCATGATAGTCGCGGATTGGAATCCGTTTGGAACCAACACCGTGGGCATCACTGTCTTTGTTACACATTTCAGAAATAGCAGATACGATACTATTCAACCCAGAGAGCAGTGTGTTGATTCGCCGATCTGTATCTTTGTCTGTGTGCATATTGTAAAGCTCTCGAACCTGCTTGAATAATTTCATCATATCTCCATCCACGCATAGTTGGCGTTGCTTTCCGGCGGGGTCTCACAATCCGCCCAACGGGGGTCGTCTTTTAGGTTACTGTCGTACCAGCCTTTCAGGTTGAACGGCGGGTTATATATTATCTTAACCCACTGTGGAAAAGTCTGCGTAATACCTATCTTCATACGTTGAATATCCGTTCTTGACGTTTTTTGAATCTCCTGCTGGAGGATATAGCACCCTTCTCAGAGTATCAAGACTAAAGTGCACTCACGGTCTTGACACTCTGAGAAGGGTGCTATGCCAACCAATTAGGAGATCCAAGGTGAAATATGTCTTCGATTGATTAACCCTTTGAGCATTCTCTGAACTTAGGATACTCATTAGAACGGGAGTCAAGATAATTGCCACGAAGTACAGCCCCTTGTGCAGGTCATGGGTAAAACTGGAATCGTTGGTCTCGCCAAGATTGTGGCTGATACCACGCAGGGCAAGGTTCATTTTTGCAAGGCGGTAGGTGGCAGCTTCCTTTTCCTGACCGTAGGCGTTGATGCGGTTGATACCGCCCTGCTTGGACTGGACAAGGGCGGCACTCTGGACGAACATACCGCCGGAGCCGCAGCAGGGGTCTATAAAGACGCTGTCTTTGATACAAGCCCGGTCGCCGGAAAGGTGTATAAAATAGCGAAAACCGCAGGAAACAAGGCGTTTTTTGCGGTTTTCGCCGTATTTGTTGGTGTTCAATTTGTCCCATCAGTGCACAGCTGAGGTTTGTCTGGTGCTGACATCTTGGCTCCTGCGCGGCAGGCTCAGGGAAAAATTAAAAAGTATGCCAAAATTAAATGGTTCGGACAAAATTAAAAAGTATCAGTCGACGACTTCAATCCAACCATTATTCAAGCACATGGTCAGGTTATACTTGACATCCTGACCGGCCTTATCCCCACTCTCGAAATTCAAAGTCACATACTCTCCGTCGCATCCAACTACACGAGCGTATGCTTTCTTCGATTTGTGGAACACCCGTCTACCAATGAGCTCGCCATATGCGCTTGTATCGCTCTGCAGTCCTTCTTCTTCCGGCTCCGGAGTAGAAGGTGGAGTCTCTTCCTTAACAGGCTGCACAGGTGCAACTCTATTCGACTCCGGCGCTTTTGCCACTTCCTTCGGCTTGGGCTTACTGGCAGTCTGCGGTTGGGCTTTGCGCTCCTCTGCAGCTTTTTTCTTCAGCTTCAGAAGCTCTATAATTTCAGCGATATGAGTAGGAGTGAACCAGAAATCATAGTCATTGATAGCAACTGAAACGTGGTCATTCTCCTCAATGTCATTTTCTGACACATCAAGGATAGAGTCTATGAGCCGGTCTGCCAGGTACTTATCATTTCGCAGCGTTCTAAAATTTGCGGCGCAATTCGGACAAAGGCAGACGTTCAACGGGTCGAGCTCTACATCCGGCTTCTGTTCCAGCTGGCACATTTCCACATTGGAGAACGGCTTGTGACACAGCTGGCAGGCATATCGATAAGACGAGTTTACGCGATACATATTCATCAGGTATGCGCGGACATCGTCTTGCGGTCGACTGACGCGGATACGCCTCACGACAGTCGCATATACGGTTGGGCTGGCATAGGACAGTATTTGAGCGGCATGTTTCTTCAGCGCCTCCCAGTTCTTAACGGAACAGGTCGGGAACTCAAATTCGTCCTCCTTAGATTGACCAGTAGAACCTTCTTGTAGAGATAGCCCACCAAATTCACGGCTGAGCTGCTCCGGCGTAATGTGGAATCGGCGCTCCAACTCGATTTCAAAATAGGTTTGTTTCTTCTCATCTGGCAAGGCATCGTAATCCTTGACAATAGCCTCGTGCTGGTCAATTTTCCCTTTCTTAAATCCAAGAATGTCGTACAAATTTGAATCAAGGCTTACCTTCCCATATAGCGACTTGTTCAAATCGTGCTTTGATATGGCCTTGTGCGAGACCAGCTCTCCAGACTCAGTATAGAGCCATTTTCCGTTCCAGTCAGAAAGACGCCAGTTAAACCCATCCCTGTTCAGAGTATGGATTACATCTGCAGGCTCGTCATATTTATTTGGCGTTCCTCCGCCGATATAAACAGTACCAACAAGGCGGGACATGTTCTCCTGCAGTGTCTTAAAAATCACCTGTGATTTTATTAAGGCGTCTTTAGCTTTCGCATGCTGGGAGATGTAGAGAAGGGCCTCTTCCAACTTATCAATGCCGAGTTTCCAGCGAAAGTCTCCGGTCGTTCTCCACTCAGGCTGTCTGCCAGGATTGCCGGTATAGTATTCACCCCAGGTTTTTTCGTCCCCGGTGATGATTTTGTCTGTAACGCCAAGCGCCCGTAGGTCATCAAAGGTGATTCCGGCTGACTGGTATGCGTCAAAGTCGACAAAGTAGATATCCGGCGCAATGCCTTTGTAGTATTGCTCCAGCATTAGACCGGTTTCGGACTGAGGGAACCGAATAGTTTTTGAATGTGGCCGTACCCAGTATGACTTGCCTCCTGAACTGCACTTTATGTAGAACGCTTTCCGAACAATCTGTCTCAGGTCATCCTCGTAGTCAGTGTTCCTAAGATACTTGACAAGGGCGTGAATGTCTTGTACGTGCTCCTCAAATGATCCGCTAAAATCTGTACCAGCATACCGCTTTTCAAGAGATTTTACAAAGTGCTCGTACTCGTTGGGCGTCTTCAGGTGCAGCACATTTTCAAAGAAGGCGCGGCACTTCTCAAATAGATATGGATGGACAAATTCCACCTCGGCCTGCATCGCCTTCTTCGACGGAAGGAATACATTGGGCAAATAAGAAGACTGCGATTTTCGGTATGGAGCAACCATGCGGTTGGATGCTGTGCGGACAATCACAGCGTTGAGAATATTTCTGTAATTTGATTCAGAGAAAATATTCGGGACAGTCTCATACAGCTTGTAAAGCCTAACGAGCCAGTCATTATCTCGGTTTTCCAAAAAACTGTGATTGTCGTTGAAGTAGCTTCTAAGGTCTTCCGGACGGATAACCTCTATTCCCAAAATGCTGGAGAAATAAGAGAGCACATCTTTGTACGGGCCTGTCTCCGTCAACGAAACCGGAAGCCATTCATAATGTCTTTTGTCGTTAATAAGTTCCGAGATTAACTCGCTGGGCAATAGCTCTGCAATTTCTCTGCTTCTCGCAATAACTGCATCGGCAGCCTTAGTGTAGCCCTTCCCATCCTTAACCGGCAAAACGCGCTCCGACGAAAACAAATCTCGCATTTCTTCGTATAAAGGATAGAAAAGCGGATAGACATCAAAGTCGTCCTCATCAAGAGGCAGAATCCGAATCAGGCTCAAGTCGAGGAGCCCCATATCGCGCAGCTCAAGGACACTCTGTCTGAGGAGCTTGGCCGTTTGTTCGGCCAGAGCCTCGTTTTCCTCTTCATCGGCAGGAACACTGCTCCGGTTTGGAGTAGTGCGGAACGGGCCTTGGACAATGAAGTCAAGTTTGCTTTCGGTCTCTGTCGGGAAGTAAACGGAGATATACGGATTCTTTGCTTTTCGGAAAGTGGTTTTTCCTTCTTTGTCTGTTGCGACAGTGAATGCAACGTCAATTGTACGGGTAGAAACCATCGAATCAATCGGCATCGAAAATTTGATGAATGACAGAGACTCGTCCGTCTTATCATCCTCGGATTCAATTGCCGACACGCGGGTGCAGTGGTCATTTACCGGCTCAGCATCCAGTAAATATTCCCCTGATGCTTCTTTGCCCGGAATCTTGATTTCGTACTCAATGAGTTCGAGGTGCCGCATGAAAAGGAGCGTGGTCACTCCGAGATCTTTGAGTCGCTTTGTAATAGCTTCATTCAGCGCAGCCAGATTTTTAAATCCCGAAAACTGGAATCCAACGCTATATGGGAACACGAAGAGGGTCGTATAGCCAGCCGGAACATCAACGGCAGGGATATCTACGGGCTTCGTGAAGTCCTTTATCTCAACAGCGAAGGGATGGCAATTTTCTGCCAGCTCCTTTTTGCGCGGCGAGCTATACAGCCTGACCGTTTCACATATGCCAAAGACTGATTTGAAGCCAACACCGAATTCGCCAATCTGGTTTAAATCATTAACCTTGTCCGACTGCCCTATGTCGCACAGGCCCTGCAGGTTCTCCGTAGTGAAGGATTTTCCATCATGCATCACTTCAAGCCTGTCAGAGTATTGGACAAACCGAATTCCGGTAGCTCCTGCGTCTTCCGCGTTCTGGAGCAGCTCGTAGACAAAGTGTGATTTATCGGTATAGAGCTGAATTATCCGTTCGAGAGACCGCCTGAGCATACCGTCTCTATCCTGATTCTGGAGAATCTTATCAGCTATATTCAAAGCGCTCACCTCTTTACTTTACTGTGATAACCCCGTTTGCAATCAACGTAGTATGTATATCAGCCTTTGCAATTTTAGCTTCAATCTCTGCAACCTTCTGCTGATAACGCTGTGTTGCGTTTTCCAATTCAGAGCGATGCATAGTTGCAATTCGTTCATCTCCGGCCTCAGCAATTTTTCTTTCCAAGACCAATTTCCGGTTTCGGTAATTGTTTTTTAGGCTCTCTAATTTATAGCGAGCGACTTGCCTTGTAGACTCTGTGTGCTGGGCTTTCTCAGCTTGCCACATCCGGACGTGGTGTTCCTCCAAAGCGTCCCACGCCTCCGGCTTTAGCTTTGAAGAATAGTCAACTGCGGCAGCAGTCAGGATGTATTCCGGGAGTTCTGCTGCAATTCGTGGTTCTTCACAGATTGCGACCAATTTGAAATTTGAACGAATTCCAACGTAATCCCACGCATAAATAGACATCGGGTAATCACCGACTGGAATCTCGTCAGAGTAGTATTCCAAGTGAATATAAACGAGCTTGTTGGTGGCAAAATAGGACGCAGCTTGTTTGACCAGCGGGTGCACCGGAGTAATGAAAAAGGCGGTTCGGTTTTTCTCGGCAGCTTCTGAATCAAAGGTAATCGGGTGGTTCGGATTGTTGCCCTTAAGATAAACCTCCCATTTCCTACGCAGGCTGTTCCGCAGGCCAGTCAGATTTCTGAGGTCAGACAGGATTTCAGAACGCGCCACTGCACTGAGGCGCAGCGTTTTCAGAGCACCATCGCCAAGGATATAATTGCTACCACCTACGCGGTGATTGAGATACATCTCGACAAGATGCTGAATGCTTTTGGCCGACAGGAAGGGACTTTCTGCCTCCTGAATTTCCTTTGACATCGTATAATTCGACAAATCGAACCCGAACAGCTCCTTCTCCTCGCTTTCCAGCTTGTTCAGCTCCTGGGCCTTGCGCACCTCATTATCGGCCATCTGCTCCAGCTTTGCTTTTCGCTCTGCATCCGTAAGGCTGGTATCCATTGCAATCAGCTCAATTTGCCTGCCGATTTCGCCGAGAATCTCCTCGCACTCACCGATACTTCCTTCAAAGACACCGATGCGGGAGAGGCAGCGGTCATAAATATCAGCGTCCACAGTATCACTGGTAATAACATTATAGATGTTGACAACTTCGCTACCTTGGCCTCGGCGGTCGATACGACCGATGCGCTGCTCGATGCGCATGGGATTCCACGGCAGGTCATAGTTTATCATCATGTCACAGAACTGATAGTCCAAGCCTTCAGAGCCGACTTCTGTGAAAAGCATGATGTCAATGGCTTCCGGGTCGTCCTTCGGGAGTTCAAACCGAGCTCGGAAATCCAGTCGGTTATCATTTTTTACGCTACCATCGATTTGCTCGACACGGAATCCCGCTTCTCGTAGCTTTCTTTTGATATAATACAGCGTGTAGCGGAATGTGCTGAACAGGATGATTTTATTGTTTTCAGATTTCTGCTTTTCTCGGATAATCTGGAGCACCCCATCGAATTTCGGGTCGTCCTCCGGCAGGTTATCCGCCATTTCCAGAATGTTCTTTGCGATGGAGCGGAATGTCTCCAAGTCCATCTCACTGAACTCGCCTTCATCAAAATCAAATTCCGGGTCGTCCGTCATCTGCTCGAATCTGCGGTCAATGATACCCCGAATGTGCGGAGCAAGGCCAAAGATGCAGCTTGCGGCCTGACGACGAATTGTTGACATCATAAATTTGACACCACGTCCACCGTGCAATTTGGACAGCGCGGCAACTTCAAATGTCAACAGAGCATCATGGAGCTCCCGCTGTTGGTCGGTAAAATCGCTCTCCAGCGTATGCGTTCTCCGAATGCAGAAATCTTGGATATCCTTTCTACGCGTCCGGTTGAGCATCATATTGAAGCTGTGGAGGGACTCAATATCGGTAATGAGTTTTACCCGCTCCTCACGGGTGATGGTGTCCTGTCTGAGAACCTTCCGGATTTGCTCAAATACCGGATTGTTTGCGATTACATTTTCGCCCCATTGGGTCGTGAGAACACTATCCAGCGTTTCCAGTGCTTCGGCTTTCCAGTTTTCCTTCGCAGCTCGAACGATGTGGGCGCACTGAGAGATATACGGATTCGGACGCGACATCATCGTGAAGCTCTTCTTGTCGATTACGACATCCGGGCGCAGCAGATTAAGCAGCGTGTACAGGTCGTCGTCACTTGTCTGCAGCGGAGTCGCGGTCAGCATTACGACAGCGTCTGCGTGCTGACAGAAGTAGTGGACGCACTTATATGCAAATGCCTTGTCCTTCTCAATGCTGCCATTGCGCAGGTGGTGGGCCTCATCAATGATGACCAAATCAAAATGCGGTGCCAGGTCTAATTGTTGGAAGCCGAAGCCCTTATGGCGCTTGGATTGGTTCCCTGGGTATGTCCTCGCATCCAGAATGGAATACGGGACGATGACCTTTCCATAGCGGGTAGGCCATTCACCGTCACGGTCGGTATCAGAGATAATCTGCCGAAGAGTATCGCCATCCAAGGGCGTGAATTCCTCGTCAAAGCGCTTCATCTCATTTTCCCACTTGCGGTCTGCGACAAGCGGCTTCGGGCAGATAATCATGATGTTTTCCAAATCGGAGCGGGCCTGCAGCTCCTTGATAATCAGACCGGCCTCGATGGTTTTACCGACACCGACACTGTCTGCAATCAGAATCCTTGGCTCATCTGCTTTTATCAGTTTCAATGCCGGTCTGAACTGATAGGGCACGAAATCGATCCGGGCAGCATTAAGGGAATACAGATTTCCGGCAGACGGATTGTTAATCTGGTAGGCAGAAAGGTAGCTTCGCAGGGTCTCAGAATCCACCCACTCATACTCAGGTGTGCTGCTCACCAGCGCAATCTGACCCTCATAATAGGTCTTCAGCGCACCTTCGACGAACACCTCGTACTTCTTGGTGTCGCCAAGCTGCGTAACAGAAAACACCATACCCTTGGTGTCCGGGCTGCCGACGATGTAAACAAGGCTTCTTTCTGTGATATCGTCCTCCTTCACAACCTCCGGTTCCACGATGACAGCTGTCTGCTTGGGCACGGTAACGGTTGGGCGGAGCGCTGGCTGCGGAGGTGTTTCATCCTTAAATGCTTCGGGCCGCTCCACCCTTGCTTTGAACTGTTCCAAATCAGGAATCAGTCCGCTCCGGTTCATCTGGGTGAAAAACCGGATGAGGCATTCAATGTCCGATACGATGGTATCCTTGCCGGGAAGCTCCGCGCTGACATGCGCCCAGTTGTTCCGGACACCAATCATATCGCGGATGCACTCCCGCTCACTGGTCGGAAGATAGGCATAGCCACGCATCGTGTACCACGACTTGTTGGCAACACGAAGAAGCGCTGCAAGGTCTAATTTCTCCAGCTTGGAAAGACCCTTTTTCTCAATGAGCTCTCTCTGGGGATAACTCAGATTGGAGAGTACGCACTCCTCCCACCAGTCTTCGCCGGATTTGGGCAGCATCACAGAAAGCCACGACGCCAGTGCCTGCGCGGCCTTGTGAAGATAATCGTTCATCCGGGATATGATGTTCTCGTCGTACATTCTGCTTCACCAGCCTTTAACCAAAAAATCCGTCCTCATCAAAAATATGGTCAAGCTCGTCATTGGACATCGCGTGAGAAACGCGGTCACGGACGGCGCTGAGGGACATATCCAGTCTCTTGATGCGCCCGTTCAGCAGTCGGATAAGCTGAAGCCTGCCGACACCGGGATTCTGACGGGCATACTCAGCAAAGCCCTTAGCCTTGCCCAGATTGTCCGTTCTGGTGCCATCGTGAGGCTCCAAAATATCAATGACAAAGCCCATCTCGTCCTTCCGGATAATCAAAAAATCGGGATACATCGATTTCTTCTCCGCGTTCTGCTCATAGGGGATGCACCGTGACCATGACTTCCTCGGCGGATTGCGGAGCCAGCAGATATAATCCGATCGGCCACGTTCGGCCTGAAGGACAGCCTTTTCCCAATTGTTCAGGTTGATGACCGCCTTGCCGGTCGCATTGTCCACAAACAGATGGTCGGTATAAGCCTCGCCGACATTACTGCGCTCGATGCTGATGGTCTCCGGCAGCCGGAAGTTATGCTTACTGATGATGTCGCCATCGGAAACGATGCTGTCATACTTCTTCCGGTACCGCTCAGTCAGGCCGGTGATACGGCGGCGATTTGCGTCATTTATATCGTGGAAGCGGCTGCGGGCATAGTTATGGAGCATATCCATGCAGTCTGCGTCGGCAGCAAAGATGATAACGTCGATTTTATATCCGGCAGGATTATCGTCATCTGCGTATTGGGTGCCATAGCGGATGCTGACACCCTCATTGCCCAGCTTGAGCTCCGCAAGACGGAACTGACGGTCGAGGTCGGTGTCTGTGGTGGAGAACAAATCCATCTCCGCGTGGTCGTCCACAGACTCGCCGAACACATCAAATGTCTGCGTTTTCAGCTTGAACTGCAGCACCTGTGTGGCCAGTTCGTCGTATTTGCCCTCGTCCTTTGTCTTTTTGATGAAAGTGCGAATCATCTCCACGATTTCATTCACAACATCATAGGAGGCAGAGGGCTGAAGGCCGGACTGCGTCAGGAGCCGGGTGAGGCTGAACAGGGATTTCAGATAGTCGTTGATTCTGACCCTGCGCACATCGTAGGTCAGAAGTCCGGCATCATTGATGGCCTTTACGATGGCCTCGCGGTCAAGCTCCGGCTCTTCGGGAACGTCTTCCGGAGCAGGCTGCGGTTCCGTTGCACCGGAAGGCTCTGCCCCTGCAGCAGCTCCATTTGCAGGCGTTTCGGTGCTCACGCCACTAACCGGGCGCATGGTATCCGTGGTACCGGAAGCAGGTGCCGCTGGTGCGCCGAATGAGGTGCTACCACTTTGCGAGGGCGTCTGCTGCGTCGCCTCCTGCGCGGAAGGTTCATTGCCGGTCTCATGGGAAGGGCTGTCTCCCAAAGACATCTGGCCGGGAACCTGCGGCTCCCGCCTCGCGGGACGCTGGGCGGGAGCCGGTCTGGTAGGCCGGACAGTCCACGTTTCAATGGTACTGTTCTCAAAGGAGTCGCCGATAACATCGGTAGGAATCTCACCGCCCTCGGTACTCTGAAGTGCTTTGACCACATCCTCAACGGTCTGGGCATCAAAGTACGGCAAGTAGAGGTGCACGTCGTTCAAAACATCGTCCACCTGAATATGCATCTGCATGGGCGTTCTGACCATTCTGCCTAGGAGCTGTGCAATATAAGTCGCGTCTGTAGCACGACGGAAAGACATCATGGTTTCAGCACGGGGGCAGTCCCAACCGGTAGACAGATTTTCCTTGAAGAAAACTATCTTGACATTTTTCTCGTCTGCAATGCGGGATGGCTCCAGATATCTTACTGCGACTCCATTAATTTGGATGGTGCTGGTTGTCTGGCCAAAGGTATGTACGACCTCTCCGTCCTGAAAGCGGAAGCCTGTCCGCTCCTCAATCTTCCTGAGGCAGTCATCTAAGTCGGTGTCGGAGATACCGCTGCCGGTCTGGTTTTGCACCTGAATCACGAAAACCGGATTCACATAGGCGTAGTGCTGCTCCTGACAATACTGAGACCAGTGCTCCCATTTCTGCTTCCAGTCATCAGCGGCAGCCTGCAACACGGCCATATCCTTGCTTCCGGAAGCATCCTCCGGATAGGCGATGATGATTCTGTCTTTCAGCAGACCGGATGCCCGAACATCGTCGGCGGACACGATGACCTTCTGGATGGTCGACTCTGTCCCGGACACCAGATTGTTGAAACGCTCCGGCGTAGCGGTCACGCCAAGCACGACGGGAACGGGAGCCAGACGGTCTTCCCGGCTGCCCTTGAGGAACTTCTGCATGATGGTGGTGGCCTGCGCAGCAGCGCGTCCCTGCATGCCACGGTGGGCCTCGTCAATGATGAAGTACAAGCGGTCGTACTTCTCGTCCATCGTGTTCTGCAGCGTTTCCCAGATGGTGAAGGTGCGTCCGTCGCCCTTCTTTGTCAAGTTGCTGCTTTTGCCGAGCTTCTGGGTGTTCAGAAAATAGATATGCCCATCATCCAACATTTCCTGGTCAAAGGATTCATCGGTGATAGTCACACACTGGTCGAGCCGAATCTTGTCCGCCTTTAGGTCGATTTTGCTGCGCGACTGCTCGTTGAGCTCCGGAGAATCCGAGAGCCACACAAAGACAGCGTCCGGTTGGTCAGGATATTCTTCATCACCAAAATAGATGGATTCAATCAGAGACGCCAAAATGATGGTTTTACCCGCACCGGTGGGTGCGGTGAAAGAAAGCACCTGCGGCGTATGGGTGCGCTGGTAGGAACCAAGTGCCTCTGCGGTTTTTCTCCGCAGTTGGAACAGTGCCATCTTTTGAAACGGGAACAATTCTACTTTCATCTTAGCGTCCTCCGTGGTTAATCCGGAAGTTATCCAGATAGTCTCTGTAAAGCTGATAGGTGTCCTCGGCATGCAGGCCGGAAATCATTTCCCGATAGCCCGGTTCGGAATCGGTCACGATGTACACCGTCGTAATGGCATCCTCGATGTTCACTTGTGTAGCAAACGTCTCATACTGAGATTCGTCGGTCAGCACAGCAAAGTGGTTCTCCGGCAGCACCAGCATAGCAGGCACTTCTGCTGCCTCCTCAAGCGAAGGACAAGGCCCATGAGCACCGGCCTTCAGCCAGAGCACTGGAAGCAATTCCTTAAACTGGCGGCCCAGCGCCACGGCATTCTTATCGAGGAAGCCCAGCTTGAAGAAAGCAGCATTCGCCTTGAAGCCGTCTGCCATATGCATCGGCTCCTCTCCGCTGGTGATGTAGTCGCCCTTAAGCGGTTTCCCGTTCACATCATGCCCTTCAATGGAGCAGACGGTGCGCGGCCATGTCACATAGCGGGCAATCCCATACTGTTCCCACTCCGGGTCGCCGGGCTGGTATCCTTGGGCGGACAGGGTCTTGGCCTCGTCTGCCGATACCTCGTTGTTGGTCACCAGGATACAGCGGCGGTGGCCGCCGTCCTCGGCATTCAGCAGGTTGACCGCATGGAGCGTGGTGCCGGAGCCCGCGAAGAAGTCCACGATGAGGGCGTTGGGCTTGTTGGCAACGAAGAAGCGGAGGGTATCTTGAACGGCATACAGGGATTTCGGATAGTTAAACCGTTTACCTATCATGGCATTGAGTACGTTTGTGCCGTAAGTTTCAGCATTATGTGTTTTCATGTTCCACACGCGTTTTGGCGGCGTTACTCCTTCGTCAGTGTACTTGGCAATCACCGAACCGTCAGGATTTCGACCGGTAATGACCGCTTTACCTGTCTCAATGTCTCGAATCGTGCCAGAAGGTAAATAATAAACAGTTCCAGTCTTTTCCTTGGAGCTCCAATTATTCACTCTCAAAAAGCCTTTACTCAGATTAAGCCGTGCTTGTTCTGGAACTAAACTCCAAAGCCGTTCATCGCTATCCTTGCTTAGCGGCCATAATGCAATGCATCCGTCCGGAATTTCAATCGAGTTTCTATCAATTCCTGCCTTTACAACATCGCCTATGGAGTGAATTGTCCCATCATTTTTACGAACGAATACAGGATAAAACTGGTTTGGCCTTGATTCTCTTTTGGCTTGAGGAGCTCTGCGCCGAAAGCCCAGCCACTCAATGCTTCTTTCGGACTCCTTCTTTACTTCGTTATCAAGCATATTATAAATATCGGGAACCAGAGAGGATGAGCCAAATTCAATCACGAATATATATTCCTCAACTCTGGAAAACTGGCCGGTACGGACAACGCCTTTTGCACTGATTACGCTTGTTACCATCTGCATCCGCGCTTCTGAAAAAATCTCCTCCAGCAGACAGCCGAGGTGCAGATATTCTTTTTCATCAATGGTCACGATAAGCACAGAATCATTAGGATTCAGCAGCTTTTTCGCCAGCTGCAGCCGCTTTTCCATCATGGAAAGCCACTTGCTATGTCGATAGGTATCGTTGCCATCCACATAGTCGTTATTGTATTTCCAGTCTCTCGCCCCTGTGTTATAGGGTGGGTCGGTTGCCGTGTCTTATTTGATACGCTATAACGGAGCGGCATTTTTACACCGTAACGATGAACACACCCGTGTGCATTTTTGCACACCCCTCATAACGATGCCGTATGCACCGTTACGGAGTAATGTAGCAACAGAATCCACGCAAAAAAGCACTCGACTGTAGCCGAGTGCTCCAATGTCCTGGTTCTGTTATGCTTTTATTTCCGTGCCATCCCGGAATGTGACCGTGATGTCTTTGTCTCTGCCGACCGTAACGAAATCAACTGTGCTGCTCCAAAGACCGATGTCAAATTCGTTGATGACGCCTTTTTGCGACCTCATCAAGGAAATGAACTCCGAAAGCCGCACATTCTTTGCTTCCTTCGCCGCAATGGATTCTGATACCGCATCGTACTGCGCCTTGGTTTCATCGTACCGCTTTACAAGGCTGTCGTAGCGTTTTTGGTAGTCATCTTGATCCTGCGCAATTCGGGCGTTTTCGGCAACAATGTTCTGCGTCACGGAAACAATCATTGAGATTTCATCCTCCAGCCGCTGTTTTTCTGCTTGTAAGTCATCTGTTGCGCACAGTGTTGTGCGAACAAGCTCCGCATTGGCGATGATTTCCTTTTTCTCGGTGACCAGCTGATTGTATGCGGATACGAAAGCCGCCTTGACGTCTTTCTCTGTCACATATGGCGTTTCACATTTTTGGTCATTGTACTTGTTATTACAACGGTATACGGTTTTTCGGTAACTGTCCGTTGAATGCCAGACCTTAGAGCCGTACCAGCTTCCGCAGTCTGCACACTTGATTTTGTTAGAGAAAACTGTTGCGCCGCTATACCTTGTTTTGCCCTTGCTCCGCTTGGCAAGCTCCTCCTGCACTAAATCGAATACCGCCGGGCTGATAATTGCTTCATGATTGCCTTCCACATAGTATTGTGGAACTTCGCCCTCGTTCTTTTTCAGTTTCTTCTGTAAAAAATCTACGGTGAATTCCTTTTGCAGGAGCGCATCGCCCTTATATTTCTCGTTAGAAAGCATCCTGCGAACAGTCTGCTGATTCCATACATCCTTGCCGCCGGGCGTTTTTATGCCTTGCTCAGTGAGATGCGCCGCAATGGCGTGCGGTGTCTTTCCCTCAAGGAAGAGTCGAAAAATCAGCTTCACTGTTTCCGCCTGTTCAGGATTGACCACAATTTTTCCCGTTTCCTTATCTTTATCCAAGCCGAGGAAGCGGCTGTAGGCGAAGCTGACTTTGCCGTCCGCCATTCGCTTGCGCTGTCCCCAGGTAACATTCTCCGAAATAGAGCGGGATTCTTCCTGCGCCAAGGAACTCATGATTGTGATTAGAAGCTCGCCTTTTGAATCCAGCGTCCATATATTTTCCTTTTCAAAATAGATTTCGATTCCCTTATCCTTTAATTCTCGCACCGTGGTGAGAGAATCAACCGTGTTTCTGGCAAAGCGGCTCACGCTTTTGGTAATGATGAGGTCGATTTTACCGGCAAGAGCATCTGCAATCATTGCCTTGAAGCCCTCACGCTTTTTGGTGTTCGTTGCCGAGATCCCTTCATCCGTGTATATGGCAACGAACTCCCAATCGTCTCGGCTGTTGATATAGTTTGTGTAGTAATCGACCTGTGTCTCGTAGCTCGTTGCCTGATCTTCGTGGTCAGTGGAAACACGAGCGTACCCTGCAACACGGCGTTTTTCCCGATTGTTAATCGGCGTAGCCGTGAACCGGGTTATCGTTGCCGGTATCGTTGTAACTTTCGCCATGTCGTTCCCTCCACTTCTGTATCATGACTTCCCGCATATGCTGCTTGCGTTCCTCGGTGTGCCGCGGCATATTCCGCTTATTCTGCCATTCGGCTTCAACGATGTGTCCGTCAAAGAAATGCAAAGCAAGCCGAAACGGCGCGGTGATGTGGATGCAGGCAATCTGCTCACGGAAAACCTTCTCGTCAAACTCGGAAAGTCCCAATGCATCGGCGCAGATTGCTTTAAGTGCTTCTTCCTTGATGCTGGGGCTGTCGCACTCGGCGGAGGAGGCGCATCTCCAAACGGAGTCGTAGCTGCCGTCCTTATGCCGTGAACGCTGCCTTCGGTAGTTTTCGCCGCAGGCATCGCAGCGGATTCTACTTGTGAAGCATGATGTATTGGATCCCAATTGATGCTCTTGCACATACCGCCCCTTTGCCGCCCGGCGCTCGTCCGTCCAGCAGTCCTTCCGCATGGTCGATTCCCAATGGTGCGGCACGACGCGCCCATCCTTAAAATAGAAAACCATCTCGTTCGGAGCAGGGATAACGATACGCTCGACCTGCTCCGAAAAGACGATTTCATCAAACTCCGAAAGTCCAAGAACCGCAGCGCAGGCATCCTTCAGCATCGGCTCCGGGATGTCCTTATTTTGGCATTGGGCATTTCCTGTTTTTCTGCGTGTGCCGCAGATCCAGATGGGATAATTTGCGTTGGGATCTTTCCGCCCCTTGCGGTTCGACCGCTGATAGTTTTTTCCGCACCGTCCGCATTGTATCCTGCTGGTGAAGCAGGAGGTGTTGATGCTCCAGTTGGCAAATACCCCAAGCTCACGGCGGCGGGCTTTTTCAGCCTGTACCGCCTGATAAACTTCCAAGGGTATAATTGCTTCGTGCGTGTCTTCGCACCAGTACTGCGGCAGTTCTCCGCGGTTGATTCTGGATTTTCCACTGATGGGATCAACCACATATTCCTTTTGGAACAGCAGATTTCCCGTATAGGTGATGTTGCCGAGTATCTGCCGTATGGATGAGTTTCCGAAGTGCTGCCCCTTATAGGACTTGACACCCATCTCGGCAAGCTGCTTTTCCGTGGTTTCCGCTGACAGACCGCTCAGAAAGTTGTCGTAGATAAGCCGCACGATTTTTGCTTCCTCCGGCTCGATGACAAGATGGTCGCCATCCCAGCGGTAGCCGTAAATCTGAAACTTGCCGTTCGGGATGCCTTGCTCAAAACGCTTGCGCGTACCCCATTTTACATTTTCCGAAATGCTGCGGCTTTCTTCCTGTGCGAATGACGCAAGGATGGTCAACATCAGTTCGCCATCCCCGTTCATGGAATTGATGTGTTCCTTTTCAAACCGCACCTCAACACCGATGTCTCTCAAGCGGCGAACCGTTTCCAGCAAATCTACCGTGTTGCGAGCAAACCTCTGAATCGATTTTGTAAGGATAATGTCGACATCCCCGTTTTCTGCGGCGGCAATCATGCGTTTGAACTCATCCCGCTTTGCTATGCTCGTGCCGGATATTCCGTTGTCTGCGAATACCCCGGCGTACTGCCAGTCGGGATTCTGCTGAATGAGGGCGCTGTAGTAGCTGATCTGTGCGGAGAGAGAATGGTTCATGCGCTCCGATTCCATTGAAACACGGGCATAGGCAGCCACTTTTTTCTTCGTTTTTATGGACGGTACGGATTGCTCGACCTTTGTGATTTTAGCCATGAAATCACTCCTTTCCGACACTATACATCACTCTTTACGCCCTAAAAGTCAACGAAATATCCGATAATAATGTGCCGAATATCGGGTGGTATTTCTCAAGGAAAATTGTATCAATCTGACGATACTCTTCCTCCGTAATCGCACCGTCTTCAAGCAGTCTTCTAACTATATTCATGGTAGTCTGATAGAGTTTTTCGTTCTTCAGTTCTTCTTTATTCATGAACGCCACCGCCTTTGAACCTGTTGGCGATATAGCATTCGTGGCTGCAATACTTCCTGCGCCTGTCACCGTAAATGTGGAACTCCTTACCGCAGTGCGGGCATCTGAAACCATAGACCGCTTTTCGCTTTACCTGGTCGAGATGGCTGTTCCACCACTCGTTACGGCACTTGTCGCAGCAGAAGCGTTTTTTCTTCTGCTTGGCGATCTGCTGAATCTCCCTACCGCAGTTCTCACAATATGTTGTTTCACCTGAGAACACCGCAATCTGTTCCAAGGGTGCTTCTTCGATTTTATTTCTTCGGCAGAAGGATTTTACCGTGTTCACCGATATGCCGACTTTCTGCGCTATTCTTCCATAGCCGTCTCCGGCAGCCCTCAAACGAATAATCTGTTGTTTCTGACCGTCCGTCATGATTCCGTTAGCTCCTTCCGAGGGACAGGTCTGATATTATTTTCCTCACTCACTACCGAAAAATTCAACCCCCATCGTTAGAGCATAAAAAACAACTTGCAAGCTCTCCAAAAAGAACACCACAGGATGTTCCGCTTCTGAAGACCATTGATTTTCCACGCTTGGAACACATAGAACACAAAAAAACTATTATACTGATAATTCTACAGAAAAAGCGTGAGCATATAAAAATATGTATTCGCAAATTGCAAGTGCAAGTTGGACACCTGCACGGTAGAACTAAGTGAATCAGAGCGTCGGTCAGGACGGAAGCCGCTGGCTTCCGTCCTGGGCGATGCTGCCGCAGCCTTCGGCTGCGTAAACAGAGTCGAGGAACTCGTCAAACAGTTCCTCCGGGGTACGGTAGCCCAGTTTCTTGCGAGGCCGTCCATTTAATTCATCAGCTGCAGCCAAGATATACTCGGCAGAGAAAGCCTCAATGGACACGCCCTTCGGAACGAAGGCTCGAAACAGCCCGTTGTGACGTTCGTTTTGGGGACGTTCCCACGAGGTGTAGGGATGCGCAAAGTAGACTGCACAGCCCCAGTTCTCGACCTGACTGAACGCAGAGAACTCCGAGCCGTTGTCCACGGTAATGGTCTTGAATACCTGTGAGAACTTGTCTCCGAATTCTTCCCTGAGTGACTGCATGGCGTTCAGAACGGAGTCTGCATCCTTGCCGGGAATCCGGATGGCAATATAGTTCTCCGTTTTCTTCTCCAACAGGGAGAGGACAACAGCCTCTTTGCCAGCCCTCTTGCCGACCACGGTGTCACCTTCCCAATGACCTTCCTCGATGCGCAGAGCCGCGATCTCAGGTCTCTGAGAAATATCTGTGCCGAAGTTCTTCTTGTGTTCACGGGGCTTGGAGTCCTTGTGCTGCTTGCGTTTCATGGCTTCGGGCAGTTCTGTCACAGACAAGTCAAGGCTGCCTGCCCAGACCTCATTGTAAAGCGTGTGGGTACAGACCATCTCCTCTGCTGAAAACAGCCCGTGCAGACGAGCATAGCCGACGCAGGCATCCAACGACCACTTGTGTTCTTTGACCTGTTCCATTATCCAGCGAATGAAGCGAGTGCAGTGACAGATCCGGTGTGGTTTCCGAGAACGCTTTCTGTTAGCCTTGTAGACCGCTTCTCCGCGCCTTGCCGAGTATCCGGGCTTCCTGCCCTTGCTGCTCTTTCGGGGCGGTGTGCCGCGCTTTAGCTCGTTCCCAACGGTGGTTGGTGAACATCCGATTGCTCTGGCAATGGCTCTGTTCGTGTAGCCGGCGTTCTTGAGATGCTGGATTGCGCCTCGTTCCTCTCGCTGTAAGTGCTGTCCCTTCTTGCGTTCTGCCGATTCTGTGATATAATCTTGGCAGTCCATAGTGATTGCCCTCCCTTGGAAGAAGTTGTGTGCAAACTTCATTCTACCATGTGGGAAAATCACTATGGATTTTTTTCTTAGGTGTCCAACTTCATTTTACAATCGACCGGATATTTTTAGAGCAATCCACAAGAACGATGGGATTTACAAAAAAAACCACTGTACGCAAAATTCGTCAAGAGGGCTTTAGAAAATTTATTGAAGTGAAGAGGGAATAGTATGACATATCTTGCGAGTATAGGAATAACTAACGCGGTACTGGCCTGCATTTCCTGTTCAGAGAATGGACATAGGAAAGCCCGATGACAGCAAAACGACAACGATTTTTGCATAAAGAACATCGTTCAGCACTACATTGATCATAAAAGAAAACCAGGACCTCTGAGATGAGGTCCTGGAGAAAACATTTTATTTTTTCGTCTGTCTACTTGACAGGGAGCAGTTCACAGAATCGTGTACAGCAGCCCTGTCCTTAAAAGAAAAGATCTGTAAATTGGTATGGTGGTCTCTTGGAAATTTTTACAGCGGAGAAACGCCCATCAGCTTGTTCAGGAGATTCCGGCCGGCGTTCAAAGAGCCATCAATGAAGTTCTTACCGCTGTTGATAGAATCCTGGATCCACTGGCCGGGGTTGCCGCCGAAGATGCTCAGGATGCCCTTTGCGGCAACCGCAGCCACGCCGGTCAGTGCAACAGCACCGCCGATGGCGATCACAGCCTTGACCGCCGTTTCCGCAGCACTGCCGCCGGTGGTGTCCAGCATCTCGTTTTCATTCATCATTGCACAGTTTGCAGGCAGGTTCAGATTTTTCATAATAGTTTCTCCTTTATAAATGGTTTTTGTTTTTATATTCAGACGAAGTCTTGGGGGGACTTTCATCCGATGGCTTTAGGATAGCATTTGGTTATTTGCTGTTTGTTTGGTTTCTGTTCAGGAATCATCAACGTTTACTTCAGACCCTTTGTCAGCGGAATGAGGCAAAGCAGCGCCACGATGCCTGCCAGACCGATCACGATGCCCAGCACCATCTTGCTGAACACCATGCAAAGGCACATACCGACACCCAGCAGCAGCGCACCGATAACAGCCAGCGCAATGGTGCCCAAGGTCTTACCACTCAGGTGGACGGGTTCCTTGCCCTCCATCCGCCGCCAGATGATCAGGTCGGCCAGAAGCACCACCAGACCGATGACACCGCAGACGATGCCCTGCCGGAACATCCCCCACTCTTCGATCATTGCCATGCACATACCCAGTGCAAAGAATACAGTGCCAATGGTGCCAAGGATCAGTGCAATAAAGTTACTTTTTTTCATAATAGTGGTTTCCTCCTGTTACTTGTTGTCGTTCTTCTCTTCCGGCTCGTCCGCCTTTTCCAGAAAGCGATCCACAAATGCCGTTTCGATTTTCTTGTAGGTGCCGACTACACCGTTCTCAATTTTGTAGTAGGTGTCGATGAGGGCATTGCCCACCTTACCGGGTTTGATGTAATACTGTGCCATTGGGCTTCTCCTTTCTGTTCCGTGGCACATCTGCCGTTTACGAGAGAGAGTATACAACCGCCATGTTTGTGGAATGTTTGACCTTTGTTTGGGTTTTGTTAATGCGTTTTTTCTGCAAAAAGAAAAAGCAGCCGATGCTTTTTGCACCGACTGCATGATCTGTGATCAAATTTTCAATGGAAGTGCTGCTCTCATAAAAGCGACTGTCCTTTTTCGCATATTGCGTAAATTTCTTCCATTTTTTCTTCAATAAACGGATTTACCTGCCGGGTCCTTTTGTCCCGGAGGATGCGGCCAACAAAATAGGGTGCGATCCAGCCCGCAAAAGCCGGGACCGCCAGCACGATGCAGAGCAGGACCCGGGGAGGCTCTGCGGTAATGGCAAACACCGACCCGGCCATGAATGCCGTGCCAACCAGTCCGATACACAGCGCCCAGATGGTGGCAGCCGTGGACTTGGAATGTTCCAGCGCAATGATCTCGTTCATAGTGGCTTCAAAGTTGCGCTGCAGGCGGGTCAGCTCCACCTTGTTCACCAGTCGGCGGTCGCGCTTCAGCTTCAGCGTGACCTTATCACCGCTTTCCTGCGGGGGAAAGTTCTCGTCCTGTTTCCAGCCGAAGCTTTCGTAGCAATCCAGATACAGCGAAGCCTTGTCGCTGCGCACCGTGATTTCTTTGTATTCGTAGGCCGTAAAGTTTTTCATCTGATCCATGCGTGTTCCTCCGGCGCGTTCTGAAGTGCGCATGGCAGCGCCACCGTAAAGACCGAGCCTTTGCCCAGCCTGCTTTCCACCGTGATGCTGCCGTCTGACAATTCCAGAATGCGCCTTACCAGTGCCAGACCAAGACCGTTCCCCTGAGTGGCGTGGCTGGAATCGCCCTGATAGAATTTATCGTAGATATGCCGTATGGTCTCAGGGGTCATGCCGCAGCCGGTATCCTCTACGGAGACCAGGATCCTGTCGGGTTCCGTCCACTGGCGCAGGGTCACGGCACCGCCCTCCGGGGTGAACTTGATGGCGTTGGAAAGCAGATTCGTCCATACCAGTTCCAACAGGCCGGGGTCTGCATAGATGTTCGCGCTGTCCTCAAGGTCGGCTTCAAAGTCGAGGTTTTTCTTCTCCCACACATCCTCAAACTGCACTGCACACTCGCACAGCTGGGTGCAGATATCATACGCTTCGGGCATGGGGCGGATCGCCTGCTTTTCCAGTTTGTTCAGCTTGAGCATATTCTGAATGAGGTTTGCCAGCCGTTTGGTGGCGTTGCGGATGTTTTCCACCTCTTCGGTCTGTTCTGTGGAAAGCCCACCGCTTTTTTGCAGCAACTCGGCGTTGCTGGAGATGACCGCCAGCGGCGATTTGAACTCGTGGGAGACATCTGAGAAGAAATCCGTTTTCAGCGTCTCGATGCTGCCCAGTTCTTCCACCATCTTATCAAAATCCAGGATCATCCGATCCAGATAGTCAGCCCTGTCTGTCGTATGCACCGGCGGTACGTAGACCGAAAAATCGCCCTCAGCCACCTTCCGGGTTGCATCTGCCAGCCGGAGCATGGGCTCCTCGTACGCTTTTTGAATCTGACGACGTGTGAACAAGGTCAGCATAACCGCTACCAGCGCCCAATATAAAATAGGCAGCAGTATCTGTGCGTTGTTGTTCCAACCGGCCTTGTTCATCCCTACGATCACGCCGGTATGAATGCCGGACATCAGGCAGAGCACGCCCAGATAGATAAAAAACAGTACCGGCGGAAACAAACTCTGCTTACGCAGCGCATTCCATCGTTTCATAGCAACACCGCCTTATACCCGATGCTGCGCACGGTTTTGATCTCAAACCCATCGCAGCCGGAAAATTTATCCCGCAGCTTGGTGATGTAGACATCCACCGCCCGCAGGCTGGTCTCGCTTTCCAATCCCCAGAACTCGTCCATGAGCTGGGCGCGGGTAAAGGTCTTTTTGGGGTAGGACAGCAGCTTGTACAGGATATTGAACTCCCGCGCCGCCACTGGGATCTCTTCGCCGTCCACCTCGGCGGTCACAGCATCGGCATCCAGCACCAGATTGCCCACCGTCAATTTGCGCTCCATCTCGATGTTGGCGCGGCGCAGCAAGGCGCGCACCCGCATTTCCAGTTCAGCCAGTTCCACGGGCTTTACCATGTAATCGTCAATCCCCAGCTGAAATCCCTTCTGTTTGGAAGGCAGATCATCCTTAGCCGACATGAATAAGATGGGGATATGTTTGTTGACCTGACGCACCATCCGGGCAAATTCAAAACCGTCCATCTGCGGCATCATGATGTCCGACACGATAAGTTCATACAGGCTGTTGTACATCTCTTCAAAGGCACTCTGCGCATCCGGCACGCCCTTTGTTTCAAAGCCGCAGTCGTTGAGATAAGTGCAGACCGTCTTGTTCAGCGCTGCGTCATCGTCTACCACAAGAATATGGATCATTTGTTTTCCTCCTGCTGTCTGAGTCTGGAACCTCGCCGGAGCATAAAGCACCCCGGCAACACCGCACAGCCACCCGTACATCGTCCTAAAAAGCCTTTGGAAACGGATGGGTCCCATCCCGGCTCGTCGTGGGGAAAGGACAGAAGTGCCGCTTGTGTCAGCGTAAGCCCGATGAGAGAGGATGCCTGCCGCTCGTTTATATTCAGCATACTGCTTCCGGGTGGAAACTGCAAGCCCCCTGCGTGCACAAATCTTGGCTGCCAGAACGTTCCGTTTTTCGCCCGATCTCATCTGACCCATCCTCCATCCGAGCCTCAGTATAACCTGCCACTGTTCCGGTATTGTTTGAGTTTTGTTTGAGAAATGTTAATGGATGCTTGCAATTTCTGCGGAATGTCTTTGAGGGCGGCACCGAGAATATACTGGCTGCTGCAAAGTGCCACCCGGAAGAAATTGCAGCATTGTACACCTTGCTTCTGGATGAGCGGCTCGGCTATCCTTACAGGTGCAGACTTTGTCATGGATGGCGGTGTAGGGTCTCTCCTTTGCATAATGATTTTCTGACAACTATCATTTTACAGGAGCCCTAGTGGCTTGTCTATTACTGATTCAATTTTGCGAACTTAATTATACGCTATCACAAAAATTTTATAATAAAACGAGAAATAACTCTTGAAAGCGGCAGTAAAATATGATA
>OIYG01000864.1_pt1 | contig 26026 bp, 28 predicted proteins | sample 1587861 | NCBI WGS metagenome assembly OIYG01 (sample SAMN03283272) | human gut metagenome | biome: human-associated habitat; material: feces | host: Homo sapiens | place: Peru | collected 2012 | reverse complement strand
ATTTTATTTGGCGGCTTACGCCGCCAAACTCTGCGAGGCTTTTTTGACAAGCTGATACACCCCCTGCATAGACTGTGCAGGGGGTGTTTTTTGCGTGTGTCGAAAAAGACAGCTGCATGGGTGCTGCATGATGGCGCTGGGGATGGGAATCCTGCTGGGGACCTGGATCAGCTCGGCCTTTCTGTGCGTCCTCGCCGGGCTGATGCTGCTCACCGTCGGCTGCTGCGTCCTCCGGGGAAGATAGAGGCATAAAGCTCTTTTCGAGGGCATATATTGGCAGCAGAAATGGGAATCCGCTGTTGGTTGAAGGAGTGAATGCTATGGAGATGCAACTGAAAAAGGAGCCGCTTTCCTATCTGGAGCCGGTGGTCTGTTCCGGCAGGGAGCTGGAGCAGACCCAGCAGATCCGGCTGCCGGAGGGAATGCCGGATGTCGGAAAGGTCCTGGGGGTTTGGGGCCAGAGCGTGCTGCGGAGCAAGGAGTGGCGTTCCGATGGCGTCAGCGTCAGCGGCGGGGTGCTGGTCTGGGTGCTCTATGCGCCGGAGGACGGCTCCCGGCCCAGAGCCCTGGACGGCTGGATCGGCTTCCAGGGCAAATGGGACCTGCCGGAGGGAAGTCCGGACGGGACCGTGCTGGTGCAGCCTGTGATCCGGTCCCTGGATGCCCGGTCCGTATCCCCCAGAAAGCTCTTGGTCCGGGTGGGGCTGGGCCTGGGCTGCATGGCGCTGTGCCCCAGGGAGGCGGAATACAGCCTGCCCCGGGAGCTGCCGGAGGATGTGCAGCTGCGGAAGGAAAACCATTCCCTGCGGCTGTATGCCGAGGCAGGGGAGAAGAGCTTCGCCCTGGAGGACAGCCTGTCCGGGGAGGAAGGAAAAATCCTCTCCTGTACCGCCCAGTGTCTTTTGACGGACCGGAAGGTGGTGGGGGATAAGCTTGCCTTCCGGGGCAGCGCCGAGATCCAGTGCCTGTTCCTGACGGAGGAGGGCGCGCCTGTCAGCCGCCATTTTACGCTGCCCTTTTCCCAGCTCATCCAGCTGGAAAAGGCCTACGGTTCCGCCGGAGAGGCGGATCTAACCCTGTGCCTCACCGATCTGGAAACGGAGTTGGGCGGGGAAGGGGACATCCGCCTGAAGCTGGGCATTGCCGCCCAGTATGCCCTCAGTGATGTGACCGATATCGAGCTGCTGACGGATGCCTACAGCCCCCGCAGAGAGGTGAAGCTCAGCTGGGATACGGTGGAGGTCTGTGCAATTCTGGATCGCCGCTGGGAGACGGTCACTGCCGACACGGCATTGCCCGAGGACGCGGACAATGCCCTGGACCTGTTTGGCATGTGGGAAGAGCCGGTCTGGGACCGGACGGAGGAGGGCATCCGTCTGGAGGCCTCCGGCTCCGCCCAGCTGCTCTACCGGCAGGGGGAGGGCCTGAATAGCGCGCTGCTGCGCTGGAAAGGGGACCGGGAAATTCCGGCCCGGGAGGATGCAAAATTCGCCGTTACGGCCTTCCAGGGCCTCCAGCCCCAGCCAAACCCTGCCGCCGGGCAGCTGACAGGCGGCTGCACGTTCCTGCTGACGGCCTTTTCCGGCAGCGGAATTCCGGAGGTGTGCGCGCTGGAGCTGGGGGAGCTCCAGCCGAAGCAGGCGGACAGACCGTCGCTGGTCCTGTGCAGAGCAGGGGAGCAGGACCTGTGGACGCTGGCGAAAGCCCACGGCTCCACGGTAGAGGCCATCCGGGCGGCCAACCAATTGGAGGGAGCGCCGGAAAAGGGCAGAATGCTTCTGATCCCGGTGGAATAAAGAGAAGATACGGGCAGCACCGCGCGGTCCGGCAGGCGCAGCCGTCGGGAGATTTTTCCCAGGGGCAAGGCCCAAAAAGCGCCGTCCCGGGGGAGAGCCGGGGCGGCGCTTTGGCAGACTGTCGCTTTTGCCGGGGGGAATGTCCGCCATCGTCAAGAATAGCGAATTTCGGCGGCGTTTTTCCAGGGAATTCTGTCGAAGGGAAAAGTTTTCCTTACTGGGCGGTGTAGCGGACCTCGGTGGAGGCGTTGGGCGTGCCCGCGAAGAATTGCTTCAGATTGTCAACGGTGGTGGAGGCGATGCTGTCCAGGGCCTCCTGGGTCAGGAAGGCCTGGTGAGAGGTGACGATGACGTTGGGCATGGCAATGAGCCGCACCAGCTTGTCATCCTGGACAATGTGGCCGGAGAAGTCCTCATAGAAGAAGTCGCCCTCCTCCTCGTAGACGTCCAGGCAGGCCGCGCCCACCTTCTTGTCCTTGATGCCGGTGATCAGGTCCTCGGTGTTCACCAGCGCGCCCCGGGAGGTATTGATGATGGTGACGCCCTTCTTCATCTGGGCGATGGAGGCGGCATCGATGATGTGCCGGGTCTCCTCCGTCAGGGGGCAGTGCAGGGAGATGATGTCGGACTTGGCAAAGAGCTCGGGCAGGTCCACATAGTGCAGGCCGCTGTTCGCTGCGGGGAACTTGTCGTAGGCCAGAATGTTCATGCCGAAGCCCTTGCAGATATCGGCGAAGACCCGGCCGATCTTGCCGGTGCCGATGATGCCCACGGTCTTGCCGTGGAGGTCAAAGCCCGCCAGACCCTGGAGACTGAAATTGAAGTCCCGGGTACGGATATAGGCCTTGTGGGTGCGGCGGTTGATGGTCAGCAACAGGGCCATGGCGTGCTCGGCCACGGCATAGGGGGAGTAGGCAGGCACCCGGTAGACGGGAAGCTTGCCGCTCGCTGCCCGGATATCCACATTGTTGAAGCCGGCGCACCGCAGGGCAATGACCTTCACGCCCATTTCATAGAGCTTCTCCACAACGGCAGAATCCACGGTGTCGTTGACGAAGACGCACACGGCGTCAAAGCCGGATGCCAGAGAGACGGTGTCCGCATTGAGCCGGGTCTCAAAATATTTGATTTCCAGCCCGGCGCCGGCGGCGTAGTGGTCAAAGCCGGGAACGTCATAGGGTTTTGTATCAAAAAAAGCAACCTTCATAAAAAGTACCTCCATAAAATATTTATTTATCGATATAATAATAGTGAAACAAGTGGGAAATGTCAATAGGAAAACAGGTCCGGGGATGATTTTTGAGAAAAGCTCTGAAATAGTCTGCTTCCCGGGGGCAAATTTCATACACTTTGGCGAAACGCCATTCTTTTTGGTTGCGCTTTCTTAAAATGATGCTATAATAGGGGAAAAACAAAGGGGAGAGCGTGCAATGAAAGAAAAACTGATTGCCTTCGTAAAGGAACATATAGATGTGGTGACCTATCTGGTCTTCGGCGTGCTGACCACGGTGGTCAATTATCTTGTTTATCTGCCCTGCCTGAATTGGCTGCACCTGCCCGCCTCGGTGAGCAACTGCATTGCCTGGGTGGTGGCGGTGGTTTTTGCCTTTGTGACCAACAAGCCCTTCGTCTTCCAGAGCCACGACTGGTCCATAGAGGTGGTCCTGCCGGAGCTGAGCAAATTCGTTGCCACCCGTCTGACCTCCGGCCTGCTTGAGACCGCCATTCTGTTCATCTCCGTGGACCTGCTCCATGGCAACGGCAATATCTGGAAGCTCATTACCCAGGTGCTGGTTATCATCATCAATTACGTAGGCAGCAAGCTGCTGGTGTTCCGGAAAAAGTGATATTCCTGCCGGGGCGGTGTTTTCATCGCTCCGGCTTCATCGCTCCGGCAAAATTCTTCTTGACATTTCTTCCCATGTATGCTAATATATCCGGGCAGTCAGCTGAATAGCTTTTCATTCGGAGTGATACCCAAGAGGCCGAAGGGGCTCCCCTGCTAAGGGAGTAGGCGTCTAAAAAGCGCGCGAGGGTTCAAATCCCTCTCACTCCGCCATTTGCCTGTTTTACTTTCTTTAGTAGAACAGGCAATATGTTTATAGAGATGTCCGAGTGGTTTATGGAGCTGGTTTTGAAAACGAGTGACGCGGCAACGTGCCGTGGGTTCGAATCCCACTCTCTCCGCCAGCGCACTCTGGTAGTTCTGCGGCAGCCAGCACAGCGGCTACGGAAACTGCAATCGCTGCGGAGGCCTCTTTGAATCTAGCTGAAAAGGCGAAGTCCAACGAGGATATCATCGTCAAGGAACCTGATTTCTATGTTCCCAAAGAGTATACCGCCGTTGAGTTTGGTGACGAAGATACCATGGAAATCACCTTCAACGCAAACCACTCTGGAACTTACAAGGTCTATGCGGAGACCCTGGACGGCACTGTAATCGCAGAAACCAGAGTCCATATCAGCAATGGCAGTCTGAATGAGTATTTCCCGCCCGATAGACACCTGAATGAAATTGCAGATGGCACTCCTGATTTTAGCGCACACACCCACAATTATGTGGCTGTAACGATCCCCGCCACCGAGAATTCCAAGGGCTATACCCAGTACACCTGTAAGATCTGCGGCGAATCCTACACCTCTGACTATACGGCAAAGCTCCCTGCCAACGCCAACAGCAGCGTGGCGCACATCCACTCCTATGTGACTACTGTGGTTCCCGCCACAAGCACCACTCCTGGTTACACCCGGCACACTTGCTCCTGCGGCGACACTTATGACGACAACTATGTGTCCGCTGGCACGGCTGGCGGCAGCTCCATTATCGGCGGTTGAGCCTAACGCCAAGTAGAATACTGCAAAGCAAAACAACTTTGGGCCATTTTGACCCGAAGTTGTTTTTTATATGCGCCCAGCGGGCGCATCCTCCTGCCCGATTTGGAATTGTAATTATGAACAAAATGTTTTGAGATTGCACCTTGTTTGAGTTGCAAAAAAATAATTTCAATGCTACAATCGATACAAACAAAAAACAATAAGGAGAACCGCAATATGAAAAAGAAGATTTGTTTGATTTTGGCGATTGCTTTGGTTTTTGGAATGACTGCCTGCGGGAAGAAAAAAGCTCCTGAAACGGAACCTACCACGGAGGCGACTACGGAAGTTACCACGGAAGCAACGACTGAGCCGACTACGGAGCCGACCACCGAACCTACTACCGAGCCTACGACTGAACCGACCACGGAACCTACTACCGAACCCACGACTCCTCCTGAACCTGAGTACGAGACTGGCAAGATCACTGCCCGGACGACGGTAAATGTGCGTAATGCTCCCGGAATGAACGGTACGATTGTCGGTTTCAAGTCCAGAGGCGAAACCGTAAAAGTCTACGAGGTTAAAACTGTTGCAGGCGTAAAATGGGGAAAGATTTCCTACACCGATGAATGGTGGGTCAGCTTGGACTATGTTTCCTTCGACGAGGGGAACGGTAGCTCCACGAAACCGATGACGGCAACTGAACCCACCACGGTTCCCACTACTGAACCCACGCAGGCAACCACGCCTACTGCGCCTGCGGTGAAACCTACTGAACCGACCAAGCCTGCCGAGCCTGTTGTGACTCCTACCAAGCCTGTGACTCCTACTCAGCCCACGACTCCCGCACCTACCCAGCCCGCACATGTCCACACTTGGACTACCGTGCATCACGATGAAGTTGGGCATTATGAGGATGTTGTAATTAAGGAGGCTTATGATGAGACTGTGTGGAAGGGAGCGTATGTGTGCAACGCTTGCGGCGCACGTTTTGAAGATGGTACTTCAGTTGTCATGCACACTTTTGAAGCGCATGAAGGTAATTGCGGGTATTACGCAGATTCGTGGCAAGAAACTGTTCACCATCCCGCAGTCACCGAAAAGCGTTACGTCGTAGACTCCGCTGCTTATGATGAAAAAGTATGCAGCGGATGTGGGGCCAAAGGATAAAATAGAATAACATCAAAACCGGGTTATCACAAATGTGATGCCCGGTTTTTTGATAGCAATGTTCAATCACCAAAGCTGGAGCAATATAGAGATCTGCTAACTGCGGGGGACAGAGAAAAAAAGGTTTTGCTGCTGTCGTTTGCTTTGCTTCATATAAACTGCAATATCGTGTTGACTAAGCATAAATAAAACGAATAATAGTGTTGACTAAAGACCAAAAACCAACTATAATGACTCGTGAACAAAATTTGAAGGAGGAGACTCTATGATTCAAAAAGCAAAACCTTACTTGAGACGGTTCTTTGCTTTGTTTCTTGCAGCGTGTCTGATGGTCGGATATGTCCCCACAGACGCTCTGGCAGCAAGTCCCGATACTGCCACGGAAACAACTGTAGAGACCGTAACAGACGAAACCTCTGCTGATGACAATGCACCAGCAGAAGAACCCAACACGCAGAAGCCGGATACATCCGCCTCTGCGGAAACACCACCCCAGGGCAACGGGGCAGAGGCTCAATAAAGCAGTTAGAAATGTTCTGATTTCTAACTGCTTTATTGTTTTACATAGCATTTTTGAAGCTAAAAAGTTCAAAAACAATTAGTCTGAAAGCGCCACCCCAATGAGTTTTTCCCTATTTTTCCCCTATCAGCTTTCAAAAGCGATTTCAGAGAAGCGCCGCAGACAGCGAAAGACCCCGCCACATACCGGGTATTTCTCGGCAACTGTGGCGGGGCTTTTACCCAGTGCGCCAGTGGGCCGCAAAGATTTTCTAATTATGTTCCATGAGCATCCGTTCTATTGCGCGGCGGATTAATTCGTCTGAATTTAACAGCTCTTTCGGTCATCAGCATATAAATGGAAGATGGGCACAATACAATAAAGAAAATATAAAGAAAATTTCTTGACTTTTTATTTATTATTGCATATACTATAAGCAGGAAAGGGGTGTTGTATATGTCACAGACAGTTAATGTTAATTTCAAACTGGACGCAGATGTAAAAAAGAGCATGGAACAGGCGTGTTCTGAATTAGGTCTTTCCATGAGTGCGGCGTTCACTGTGTTTGCTAAAAAAGTAGGCAGAGAAAAGCGTATTCCTTTTGAGGTATCGGTAGACCCATTTTATTCTGACAGCAATATCCGCTATTTGGAAAATATTGCGCGTGATATTAAGAACGGTAAAGCCCACTTCACAGAACATGACTTGATAGAGGCGGACTGATGAGATTGCTATGGGAAGATAGAGCGTGGAGTGATTATCTGTATTGGCAGACGCAGGATAAAAAAACGCTGAAAAAAATTAACGGACTTATCAAAGATATTCAGAGAAGCACTTTTGAGGGTATCGGGAAGCCCGAACCGCTAAAAGAAAATCTAAGCGGTATGTGGAGTAGGCGTATTGATGATGCCAACAGAATTGTTTACTATGAGGAAGACGAGATAATCTATATTGTTTCGTGCAAAGGACATTATAATGATTAAAGAGGGGACGGGTAGAACCGTCCCCTTAATACTCCGATTGCTCATACCGGGCCGCAGCTGCATCCACGTCAATCTGGTCGAATAGCTCCCGCATAGACTCAAGCAGGGCCTCAGTGTCCGCCTAGTCCAGCCCTATCGCCTGCGCAGCCAGCACAGCATATCCAAGTGCAGCATTTTCTTTGGCGCAAGCCTACCTGCCGTTCAATGCTTTGCTGTTTCGTGCTGATTCTGCAATATCCGTATTCCATTGCGCATCCTCCAATATCAATATAAACGTTCGCTTTTTTTACTACTATCATTTTAGCTCATTTCTGTGCTGCTGTGAACAAGCTTTAATGCTATTTTCACAAAGGTTTGTTTTGGTACGAATTGCCTATGAAAGCGCTGCCCATGTGAAACTCCCGGCTGTCCGGCAGCTGATTTCTCTCACTCCGCCACAATGAAGCAGTTAGAAATGTTCTCGTTTTTAGCGGCTTTTGCGTTTATATGGCTTTCTTTTGGTAAAAGATTGAAAAACGGCTGACAAGGTGGGGGGCGAACCGAGTTTTTCCCTATTTTTCCATGACAGCCATTTTTTTGAAAGCAGTTGACAACCAACCGTTCGGTAGCTATATTATAGGAAAAGCGGAAAGACAGAAGGGTAACTAATGACGGGAAGGGGAAACACCAAGCAAGAGATATTGGAGGCGGCGCTGGAATTGTTCTCCGTGCAGGGCTATGAGGCCACGTCCATTTCTCAGATTGCCGAGGCGGTAGGGATTCGAAAGGCGTCGCTTTACAGCCATTTTGAGAACAAGCAGGCGATTCTGGACGCACTCATTGAGACCACATTGGAGCAATATGAGCGGCATTCCATTTTTGCGAAAGCGGATTGGGAGGACCCGGCGTTTACAAAGGGCATGGAAAACCTTTCGCCGGATGCAGTGGTGGGGATGATACTGGGGCAGATTCGCTGCATCCTTCACGACCCGCAGATCAGCCGCGCGCGGAAGATGCTGACCATTGAGCAGTTCCGGAACGTCCAGATGGCAAGCTTACAGACCAAGCAGAACTACACGGATGTCATGCGCAACGTTACCGGGCTCGTGGGTTTCCTGATCCGGCAAGGAAAGCTGGAAGGCGGGGACCCGGAGATTATGGCGGCCCAGCTGTGTCTGCCCATTTCCATGTGGCTGGCCCTCTGCGACCGGGAACCGGAACGGGAAGGGGAGACGCTGCAACTGATGGAGCGGCATGTGCGGCAGTTCTTTGAAGTTTATAAGTCAGCGAATGGAGGGAAAGGCGTCAATGGGTAAAGTGGTCCTATACATTCACGGAAAGGGCGGCAATGCGGAAGAAGCGGCGCACTATAAGCCCTAAAAGAGGCAGCACAGAATGTACCGGCCCCGGTCACGACCTATGCCTTGTTTCGGGACGGTCAATTTGTAACCCAGGGCATTCAGTCGGATAAAAAGTTTTTGACTTTAGCAGGGATAGGGAGCAACGGAGATGAAAATTAGGGAAATTACAAACAATAAGAAACAATTTCTCGCATTGCTGCTTCTGGCGGATGAGCAGGAGAATATGATCACCCAATCTACGAGTGCGGTGTGCAGCTGGTAGATATGATTTATTTGCAAAGAGCGCTTCAAGAGTTTCCTACAGATATCTTAGAGCAGCTGCTTGCCATGCAAGATAACGTCTACCAGGCCTTTCAAGCGAAGCTGATGCCCACGGTGCCCCCGGAAACAATCATCGGTGTGCGCACACCGCTTCTGCGGAAGCTGGCAAAGGAGATTCATGGTACACCCCAGGCGGAAGCCTTTTTGAAAAGTCTCCCCCACGAATATTATGAGGAGAACAATCTGCACGCGTTCCTCATCGAGCAAATCCGGGATTATGACAGGGCGCTGGCGGAAACAGAGCGGTTTTTGCCCTATATCGACAACTGGGCCACCTGTGACTGCTTCTGTCCGAAGGTTTTCGCCAAGCACAAGGAAGCGCTGATAATCCCCATTCGCCGCTGGCTGGATTCCGACAGGCTCTATACCGCGCGCTACGCCATGGGAATGCTGATGCGGTATTATCTCGATGATGATTTCCGGCCGGAATATCTTTCCTGGGTGGCAAACGTACACAGCGATGAATACTATCTCAATATGATGCGGGCGTGGTACTTTGCCACAGCCCTTGCAAAGCAGCCGGAGGCCGTATTGCCCTGGCTGACAGAACGGCGGCTGGACCCCTGGACACACAACAAGACCATCCAAAAGGCGGTGGAGAGTTACCGCATTCCGTCGGAACGGAAGCAGCAGCTTCGGGAACTGCGTATCCATTCCTGAATTTTGAATCATTCATTTATGTTCCGCCGGACGGCCTTTTGTCCTTTGTAAATTTTTCCCGGTATGATTGACTTTTGAGGGCTTTTCCTATATAATAATCGTCACCGGAGGCCGTTTGTGCCCCGGTGAAAATGGAGAGATGTCCGAGTGGTTTAAGGAGCTGGTCTTGAAAACCAGTGACGCGGCAACGCGCCGTGGGTTCGAATCCCACTCTCTCCGCCAAAACAGGGCTGTCAAAAATGCGGTCATTGCCGGGAAGACCAGTGCTATGGGCTCGGGATGGCCGCGGCTTGGCAGCTTTTTCGCATTCTGATAAAGAAAGGCGCAATACGATGAATACCAATTACGAGGTGGACGCAATCCCCATGCTTCTGCGGGAAAACTGTGTTCCGGAGGGCTATGAACCATTAATTCCCTATAAGCAGCAGCTGACGGATCGCTGCAAGGCCATGGGCTGCAAGCGGAAGTCCGACTGTCTGGGGCTGGAGGATGAGGCCCTTTTGTCCGCTGGGCTGCCGGATATGGAGCTTGTGGGGCTGTTTCGCCGGTTTCTGCGGCTGTATGACCCGGACCAGAAGCGGCAAAAGGAGATTCGAAAGCTAAAAAAAGCGCCGGAGGAGACAGAAGCGCTTCTGGAGCTGGTGCTGCTCCCCGGAGTGGACAGTGCCCGGGCACAGCTCTACTATGGGGCGGGCTTCCGGTCTGTGGCGGAAATTGCCGGGCAAAAGCCGGAGGAGATTCGCAAAAGGGCCAAGCAGTGGGCAGGGGAGCAGAACCTTTCCTGGAAAATCCCCCAGATTAAGGAGCTGCGAATCCAGATTGCGGTGGCGAATGCCTTTGTGGGCCGGGCAGAATAACGGAGGCCGCGGAAGAATTTTCACAAATCCGAAAAAAACTATTGACAAATTCTGCTGGCTGTGATATTATGTCGAAGCGTTGAGCGTTAGCTCACGTTTGAGAAAAGAAATGGGCGAGTGGTGGAATTGGTAGACTCGCTAGATTCAGGTTCTAGTGTTCATTGCGGACGTGCGGGTTCAAGTCCCGCCTCGCCCACCAGCTTTTTCTTTTTCAATTCAATATGGGCGAGTGGTGGAATTGGTAGACTCGCTAGATTCAGGTTCTAGTGTTCACTGCGGACGTGCGGGTTCAAGTCCCGCCTCGCCCACCAAAAGAGGAGTGCTTCGGCATTCCTCTTTTTCTATGGCAGCGCCCCCGGGAGCTGCGGGCGCTGCTGCGGCTATACATTGCCGGAAACGCTCCAGCAGCGGTTTCGCTGGCTGTAAAACAGCTCCATCGGGTATTCCCGCCAGCCTGCCTTGGCAATGCACAGGAAGCGGATGCCCTCCCAGCCATAGCGGTTTTCCTGCTTTTCCTGGACCACCTGCAGAATGTCCACCCGCTGAGGGCCTGTTTCGGAGCAGAGGCGCAGACGCAGAGGGCGGAGCTTCCCATCCGCCCCCCACAGGGCGATCACATCCACCGGCCGCAGCAATTGTTCCATGGCACATTCCTCCTTGCGTTTGTTTGATTATAACACAAACGTTCGAATATTGCAACGGAAATTTTTGGATTGCAAGCCCTGCGGTCCTTTGCTATAATAGGACAAAAGAGATACGGAGGTGCCGCCATGCGTTTTCCCTGCCTGGTGCTGGACCATGATGATACGGTGGTCCAGAGTGAAATGACTGTGAATTTTCCCTATTTTCTGCAAGTTCTGAACGCATTCCGGCCCGGACAGACGACCACCGCAGAGGAGTACGCCCGGGAATGCAACCGGGTCGGCTTTGCGGATTTCTGCCGCCAGCGCTTTCATTTTACGGAGCAGGAGATTCTGGACGAGTACATGGGCTGGAAGGAATACGTCAAGACCCATATTCCCGATCCGTTCCCGGGCATTGCCAATGTGATCCGGCGGCAGCGGGCGGCAGGGGGGAAGATCTGCGTGGTGTCCCACTCCTGCAATGAGAACATCACCCGGGACTATGCCCTGCATTTTGGCATCCAGCCGGATGATATCTTCGGCTGGGACCTGCCGGAGGACAAGCGCAAGCCCAGCGACTATGCCCTGAAAACCATTCTGGAAAAATACGGTTTTCGCCCGGAGGAGCTGCTGGTGGTGGACGACATGAAGCTGGCCTATACCATGGCGAAAAAGCAGAATGTGCCCATCGCCTTCGCCGCCTGGGGCCGCCGGAACTGTCCGGAGATCTGCAAGGAAATGCGTGCACTCTGCGACTTCTGCTTCGATACCCCCCGGCAGCTGGAAGAATTTCAGTTTGGAGACTAGGCGCCCCTGAAAGGGGAGCTGTCTCGGCGATAGCCGAGACTGAGGGGTTCTAACAAAAAATAAATGTTTACACCCCTTGACAGAGCTGGTATAATAGTAGCACAGTGAGGCGGGGAGGTGAGCAGTCTGGAAAAGGAAAGCGTGAAGGTCATGGCCCGGAACCGGGAGGCCTACCACGAGTATTTCGTGGAGGAGGAGTTCGAAGCGGGCATTGAGCTGTGCGGTACGGAGGTCAAGTCCATCCGCGCGGGCAACCTGAACCTGAAGGACGCCTGGTGCGGCATCAAAAACGGCGAGATGATCCTCAACCAGATGCACATCTCACCCTATGACCACGGCAACATCTTCAACCGGGACGAGAAGCGCCCCAGAAGACTGCTGATGCACAAGCGGGAGATCATGCGTCTCTACGGCAAGGTCAAGCAGGACGGCTATTCTCTGATCCCTTTGTCTGTCTATTTCAAGGGCAGCCGGGTCAAGGTGAAGGTTGGCCTGTGCAAGGGCAAAAAATTGTACGATAAGCGCGCATCCGCCGCAGAGCGGGATGCCAAGCGGCAGATCGAGCGCGCGATGAAGGAGAGATAACCAATGAATCCTACGTTTAAGATCACCATGGAAAACGGCGGCGTCATCGAGGGTGAGCTGTACCCCGATAAGGCCCCCCAGAGCGTCTATAATTTCATCGATCTGTGCAATCATAACTTCTATGACGGCCTGATCTTCCACCGGGTCATTCCCGGCTTTATGATCCAGGGCGGCTGCCCCGACGGCACCGGTATGGGCGGCCCCGGCTACTGCATCAAGGGCGAGTTCTTCTTCAACGGTGTGAAGAATGAGCTGAAGCACAAAAGAGGCGTGCTGAGCATGGCCCGCTCCTCTTCTCCCAACTCCGCAGGCAGCCAGTTCTTCATCATGCATCAGGATGCCAAGCATCTGGACGGCCAGTATGCCGCCTTTGGCAAGGTCACTTCCGGCATGGATGTGGTGGATGCCATCGCCTCCACCAAGACCGGCCCCAACGACCGGCCTGTGGCAGAGCAGAAGATCGCTTCCATCACCGTAGACACCCACGGGGAAACCTATCCGGAGCCCAAGAAGCTGCCTGATCCCTACGGGCGGTTCTGATTTTGCTGTTGCAGCGAAGCGGTTGGCACACGCATGTGGCGATTCCCTGGCAGAGTCTCCGGGGGATTGCCACGACAGTGTGCGCACTGTCTCGCAATGACATACTATTTCCGGGGCCGTACTGGTTTCGACGGGGGTAGTGAGGCTGGAGTAGCGGGCCGTGGCGCCTGGCCACGATAAAACGGGTAACTTTTTAAATTTAACTGACAACAATTCTGTTGCAATGGCTGCCTGATTAGGCGCCCATCCGCCCCGGAAGGTCCACGAGCCGGGCTCGGGTGTGATTTGAGTGGAGACCGTGTGTGCGCTAAGCTTTGCGCGTACCATGAACAATGAAGCTACCAATTCCCGTAGGGTGTTTGTTCCCGCCGGGATGAGGGAATGTAAATAACAAACTGCGCCCGGAGAAACTCTTTCCAAGTTGCTTTCGGACAGGGGTTCGATTCCCCTCGGCTCCACCATAGGAAAACCCTCGCCCAAAGGCGGGGGTTTTCCTATGGTGGAGCCAAGAAGAGGGGAATCGAACCCATCAAATCAGAGCGCCGGTGGCGCTCTGGTGCATTTCGGCTGGACGAAATGCACACCACAATGTCCTCAAATCCCCTCGGCTCCACCGCCCCAGACAACAGCGAGCCGATAGGGTGGAGCCAAGAAGAGGGGAATCGAACCCATCAAATCAAGCTGCCAGTGGCAGCTTGGATGCCCCCGGCTGGACGGGGGCATCACCATAATGTCCTCGAATCCCCTCGGCTCCACCGCCCCGGACAACAGCGGGCCGATAGGGTGGAGCCAAGAAAGTCTGTAAACCGGAATAAATAAGGTGGTAGAGAAATGTTTACATTGTATAAGCCCAGTATTGAAGATTTATGGTTTAGAGCGCAAATGATGGGCAACGAGCAGACAATGGCTTATAATCATGCCTACGGCGGCACCATTCCATTCCCAAAAGAGCATTGGGCGGATTGGTATGACAGATGGCTGGCAGATCATGATGATAAACGTTTTTACAGGTATGTCAAGGTAGATGATATGTTTGTTGGCGAGGTGGCATATCACTTTGAGGAAGAAAGACAGATAACGCTTGCGAGTGTAATAATGGATGCCCCATATCGCGGAAAAGGCTATGGCAGCAAAGCGCTGATGCTTTTGTGTCAGGCTGCAAAAGAGGCGAACATACACGAGCTATATGATGATATCGCCATAGATAATCCTTCTGCTGCATTGTTTCTCAAATGCGGTTTTTCCGTAGTTCTGCAAACCAAGGAATATATATTGTTAAAAAAAGAACTGTAGGCTCTGTAGATTTCGATTTGCTGAGGCTGCTCGCTACGGAACAGGACAAAAGGTTTTCACTTCCACCGCTATGGTTCCACTTTTAGGTGAAACCATCTAAAGCAGCATTCATATTATCCACCGACCCGGGCAGCAAAAGACTGATATGGGGAGACCCAGGGAAGCTGCCGGAAGGGAAACTTATGGGGCTTCCGCCATTGATTTATTCTTGCACTTACGCTATAATACAGGTATAGTAGCAACAAAGAGGCGTTTTTGAGTGCTTTACAGCGGAAATGGGGAAGGACAAATGGCTGAGAAACAGGGCGTAATCTACATATTGACGAATCCGTCGTTCCGGGACTATGTGAAAATAGGCTACGCGGATGATGTGGAAAGGCGGCTGCAGCAGCTCAACCGCAGTGAGTGTATTCCCTTTGCGTTCCGCATCTATGCCACCTACGAGGTGGATTCCCGGTTGTCGGATATGAAAATCCACAGCATTATTGATAAGCTGAATCCAAATCTCCGGTCCATTGACAATTTCAACGGACAGAAACGGGTACGGGAGTTCTATGCAATGTCACCGGAGGACGCCTATTCCATTCTGGAGGCAATCGCCGAGATCCACGGCTGCGCGGACCGCCTGAAGCGCTTCCCCCTCAGTGAGACGGATGCCAGAGCAGAAGAGACCGCCGAGGACATTGAAGAGCAAAGAAAGGACCGCCTTGCGCCCTTTTCCTTCTCGCGCTGCCGCATCCCGGTGGGGGCCGCGATTGAATACTGCAACCGTGCTGATGAAAAATCCGGGCTGATTTGTACGGTCGTGGAAGATCACAGCGTAGAATACGATGGAAAAAAGTGGTCCTTGTCTGCGTTGGCAGGAACGCTGATGCAGAGCAAATGGAGTGTTGCCGGCCCGAGGTATTTCAAGTACAACGGGGAGTGGCTGAACGATATCCGAAAGCGGCTGGGGGTATAGGAGCCTATCGGATTGCCTGAGTATGCTCAAAAACCGCTGCTATTTTGACCCAGCGTACACTGGTTTGAAATAGCAGCGGTTTTGTACGTCTTTGTATCAGCAGAAGAAAGAGGCGGAACCAAAATAGTTGCTCCACTTTTCAATGACCTCGTTGCTTCTGGCTTCGATAATCATCATAATATTACGCAAGGTTCTAGGTGGTATACGTGAATTGTTATTGCACAGGTAGCACCGTCCGGCAGCGGTAATCCATATCTTTGTTGCGTTGGCAGTAGGAGCTCCTGGAGAGACATGGACGTGAACAGGCTCCAGGGGATCACTTTCATTAGACCAAAAATAGACCCAGTAGGAGCCAATCTTAAAAACCTGAGGCACTGTCAAATCCCCCTTCTTGGGCGAATTGGAGAATTAAATGGGCAGTAGAGTGAATCACTTCGTCATAACGGGTGAGCTCCTTTTCTGACAGACCGGAAATATCCTGCCAGTGGTAGCCGGGCAGAATACATACAGCACTGTGGAAGCCGTCTTTCGCGTCTGGCTTTTCAATATAGACTTTGACGGTGCCATCCTTGCGCATCTCTGAATGGACGATTTCAGCAGAGTCATCCAGAGTCATAAAGGGGTACATCATTGCGTTTGCCTCCTTAGTGGGATTAGGAAACGGAAGAGCATATTCTTTAATTGCTGCGCTTTCTTCTATGCCGCAGAGAAAAATTTACGATTGTTTCCTATGGTTGATTATATTTTTGCACGGATGAAATGTCAATCACTATTTGCGTTTACGGCAGCATGACATTGTGTGCATTGTCTGCGTTTCCGGCAGAAAAATAACGCCGGATTTTATTTTTCTATTGCACCTTGGCTCAGAATTTGGTATACTTTCTTTCAAATGATAAGCAAATGATAAGAAGGGGTGAATGACCTATGAAACGCTCTGGGGGGCGGCTTTGGGGTCGTGTGATCGTGGTGCTGGCGGTGCTTGCGCTGCTGGTTCCGGCGGGGTTTACGGCGGTTCAGATGGGGGTGTTCTCGGATGAGCCGCCTATGGAGATCACGCCCATGTATCCGGATGCGCCCACACTGCGGGTGGCTTCAGACTATGATTTCTGCCCCAATGCCTATTTCAATAAGAATGGGGAGCTGGCCGGGCTGTACATCGAGATCATTACAGAGGCGGCCAACCGGCTGGAACGGAACGTGGTCTTTGAGACCGGCACCTGGATGGAAAGCCGGGGACGGTTGGAAAACCATGAGGCGGATGTTCTGCTGGGCCTGGAGATCTTCTCCAACATGGAGGGCACACTGCGGACCATCCCCATGTGCTCGGATGAGCTGCGGATCTACGGCCGGGATGCCGTGGACAGCGCAGGCGCTCTGGCGGGAAAGCGGGTGGCGCTGATGGTCCGCTCCGTCATTGCCGCTACCTATGATTTGCAGTGCGAGTATGTGGAGTATAACACCAATACGGACATTCTGCAGGCGGTGGAAACCGGCGAGGCGGACTATGCCATCTGCCATGGGGCCGTGGCCTCGAAGATCATCGAGAAAAACGGCTTTGACCTGCAGCCCAGCCTGGCCATAGCCAAGAGCTTTCCGGCCTTGGCAGTGGACGAGGCCCAGCCGGAGCTCTGGGCGGAGCTCAATGGGGTTTTGCAGGAGATGTCCCGGGACGGCACCATCGGCCGCCTGCAAAACAAATGGATCACCGAATTCACAAAGAATCGTTCTTTTTCCTATGTGTTCCGGAACAACCAGGGCTTCTACGTCACGTTCCTGCTGGCCGTGATCATTGTGTTCTGTGTCTGCGCCGTGTTTATGGTCCTGGACCGGGAGCGGTCGGAATACATCGGCTCTCTGTTGGACTACCAGCGGCAGCTGAAGCGCTCCAACGAGGAGGCCATGCGGGCAAACAAGGCCAAGAGTGTTTTCCTGTCCCACATGAGCCATGATATCCGGACGCCGATGAATGGCATCATGGGCATGGTGGACAAGATCCGCAAAAACAAGGAGAAGCCCGAGGTGGTGGCGGATTGCCTGGACAAGATCGATGCGGCGTCCGGCCATCTGCTGTCCCTGCTGAATGACATTCTGGATATGAGCGCCCTGGAGCAGGGAAAGGTGGAGCTGGAGTGCAAGCCCTTCGACCTGTGCAGGGAGCTGGAGGACCTGCGGCTCATCGTAGAGGAGGTGGGCAGGGAGAAAAATGTGCGCTTTACGGTCAATGCCGAAAGAATAGAACACACCATGCTTCTGGGCAGCCCGCTGCACCTGCGCCGCATCCTGCTGAACCTCATCAGCAACGCCATGAAATACAACCGGGAGGATGGAACCGTGGAGCTGCTGGTGGAGGAAACGGGCAGTTCCGGGAAAACCGCCGACTTCCTCTTTGAGGTCCGGGATACGGGCATCGGCATGAGCCAGGAATTTCTGGAGCAGCACCTGTTCCAGCCCTTTGCCCAGGAAAATGACAATGTTCGCACGGTCTACCAGGGAGCCGGACTGGGCATGTCCATTGTGGCGTCCCTGGTGAAGGCGATGGGCGGAACCATCCTGGCCACGAGCAAGCCCGGCGAGGGGACGACCTTTACCCTGCGGCTGTCCTTCGCCATTGCACCGGAGCCCGTCCGGAAGCCGGAGGAGCTGCCTGCGGGAGACATCCGGGGAATGCGTGTGCTGGTGGTGGAGGACAATGCCCTGAATCTGGAGATCATGCAGTGCCTGCTGGAGGATGCAGGGGCCATTGTGACCGTTGCCCGGGACGGCGCCGCTGCGGTGGAGGCCGTCCGCAGCAGCCCGGAGGGAGGCTTTGATGCCATCCTGATGGATATCATGATGCCGGTCATGGACGGCCTGGAGGCATCCCGGCAGATCCGTGCCCTTCCCAGGCCGGATGCAGCCAATGTGCCCATCATTGCCATGACGGCCAATGCCTTTGAGGAGGACCGCAAAAGATCCGTCGAGGCCGGCATGAACGATCACCTGACAAAGCCCCTGCAGCCAAGGCTTCTGATGGATACCCTGGCGAAATACCGGAAGCGGCCATGAATAAAGGAACAGACCCATGTCTATTGTGACCTTTTACTGCGGCGACCCGAAAAATGCGCCCAAAACCACCCAGGGGGCGCACCTGGGCGGCAACGCCATCCTGCTGTGGCAGGGGAAGCTTCTGCTGGAGCGCCGGGTGGATGCCGATGTATGGGGCCTTCCCGGCGGCGGGGCCAAGAAGCAGGAGACTGCCCGGCAGGCCGTTTCCCGGGAAATCTATGAGGAGCTGGGGCTGCGCATTCCGGGAAAGGACTTCCGGAAGCTGGCAGTCTACGGTGACCCCGGGCGCATTGCCGCCTATCGGGACGGCAGCGTCTGGCGGATGGTCATCGTGCTCTATGGCTATGTGTTTTCGGAAAAGCCGGAGCTGCGCATCAGCCGGGAGTCCCGGGAGCTGCGTTTTTTCACCCGGGAAGAGGCGGCGGGGCTTCCTCTGGCTGTGACCCACAGGGACATTATCGGAGACTGGTTTTTGAATATGACCGAAGATCGGTGGCCGGAAGCGGGTTATTAACCGTATATTCTGGTGAAAATATACAGAAATACAAAATACCCTTGTATATTCCGGAAAACTGTGATAGAATGTATGCTGACGGCGCAGTATCCTAGTCAGAGAGACCGTTTTCCAGGAAGGGCCTAAAAATCCTTTGAAGGGCACATCGGTGAAGTCCCTGGTGTCTGCTTTTTACGCCCAGTTTAGGGTGGATGCTGGGGGTTAAGGATTCCGGGCGCGCTCCAATGGCATGGGGCATACGACCCGTTTTCCGTGGAGACCCGGTCTTGTGCGACGACGAAGAGAACCTCTCGGAGGCCCGCTCGCGTACGAACCGGGATTAGAACCTGCAAGGCAGTGCACAGAATCGTGTTGCTGCGTGCAGCGTAGCCTGCCTTGAGTGAACATGTGGGGAAAGAAGACCAGGCGGCCGTCCGTTGTGGCCATAACGGATGCCGACATCGCTTCTGGAAACCATGTTTGCAAAAGAGGCTAAGACTACGGTTTTCTCTGCTGTGGAAATCACCTAGGCTGTCGTAACTGGGCAGGCAGGGGATTGCGGTACGGACTAAGTGGCAATCGGGTATATATGCTTGGCAACACATATGCGGCGGGATGAAACGGAAACGGCCCGGGCGGCAACGCCGGGTTCCCGCCGGGGAAAACAAACCCGACCTAAGCCGTAAGATTTATCCTGCCTGCTGCCGTCATTTTTCACTTGTTTCAAATTGTTAGGAGAATTTTTGTGTCAAAGAACGATCCGGACAGTAATAAACGTCAGCAGCGGGCCGCTGCCCGCTGGGCACTGACGATTTTTTTGGTAACCATTGCGGTTTCCGCCTCCATTAGCTTTGCTTCCAATGAGGTGATGGCCCGCAGCTCCATGGCAGTGGCATTTCTGATTCTGCTGGTCATTGTGGCTGTGGGCATTCTTTTCGATATCATCGGTGTGGCGGTGACCTCTGCCGATGAGAAGCCTTTTCACTCTATGGCCTCCCGCCGGGTTCCCGGCGCGAAGGAGGCCATCCGTCTGCTGCGCAGCGCGGGGAAGGTGAGCTCCATTTGCAATGATGTGGTGGGCGATATCTGCGGCGTTGTCTCCGGCGCGGCCTCGGCCACCATTGCGGCCCGGGCGCTGACCTATGTGAACTTTTCTTGGCCCCAGGCCGTGAGCCTGGGAATGTCTGCCCTGGTCGCCGGACTGACGGTGGGCGGCAAGGCCGTAGGCAAGACTGTGGCCATCCGTTCCTGCACGGAGATCGTGTTTACAGTCGGCAAGTTTCTTGCCGCGCTGGACGGCTGCAAGGCTTGGGTGAGAAGAAAGATAAAAAAGAAAAAAGGATGATCAAATCGTGGGAATTTTGCAGGATGTGCATTGCCGGGAAGATCTGCTGAAGCTCTCAGAGCCTCAAAAAGCCTGCCTTTGCCGGGAGATCCGGGAATTTCTGATAGAGAGTGTCTCCAAAACCGGCGGCCACCTGGCGGGGAACCTGGGCGTTGTCGAGCTTTCCGTAGCCATCGAGACCGTTTATGATACCCGGGTGGACCGGCTGGTCTTTGACGTGGGGCACCAGTCCTATGTCCACAAGCTTTTGACGGGGCGGCAGGAGGCGTTTGCTTCGCTGCGCCAGTTCGGCGGAATATCCGGCTTTCCCAAGCCGGAGGAGAGCGAGGCCGATGCCTTCGTGGCGGGCCATGCCTCCAGCTCCGTGTCCATTGCCCTGGGCATGGCCCGGGCCAGAACCCTTCTGGGGCAGAATTACGATGTGGTAGCCCTGGTCGGCGACGGCGCGGCCACCGGCGGCATGATCTATGAGGCGCTGAACGATCTGGCCGTCAGCAAGGAGCCCATGGTGGTGATCCTCAATGACAACGAGATGTCCATCAGCCGCAGCAGCGGCGGCCTGTCCCGGCACCTGTCCCGGGTGCGCAGCAGCCGGAACTATCTCCACGCCAAGCGCTACTACCGCACGATTTTAAAGAAAATCCCCGGCGGCGATGCGGTCTACAAGGCTTCCAGCCGTCTGAAAAACCGGCTGAAGCAGATCATCATGCCGGGCAATATGTTTGAGAACATGGGCATTACCTACCTTGGCCCTGCGGATGGCCACGACCTGCCGGGCATTACGGCCCTGCTGGCTGCCGCCAAGGAAATGCGCGAGCCGGTGCTGGTCCATGTGATTACCAAGAAGGGCTGCGGCTATCCCCCTGCTCAGGAAGACCCAACCAGGTTCCACGGCATTGGAAAGTTCGATCCCGCCACCGGCAAGAGCCTTGGGGAGAAGACCGCCAGCTTTTCCGATTCCTTCGGCCAGACCATGGTGGATCTGGCGGCCCAGGACAGGCGGGTCTGCGCCATTACGGCGGCCATGTCCGCCGGTACAGGCCTGACCGCCTTTGCCCACCGGTTCCCGGAGCGGACCTTTGATGTGGGCATTGCGGAAGAGCACGCCATTTCCATGGCAGGCGGCCTTGCCAGGCAGGGCATGATCCCTGTTGCGGCCATTTATTCCACCTTCTTGCAGCGGTCCTACGACCAGATCATGCAGGATATCTGCCTGATGCACCTGCATGTGGTGCTGGCCATAGACCGGGCGGGCCTGGTAGGGGACGACGGCCCTACCCACCACGGTGTGTTTGACGTGGGCTTTCTGCGGCAGATGCCGGGGATGCTTATTCTCGCCCCGGCAAGCCTGACAGAGCAGCAGAAAATGCTGCGCTGGGCCATTGAAGAATATGACGGCCCCGTGGCTGTCCGCTATCCCAGAGGCGGGCAGGGGAGCTATACCGGCTCCGACTGGGAGCCGGGAAAGGGGCTGTGCTGCCATCGGGCGGGGGCGGATGTGGCCCTGGTGACCTATGGCACGCTGGTGAACAATGTGCTGGATGCGGCAGAGCTTCTGGAGCACTCCGGTATCCACGCCTGTGTGCTGCGGCTGCCGGAGCTGCGGGAGCTGCCTGCCGGAGAAATCCTGGCCCGGTGTTCCGGCCCCGTTGTGATCGTGGAGGAGGCCTGCACCGGCAGCGGCATCCGGGAGGCTTTGGCTTGGAATATCGCCGCCCTGGAGCCGGACCGTCGGGTCTATGGCATTGACCTGGGGCCGGATTTTGTGCCCCACGGCGCTGCGGACAGGCTCTATGCCCTGCGGGGGCTGGACAGCGCTGCCATTGCGGAATATGTAAGAAGGGTGATCCCAGATGAAGATTAAAAAACGGCTGGATGTGCTTCTGACGGAGCGCAAGCTTGCGGAAAACCGCACCAAGGCCCAGGCAATCATTATGAGCGGCATTGTCTATGTGGACGGCCAGAAGGCGGACAAGCCCGGCGTTTCCTATGAGGAGACGGTGGATATCGAGGTCCGGGGGGCGGCCTGCCCCTATGTGAGCCGGGGCGGCCTGAAGCTGGAAAAGGCCCTGCGGGACTTTGGCGTGAAGCCGGAAGGCTATGTGTGCAGCGACTCGGGAGCCTCCACCGGCGGCTTTACGGACTGCCTGCTTCAGCAGGGGGCGAAGAAGGTCTTTGCCATTGACGTGGGCTATGGCCAGCTGGACTGGAAGATCCGCTCCGACCCCCGCGTGGTGGTCATGGAGAAGACCAATATCCGCTATGTGACCCCGGAGCAGCTGGGAGAGCCTCTGGATCTGTCCGTGGTGGATGTGAGCTTTATTTCTCTGAAGATCGTCCTGCCCGCTATCCAGAAGCTCCTGAAGCCTACGGGCCAGGTGCTCTGCCTCATCAAGCCCCAGTTCGAGGCCGGACGGGATAAGGTAGGCAAGAAGGGCGTTGTCAGAGAGAAGAGCACCCACAAGGAGGTGCTGGATGATTTCGTGGCCCTGGCAGACAGCCTTGGCTTCAAGATCCTGGGCCTGACCTTCTCCCCGGTGAAGGGGCCAGAGGGCAATATCGAATTTCTGGGGCACCTGAGTCTGGACGAGGTCGTGGGCATTCGCCCGGACACCGCCCTGGTGGTAGAGCAGGCCCATACCGCTCTGGACAAAGGAGCGGACCTATGAAGAACGTGATCCTGACCCCCAATCCCTATCGGGACCGGAATTTTGCAACGGTCAGAAGCGCCATGCAGATCTTAAAGGATGCGGGCCTGCGGGTCAGCCTTTGCCTGCCCTTTGAGGTGGACCGGGGCTATGAGCTGCCCAAGGATCTGCGGTTTTCCCGGCTGGACCGGGAGCTTCCCAATGCGGATGCCATCGTGTGCTTCGGCGGCGACGGGACCATTCTGCACACGGCTAAGGCGGCTACCCGCCGGGGAATTCCCATTCTGGGTGTCAATATCGGCACCATGGGTTTCCTTGCAGAGCTGGAGAGCAGCGAGATCGGCGAGTTGAGCAAGCTCGCCACGGGAAACTATAAGCTAGACCCCAGAATGATGCTGGATGTGACAGTTCAGCGGGATCGGGATATCATTTTTCACGACATTTGCTTAAATGACGTGTGCATTACCAAGGGGGCCGTGGCCCGGATCGTCTATCTCAGCGTGGAGTGCGACGGTATCCAGGCGCTCAGCTGCGGGGGAGACGGCGTCATTGTGTCTACCCCCAGCGGCTCTACGGCCTACAGTCTTTCGGCAGGCGGCCCCATCGTGGAGCCGGATGCCCGGAATATGCTCATCACCCCCATCTGCGCACATGATATGGCCAGCCGGTGCATCGTTACGTCCGACCGGCGGGTGATCACCGTCCGCATGACCCAGAACGCCCGCCGGAACGCCTTTGTCTCGGTAGACGGGGGAAAATCGGTGCGCCTGAACATGGGCGATACCGTGACCATTCGCCGCTCCAGGCTGGAGACCAAGCTGCTCAAGCTGAACGACCGGAGCTTTTACGATGTGGTCAATGCAAAATTTCAAGGGAAATAGGAGGTATGCATATGAAAGCACAGAGACAGGCGAAGATCGTTGAGATCATTTCCAATGCCAATGTAGAGACCCAGGAGCAGCTGCTGCAGGCGCTGACGGATCAGGGCTTCAGCAGCACCCAGGCGACCATTTCCCGGGATATCAAGGAGCTCCGTATTGTGAAGGAGCTGACAAGCCTGGGGACCTATCGCTACTGTGTGCCGGAAAAGGACGCGCCCCCTGCGCTTTCCGACCGGCTGAACAACATTTTCCGGGAGTGCGTCATCAGTGTTGACTATGCGGAGAATCTGGTGGTAATCCATACTCTGCCAGGCATGGCCAATGCCGCCGCCTCTGCACTGGATGCCATGCGCAGCGGCGCGGTTCTGGGCACCCTGGCAGGGGATGACACCGTAGTGGTCGTCATGCGGGAGGGCCATGCAGCCGCCGCTTTTTCCGGAGAGATTAAGGCTGTTATTCGAAAATGAGGAGCGTGTAAGCTTTGCTGAGCCTTTTGCACATTGAGAACATCGCGGTCATTGAGCAGGCGGATATTTCCTTCGACAAGGGCTTTAATGTCCTCACCGGTGAGACCGGCGCGGGCAAATCCATTGTCATCGACGCCATTTCCGCCATCCTGGGCCAGCGGGCTTACCGGGATATGATCCGGACCGGGACCAACAAGGCCTCCGTCCGGGCGGTTTTCACAAAAGTGCCGAATTTTCCGTGGTTCGAGGAAAACGGCGTGGAATATGACGAGGAGACCGTGATCCAGCGGGATATTTTCCTGGACGGTAAAAACGTCTGCCGGGTGAACGGCACTCTTGTGACCGTGGCGATCTTGCACAAGCTGGGCATTCAGCTCATCAATATCCACGGGCAGCACGATTCCGCGTCTCTTTTTGATGAGGAGAACCATCTGCGCTTTTTGGATGCCTTTGCGGATAACGGAGCGCTTCTGGCCGACTACCGGGAGAAATTCGCAGCCGTTTCCGAGCTGCGCCGCCAGATCGACCGGATGACCATGGACGAGGGCGAAAAGCTGCGCCGCATGGAAACTCTGAAATACCAAATCGCCGAGATTGAAAAGGCGGACCTGAAAAGCGGGGAGGACGAGGTTTTGGAGCAGCGCCGGAAGCTGCTGCAAAATTCCGAGAAGCTCTCCCAGGGCCTGGAGGAGGCCTCCGAGGCCCTGCTGGGCGGAGACGACAGCGACGGCGCTGCGGCGCTGCTTGCCCAGGCGGCCTATGCCCTGTCCCGCATCGCCCGGTATTCCGATGACTATACCGGCTTCCAGGAGCGGCTGACGGACCTGAAATACCAGGTCCAGGACATTGCCGATGAGGTCCGGGATTCCCTGGACGAGCTGAGCTATTCTGCCGATGAGCTGGAGACCATCGAGGCCCGGCTGGACATCATCCACCGCCTTCGCCGGAAATACGGCGCGGACTGCGATGAGATCCTTGCCTATCTGGACAAGGCCCAGAAGGAGCTGGACGAGATCGAATTTGCGGACGACCGGGTGGAGCAGCTGAAAAAGAAGCTTGCAAAGCAGGAAAAACAGGCCTGGGATGCAGCCCTGGCCCTGCGGAAAAACCGGCAGGAGCAGGGGGCCGTCATGGCGGAGAAGATCCTTTCCGAGCTGAGCCAGCTGGATATGCCCCGGGTGCAGTTCCAGTGCCGCTTCCGGGAGACGGAGTTGACATCCGAGGGCGCCGATGCGGTGGCCTTTTACCTGTCCGCCAATGCGGGCGAGGATTTAAAGCCTCTGAGCAAGGTGGCCTCCGGCGGCGAGCTGGCGAGAATTATGCTCTCTATGAAAAATGTCCTGGCGGAAAAGGACGCAGTGGACACCCTGATCTTTGACGAGGTGGATACCGGCGTTTCCGGCCGGGCGGCCCAGCGCATTGCGGAGAAGCTCAAGTCTCTGGCAAAGCACAAGCAGGTGCTCTGCGTGACCCATCTGCCCCAGTTGGCGGCACTGGCGGACACCCATATGCTCATCGCCAAGTCGGAGCATGACGGCAGGACCTATACAACCGTCACTCCTCTGGAACGGAAGGGCAGGGCCATGGAGCTGGCGAGGATCATCGGCGGCGCCCACATTACGGAAACGACCCTGAAAAGTGCCGAAGAAATGCTGTCCGCCGGAGAATAAATGGGCTATTTTGCTGCTTGACATTTGAAAAATGTTCTGCTAGAATACGTTACAACGCAGTGATGGGAACAAGTACGCAGAGCTCCCTTCTTTCAGAGAGCCGCCGGAGGGTGCAAGGCGGCAGAAGTCTTTGCGGAAAATACCTCCCGGAGCGGCCTTCCCGAACGCATAGTAGGGGAGGACGGGTGCGCCCGATACAGCGTCGCCGCCTGCGGGGCGGCATGA
>OIYG01000861.1_pt1 | contig 26108 bp, 25 predicted proteins | sample 1587861 | NCBI WGS metagenome assembly OIYG01 (sample SAMN03283272) | human gut metagenome | biome: human-associated habitat; material: feces | host: Homo sapiens | place: Peru | collected 2012 | reverse complement strand
CTACTGGAACAGGAAAAACTTTCACTATAGCTAATGTAATCGCAAGAACAAATAAGCCAACTCTAGTTCTTGCTCATAATAAAACTCTTGCTGGTCAGTTGTACAGTGAATTAAAAGAATTATTTCCTGAAAATAGAGTAGAATATTTTGTATCATATTATGATTATTATCAACCTGAAGCATATGTTCCATCAACTGATACTTACATAGAAAAAGATTCATCAATTAATGATGAAATAGACGAATTACGTCATGCCGCAACTTCTGCCCTTATTAGTAGAAGAGATGTAATAGTAGTATCATCAGTATCATGTATTTATGGTATTGGTGAAGTAGAAGAATATAAAAACAAAATGTTAACTCTAAGTGTTGGAGAAAGCACATCAAGAGAACAAGTTCTAACAAAGTTAGTTGAAATGTTGTATGAAAGAAATGATTTAGACTTTAAACGTGGGACATTCAGAGTAAGAGGAGATACATTAGAAATTATTCCAGCAAATCAAAATACAATTGGATATAGAATAGAATTTTTTGATGAGGAAATAGATAGAATTTGTGAAATAGACACATTAACTGGTACAATATTAAAAAATATAAAAAATGTAAGCATCTTCCCCGCAAGTCACTTCGTGGTAAGTGATGAAAAATTAAAATCGGCTATTGAGAGAATAAAATTAGAATTGAAAGATAGATTAGAAGTGTTAAAGAATGAAAATAAATTGCTTGCTGCAGAACGTCTAGAACAAAGAACGAATTATGATTTAGAGATGCTAGAGGAAACAGGATTTTGTTCAGGAATAGAGAATTATTCTGCTCCAATGGCCGGAAGAAAACCAGGAGAAACCCCAACAACATTAATGGACTTCTTCCCAGATGATTATTTATTAGTAGTAGACGAATCTCATGTTACATTACCACAAGTTAGAGGTATGTATAATGGTGACAGAGCTAGAAAAATGAATTTGGTTGATTATGGATTTAGACTTCCAAGTGCCCTAGATAATAGACCTTTAAAGTATGATGAATTTGAAAAAAAGATAAACCAAGCCATATATGTTTCCGCAACACCAGGTGATTTAGAATTAGAACATACAAATAATCAATATGTAGAACAAATTATTAGACCAACAGGATTATTAGATCCAACAATAGAAGTAAGAAAAACGGAAGGTCAAATTGATGACTTAGTTGGTGAGATAAATGAAAGAATTAAAAAAGATGAAAGAGTACTAATTACAACCTTAACTATTAGAATGGCAGAAGAATTAACAAATTACCTAAAAGAATTAGACATAAAAGTAGCCTATCTTCATAGTGAAGTAAAAACATTAGAAAGAATGCAAATAATTCATGATGTAAGAGCAAAAAAATACGACGTACTTGTAGGAATCAACTTATTAAGAGAAGGTCTAGACATCCCAGAAGTATCATTAATTGCTATACTTGATGCTGATAAAGAAGGATTCTTACGTAGTACAAGAAGTCTTATCCAAACTATTGGAAGATGTGCGAGAAATGCGAATGGTCACGTAATAATGTATGGTGATAAAGTAACAGACTCTATGAATGAAGCAATTACTGAAACTGCAAGACGTAGAAAAATTCAGAATAAATACAATGAAGAACATGGTATAGTTCCACAAACAATAAAGAAAGATATAAGAGACATTATCACAAATAATGCTAATGCAGATACAAAGACAAAGAAGAAGAAATCTAAGAAAGAAATAATGAAAGAAATAGATAGTATCGAAGCAGAAATGAGAAAAGCTGCAAAAGACCTTGACTTTGAAAGAGCAATGGAATTACGTGATATCTTATTTGAAATGAAGACAACACTATGAAAAAATACAAAAAAATTTATATAGAAATTACCAATAATTGTAATCTAAAATGCAGTTTTTGCAGTGAAGTAAAAAGAAAAAGAAGATTTATGACAACAGAAGAGTTTGAAAATATTTTAAAAAAAATAAAAGACTACACCGACTATATATATCTTCATATTAAAGGAGAACCATTACTTCATCCAAATATTATAGAGTTCTTACACCTTGCAGATAAGTATAATTTAAAAGTAAACCTTACAACAAATGGTACATTATTTAGTAAAGTAGCAAAAGAGTTAAGTGAATGTAAATCACTACACAAAATAAATTTCTCTCTTCACTCAGAAAATAATATTGATAATTATTGTGAAGAAATATTTAAAAATGTGGAATTATTAAAAGATAAGATTATAATATATCGCTTATGGACTTTAAAAAATAATCAATTAGACAGTAAGTCACAAGAAATTGTTAATAAAATAAGAAAATATTATAATTTACCACAAGAAACTGTTGATAAAATTTATACTTCTGATAACATAAAAATAAAATCCACAATATATGTGGATAAAGATAATGAGTTTTCTTGGCCAGAAGTAACGACTCATAAAAGTAATAGTTATTGCTATGCCTTAAAAATTCAAATAGGTATATTAGTAGACGGAACAGTAGTTCCATGTTGTCTTGATTCAAATGGAGTAGTTAATCTTGGCAATATATTCAAAGAAAGCTTAGAAGAAATAATTAATTCAGAAAAATACATATCATTAAAAAAATCATTTCAAGATAGAAAACCTTGTGAAAAATTATGCCAATCATGTACTTTTAAAGAAAAACTCAATAACTAATAATTCTATTTACTAAATACATCTTCTAAAGCTTCAAATCTACTTCTATCATATTTATAATTTATTTTCTTATCCTTGATTCTATATGCTTCAAGGATTTTTTCTTTTAATATATCTTCTCTACCATCATTAAAATCATCTAAAGATATCACAATACCATTAACACCATCAACAACACCTAGCTCAACTATTGCTGGAATATCACATACAATAACTTTCACATTAGAAGATAATGCTTCTGTTAATGAATAAGATAATGCCTCAGTCCTACTAAATTGAACTAAGTAATCAGCATCCTGTATATAATCAATTATATTAGTAACACAATTTCTAAACAGTAATCCACCCTGATTAGCCTCAACTATGTCAGTAAAAACTTCCCAAGTATATGGAATATTCAGATTATCAAGAATTCTACCCATTTTCTTTATTCTATCAATTCCTTTCTCAGGAGCATTTCTTAAAGCAGAAACTAGTTTTAAATGTGGTTTAATCTTTGATTCATTATATGTATATGGATTATAAATATATTCAATATTATCTGTAGGAAAATATCCAATAGCTCTATCTCTTGAAATACGAGATACCGCAATATATCTATCATAAATATCATTATAAAACCTAGCAGAGGCCTCATAATCAGCCATGTTCCCATGAATAAATATACTACACTCATCTAAACTGTAAATATTCATCGGATAAAAATAAGTAGAATAGGTAGTAATCAAATTACAACAAACATAATCAACACAAGAATCATACTTAACACACTTAAAATACTTATTAAACTCACATAAAATAATATCATTAATCTCTGTATAAATAAGACAAATATCTAAAAAAGGAAAAGCATTATGAATCTCTCTTAACCATGTTATATATCCATTAAATAGTCCATCACAAAAATTACCCATATAAATAATATTTTTAAAGTACTTAGCTTCTTTTCTATTCACAAGACCACAAATATTAATAAACTCTCCATCTTTATTATGAAAGTATATTAAATCAGTAATAACACTTCTTTTCTTAAAGACTTTATCCTCAATACATTCACCACTAATTAAATATTTCTTATTAATCTCCTTAAAATAACTTAATAATTTTTCCTTATTAAAAATAAAGTTCCAAATATATTCACCATTTTTTGGAGTATAAGTACTCATTTCACTTTCTTCTAATCTAATCTTTAACTCTCTTTTAAAGGGATAATTAATTTTATAATTAATAAAACATGAATCGAAATCTTCACACTTTATCTTATTCAATATAATATCAAAATAATTGTCACTAATATTATCTTCACAATCAATAAAAGAAATATATTTACCGCTTGCTTCATTAATAGAATTTAAATCATTATATCTTAATATTTGGACATTTCTTGGAACATTAAATAAATTAACATCTTCATATCCTATAATAAAAGTAGTCAATAATGTATCTTCCATAATATCACCTAATAATAATATATCATAAACATCTCAACAAAAAAATCTTTAAGAGTATAAATAAAATAATTTGTGGTATAATATACGACAGGTGAAGAGTATGGATAAAATTATAGTAAAAGGTGCAAGGGAAAATAATTTAAAAAATGTAAGTATTGAATTACCAAAAAATAAAATGATTGTTATGACAGGATTATCTGGAAGTGGAAAAAGTTCATTAGCTTTTGATACAATTTATGCTGAGGGACAAAGAAGATATGTAGAAAGCCTATCAGCATATGCTAGACAATTTTTAGGTGGCTCAGAAAAACCAGATGTCGATTCAATTGAAGGCCTATCTCCAGCAATTAGTATTGATCAAAAAACAACCTCTAATAATCCAAGATCAACAGTGGGAACAGTGACAGAAATATATGATTACTTAAGACTATTATTCGCAAGAGTGGGGACTCCATATTGTCCAAATCATAATATCCCAATATCTTCTCAAAGTGTAGAAGAAATGACAAATAAAATCATGGAATATCCTATAGGAACAAAAATGATTATTTTGTCACCCGTAGTTCATGGAGAAAAAGGAACACATAAAGATTTACTAGATAAGTTGAGAAAAGAAGGCTATATAAGAGTCAGAGTAAATGGCGAAATGTATGATTTAAGTGAAGACATAACTTTAGATAAAAATGTAAAAGATAAAATTGATGTAGTAATAGATAGAATTGTTTTAAAAGAAGAATCAAGAAGTAGACTTTTCGAAGCAATAGAACAATCAACAAAATTATCAAATGGTAAAGTAGTCATTCAAATTCTTGGAGAAGACAAGAAAGAAATAGTCTTTTCAGAACAATTTGCCTGTCCTCATTGTGAATTTAGTCTACCAGAACTTGAACCAAGATTGTTTAGTTTCAATGCCCCATATGGAGCATGCCCAGAATGTAAAGGTTTAGGAATAAAATTACAAATTGACCCAGACTTAGTAATCCCAGATAAAAATATATCAATTAATGAAGGTGCAATAAAGACACTAAGTGATGATCAAGAAAATATGGATTACAAAAAATTACAATGTGTTTGTAATCATTATAAAATTGATATGGATAAGCCTTTTTCTAAATTAACTAAAAAACAAAAAGATATGATTTTATATGGGTCTGATGAAATTATACACTTTAATTATTCAACAAAAAGTGGGAATATAATGAATTCAAAATCATTTTATGAAGGAATTATTAATAATCTTCAAAGAAGATATATGGAAACTAGTTCAACATGGATAAGAGAATGGCTAGAAAATTATATGATTGAATATGAATGCGATACATGTAAAGGTGCTAGATTAAATGATGATGTACTTCAAGTAAAAGTTGGAGGAAAAAATATTTATCAAGTTACAAAAATGAGTATTAAAGAATTAGTAAATTTCTTTAGTAAATTAAAACTATCAAAAGAAAAGCAAGAAATTGCAAAACTTATATTAAAAGAAATAGAAGATAGACTAAACTTCTTAAAAAATGTTGGATTAGAATATTTAACATTAAGTAGAAGTGCAGGTACATTATCAGGTGGAGAAGCTCAAAGAATTAGACTGGCTACTCAAATAGGATCTCATTTAACGGGAGTTTTATATGTTTTAGATGAACCTAGTATTGGACTTCATCAAAGAGACAATGAAAAATTAATAAAGTCAATGCTTGAGATGCGTGATTTAGGAAATACTCTTATAGTAGTAGAACATGATGAAGATACAATGAGAGCTTGTGATTATCTAGTTGATATTGGACCAGGAGCTGGAGATCAAGGTGGACAAATAGTTGCCTGTGGAACTCCAGAAGAAGTTATGAAAAACGAAAAAAGCATAACTGGACAATATTTAAGTGGCAAAAAAAGAATTGATATTCCAAAAACTAGAAGAAAAGGTAATAAAAAGTATTTGAAGATAAGAGGAGCAGAAGAACACAACTTGAAAAATATTGATGTAGATATTCCTCTTGGAACTTTTACATGTATTACCGGAGTATCAGGCAGTGGAAAAAGTTCATTAATAAATGAAATACTAGTAAAGAAAATATCTCAAGAATTATACCATAGTAAAGAAAAACCAGGAAAACATAAAAAAATTTTAGGAATGGATAATATTGATAAAATAGTTGCAATTTCTCAAAATCCTATAGGAAGAACACCAAGGTCAAATCCAGCAACTTATACGGGAGTATTTGATGATATAAGAACACTATTCACAACAACCAAAGAAGCTAAAATGTATGGATTCGAAAAGAACAGATTTTCATTTAATGTAAAAGGTGGTCGCTGTGAAGCATGTAGAGGAGACGGTGTAAAGAAAATAGAGATGCATTTCCTACCAGACGTTTATGTTCCTTGTGAAGTGTGTCACGGAACACGTTATAATAGAGAAACTCTAAACATAAAATATAAAGGAAGAAATATTGCAGAAGTATTAGATATGAGGGTCAAAGAAGCATTAGAATTTTTTGATAATGTTCCAAAGATAAAACAAAAATTACAAGTATTAGAAGATGTAGGACTAGGATATATTAAGCTTGGACAAAGTGCACCAACACTATCAGGAGGAGAAGCTGAAAGAGTAAAATTAGCAAAAGAGTTACAGAAAAAAGCAACAGGAAAAACACTATTTGTCCTAGATGAACCAACAACAGGATTACACACAGATGACATAAAACGACTTCTTGCAATTCTTCAAAAAATAGTAGATAATAAAGATACGGTAGTCGTTATAGAACATAACTTAGATGTAATAAAAGTAGCAGACTATATTATCGACTTAGGTCCAGAAGGTGGAGATGAAGGTGGACAAATAGTTGCCTGTGGAACACCAGAAGAAGTAGCAAAAGTAAAAGAATCTTATACTGGACAATTCTTAAATAAAATGCTCTAGAGGTGAGATGATTGCAAATAATTATAAAAGAACAAGATAAAGTAAGAATAAATAAATTAATAGATTGGACTTTATATTTTATTGGATATACAATAGTATTTATTCTTGCTACATCATTATTTAATAGTATAGTAATAGATAATAATCACTTAATCATATGGTCAATAGTAATAGTTTTTATAACTTACTTATTAAATAAAACTATAAAGCCAATACTAATAACACTAACAATACCAATAACAGGTATAACTTTAGGACTGTTTTACCCATGTATAAATGTCTTTATTTTAAAATTAGTTGATTGGCTTTTAGGACCACACTTTCAAGTAAATAACTTATTAGTAGCATTCTTTGCCGCAATACTTATTTCAGTAACAAACTTTATAATGGAAGAAATTATAAAAAGTATTCTAAGTAAGGTGAAAAAACATGAATGATGTAATGCTTAACTTAGGAATATTTCAAATTAAATGGTACTCATTCTTTATATTTCTTGCAATGTTAACGGCATGCTTAATAATTTTTAAAGAATCTAAAAAGAAAAATGTACCAGATAATTATTTAACAAACTTAATATTTTATGGATTAATAATTGGAATACTAGGAGCAAGGCTATATTATGTAATTTTTAACTTAGATTACTACCTAAACAATCCATCTCAAATATTTGCTATTTGGAATGGTGGATTAGCTATTCATGGTGGTTTAATATCAGCCCTAATATTTTTAATGATTTATTCAAGAAAAAACAAAATAAATATTCTACAAATATTAGATATTATAGTAGTAGGCGTAATTATAGCTCAAGCAATAGGAAGATGGGGAAATTTCTTTAATCAAGAAGCATATGGAAATATAATTTCTCTACAAGCACTGAAAAATATGCACTTACCAAAATTCATTATAGACGGAATGTATATAAGCGGTTCTTATAGAGAACCAACATTTCTTTATGAATCAATTTGCTCATTAATAGGTTTTATATTATTATTAATATTAAGAGCTACAAAGAAATTAAAAACTGGACAATTAACCGCAATATATCTTATCTGGTATGGAATAGTAAGATTTGGAATTGAAACACTAAGAAGTGATTCGCTAATGCTAGGTCAAATAAAAGTAGCTCAACTAGTATCATTATTATTTGTTATATCAGGAATTGCTTTATTTATATACAGTTACATAAAAAAGAAAAAGTATTGTTTAGATAAAATTGTTACAAATTAAGGAGGACACAAATGTATAAAAAAGTAGTAGTTTTAGGTGGAGGAACAGGAATGTCTTATTTATTAAAAGGACTAAAAGACTTTCCAGTAGATATTACAGCCATAATAACAGTTTCAGATAATGGAAGATCAACTGGAAAATTAAGAGAAGAATTCCACACACCAGCAGTTGGAGATATAAGAAAGGTTATAACAAATCTTTCGCAAATAGACCAACCAATAAAAGATATGATGTCATATCGATTTAAAACATCAAGTGATCTAGATGGACACGCAGTAGGAAACTTAATCTTAACTGCAATGTTAGATATAACAGGATCACTAACAGAATCAATAAAGCAACTAAGCAAATTATTAGACGTAAGACACAAAGTCTTACCTATATCAGAAGATTGTGATTTAACACTTATGGGATTAGATAAAGATGGAAATATAATTGAAGGAGAAGAACAAATTACAGAATCTCATCGTCAATTTGAAAAAATCTTTTATAAAAAAGAACCAAAGGTATCACATGAGGCTCTAGAAGCAATAAAAAACGCAGACTTAATAATAATTAGTATGGGTAGTTTATATACAAGCGTTCTTCCAAATATAATTTGTAAAGAAGTAGAAGAAGTTATTAATGAAAGTAAAGCACCAATTATGTATACTTGTAATATAGTAACTCAACCAGGAGAAACTGATAATTTCACAGTAGGTGATCATGTAAAACTTTTAAATAGATATTTAGATAAAAAGAAAGTTGACGTAGTAATCGCCAGCAATACAAAAATAGATGACGAAATGGCAAAAAGATATGAAAGCCAAGAACAAAAAGACCCAGTTTTAATAGACTATGATGAAATTAAAAAAATAGGCGTAGAACTAATAGAAGATGACCTAATAACAATTGATGATAATACATTAAAACATAATAGTTTAAAACTAAGTTCATTAATATTTTCATATCTAATGAGAAAATAATGTCATTCACTGTAAAAATAAAAGAAGAAATATCTAAAATTAAAAGTACAAGATCAGAAATAATAGCTGAGTTATCAGCATACATCAGAAATAATGGCTTAATAAATGATGATAAAATTACTCTAAATACAGAAAATAGATTCTTAGTAGAAAGAGTAAATAATTTCATAACATCAATAACAGATATTATTCCAAAAATAGAAATTATAGAAAACCTAAATTTTAGTAAAAGAGAATTATATCAAGTTATAATAGATAATAACGTTCATGGACTACTTAAAGACTTAGGAATAATTGATGAAGAAAATAACTATTTGCCAACAGTTCCAACATACATTGTAGGAGCAAATGAAGAAATAAGAGCGTATTTAAGAGGAGTATTCTTCGCATCAGGCAGCATCAGTGATCCAAAAATATCAAGATATCATATGGAAATACTAGTAACAGAGCCTGAAGAAGCAGTATTTGTTCAAAAATTATTAAATCTATTTGATTTAAATGCTAAAATTCTAAATAGAGAAAAAGGATATATGATATATATAAAAGAAGCAGAAAAAATAAGTGACTTTATAAAAATATTAGGAGCTAACCAAGCGGTATTATACTATGAAAATGTAAGAATATATCGTGATCAAAAAAATAAAACAAACAGATTGAATAATATGGAACAAGCAAATATTGATAGAGTTTTTGAAACAGCTAATGAACAATTAAGACAAATTAAAATTATAGAAGACCATGATGGAATAGACCTTTTAGATGATCGAGCAAAAGTCGCTTTAAAATATAGAAAAGCATATAAAGAGTCATCAATAAAAGAACTAGCAGAAATAATTACTTTAGAAACAGGAAAATCAATATCTAAATCAGGTATGAATCATAGAATGAGAAAAATTAAAGATCTAGCCGATTCATTTGAAAAAGCTGATCGTAATAAAAACAATTAAAATATCTATAATTAGTAGATATTTTTTATTTTAAAATTTTGTCCACAATTCCATATTCTATAGCTTGAATAGAATCCATATAATAATCATGTTTTATATCAGCTTCTATTTTTTTTAAACTTTTATGAGTATTTTTAGAAAGAATTTTATTAAGTCTCTTTTGAAGTACAAATATTCTATCACTCATCAGTTTAATATTATCAGTCTGTCCCTCAAAACCACTACTTACTTGATGAATCATCACCTCAGTATTTTCAAGAATAAACCTTTTACCTTTACAACCACTAGACAAAAGAAAAGCTCCCATACTAGCACAAATACCAATACCAACAGTACAAACATCACTTTTAATAATATTTATAGTATCATAAATAGACAATCCACTACTAACACTTCCACCAATTGAATTAATATAAATATATATGTCTTCATTAGAAATAGAATCCAAATAAAGTAATTCCGCAATAACAGTATTACTTAAATTATCATCGATTTCACCACTAATAAATATAATTCTATGTTCAAGTAACTTAGAATATATATCATATCCCATTAAATCACTACTCTTATCAAATACCATAGGAATCAAATTCATCATATCACCCATTATAAATATAGTGTCAATTAAAAAAAATATGCATATAATAATATTATAAAATATGTTATACTTAACATGATATTATAAGGGAGTGAATAGTGTGATTGAGACAGTCGAAGTAACTATTAATGGAAAAAAGTATAATTATAGTAAAGATGTAACTTTATTGGAAATTTATAAAGAGCATCAACCTGAATTTAAATATCCAATAATTCTAGCTAGAGTCAATAATGTGTTAAAAGAATTATCATCAAAAATAAAAGAAAATTCTATAGTAGAGTTTATTGATTTGACAACCCCAGCAGGAAATAGAGCTCATGTAAATGGACTTGTATTTATGCTTATTTATGCTGTAAAAAAATTATATGGAAAATCTGCAAACATAACTGTAGAACACTCATTAGATAAAGGTATATATATTAAAACAAGTTTTAAACTAACAGAAGAAAAGTTAGAAAAGATAAAATCATTAATGAAAGAAATCGTAAAAAAAGACTTACCAATTACTAAAGTAACTATTGATAGACTAGAAGCAAAAAAATATTTTGAAGAAGTCGGAAACCAAACAAAGGCTGATACCCTAAGATACAATACTGACAGTTACGTAACACTATATAGACTAGGTAATATCTATGATTATTTCTACAACCAAATGCCACCATCAACAGCTAAACTAAAAGCATTTGATTTAACTTATATTAAAGATAATGGCTTTACTCTAAGATTCCCAACAATTTATATAAATGATAAAATAAAAAAATACCAACATCATCCACATATGTTTGAAATATTTGCCGAATATAAAGAATGGGCTAAATTAATAGGAGTAAAGAACTCAGTAGACTTAAATAAAGTTATATCAACAGGAAAAATAAGTGAATTAATAAAAATTGATGAAACACTTCAAAGTAACCGTCTATTAAATGTCGCAAAATCAATAAATGCAAGAAAAAATAAAGTTAAGATTGTTTTAATGGCAGGACCATCATCATCAGGAAAAACGACTACATCAAGGAAATTATGTATGTATCTAAAAAGCTTTGGACTTGAACCAAAAACAGTTGGTATGGACGACTTTTTTATGGAATTAGAAGAAACTCCAAAAAATGAAGATGGTAGTTATGATTTTGAATGTTTAGAAGCCGTAGATTTAAAATTATTTGATAAAAAAATTTCAGAGTTATTAGATGGCAAAACTGTAAAGATGCCAAAATATAATTTTAGTTTAGGGAAAAAAGAATATAATACAGAAATGAAATTAGATGAAAAAGATATTTTAATAATTGAAGGTATTCATGCACTTGACCCAAAAGTATTATCAAATATAAGTCGTGAAAAGAAATTTAAAATATATATTTCCCCATTAACAGAACTAAGTATAGATGATCATAATAGAATCCCAACAACAGACAATAGACTTCTAAGAAGAATAGTTCGCGATAACAGAACAAGAAATTATAGTGTAGAAAAAACATTAGCACAATGGCCAAGCGTTCGAATTGGAGAAGAAAAATACATTTTCCCATTCCAAGATGAAAGTGATGTAACTATAAATTCTGCAGCAATTTATGAAATTGGAGTTCTTAAAACATATGCAGAACCATTATTATACTCAGTAGAAAGTGATTCCCCATACTATGAAGAAGCTAAAAGATTAATTAATTTCTTAAGATCATTCTTACCAATACCATCTGAATCAATTCCAGAAGATGCTGTTATAAGAGAATTTATTGGTGGAAGTTATTTCAATGCAGAATAAACATTTTTTGTGGAAAAGCAAAATAAAAATATAAAGTATTCACAATTTCTGTGGATATTTTTATTTGACATCTTTACAACTAAAACTTGTTGAATATATTGAAACAAAAAAGATAAAAATATATAATGAAAGCATAGGAGGATTGAAAAATGATAAAAGTAGCAATCAACGGATTTGGAAGAATCGGAAGATTATGTTTCCGTTTAATGGAAGAAAATGAGGAGTTTGAAGTAGTAGCAATTAATGATTTAACTGATGCAGAACAATTAGCATATTTATTGAAATATGATACTAATCATAGAAATTATAGAATTGATGAAATTACAAGCGATGGAGAATATATAGTAATAGGAGATAGAAGAGTAAGAGTTTACTCAGAAAAAGATCCAGCTATGTTGCCATGGAAAGACTTAGATATTGATGTAGTATTTGAATGTACTGGACTATTTACATCAGAAGAAAAGGCCATGGCTCATATCAATGCAGGAGCAAAACATGTAATAATTTCTGCACCAGCTAAAGGTGATATAAAAACTATAGTTTATAACGTAAACCACGAAAATTTAACAGGAGATGAAAAGATAATCTCAGCAGCATCTTGTACAACAAATTGTTTAGCACCAGTAGTAGATGTACTTGATAGAGAATTTGGAATAAATAAAGGATATATGACAACAGTTCATGCATACACTAATGACCAAGTTACTTTAGATGTTGCACATAAAAAAGGAATAAATGCTCGTCGTGGAAGAGCCTGCGCAGCAAATATCGTTCCAACATCTACAGGAGCAGCTTCTGCAATTGGAAAAGTATGTCCTAACTTAGATGGTAAACTTGAAGGAACTGCAATGCGTGTACCAGTGCCAACAGGCTCAGTAGTTGATTTGGTATTAGAGCTTGGAAGAAATACAACAGTAGAAGAAATAAATAATACATTAAAAAATTCTCAAAATGAAACGTTAAAATATACAGAAGATCCAATTGTTTCCAGTGACGTAATTGGAAGACGTTGTGGTTCATTAGTAGATGGACAATTAACAAGTATTGTAGAAGTAGACGGAAAACAACTAGTTAAAGTTGTATCTTGGTATGATAATGAAATGTCATATACAGCACAAATGGTAAGAACTGCAAAGTATTTAATGACTAAATAGGGGTAATCACCCTTTTTTTTGATTTAAAATAATGTTATACTGAAATAGATAGGAGAATTGGCTAATGAAAACAATAAAAGATATTGATATAAATAATAAAAAAGTATTAATAAGATGTGATTTTAATGTACCAATAAAAGAAGGAAAAATAGTAGATAATACAAGAATTGTCGGAGCACTTCCAACAATAAAGTATGCAATAGAACATAATGCAAAGGTAATATTATTATCACATTTAGGAAGAATTAAAGAAGAATCAGACCTAGGCAAAAATAATTTAGCACCAGTAGCACAAGAATTATCAAAACTTTTGGAAAAAGACATACTTTTTAGTGAAAAAACAAGAGGTAGTGAATTAGAAGCAACTGTAGATAGTATGGAACCAGGAGATGTTTTGTTAATTCAAAACACAAGATATGAAGACTTAGATGGAAAAAAAGAAAGCAAAAATGATCCTGAACTAGGAAGATATTGGGCATCATTAGGAGATGTGTTCGTAAATGATGCATTTGGAACTATCCACAGAGCTCATGCTTCAAACGTTGGAATAGCAAGCAACATAGAATCCTGTATTGGCTTCTTAATTGAAAAAGAATTAAATGCATTAAATGTTTTAGAAAATCCAGAACATCCATTTATTGTGATTTTAGGTGGAGCAAAAGTTGCTGATAAAATTGGCGTAATAGAAAACCTAGTAACAAAAGCTGACAAGATTTTAATAGGTGGTGGAATGGCATTTACATTCCTAAAAGCTCAAGGGTATGAAATAGGAAAATCATTATTAGATGAAGAAAATATTGACTTCTGTAAAAAAATGTTAGAAAACTATAAAGATAAGATTGAACTTCCAGTAGATTTTGCAGTAACAAATGAATATACAAATGATGAAGAATACAGAGTAAAAGAAATAAACAACATAGACTATGATGAAATGGGATTAGATATTGGACCACAATCAATTGAAAAATATCAAAATATAATAAAGACTGCATCAATAGTATTATGGAATGGACCTCTTGGAGTATATGAATTTGATAAGTATAAAAAAGGAACCGATGAGTTATTAGAATATGCTGTATCAAATAATATTAAAATGATACTAGGTGGAGGAGATATAGTAGCTGCCGCAAGTAATTCAGGATATAAAGAAAAAGTTTATCATGCATCAACTGGTGGAGGAGCAACACTTGAGTTTTTGGAGGGAAAGAAGTTACCAGGATTAGAAGCAATTAAGTAGGTGAGTAAATTGAATAACGAAAAACTATTATTGGTTGATCCCTATGATGAAGACTATAAAAAGATGATTGAAGAATTTGAAAAAGAAAATGGAATAGTAACAGGAACATACATTTCTCATGTATCAAATGTTTCAAACGAAATTAAAGAATCACTTTTTCTAGAATTCAATTCAAAAGTAATAGACTTATGTTACATAGAGGGAGAAAAAGATATTAAAGCCTGTACTGTATCTTTTGCACCTTTAAAAAAGAAATTAAAGAAAAGAGATTTGATAGGAATAGCCACAGACTATGCAATAAATCATTTAAAAATGGAAGAGATATTTGTAAAAGTATCACCAGAAGATAAAACTATGATTGATATTCTAAAGCAAAATAGCTTTGAAAATTTAGGAGAAAATGAAGGGGAAATAGTCTTTTTAAAAGAAAGAGAAGAAGAATTAGAAACTCAAAGGAAATTATCATGAATTTTATAAATACAATTAAAAAAAATACAATTATTTTATTTCTTATAACAGCGATAGTACTCTATATAGTTTTAAAAGATGATTGGTCATCGATAGTTAAAGCCATGAGTACAATTGATATAAAATATGTACTACTTGCAGTAATCTCTTTATTTATATCCATAGCATTAAAGGGAATTGTGAATTATCTTATTGTAAACGATAAAAAAAAGATAAACGTAAAAGAAGCAATAAAACACAATTTAATAACACAATTTTTTAATGGAATAACACCATTCTCAACAGGTGGTCAGCCAATGGAAATATATATGTTAACAGAACATAATATATCTCTCTCAAAAGCAACTAATTACACAGTACAAAGCTTTATATTTTATCAAATTGCTCTAGTAATATGTGGAATTTTCGCAGTAACATATAACTTTATTTTTAAAATATTCCCAGAAGTAAACTTCTTAAAATATTTAGTTTTACTTGGTTTTTTAATAAATATAGGTGTTGTAATAGTTTTACTATTAGTTGCAAACTCAAAAAAAACTACAAAAAAAATGTGTAATTTCACAATAAAAGTTTCAAAAAAATTAAAATTAAAAATAAAAGAAGAAGAAATAACTGAAAAGTTTAAAGATTTATATGAAGGGTTCAAAGAATTATCAAAAAGAAAAAAATTAACTTTTGTAGGAATTGGATTAAATATATTAAGCCTTATATTTTTATATATAATACCATTATTTGTTCTATTTAGTATGCATGACTATAATAGTTTAAATGTTGCCGATACATTAACAGCATCTGCATACATATACGTAATAGGCGCTTTTGTCCCAATACCAGGAGCGAGTGGTGGTATTGAATATGGATTTACTCAATTTTTTGGTAATTTTATAGGTGCAGGAACTGTAGCAGCCGTATTGCTAATATGGAGATTTATCACATATTATTTTGGAGTGATTTTAGGAGCAATAATATTTATTTTTGAAAAGAAGGTGAATAAATGAGAATAGGAATATTTTCAGAGACATATACACCATATATAAGTGGATTAGTAACTAGTGAAGTTATGTTAAAACATGCTTTAGAAAAACAAGGCCATGAAGTGTATGTTGTAACCGCAAATATCGAGAGTTTTAAATATGAGTATGATGAAAAAGAGAGGGTTTTGAAGATACCCGGCTTACCAACAGGAATATATGATTCAAGGCTTACAAGCATATATCCAGTTCGTGCTGTAAAAAAAATAAAAAGTTGGAAACTTGATGTAATCCACTCACAAACAGAATTTGCCGTAGGAACATTTGCTCGTATTATTGCAAAACAATATAATATTCCACTAGTCCACACGTATCATACAATGTATGAAGATTATATTCATTATGTAACAAAAGGATACTTTAAAAAATCAACAAAAAAACTACTTGAATATTTCACAAAATTTTATTGTGATACAACCGCTACTGAATTAATAGTCCCAACAACAAAGACATATAAGCTATTCACTGAAAAATATAAATTTGAAAAAAACATTCATATAATTCCAACTGGGATAGAAGTTGATAGATTTTTTGAGGAAAACATAAGCAAAGAAGAAGTGCAAAATTTACGCAAAAGATTAGATTTATCAAAAAAAGACTTTGTAATATTATTTGTTGGAAGGCTTGCCGAAGAAAAAAATGTTGAGTTCCTAATAAACTCACAAAAAAATTTAAATAAAGAATATAAGAATATAAAACTAATTATTGTTGGAGATGGTCCAGATAAAGAAAAATATGAAAAATTAAGTAATAGTCTAGGTCTTTCAAATAATATTATATTTACAGGAAAAGCTGCTTGGGGAGACATGCCATATTATTATCATGTCTCAGATGTATTTGCTACTGCATCGAAAACAGAAACACAAGGTCTAACTATAATAGAAGCGATGGCCTCACAAGTAGTACCAGTTTGTATGAGGGATGAAGCATTTCAAAGTATGGTTACAGAAGAGCTAAACGGTTTATTCTTTGTAACTAATGAAGAATATGAAGCAGAAATCAAGCGTTTATATCTAAACCCTAAAGAATTAAAAAGATTTGACAAACAAGCAAGAATTCAAGCTGAACATTATAGCTCAAAAAATTATGCCGATAGAGTTTTAGAAGTATATCAAAGAGCAATAAAAGAAAAACAAGAAGAAAATAGATTTGGATTTATATCTAAAATAATAAAAGTAATAAAGGAGAAGTTCTAATGATTATTGCACTAAATAATAAGTCAAATTTAAACAAAAAAGAGTTTAATGAGTATCAGAGTAAACTTTCCACAATAATAACAGATAATAAAATGATATTGTGTCCCACTTTTTTGAATATAGCAAATTTTAATTTAGATAATATTCATCTTGGCTCTCAAAATGTAAGCGCAACAAGTAACGGCGCTTACACAGGAGAAATATCAGCAGAACAATTAAAAACATTTAATGTAGAGTATTCAATAATAGGTCATAGTGAAAGAAGAGCATATCAAAAAGAATCTTTAGAAGAAATTAATCAAAAAATGAAAATGCTTTTAAAAAATGAAATTACTCCAATATTATGTATAGGAGAAACAATAGCACAAAGAGAAGAAGGTAAAGTTAAAGAGGTAATAAAAAAAGAACTAACATCAGCAATTATCAATCTGACAGAAGAAGATATTGAAAAAATAATTATTGCCTATGAACCAATATGGTCAATCGGAACAGGAATAATTCCAACCAATGATCAAATAGAAGAGGTTTTTAAGATAATAAAGGAAATACTTCCAAAAAATAAAATTCTTTACGGGGGAAGTGCGAATGAAAAAAATATTGAAATCCTAAACAATTGTAAATGCATAGATGGATATCTTTTAGGTGGAATAAGTCTAAAACTAGATAACCTTCAAGAATTTCTTAATAAATTAAAAAATAGATAAGTTTATATTTTCGACAAAACTTGTCTATTTTTTTCTTTCTATTTTTTTATCTATGTTATATAATTAAAATACGTGATAGAAAGATAAAGAGGAGAGATTATGGAAAAAATAAAATTATTAATTATTGATGACAATAGAAGCCTAATAGGAATGGTAACAGAATTCTTCAAAAAAACTGATGAAATAGAAGTTCCATACATTGCGTATGATGGAGAAGAAGGATTAGAAATAATAAAAAATCACAGGAATGAATTTGATTTAATACTACTAGATTTAGTAATGCCTAAAAAAGATGGATTAGCTGTACTAGAGTATATTAGGGATAATAGTATAAATAAAAAAGTAATAGTATTAACATCATATAATACTCAAGATATGATTAGAAAAGTAGCTGAGTTAGGTGCATGCTATTTTATGTTAAAACCATTTGAATTATCATATTTACAAGAAAAAATAGAAAGTATCTATGAAGATCATAAAAGAGTGTCAGAATCTGTTGATATATTTCAAAATAATTTACAAGTGTCAATATCAAACACACTTCATGAACTTGGAGTACCATCTCATATTAAAGGATATCAATATATCCGAGAAGGTATAACACTAGTATTCAAAAATCCAGAATATATCGGAGGAATTACCAAAGAATTATATCCCACTATCGCAAAAACATATAATTCAACAGCCTCTAGAGTAGAAAGAGCTATAAGACATGCAATTGATATTAGCTGGAATAGAGCTAATTGGGATTTTATGGTTAGTTTATTCGGATATACAGTTGATATAGATGGAGCTAAGCCAACAAACTCAGAATTTATTGTTACAATAGCAGATAAACTTAGACTAGAATACAACGTACCAGTAAGAAACTAATAAGACTAAAAATAGTCTTTTTTTATTTTAAAGAAATTTTTAAAAATATTTAATTAACTTAAAATGTTCAAAAATTAATTTTTTATTATTCTTGACAAACAATAGATAAAAAAGTATACTTATTCTAGAAAATATGTGAGGTGAAAACAGTAAATGGAACGTAAAATAGAAAGATTTTTACAAAAATGGAAAGCAGATATAATTAGAAAACCATTAATATTATTTGGACCAAAGCAAGTTGGAAAGACATACTCAGTACTTGATTTCGGTAAAAAAGAATATAAAAATATGATTTACTTTAATACAGAGAACAACAAAACAATAATAGAACTATTTACTAAAGAAAAGTCAACAGAAAAATTAATATTAAACTTATCACTTATTTCTGGAGAAACAATACTTAAAGATGACACCTTAATAATATTAGATAACTTAACAGATATAGAAATAGTAAAAGGTTTAAAGTTATTTGGAAGCGAACATAGTAAATATCATTTAATAGCTATTACTTCCAGAAAAGACAAATTATCAGAATTTAAAGGAGAAGAATTACAATTTAAAAGTATGAATGAAATGGACTTTGAAGAATACCTTTGGGCGCATGATGAAAAAAGTTTAGCAGAACTAATTAAAGAATCATTTACAAAGAGAAAAACCTGTCCATTCCACAAAGTAGCATTAGAATTATTCCAAGAATATATTATATCTGGAGGACTACCAGAAGTAGTATCAGCATCGATAAATGGTGAATCACAATATGAGTTAGATTCAAAAAAACAAAAGTTAATAGACGTATATAAAAAGGAAATAGCATTAAATAAAAACTTAATCGACATTCCAAGAGGAATAGAAGTATTAGATTCATTACCAGATCAATTACAAAAAGAAAACAAAAAATTCCAATATGGAGTTATTGGTCAAGGGAAAAGATCTAAAGAATATGAAAGCTCAATAAATTATTTAGTAAATAATCAAATAGTATACAGAAGCTTTAAAGCAAAAGAAATAAAGTCGCCATTAAGTAGTTGCAGAGATAATGATAGTTTTAAACTATATACAGTAGATGATGGGCTTTTATATACAATGTTACATTTAAACTATAAACAATTTATAACTAATGAAGATATAAAAGAAACATTATATGAAAATCACATTGCAAAAACGCTAGCAGAAAATGGATTTTCATTATATTATTATCAGTCAGATGGAAAAGCGGAAGTTAATTTCGTAGTTCAAAATAGAATGGGTCAAATTATTCCAATTGAGCTAACAACTAAAACTAATTCAAAAGCAAAATCGCTATCGGTATTTATGAAAAAGTATACTGTACCAGAAGGATATAGGATAACTGAGAATAACTTTCAAACTAAAAAAGATATACGTTACATTCCAATTTATGCAACATTTTGCTTAGATAATTTAACAATATAAGTACTAACGCCATAGTACTTTTTTTATTTAAAAAAGCACAAAAAAATAGTATAATTAAGTTGAGGTGAGAATAGTGTCAGAAAGAATCATATTTCACGTAGATGTAAATAATGCATTTCTTTCATGGAGTGCTGTTCTTTTACTAAAAAATGGGTATAAACAAGACATAAGAAAAATACCATCAATTATAGGCGGAGATGAATCACAAAGACATGGCATAGTACTGGCGAAAAGCCCTGTAGCAAAAAAGTATGGAATAGTTACCGCTGAAACAATATATTCCGCAAAAAGAAAATGTCCAAGCTTACAGATTTTTCCGCCAAATCATGAATTTTATTATCAAAAGTCTACAGAATTGATGAACTATCTGAGAAATTTTACACCAACACTAGAACAGTTTTCAGTAGATGAATGTTTTATGGATATGACAGGAACAAATTATTTATATAAAGATTATATAAAGTTAGCACATGAAATAAAGGATAATATAAAAATCAAATTTGGTTATACCGTAAATGTCGGAGTTGCAAATAACAAATTATGTGCAAAAATGGCAAGCGACTTTGAGAAGCCAGATAAGGTTCATACACTTTTTAAAGATGAAATAGAAACAAAACTTTGGCCGTTACCAGTAAAAGATTTATTTATGTGTGGAAAAAAGACCGCTGAAGAATTAAATAAAATGCATATTTATACAATAAAAGATTTAGCAAATACAAACCAAGAAATATTAAATAAAAGATTTAAAAGTCAAGGAACATATTTAAAAGAAGCTTCATTCGGAATAGATAATACACCGGTAATAGTAAAAAAAGGAAGACGACAAAGTATTAGCACAACAACCACACTACCACATGATGAAACCGATACAGAAAAATTAAAAGGAATAATTCTTCGTCAAACAGAAGATATCATGAGACAATTGAGAGAAAAAAAATTATATACATCAACGATTGCTATTATATATAAGGATAGTACATTTAAAAATTATTCCTATCAAGAAACATTAAATAATCCAACAAATAATACAGAAAAAGTTTTAAAAGCAATTGTTAAACTATTTGATAAAACATATAGTCAAGAAAAAATAAGATTAATTGGAGTTAGAATTTCAAACTTAACAACAAATAAACAAACACAAATATCATTATTTGATGAAAATGAAGAACAAGATAATAAAGTAGACAATATTCAAGGAACAATTGATGAAATAAACAAAAAATTTGGGAGTACTATTGTATTACCAGCGTCACTTAAGCGTTTGCAAAAATAGTATTCAAAAAAACACAAAATCTGACAAAAAAAGAAAAAACTTTGCAAAAACATCAAAAAAATTAAAAAAAAGCTTGAAAAATCAAGGACTATCCGTTATAATTTAATACGTGTGACTGCTTAGATGTGCGAGGTTGCTGATACACCAGGTTAAGTTGATAATTGGTTATCGGGTTATTCGCTACGGAGCAAGTCTATACTAGATATAGGCGAGAGGAGGATTTCAAATGTCAACAGAAAAAATTCGTATAAGAATTAAAGCATACGATCACAGAATACTTGATAATGCTGCAAAGAAAATTGTTGAAACTGTAAGAAGATCTGGCGGACAAATTTCTGGTCCAGTACCACTTCCAACAGAAGTTGAAAAATTCACAATTTTAAGAGCTGTACATAAATACAAAGATTCTCGTGAACAATTCGAGATGCGTACACACAAAAGACTTATTGATATCAAAAATCCAAGCAAGGAAACTATTGATGCATTAGCGCATCTAGATTTACCAAGCGGTGTAGATATCGAAATCAAAACTAAATAATGGAGGAAAAAGTAATGAAAGGAATCTTAGGTAAGAAAATTGGAATGACACAAGTATTTACTCAAGAAGGTAAATTAATTCCAGTTACTGTAATTGAAGTTGAGCCAAATGTAGTAACTCAAATAAAAACAGTTGAAAAAGATGGATATGATGCAATTCAACTTGGAACTCAAACTATTAGAGAAAAGTTAAGTAACAAGCCAGAATTAGGTCATACAAAGAAAGCTAACACAACACCTAAGCGCTTCTTAAGAGAAATTAGAGGAGTTAATGTTAATGATTACACTTTAGGTCAAACTATTGGTGTAGACATTTTCGAAGCAGGGGAAATTGTTGATGTTACTGGAACAAGTAAAGGAAAAGGTTTCCAAGGCGTTATTAAACGTCACAATCAATCAAGAGGTCCTATGGGACATGGTTCTCAATATCACAGAGGTGTTGGATCTTTAGGTACAATGTTACCAATGCACGTACTTAAAGGAAAGAAAATGCCAGGTCAAATGGGTAATGTTCAAAGAACTGTTCAAAATCTTGAAGTTGTATCAATCGATACAGAAAACAGCGTAATTTTAGTTAAGGGTAATGTCCCTGGTCCAAAGAAATCATTAGTAATGATTCGTACTGCAGTTAAAAAACCTACTGTAAAGAAAGAAGCAGCTAATCTTGTAAGTTATGCTGAACCAACAGTTGAAGAAGTTGCTGAAGTTACAGAAGAAACAACAGAAGAATAAAATCATCACAGTATATAAATAAAGAAAGAATAAAAATTGTATAAAGTGATGAAAGGAGGAATCGTAGATGAAAAAAGTAGAACTTTTAAATCTTAAAGGTGAAAAAGTAAAGGACATTAATTTAAATGAAGAAATATTTGGAATTACGCCAAACAAAAATGTTTTAACAGATGCAATAATTTTATCAATGGCATCATTAAGACAAGGTACACATAAAACAAAAAATCGTTCAGAGGTTTCTGGTGGAGGAAGAAAGCCATGGAGACAAAAAGGAACTGGACACGCTCGTCAAGGTTCAATTAGAGCCGTTCAATGGGTAGGTGGAGGAAATTATGGAACTCCAGTACCAAGAGACTATAGCAAAAAACAAAATAGAAAAGAAAGACAATTAGCAATCAAATCAGCATTATCTGAAAAAGTAGCTAATAAAGAGTTAGTAGTATTAGAAAACTTAGAAATAAAAACTCCTAAGACAAAAGATATGAAAGCAGTTTTAGAAGACTTAAAAGTAGCTGATAAGAAAGTCTTACTTGTTGTTAAAGAATTTGATGAAAATTTAATTTTTGCATCAAGAAATTTAAAAAATCTAGTATTAATTTTAGCAGATGAAATTAATGTATTAGATATTGTAGGAACTGATGTAATGGTAGTTACAGAAGATGCCTTAAAATTTATTGAGGAGGTGCTTAAATAATGAAAGATACTAAATATTTAGAAATAATCAAAGCACCAGTTATTACTGAAAAATCAGAAGCAGCTAGAAGCGAAGGAAAATATACTTTTAAGGTTGATCCAAAAGCAAACAAAATTGAAATAAAAGAAGCAATTGAAAAAATATTTAATGTTAAAGTAACATCAATTAGAACAATGAATGTTAAACCAAAGAAAAGAAGAGTTGGTCGTTATACTGGATTAACTAATCGTTCAAAAAAAGCAATTGTTACACTTGCAGAAGGACAAACAATTGATCTTGGTTAGAAGGAGGAAATAAATTATGGCAATCAGAAATTATAAACCTACTACACCAGGACGTAGAAAGATGAGTGCATTAGTAAATGAAGTAATAACTACTAGCACTCCAGAAAAATCACTATTAGTTACTGTAAAGAAAAACAGTGGTCGTAATAATCAAGGTAAGATAACTGTTCGTCATCAAGGTGGCGGAGTAAAAAGAAAATATCGTATTATTGATTTTAAAAGAAACAAATTAAACGTACCTGGAAAAGTAGCAAGTATTGAATATGATCCAAATAGAACTGCAAATATTGCATTAATCAATTATGCAGATGGAGAAAAGAGATACATTATTGCTCCTAAAGGATTAGAAGTAGGAGCAACAGTTGAATCTGGAGAAAAGGCAGATATCAAAGTTGGTAACGCATTACCAATTATGAGTATTCCTGTTGGTACAATGATTCACAACATCGAATTACGTCCTGGAAAAGGTGGAGAACTAGCAAGAAGTGCTGGTACATCAGCACAAATCCTAGGTCGTGAAGGAAATTATGTTATGATTCGTTTATCAAGTGGAGAACAAAGAAAAGTGTTAGGAACATGTTATGCAACAATTGGTGTAGTTGGAAATGAAGACTCATCACTTGTTAAAGTTGGAAAAGCTGGACGTAAACGTCACATGGGTATTAGACCAACAGTTCGTGGTTCAGTTATGAATCCAAATGACCATCCACATGGTGGTGGTGAAGGACGTGCACCAATTGGACGTAAAGCACCAATGACACCTTGGGGTAAACCAGCACTTGGATTAAAGACACGTAAGAAAAAACAATCTGACAAGTTCATAGTACGTCGTCGCAATAGTAAATAGGAAAGGATGATTAAAAAATGGCAAGAAGTTTAAAAAAGGGACCTTATGTATTCGATAGATTATTAAAAAAGGTTCAAGAATTAAATAAGTCTGGAAAAAAAGAAGTCATTAAAACTTGGTCACGCCGTTCCACTATTTTTCCTGATTTTATTGGACACACATTTGCAGTACATAACGGAAAAGAATTTATTCCAGTTTATGTAACTGAAGACATGGTTGGACACAAATTAGGAGAATTTGCATTAACACGTAAATTTGGTGGACATGGTTCAGACAAAAAATAATAGAAATGACTAGGAGGGTAAAAAAATGGAAGCAAAAGCAATTGCTAAAGGTCTTCGAGTATCACCTATCAGAGCAAGATTAGTTGCAGATATGATTCGTGGTAAAAGTGTACAAGAAGCATTAAACATCTTAACAAATGTTAATAATAAATCAGCAAGATTAACTAAAAAAGTTTTAAATTCTGCTATTGCTAACGCTGTTAATAATAATGGTGCAGATGCTACAACACTTTATGTTAAAGAAGCAAGAGTAGATGCTGGTCCTGTTATGAAACGTCACTTTTTTGATTCACGTTCACACATAGGACATAGAAATCACAGAACTAGTCACATTAATATAGTAGTGGCTACAAAAAACTAATAAGGAGGTAACAGAATGGGACAAAAGGTAAATCCTAATGGACTAAGACTTGGTATCAATAAAGACTGGGAAGCAAAATGGTACAGTAATAACAAAGATTTCTCAAAATTCTTAGACAAAGATATTAAAATTCGTGAATATTTAGAGAAAAATTTAACTAATGCTGGAATTGCTAAAGTTGAAATTGAAAGAAATGCTAAGAAAACAGAAGTTGTTATCCACACTTCAAAACCAGGTGTTATGATTGGACACGGTGGAGAAGAAATTGAAAAATTAAAGAAACAACTTTCAAAGGTTGCAGGCGAGAATGTTCAAATCTCAATCGCTGATATTAAAAAAGTAGACTTAAATGCTCAATTAGTTGCAGACAATATTGCAAACCAAATTACTAATAGAGCATCATTCCGTATGGCTCAAAAAAGAGCAATTAGAAATGCTATGAAAGCAGGAGCTAAAGGAATTAAAAC
>OIYG01000859.1_pt1 | contig 26114 bp, 32 predicted proteins | sample 1587861 | NCBI WGS metagenome assembly OIYG01 (sample SAMN03283272) | human gut metagenome | biome: human-associated habitat; material: feces | host: Homo sapiens | place: Peru | collected 2012 | reverse complement strand
CCCTGAGCCTACGGTTTTGGAGACCGCCGCTCTACCAATTGAGCTATACCCCTATATATCCCTTTGGAGCATCATGAAAAAATGGTGGGCCTTCGGGGACTCGAACCCGGGACCGACCGGTTATGAGCCGGTTGCTCTAACCAACTGAGCTAAAGGCCCGTATCTCTCAAGCGAGAATATTATACTACTTTCCCGCTCAATTGTCAACACAAACTTTTCCAGTCTTCGATATTTTTTGTCAAGCGCACCGATCCTACGCCGGGACGCTTGCTCAGCATCGCGTGTTGGGGGGGGTGTCGCTCCCGAGTCGGTCGAGACGTTGCCGCCCGGAAGCCGAAACGGGCGTGTTCCTTTTTCTATGCGTCTCAGGATAGACAGGAATGCGGTACGCGTTCACCTTTCGCAACACAAGTCCAGATACTGCCCCTGTCGCTCCGGCGCACAACAGCGCCGGAACGTTGATACGCGAAAAAGACGAGGAAGATCGCATATCGTCAAAGCATGTTCCCTGCATCCCATCAAGCGCCATAGCCGAACCAGCCCCAGACATGCCAGAACTGGAAATCATCGGCCAGAATCACGGAGAGCGCCATTCCGAGCACAAAGCACACGCCAATGCTCACAACGCTGATCAGAAGGATCGTGCGCAGACGGCGACGGTGTCAATGTGTCGGGAGAGAAATTCAGAGATCTCCTATCCGCAGCAGAGACAGCATACGCAGACCCAACACACCTTTTCTATCAATTCCTCATTGCTCGGCTCCATTTATCTGTCGCACGTTCTCGACTGTGTTCCGCTCAGCAGCTTCAAAAAATCAGCCGGGGTTTTTAAGGAACCTTGGTGCTTCTTTTTGCATCCGTGTGCACCGGAGAGATCGGCAGTCGTAAGAAGACGACTGCGGCGCAGCTCGAAATAGCTTGTTACATATCCATCTGATTACGCCATGGAACGGAATTGATTTGAAGTTTCCGATTTTTCGGCCTTCAACTCTCCTGAGAACCAAACTCTTCTGATCCTTTTTTGATATAAAATATATTTTACGTATATTGTTGCAGAATGTTTTGATTTCCCGCAAAAATAATAATTTTCATCAATATTTCTCAAATTATAATTATATTTTTTAAACTCTACTCTCAGTAGAGTCGACTTTACTCACAGTAGAGAGGCCAAACACTTAGTAGGTTGAAACTTTTGAGGGGATTTGCTATAATCCGGATCGTAAAAAATACAGGCGAAACACAGCTTATAAAAAAATCGGGCCGTTATGAAGCCTATGACGGGCGCTTTGACTCCCCGGCACAGGCTCGCGGTTTTGAAGCATCGGATGCGCTTCGTGCGCAGCTCGCGGTGCTTTATCATAAATATGTATCGATCAAATGCAGAAAGCGAGGCAATCTCATGACCAGAATTTTCACGGACACCTCCGCCAACCTTCCGCTTGAGTTGGTTCAAAAATACAAGCTGACGGTGCTCCCCTTCTCCTATACTGTCGGAGATCAGGAATTCACGCCGGAGGATTCGGCCGAGTTCGACGGCAAGGCTTTTTATGATGCCATGCGCAGCGGTGCAGATGTCAAAACCGCAATGATCCCGCTCGGCACCTTTATGGACGGCTTTCGCGCCGCGCTGGAGGCCGGTGATGATGTGCTCTATGTCGGCATGTCCGGCGGCATCAGCGGCACAAATCAGTCGGCAATGCTCGCTGCAAATGAGCTGACCGAGGATTTTCCGAAGCAGCAGATCGCCGTGATCGACACCTATGCAGCTTCACTTGGCGAGGGTCTGCTTGTGCTGGAGGCTGCAAAGCTGCTTGAGGAGGGCGTCGCTCTGCGCGAGATCGTCAAGACGATTGCAAAGAATCGCAACACCATGTGTCAGTATTTCACGGTCGACGACCTCGAATATCTCAAGCGCGGCGGACGCATCAGCCGCGTTGCAAGCGTCGTCGGCACGGTGTTCAAGATCAAGCCTCTGCTCACCGGCAATTCCGAGGGAAAGATCATTCTCTGCGGCAAGTGCCGCGGCAGAAAGCAGTCTCTGCTCACGCTGGCGGAGCGTTATGATGAGCTTGTGGCAGACCGCAGCGGCACGGTCGGCATTGCCCATGCCGACGCCCCTGAGGACGCCGCATTTCTGGAGGACGAGCTGCGGAAGCGCGGCTTTACCGGCGAATGCATCACGGTCTACTATGAGCCGGTCACCGGCGCGCATGTCGGTCCGGGAACGGTCGCGCTGTTCTATCCGGGCACGCATAAATAAGGTCAGCAAGGATACCGACAGCCGCAGGCGGAGTTCCGTCTGCGGCTGTTTGTGTTGTTTTGCTGTCTGTGTTTACTTCAGGTTGTTCTCGTAAGCCTCGATCATCTTCTTGACCATCTGACCGCCGACGGAACCGGCCTCGCGGGAGCTGAGGTCACCGTTGTAACCGTTCTTCAGATTGACGCCGACTTCGTTGGCAGCTTCCATCTTGAACTTATCCATCGCACTGCGCGCTTCCGGAATGTTGATCTGGTTGTTGCTCTTCATGTTTTTTCACTCCTTTTTTGTTTCGGAAATCACTGACTGACTTCCTCGGTGCTAGTATGAGCGCTTCGGATCAAAATATCATTGTCAATTTATTGAAACATACAGGCCGATCCCGTCGATCGCGCGGAAGCCGACGGAATCGGCTGTGTACGCTTCGTCGACGAACGCCTCTGTGCGTCTTGACCGCCCGTTTCTTTCCAACGAATCCGTTCTGCCGCATAAAACGGCATTTATACGCACTTGGTCGACCTTCAGCGCATTAGCCGGAAGCGGTCTTCAGGCTTTTAAAACGTCAGGATCGCATATTCTGCCGCAGAATATGAACAAACTATGAACAGATTTCGCTACTTTTGTGAATTTTAGCACTCTCCTATTGACAGTGCTAAAAAATGTGGTATACTGAAGCTGTTCTTGAGGGAGAGAAAAAATCCCCGGAACGTAAAACAAAAACTACAACAGAAGCACGCCAAGGCGTTCGGAATTCTTCCCCACCGAGGCAAAATTGAAATGGAGGTATGACTTATGTTGCCTAGCATTTTTGGTGAAAATCTGTTCGATGATTTCTTTAACGATCCGTTTGCAATGATGATGCCGCAGGGCCGCGATCCTCTTTACGGAAAGCATGCCAAGAACCTGATGAAGACCGATGTCCGCGAGACGGAAGGCTCTTATGAGCTGGACATCGACCTGCCGGGCTTCAAGAAGGACGAAGTGAAGCTGGAGCTGAAGGACGGTTATCTGTCCATTCAGGCCGTCAAGGGTCTGGACAAGGACGAAAAGGACAAGAAGGGCAAATACATCCGTCAGGAGCGTTACGCCGGCGCTTGCAGCCGCAGCTTCTATGTCGGCGAGGGGATCCGCCCCGAGAACGTCAGCGCCAAGTTTGAAAACGGTATTCTTCAGATCTCGCTGCCGAAGGCAGATCAGAAGAAGCTGCCCGAGACCACAAGCATCGCGATCGAATAATCGAATAGAAGCAGCGATCCCCCGGAGCACTTCAACGGAATTGCTCCGGGGGATTTTTTATTGCCGTCCGGCAATGTTCTGGGGAACCTCTGATTGAATCACAAGAGCGGTCAGCGAGGGATTTTGTTCCAAATTGAGATTTGGAAATCGCAGGAATCCTTTACGTATTTCAAGATTTTCAAACCAATAAGTTGGGGCAAAAGACCCGCTGAGCGCCGCTGCCGATTGGTTCAGATGTTCCCATGATTTTCAAACCGATAAGCTGGGACAGAAGACCCGCTGAGCGCCGCAGTCGATTGATTCAGAGGTTCCTTATATACCGCATGAGGATCGCGGCGACCTGCGCGCGGGTCGCGTCTCCCTGCGGGAGCAGCCATCCGTCCGAGCCGTTCACGATCTGCTCCGCGACCGCCCACGCCAGCGCCTCACGCGCATAGCTGCTGACGGAGGATGCGTCCGGGAACGCGCTCAAGCTGCCACGTTCGGCGGAAGCCGTGCCCTTTTTCTGCGCATAGCGGAAGAGGATCGTCGCAATCTGTTCGCGCGTCACATTTCCGTCCGGCTCAAATTTTCCGCCGCCGACACCGCCGACGATACCGTTTTCGGCTGCCCATGCGACCGCAGCGGTGTACCACTGTCCGTCCGGCACATCGGAAAAGCGGTTCGCCCCCGCCTCCGGCGCGCCCTCATATCGCCAGAGCACCGTGACCAGCATGGCGCGGGTCATGCTCTCCTCCGGCTTGAAGCGCTTGTCGCCGACGCCGTTCATCAGTCCCTGTTCAACCGCATACGCGACCGCACCGGCGTACCACGCCTTGGGCGAGACGTCGCGGAAGCCGGTCTGCGCGCTGTAATCCGGCGGCTCGACCGTACCATCCTGCGAAACAAAGAGGTCGATCTGCGCGGAGAAGCCGCAGGCCGTGACGGTGACGGTCTGAAGGCCGAGCTTGCCGGGTTCAAAGCCCGTGCAGAATTCCTGCATGAGCGGCAGATAGCAGGTGCCGCAGCCGCATTCCAGAGCAAGCGTCAGACGTGCCTCGTCGATGCTTTTGCAGGCGACGGACACAGCGGCGCTGCCTGCAAGGTGCATGGAGCGGTACGTGCAGTCAAAACCCGTGTAAAAAAGCTGCACCCAGTAGTTTCCGTATGCCCCGGACGCATGGTAAGCGTGGCCGACGCCCATATGCGCAAAGTCGGCCGAGAGGATGTTCCTGCGATGGCCGGGGCTGTTCATCCAGCCCTGCACCGCAGCGGCAGGCGTCGGGTATCCGGCTGCAATATTCTCGCCCAAGTCGGAATAGCTGCGGCCAGCGAGCACCGAAAAACAATCCGAGCCATCCGGGCGCGTATGCGAGAACAGCACGGCGATCTCGTCGGCACGGGTATCGCAGGCCTCCTGCAAAAACGGCGTGGAGCTGACCGGGGCGAGGCCGCAGCGCAGACGTTCGCGGTTCGTCAGCAGCAGCACGTCCCACTCCTGCGCAGTCAGCAGCGCCTCCTGCGGTGCGGCCGCCGACACCGGCGCAATCACGCCGATCAGAAGCACCGCACACAGCAAAAGTGCAAAAATTCGTTTCATTATTGTTCCCTCCTTATCGGGTCTTGCCGATCCATTATAACGAATTTTTGCGGACGATTCAAGAGAAAAATCCAGCCGCACCGCGCAGAACACCACGCGGCAGTCTGTCGCTCACATTATATAAATATGCTCTCGATTTTCTGATTGCGGAATTGCCTTCGCAATTTTGCGGATGAGGTCTCCCGATTTGCGGAGATACCCGGAAGCTCTGAATCGATCGGCAATGAGGTCTCCAATTTGTTTTTTCAAATGAAAAACGCTCCAAAGTCTTTCGACCTTGGAGCATTTTGGAGCTGCTATCCAGATTCGAACTGGAGACCTCATCCTTACCAAATATCTTTGAGCTATTATATCCTGTTGCGACTTGTTGTAGATTGTTCTCGCTAGCCATTGGTACGCAAGGGTTTGCACGGATTTTCTGTTGTGACTTGCTGTAGCCTGTTATCCGCTGTTTGTTGCGGTTTTTTGATGTCGGTTGCGGTTTTGTTGCGGTTTTTATTTGGCGGCTTTTTTGAGCGCGTCGCGGAAAATCTGGCTTGCACGCTTCATGCTTTCTGCGTCGGAGTGGGTGTACATTCTCAGCGTGACCGCCTTGTCGCTATGTCCGAGTTTTTCCGAAACGCTGGCGATATCCGCACCGTTTGTGATGGCGATACTCGCGAAGCTGTGACGCAGCTTGTGCGGGTGCAAGTCATCGATTCCGTACCGTTCGGAAAACTTCTTCAAATATCGGGTGGGGGTCTGTGGATGCATCGGCTCTGCACTGCTGTTCTGCGTGAATACAAAGGGGCTGATGACATTATGCTCGACCTGCTGCCCGCGAAGCTGCTGTAATAGGCCGAGAACATCAGGGTCAACGTCGATCGTCCGCGTTTTGCCGTTTTTGGGGACATCGAGATAGACGCCCTTTTTCGCCGTGTAGCAAAGATTTCCGGCGATAGTGATTGTGTTCTCCGTAAAGTCGATGTCTTTCCATTGCAGGCCGCAACATTCACCACGGCGAATACCGGTGTCAACCAGCAGCCGAATCAATGCTTGCCACTTTAGCGGCTCTTTTTCAAGGCAAGCAAAGATATGCTGCACTTCCTCGATAGTGTAAGCTTCTGGCTCTGCCGGACGCATATCATCCTTTCGCTGCTTTGGGCGTTCGACCTTGTCCATCGGGTTTTTGGGGATAACGTCGGACAAATACGCCATTTTGAAAAGGGAATTTAGCACCGTGTAGACCTTAATAACCGTCGCGTGCGCTTTTCCCTGCGCCTGAATATCCAGCAGCAGCGCGGAAATATTCGCCGCTGTAATATCCGGCATTCGCAAGTCACCGAGCGCCGGGTATATCCAGCGGTCAAGGTTCCCTTGAAAGCTGCTCCGACTGTTTTCACTGATCGTAACCGTTTTGGCGGGCATGAATACACGTTCCGCATATTGATGAAGGGTTTGAATTTTTGCGGCCTCCTGCTTTTGCAGGAGGTCGATTTCTTTCGCCTCGGCACGGCTGAGCGCCTCGCCATTATCAACACGGCGTTCGAATTCGGCAGCAACCTTCATCAGCTCTCGGTCGATTGCCTTTCGGCTCCATCCGACCGGCGCATACCAGCGGGTGGTCAGTCTGGAACGAGAACGCCCACGGGAGACCTGAATTTCAAAGAATACACGCCCATCCTTCGTTTGCTTTTCTCTGATCGACGGCATTTTGATTCCCTCCTTACGGCGAATGCGACGATTTCATAGCCCGCTTTCCCGCGCTATCTGACCTAATCAATCATTCATCTGTTGGAAGCTGCAACTGCTTGTGCATTTCATTAAGTGTTCTGGCGCTTTTGCTGCCAGTAATTGTCTTCATCTGATAAAGTGCCGTTGCATGGAGCTTTTCCAGCCTCTCCCGCTGCGGCATACCCTGTTCGATCAGCAGAGCATTGATATTTTCCAAATTTGAGAGAACAAGCAACTGCTCAATCGTTGCATTATCCCGCATATTGCCCTTTGCATTGGGGTTTTCACGCTTCCATTGCTTTGCCGGCATACCAAACACAGCCACATTTAAAACATCAGCCTCGTCTGCGTAAACATAGCCCTGTTGCATCTGCGGCAGCTCTGGCGGAATCAAATTCGTTTTAATTGCGTCCGTGTGGATTCGATAGTTTGCTTTTGCAAGAATGCGCTTGACATTCCAATCTAATGCAAGGCGATGCCCCTCATCTTCCTTTAAGCGCTGATAATCCTTAATGATGTAGAGCTTGAATTCAGGCGAAAGCCAAGATGCGAACTCAAAGGCAATATCTTTGTGAGCATAGGTGCCGCCGCCATACCGACCGGATTTTGAAACAATTCCAATGGCACTTGTTGCCTTTATCCACTTTTGCGGAGACATTACAAAAGCATTTGAGCCAGCGTCATTTTTAAACTGGTCGAAATCGACCATGTTAAACTGTGGGTTATTAAGCTGCTCCCATAGTCCCAAAAATTCAATTGTGCTACGGAGACGCAACCAGTTTTTTACAACGTCAGCAGGGAACTCAGGATTTCGATGCTTCGCAATATCTGTAAGAGAAATGTAATCTTCATCACTGCCGACAGTAGTAACGACGGTAATATCCACACCATCCGCATGGATAACACTTTCAATTTTTGCGTTTGCCATATTATACGCCGCTCCTCTCTATGCTTCGGATTGAGCTTTATTATTTGTCTTCGTTTGTCTCCTGCGGACGCTGATACTGTGGAGTCTGCGCTAACTGCTCCACGTAGTCTGCAACAGCGCCCATATCATCTGGGTTTAGATGCTTAAAAAAGTGCTTTCCAGCCATAAGCATACCGTCGGTGTTCAATTGGCCATAGAAAAACGCTGCCCGGTCTTCATCTGATTTGAACTGTTCATCTCTAATCACAATGCCTGCGCGCAATATCATGTTTGCCGCTGCGTCAGTCGCTGCGCGATTTTCTGGCGTATCCACTAAGGGATTTATGCCCATGAACTCCGAAATTGAAATGTTGAGCGCAGATAATATTTTAGACAGCATATCTAAGTTGGGCTTTCGCTGATTCTTTTCATATCGCATGATTGTTACGCCGGTTACGCCAATTTTGCGACCTAACTCCTCTTGCGTCAAGCCGCTCGCTTCACGCGCACTTTTCAACCGTTCTCCGTAATTCATGGCTATCACCTCAATGCAACTATACCATAAGGGTAATCAAAATGCAATAGAAATAACCAATTTGGAAAATATTTTTTGAAAAAGTCGTGAAAACAACTTGACGAACAACCAATATGGTTGTATAATGAACATAGACCAACCAAAACGGAAAACAAGGAGGCACAAAGGATGACGCTTGATATGTTCAAACTGGAAACGATTCTTGCTGAACGGGGCATGACGAAAGCCGCGCTTGCGATGCAGTGCGGTATGTCGCGTCAGAATGTCAGTACTATCATGCAGAGGGGCACTTGCGAACCGAAAACCGCGGGCAAGCTGGCGGCGGGTCTCGGCGTTAGTGTTGCTGAAATCGCAAAAAGGGAGGTTCGTTAACATGATACCGTTTCAAAAGATTCCGGAGGCTTGTAAAACGACTGGATTAAGTCAACACTTCCTGCGCAAAGGTTGTCGAGACGGCTCAATTCCGTGTGTCCGCAGTGGGACAACGTTTTATGTGAATGTTCCACTGTTAATTGAAAAGTTAAATGCCGCTCAACAGGGAGGAAAGCACTGGTGAGAAAGGAAAAACGAGCGACTTGGTTTAAATGCTTCCTGAGCAGCAAAGCTACAATTGACGCTATCCCAGACGGAAACGTTGGCAAAGGTCTGAAAGCAGCCTTCGCGTACTTCGAGGATAAAACCATCCCAGAGCTTGACCCGCTCTCAAATGTCGTTTTTTGCGCCATGCGTCCATATATCGATGAGGCATTCAGCGACTACGAAGCCAGTGCACTGGCTGGAAAATACGGGGCGCAAAAGCGATGGGGCGACAGAGAATAGCCCCCCTATGCCCCCCTATGGGGTAGCTTACAGAAGCAGACGCAGACGCAGAAGCAGATACACAAAGCAGATACGGAGGCGGATGCTGCGCGGCGCTTGCCGCCGCGCCCTTATATAAGGGTGCGGAGCCGCTTCGCGCTCCACACCGCCAACCGACAGAAAGGAACACAGGATGATTTTTGATTTTGACACGTTTGCACAGGTTACGGAACGGGTTTTCGTGGGCGACGGTCTCTACACGTTGGACGAAGTTCTGTTCGTTTTCCGGGCATATTTCGAGCAGTACGAAGCACACACCGGTCACGCTCACCCGCCAATCAAGTCAAGCCAGATCGCGCGCATAATTGACGCAATGCCCTATTTGGAGGCCGAGGACGTCGGCGCTTATAGTGCCGATGTCGATGCTGTGCATTACCCGGATATTATAACGAAACACTTTAAAACGCAATATCGGCGTTGTGATTGGAATATCAACCACTTTTTTACAGGCCGTATCCGGTGGCTGCGGGCGCGTGAAGCAGGAGTGATCTAGCGAATTTTGTGCGTTTCTGGCGGTGTAAAGGACAGAATTGACCGACATGAAACAAGAAAGGAGATGACAGAGAATGACACCACGCAAAGAAAAAGCCCTGCAAGCCCTCCTTGTGTGCCGCACACGGGCAGAAGCAGCAAAGGCCGCCGGAATTGGAGAAAGTACCTTGCGGGCGTATCTGCAAGACGCTGAATTTTCGGCAGCATATAAACACGCCGCCGCCGGGATCATGGACAGGGCAACAAGGCAGCTACAACAGAATTTGACCGCCGCAATAGACCGGCTGGGGGCCATTGTCGCAGACGATGAAGAAACGAGCGCGAACCACATTACGGCGGCGCGGACGCTGCTTGACTACGGCTTGAAATTCACCGAGTTTAACGACGTCTTGAAAGAGCTGGAGGAGGGCGGCGAGGATGTATTATGACCGTCTGAAAGCCCGCGTGAGGGCAACCAGCGCGATCAAGCGGCAGCAGCGAGAGGCGCGGGCGCTTATTGACAGCATAGACATAAAGCAACATATAGCCCCCGTATATTTCCCGCTGCATGACGATTTGAAAGAGGGGAAGCACACCACATTCAACCTCCCCGGCGGGCGCGGCTCCTGCAAGTCCTCCTTTACCTCTTTGGAGCTTGTGAGCGGCATTATGGCAGATACCACGGGACAGAGCAACGGCATTGTATTCCGTCTTGTGGGTGCAACAATGCGGGATAGCGTCTTTTCTCAAATCGCATGGGCTATTGATACGCTGGGCGTTTCCCATCTATGGCGCGGGCGCGTGTCTCCCATGTCCTATACTTATCTCCCGACCGGCGCACAGATTCTTTTCCGAGGTCTGGACGACGCGAGCAAGCTAAAATCCATCAAGCCCCGGCGCGGCGTGTTCCGCTATGTGTGGTTTGAAGAATTTAGCGAATTGAGCGGGCCGAACTTCACGCGAAACGTTATGCAATCGGTACTTAGAGGACAGGGGCCGGGGGCTATTGTGTTCCGAACCTTCAACCCGCCAATCAGTAAAACAAACTGGGCAAATCAGTTTGTTGCTGAGCCGGACGAACAGGGCATCACCTTCCACACGACATACCGAGACGTCCCCGCTGAGTGGCTGGGCGAAGCCTTTATTGCGGAGGCGGAACGGCTGGCGGCGGTGAATGAACGCGCGTACCGGCACGAATATCTAGGCGAGGCAACCGGTACCGGCGCGGAAGTTTTCCCGCTGCTGGAAGTGCGAGAAATCACCGCCGAGGAAGTGCAGAATATGCAATATTTCTTTTCCGGCGTAGATTTTGGCTTTGCAGCAGACCCCGCTTGTTTTATCCGGTGCAGCTATGACCGCAAGCACGAGGTAATTTACATACTGAACGAGATTTACAAGCGAGGCATGAGCAACCGACAGCTTGCGGAAGAGATCGCCCCTCTTGTTCAAGGCGACACAAAGGGCGAGAGCTTCACCTCTATGCTGAGCGGTGCATTTCAAGACCGGTCTGAAATCTATTGCGACTGTGCCGAGCCAAAGAGCATTAGAGACCTTCGTGACTGCGGGTTAAACCGCGTCAGAGCGTGCACAAAATTCCCCGGCTGCGTTGAATACCGGATCAAATGGCTGCAAAACCGGCGCATTGTAGTTGACCCTGCACGGACACCAAATGCAGCGCGAGAATTTGCGAACTACGAGTACACGGTGGACAACTACGGAAACATGCTGTCCACCGTGCCGGACGCAGATAACCACAGCATTGACGCGCTGGCTTATGCGCTGAATGTTGAAATCTACATCAAGCGCGGTCAAACTGCTTGACGAGGAGGTGAAAAACATGGGCTATATGCGTATCAAGTGCCACTATTGCGGCGGCACATGGGAAGTGTACGGGCGAAGCGTCACAAATGGGGACTATGCCCACACTTGCCCGCATTGCTTCAAGGCCATTGAAAGGCAGACATGGGAAAAGCAGATCATTCCGGCGTTTCATGCGCTGGACGATGCAAACCGCGAGCTTGTAAAGGACAGCAGCGGCTACCATACCCCGCTTTTTGAGGTCAGCTATGAGGCCGACAGCGTATTCCGCAACGGCTATGAAAACTGTACAAATTTGGACTGAAAGGAAGCACATGGACATTTTGAGAGAATACCCCCTAATTGACGAGCACGGCAAGCGATACCGTGAAGTTGGCCGGGGCTGCATCGAATATGCGCCAACGATCACGACAACCGCCGGGGAAGTCCCCGCCGGAACGGTCATCACAAAGCCCGCGTCGCAGAAGCCGCCTGTAATTCAGAGCAAGAACTGCCCGTTCAAGGGCGATTTGTACGCCCGCTGCACCGAGAATTGCGCCTTTTTCGCCGCTGATAGCGGCTGCAATCTTGGGGAAGCACAGGCGGGCAAGCGCTGCCCTCTGCCCGCACGTCTGACTTGCGGCGATAGCTGCATGATGTACAAAGACGGACGCTGCACCGTATTTGCAGCAGAAAGGATGAAATAATGAGCAAATACAACCATTTCGCAAGAGACCTTGACGATGCTTTCAAGGCTGCCAGAAACGAATACACAACCGCATACAACGCCGTAGAGCAGGCGCGAAAGGCCTTGCAGGACGCGGGAGCAGATGCGTTGAAAAAGCAGATTGCCACGCTCCAGTTCCAAGAGGCGGAAAACAACCTGCAAAAAGAAACGTCCCGCATCTGGACGGAGTTTGACGCAAAGGCCGAAGACCTCCGCCGCGCATTGGAAAAGGAAGTACAGACAAGCAGCCTTGCCAATCCTTCAGCCATTGACAACAATGCCGTGGAACTGATGAAAGCCGGTGTCCTGACAGTAGATGATTATTTCGGCTTTGTGGACAGATACGACGGGAACCCAACCATGCTGAAGCTGATCGCCCACTACGCACGGGAAGCAGCGGCGGACACAGAAGACAGAAAGGACAAGGCTGCTCTGACCGTTCTTGCACAGGACAGCGCCAGCGGTGCGGGCAAGACGCTGAAAGCGTTTGACGGGCTGCTGACTGCTGCGAACTATTGCAGCGGGCGCGGCGGCGGTGGCAACCGGCGCAACACTCCCGGCGTAACGCTCAGCATGGGCGAATGGTGGGAAAAATTGACCGCCGATGCTGTTCGGGATTTTTAACATTGAGCACGGCAAAGAGCGACGCCGCACACGAGGCCACAGATCGCCAGATAGCGGCACTTGAAAGGCGAATTGTCAGGCTATATTCCACTGCTGAAAGGGGTCTGCGGGAGCGTGTAATCGCCTATTTTAAGCAGTTTGAAAAGCAGGACGAGCAGAAACGAAAACAACTCGAAGCCGGAGAGATCACCGAGCAGGAATTTATACAATGGCGTCTTGCGCAGATAGGGCGAGGCAAAAAGTTTGAAGTCTTGAGAAATAAAGTGGCGGAGGATTTGACGGAAGTCACCAATGAAGCAATAGAGCAGGTGGCGGCAGAAATGCCCGAGATATACGCTATTAACTACAACCAAGAGGCGGAAGCAATAAACACAGACGAGGGGAGCGCAATTCCCCTCATCATGGCCGCTGCCGTTGTCTTGTTGTGGCACCAGAAGAGCGACACTATGACACGCCCCAAGCTCAACCGCCAAAAAGATATTGCATGGAACAGCAGAAATTTTTCTGCATCTGTAACGAGCAATATTTTGATGAACAAGCCGCTACTCGGCAAAAACAGCATTTGTATAGCGTCAATCACTATGGCCGTTGAAAAAAGTCAACATTCCGCCCGCGTAAATGCCCGCACTTTCCTTACTAATGCAGAGACGCGAGGACGTCAGGCCGTATATACCGCAGCGGAAAAGCTAGGAATGCACCGAGAAAAGACATGGCACACTGTACATGATAATCGCGTCAGACACCAACACGCGCTTATGGACGGTATTACCGTCCCGGCTACGGAAAAATTCAGTGTAGACGGTCACGACATGGTTGGCCCCGGTGACACCAGCGCCCCGCCCTATCTCTGGTACAACTGTCGATGCAGAATGACGAGTAAGCGAAAAAAGAAGGTTGTAAACGTGTCGGAAGAGCAAGAAGTTGTATAAAGGCATACAAAAGCATAGCTGCACAAATAGGAAAAGAGAAGCCCGCCGGAGATTTCCGGCGGGCGCTCTGTTTAATTCGCTGCTTCATCTGGTTATTTGATTTGGTTCATGCTCTTTATAAGCCTGTCCCGCTGCGCTTGCGTTTCAACCGCGCGCTCGACAAACGCCGGAACGCTTTCTCCCGCTCTCTGCGCGGCCTCCTGCGCCGTTTTTAGCGCTACAGGTGTTAGGATAGCCCTCACGTTTTTATCGCCGTCAGACGCTATATTTTGCGCCACTGATGCCGTGCCACTGATGCAGGAAGAAACAAAGTCTTGCAATACTGCGTTTACCGTTTCACCATTGTTTGTGCAGTAAGCGCGAAATTGCTCGGCCTGTTCGCGCTTCACCTTGCAGGCCATCGTGGACATGTTTACGCTGTCCCACTTTTGATTTGCTTTTTTCTTCGCCTCTGAAATTGCCATTTTTTCGCCTCCTTTGAGCTTTGGCGGGGCGCTTTTTTAATGTCGCCCCTTCTCCACTATCCATATTATACCGCAAGCCGCAAACACTGTCAACCGTGTATAATGCACAAATATGCACGGTAAACCTTGTATATTCTGCCGATGAACATACACGGTAGACCGTGCTATAATATCAACGCCGCTCATTAAAAACGCCGGGGAACAATCCCCGGCGTTTGCTATTCTTCTTGGCCTGTACCGTTTGCGTCGTCCTGCGTCATTTGATTTGTGATCGCCCGATTGATAAAGGCATTCACGCTGCCTCCGTCGTGCTTCTCTGCGTGGGCTTTAATGACCTCTTTTTGACCTTTTGGCATTCGCACTTTTACTTCATCGTAGTTCTCTTTCATATATTTGCTAACTGCCTTTTGCTGGGCTTTTGACACTGCCATTTCTACACCCCTCCTTCATGGATATTATAGCACAATATTCTATCGGGTGCAATATACAAAGTGCGCATATTGGGTACGATATATTTGTGCATTATTCCATCTTGATATATCGTACCCAATAGATTATAATATAGACATAAAGCAAAGGGGAACGGCGAAGGTCGAAAGCCAACGCGACCACGTAAGAGCTGGAACGGAGAAGCTTGATAGAAACTCCCGACGGGATAGATACTCAGAGCCGCCAGCCGCCGCCCTCTTGCAAACAAAAACAGGAGGTACACACAATGAGCATGAACGAACTGAAAGCAAAGGTTGACGAGCTGCGGGAGCTTCGCCGCATGGCTGACGAGCTGGCCGGGGCGATCGGCACCATCGAAGATGAAATCAAGTCGCATATGGCTGCGCTTGACACGGACGAGCTGCACGGCGCAGACTTCAAAATCACATGGAAAACCATCACCAGCAACCGACTTGATAGCAAGGCGCTGAAAGCCGATGCCCCGTGCCTGTATGCGCAGTATTGCAAGCCTACCACAACGCGCCGCTTTTGCATCGCATAAAAACGGCTCCATGTCCCAGCCGACCAAAGCAAGACACGGAGCCACAACCAACCACCCAGCACAGAGCAGCGGGTACACTCATTATACCCGCTGCCCGTCGAAAAATCAAGCAAGGAGGAAAACATGATTAAGAAAGACCCCATTATCGCAAAGGAATTTGCTGACGCAAATAGAAGATACGAAAAACAGCGGAGGAAAACAGGCGTGGACGACTACAGAGCGTTTATGATCTCCGAAATAATCGAGCGGCTTCACCGAGAAACTACCGACGATATTACGGTATCCCTTGTGTATGAAACGGCAGTGTGTCTTACAAAGGGGGCTGCACAATGAGAGAGAAAGACCTTAAAGAGCAGTTGATCCAACAGGTCGTAGAAGCATTGCGGCAAGCAACGCCGGAGCAGATTTACATGACGCTCAAACGCATCCGCTTGACGACGTAAGGAGAGTGTGACGATGGACAACATCAAGGAGCGGCTGATTGCCGAGGTTCTATCACTGACCGATGAGCAAGCCGCGTTCGTATTGCAGCGGGTCAGCAGCCTGCTTGAGCAGAGCAACAACGCGGATAAAACCGAATGAGAAAGCAAACGCAGGGGGCTTGCATCCCTGCGTTTTTTATGCCCGTTGCGGTTTTTGTTGCGGTTTCTGCTGCTTGCGAAGTTGCGGCGAGAAAATGAAAAAGCCTTGAAACCGTTGAGATTTCAAGGCTTTTCGTTGGAGCTGCTACCCAGATTCGAACTGGGGACCTCATCCTTACCAAGGATGCGCTCTACCTGCTGAGCTATAGCAGCATTTCTCAGACAGCTCTGATATTATAGCAAGGATCGTGCGATTTGTCAACCGCTATTTTTCATTTTTTCGTTATTTTTTCGAAAGCGCCCGAATCGGGTCGAATGGAAAATTATTTTGAAAAAAAAGGAACACAAATCACAGAAAATCGTCTATAATAAAAGAGACCGGACCGGCGCGGCGTTCGCAGCGCTGTTTCACGGATGCCGCCCTTGCGGGAACGGCAGATCATGCGCACATCGGAGGAGATCATGGACGATTACAGAGGAAGCCGCACAGACGGCTCGCAGTACTATGAGGAATACCGTCCGGGAACATACCGGCAGGCATCGGACGCACGAAAAAAGCCGCCGCGCCGCAAAAGGCAGAAGCGCGGCAAACCGGTCTGGCCGTGGGTGCTGCTCGTCGTGCTGGCGCTCTTGGCAGTCGGCATCGCCTCGATGGGGTGGCAGGTACAGATCACGCTCGACGGCGGCGACAGGATCGACGCCGAATACGGCGAGCCCTTTGAGGATCCGGGCGTCAAGGCGCGCCTGAGCTGTTCCCTGTTTCCAAAGGGACTGTTCTCCGTCAGGGTCAAGACCGAGGGCACGGTCAGCACGGACGCGCTGGGGCAAAGCGAGCTGACCTATCGCGCGCGGTTTCTCTGGATGCACGCCGAAAAGACGCGTGCGATCGACGTGATTGACACGACGCCGCCGGTCATCACGCTCAAAAGCGACCCGGAGCACCGGACGCTCTCGAACCATCCCTATGAGGAAGAGGGCTACACGGCGTTCGACCGCTATGACGGCGATCTGACCGACAAGGTCACAAGCGAGGAGCGCGACGGTCACGTCTATTACAGCGTGACCGACTCCTCCGGCAACACCGGCACGGCCGTGCGCGAAATTCAGTATTACGACCCGAACCCCCCGGAGCTGACGCTCAAGGGCGGAGACGTCTTCCAGCTCGCGGTCGGCTCGGAATACCAAGAGCCGGGCTATGAGGCCGTCGACGACTGCGACGGCGACATCACCGACCGCGTTCAGGTGGAAGGCACGGTCGACTCGTCGACCGTGGGCGAATACACGCTGACCTACACGGTCACCGACAGCTTCGGCAATCCGGCCTCGGCCACACGCACGGTCAAGGTCGTGCCGCAGACCGAAACGATTGACCCGGGCGATAAGGTGATCTACCTGACCTTTGACGACGGTCCGAGCCAATACACCGCCCAGCTGCTCGATGTGCTCGACAAATACGGCGTCAAGGCGACGTTCTTCGTGGTCAACACGGGCTACACCGATCTGATCGCCGACGAATACAAGCGTGGGCACACCGTGGCCGTCCACACCGCCTGCCACGACTACGACACGGTCTACGCCAGCGAGGACGCTTATTTTGCCGACTTCGCCAAGATGCAGCAGATCATTGCCGACAAGACCGGCGGCTATGAGACGACGATGTTCCGCTTCCCCGGCGGCAGCTCAAACACCGTCAGCCGCTTCAATCCCGGCATCATGACGCGTCTGACACAGGACGCCACGGCGCGCGGCCTGCAATACTACGACTGGAATGTCTCAAGCGGCGACGCCGGCGAGACGACAAGCACCGATCAGGTCTATCAGAACGTGATCGACGGATGCAGCAGCCACAACGTCTCGATCGTTTTGCAGCACGACATCAAGGGCTTCAGCGTGGCGGCCGTCGAGCGGATCATTCAGTGGGGTCTGGCAAACGGCTATACCTTCCTGCCCCTGACGCCCACCAGCCCCAAGGCGCACCACGGGATCAACAACTGATAAAAATTGCCCCCGGAACGGTTCTCCGTTCCGGGGGTTCCTGCTTATCAGGGATCCATATCGCGCTTCGGTCGGCATCGCTTGGCGAGGGGGTTCGCGGCAAGCGACGCCGAATTTGGCACGTACTTACGTCAGGCTGTTTCTTTTCTGCCATTTCACGGTCGCGTAGAACACGATGGAAATGACGGCTGCAATGCTCCAGCCGATCGGCCAAGCGAGCCAGATGCCCATCGTGCCGAGCATCGTGCGGGAGAGCACCTCGGCCAGCGCAACGCGCAGCACAAGATCGGTAAAGGTCGCGATCATGAAGCGCTTCATCAGGCCCGCGCCGCGCAGGATGCCGTCGGAGACGAGCTTCGCGGCGACGACAAAATAGAACGGCGCGACCACGCGCAGGAACATCACGCCGGTGTCCATCGCAGTACCGGTCGGGCTGTCGAGGAAGATGTGTACGAGCGTGCGCCCGGCAAACGTATAGGCCAGAACCAGCGGCACACAAAGGATCCAGACCAGCTTCAGACCGGCCCAGAAGCCCGCCTTGATGCGGTCATACTTTTCCGCGCCCAGATTCTGCGCCGTGAAGTTCGAAATGCCGTTGCCCAGCGTGGTCAGCGAGGTGATGACCATGTTATTGAGCTTCACCGAGGCGGAATAACCGGCCATGACAGAAGCTCCGAAGCCGTTGATGACGCTCTGGATCACGATGTTGCCGACGGAGATGAAGCTCTGCTGCAAAATGCTCGGAACGGCGATCACGGCGAAGCGGCCGCAATGCTTCCAAGAGAAGATCTTGATCTTACCCTCGGTTTTGATCTTGTTGAAGCGGCGGAACACCACGACGAGCGCGAGCACGCAGCTGATGCCCTGGCACAGGAAGGTCGCCCACGCCACGCCGTCAACGCCCATGCCGAACGCGGTCACGAACAGGATGTCCACGCCGATGTTGGAGAGCGACGAGCACGCAAGGAAGATGAACGGCGTCTTGGAATCGCCGAGGGCAGAGAAGATGCCGGTCGCCACGTTATAGAGGAACACGAACGGCAGGCCGAGGATGTAAATATCCAGATACAGCTTGGAGTCGGCGAAGACCTCGTCCGGCGTTTTGATGAGCCGCAGCATCGAGCCGCAGCAGGTAATGCCGATCACCATCAGCGCCGCACAGATCACGCTGCTGGCGATCAGCGCTGTTGCGACGGCGCTCTTGAGGTCTTTATATTCCTTCGCGCCGAAGAGCTGCGCGGCCAGAACCGAGCAGCCGATGTTGCAGCCGAAGGCGAAGGCGATGAAGATCAGCGTGATCTCATAGCTGTTGCCGACGGCGGCCAAGGCGTTATCGCCGATGAATTTACCGGCGACAAAGCTGTCGGCGATGTTATAGAGCTGTTGAAAGATGATGCTGCCGAATAGCGGCAGGCAGAATTGGCAGAGCACACGCGAGGGCTTGCCAACGGTCAAATCACGATTCATTTGCAGGCTTCCTCCGCTTTCTTTCCCGGGAAGGACATCAAAACCGCTGTGTAAGACAGCATCGCACCCAGTGCGTCCGGGATCAGCAGCAAGTTCACGCCGTCGATGCAGCGTGCGACCACGCCGAGCACAAACCCGACGCCCATCGTCAGCGCTATGAGGCGCGCATAGGAGCGGTTGATCTTGCCCTTGATCGTCAGGCAGACCAGAACCAGCATCGCCGCGTCGAGCGAAATGACCATCAGCAATTCAAATAGCTTTTCCATGTTATCCATTCTCCCTCTCTTTCTCCAGCGCGGCCTTGATGAGCGCGACTGCGCCGTCCACGCCGTAGCGGCTTGAGGAGAGCATCAGGTCATAGCTCTCCGGTTCGCCCCAAGCGGTGTCGGAATAAAAATCAAAATGCAGCTTTCTCATGCGGTCGACGCGCTTGGCACGGTGGCGCGCAGCCCGTTCGTCCAGACCGTTCCGCTCGGCAACGCGCGCAATGCGGTCGTCCGTGTCGGCATAGATGAACACGGAGAGCACCGGATAGCCCTCCTCGCGCAGGATCGACGAGGCGCAGCGCCCGACGATCACGCAGTCCTCGCGCTCGGCAAGCTCCAAAATGGTGCGCCGTTCGGCCTCGAAAATGCGCTGCTCCTCGGAATAAAAGGCCTTTTGCAGCGCGGCGCTGTCGGCCAGCCAGTTACCGGAGACCATCGCGCCCAAGCCGATCGGGCGCTCGTCGCTCTGCTCGACCGTTTCGACCGGAAGCCCCAACTCCTTCGCAGTCTGGCGCACGAGCAGCTTGTCGTAGCAGACAACGCCCAGCTCCGCGGCCAGCTTTTCACTGATCTCGCGGCCGCCGCTGCCGTACTGACGACCGATGCAGATGATCGTATGTTTCATTTTACGTCCTTCCTCTTTTCTTTTTTGATTGACATTCAAAAGCACTACTGTTATAATCCAAATAAGGCCATATGTAAAATCTTATTTTCACATTGTAATCATATCAAATCGGTATAGATAAGGACGGCCGCGTATGAATATCAGCTACGACCACTATAAAATTTTTTATTACGTTGCGCGATACGGGAGCATTACGCGCGCGGCAGCGCTGCTGCTGAACAGTCAGCCGAACCTGACACGCGCGATCAAAACGCTCGAGAGCGCGCTCGACTGCCGTCTTTTTGTGCGCAGCACGCGCGGCGTGCACCTCACGCCCGAGGGCGAACGGCTCTATGCGCACATCCTGATCGCTTTTGAACAGATCGAGGCCGGGGAGGACGAGATTGCGCGCTGCCGCAAGCTCGAGAGCGGCACGCTCTCCGTCGCGGCCAGCGAGGTTGCGCTGCACTGCGTGCTGCTGCCCGTTTTAAAGGAATATCGCACGCTGCATCCGAATATTCACCTGAAGATCAGCAACCATTCCACTCCGCAGGCGCTCGACGCGATTCAGAACGGCATCGCCGACCTCGCGATGGTCACGACGCCGACCGTCCCCTCCGAACTGACGGAGGAGCTGACCGTGCAGCGGTTTCACGAGGTCGCGGTCTGCGACGCGGATTTTCCGCACCTGCCGACGAAGGCCGTCGGGTTTGCTGAGCTGCTGCACTATCCGCTGATCGCGCTCGGCGCGCAGACGAAGTCTTACGAGTTATATTCGCAATTTTTTGCGGCTCTCGGGCTGCAATTTCAGCCCGAGACGGAGGCCGCGACGGCCGACCAGATTCTGCCGATGGCCAAGGCCGGGCTGGGGATCGGCTTTGTGCCGGAAAAATTCCTCGCCGGGGTCAGCGGGATTCGCGTGATCCGCACCGAGCAGCCACTGCCCGAGCGCGAAATTCGCATCGTGTTCCGAAAAAATCAGCCCCTCAGCATTGCTGCCAAGGAGCTGCTTCGGCTCGTGCACCTTCAGGCGCAGAGAAATGTGAGCACGGCCGAGGCTGCGCAATGATCTACAGTCGGTGGGGGGTATGCGCGCGTATGGTATAAGCCCTTACGGCCGCATGATGCAGCGCCCCAAAAGGGTCGTCATGACGGTGCTTCTGTGAAAACGCTGCAATTTCGGAATTTTGTCGTTTTCTGTTCCCTTGCTTCGCCACGGGATTCCGTATCGAAAACTTTAAGGCTGCTTCGCGGCCTCGCAATGACAAAATCGATCGGTTCGGTGAGAAAGATCAACGACCAAAAAATCCCGGCGGGACGCTGCGTTTGTCTGCAGCGTCCCGCCGGGATTTTTCCGGTTTCGACCCATGGCAAGATCGCACACCCGCATCCGAACCTGATACCATACCCGTTTCCCATGCAGCCAGCTCAGAAACGGCGTCCTCGCGGCACACGGCCCGATCCGCTTAATGCTGCTCGGTTCCCCGCCTGACATGGTTCACGGGAGGTCGTTGCGCGAGACCGATTCCTCAACACCGCTTACACGGACAGACGGCACAGCACAGGCCCTCGTGCGGGAATTCATTCCTGCTATAGCGGATTGCAGGTCACAGGGCACCGCTATCTCCCCAACTAGTGCGACCTTGCCACGGGTCGAAACCCGGATGACCGGACGAATTCTCCGATTCAATTGTTGACCCGGCGCAGCCGGGACGAAAATTCAGCTTACTGATCCAGCTCGGCCAGCTTGTCGTCGATGTAGTCCGCAAGCGCACCGATGGTGGTGATGTCGGTCTCGCCCTCCAGGTCGAAATCGACGCCCAGCTCCTCTTCCATATCCATCATCATCTCGACCATGTCCAGAGAATCAAGATGCAGGCTGTCAAAGGTGGTATCGCGGGACATTTCCTCGACGGGAATGTCAAGCTGCTCTGAAAGATAGGTTCTGATTCTGTCGTACATATGTTTCTCTTCCCCCACTTTTGGAAATTGCTTCCGAAAAAAGTTCTACAACTATGATACAGGTTTTTCTGCCAATGTCAAGAGGAAATTCATATGATTCAGACATTTTGCGCAAATTGCACAGAATGCTCAGTTTAAAAAATCCTTCAAAACCTTCGAGCGGGACGGATGACGCAGCTTGCGGAGCGCCTTTGCCTCAATTTGACGGATCCGTTCACGCGTGACGTTGAATTCCTCACCGACCTCCTCGAGCGTGTGCATTTTGCCGTCGGTCAGTCCGTAGCGCAGGCAGAGCACTTTTTCCTCGCGGGGCGTGAGGGTCTTGAGCACGCCGGCAAGCTGCTCGCGCAGCAGCGCATAGGCCGCCGCGTCGGCCGGTTCATAGGCCTCGTCATCGGGAATAAAATCGCCCAGATGGCTGTCGTCCTCCTCGCCGACCGGGGTTTCCAGCGAGATCGGATCCTGCGAGACACGCATGACCTCCTCGACCTTTTCCAGCGGCAGATGCAGCCTGTGGGCGATCTCACCGGCCGTCGGGTCGCGGCCGAGCTCCTGCAAAAGCTCGTGGTTGGCGCGCGCGACGCGGTTGATCGTCTCGACCATATGCACCGGGATGCGGATGGTGCGGGCGTGATCGGCAATCGCACGGGAGATCGACTGGCGAATCCACCACGTGGCATAGGTGGAGAATTTATAGCCCTTCGTGTGGTCGAACTTGCCGACGGCCTTGATGAGGCCGAGGTTTCCCTCCTGGATCAGGTCAAGGAAGGGCAGGCCGCGCCCGACATAGCGCTTCGCAATGGAGACGACCAGCCGCAGATTGGCCTCGATCATCTTGTCATAGGCCTGCTCGTCGCCCTCGGCCAGTCTGGAGGCAAGCTCCTGCTCCTGCTCAGGCGTCAAAAGCGGAATTTTCCCGATCTCCTTGAGGTACATACGCACGGGGTCATTCACGCTCATCGTCTCGGAGATTTCCTCCGTATCGAGCAGCTTCTCCTCCTCGACAAGGCTCAAATCCTCGGCACTGGGCGCAAGCTCCTCCGGCTTTTGCAGCAGCTCAACGACGTCGCTGACGTCAAGCTCGATCCCGGCGGCCTCAAGGGCGTCGTAGATCATATCGGTCTGCTTCTCGTCGGCGTCGATCTCCTCGAGCGCGTCGATCAGCTCGGCGGAGGCCAGCTTTTTCTCTTTTTTGCCCTTCTCCAACAGCTGTTGGAGCTTTTCATGCAGCTTGCCGTTCTCTTCCGACTGTTCGATCGACTTGATTTCTTCCATGTTATGTACCTCCATAACCTTTTTTCCTACGCAGCTCCTCCTGCATCCGCAGAAGCGAGGCCGCATCGACCGTATTCCGTTTGGCGCGTTCCTCGCGCACGATCCGCAGGCAGTCGTCCATCGCCTGCTCGGAGACCGGCGCATCCGGCTTTTGCAGCACGGACGTCAGATGCGCCATTTCCGCAGGCGAGAGCACGTCGCTCAGCGCACCCGGCGTGACGGACAGGTCGCGTCTCCAGCGATCGAGCAGCGCGTCGAACGCACGCCCGAACATCGGCACGGAGAGCTCCGCTCCCGTCAGACCGGCAGCGCGGTCGAACAGCGCCGGCTCGCGCAGCACCATGCGCAGAATATCCTCCTCGGCGACGGCCGAGCGCAGATTATCATAGCGGATTTCGCGGCTCTTCGGCTGCCGCATGGCGGCGATCTCCATATCCTGCCGCTCCTGCGCCTTTTTCTGCTTCGCGGTGCGCTTTTTGAAGGCCTTGGCGACCTCGAGCTTCATGACATCGGTCGTCAGCCCGGCCATTTCCGCCGCCCTCGTCGCATAGATTTCCCGCTCGACGGGCGTTGTATAACTGGAAATGAGTTCCGCCGCCGCCTTCGCGAATTCAACCTTCTGCTCGTCGACCGTGAGGTCATACTGCATTTGCAGCGAGCGCAGCCGGTATTCGGCCTGATTTTCGCACTCCTGAAGCAGCAGCCTGAAACGGTCGGCTCCGTATTTTTTCAAAAATTCATCGGGATCCTTTGCCCCGCGCATCCGCAGAATTTTCACGCGCAGACCGGTTCTTTCCAGCATCGGGATCGCCCGCTGCGTCGCGTTCTGCCCGGCCGCGTCGCCGTCATAGGTCAGAACGACCTCGTTCGTGTATTTCGAGAGCAGGTCGGCGTGCTCCTGCGTCAGGGAGGTGCCCAGAGAGGCCACGGCGCAGTCGAAGCCGTACTGGTGCAGCGCAATCGCGTCCATGTAGCCCTCGGTCAGGATGATGAAGCCCGCCTTGCTCTTTTTGACGACATTCATGGCAAAAAGGTTCCGCCGTTTGTTAAAGATGATCGTCTCGGGCGAATTCAGATATTTCGGCGTCGAATCGTCCATCACGCGGCCGCCGAAGCCGATCACATTGCCGCGCACATCGATGATCGGAAACATCAGGCGGTTGCGGAACCGGTCGTAAAACGTGCCCTTGTCCTTTTTCTCCAGCACCAAACCGGCCTCGAGCAGCTCGGATTTTTCATAGCCGCGCGCCGTCATGGCCTGGATCAGGCTGTCCCATGCGTTTGGCGCATAGCCAAGGCCGAAACGCGTGATCGTCCCGGCCGAGAGGCCGCGCCGCTGCGCATATTCGCGCGCCTTCTGCGCCTGCGGCGTTTTGAGCTGCTCATGGAAGAAGCGCGCGGCCGCCTTGCAGAGCGCCCAGAGGCGTTCTTTTTTCTTATACTGCGAGCGCTCGGCGTTGTCCTCCGGCACCTCCAGCCCGGCGCGCTTCGCCAAAAAGCGCACCGCATCCGGATAACTGAGGTTTTCGATCTCCATGATGAAGTTGACCACGCCGCCGCCCTTATGGCAGCCGAAGCAATAGAAGATCCCCTTGTCCGGGGCGACGGAGAAGGACGGCGTTTTTTCGCCGTGGAAGGGGCACAGACCGAACAGGTTGCTGCCGCGCCGCGTCAGCGCGACATACTGCCCCACGACGTCCTCGATCGGATTGCGGTTATTCAGCTCGTCCAGAAACGCCGGTGAAAACGGCATGGGCTCCCCTCCTCTCCGGCCGTCAGCCCCGCACCTGCCACGCCAGCGGGATGAACAGCTCGTCGTATTTATACATCGCGTATTTGTCGGTCATCCCGGCAATGTAATCGCAGACCGTGCGCTCCATGCCGTCGAAGCTGAGCTGCGGCTGGAAATCCGCCGGGAGCGCCTCCGGGTGCTTGATATAATAGGTGTAAAGCTCCTGCAAAATATGCCGCGCCTTGACCTCCTCGCCCTTGGCGACGGGATTTTTATAGACGCGCTCGAACATGAAATCGCGCAGCGCCTCCATCGTTGTGTCGACCTCGGGATCCATGCCCAGCTCGCCGGTTTGCAGCGTGTGCATGACCATGTTGGTCACGAGGGAATTGATGCGGTCGCGGTGGGTGGCGCCGAGCACGTCCGCGATCTCGCGCGGGATGTCGGAATCGGTCAGGATCCCGGCGCGCATGGCGTCGTCGATGTCATGGTTGATATAGGCGATCTGGTCGGACTTGCGGACGATCTGCCCCTCAAGCGTCTCCGGCAGACGGCTGTGGCGGCTATGGCCAAGGATGCCCATGCGCACCTCGTAGGTCAGGTTCAGCCCCTGCCCGTCCTTTTCGAGGATGTCCACCACACGCAGAGACTGCTCGTTGTGGTGGAAGGGTCTGCCCGTCACCTCGCTGAGCGCGACCTCCCCGGCATGGCCGAAGGGCGTGTGCCCCAGATCGTGGCCGAAGGCGATCGCCTCGGCCAAATCCTCGTTCAGCCGCAGGGCGCGCGTGATCGTCCGCGCGATGCGCGCGACCTCGAGCGTGTGCGTCATGCGGGTGCGGTAGTGGTCGCCCTCCGGCTGCAAAAAGACCTGCGTCTTGTGCATCAGACGGCGGAAGGATTTGCTGTGCAGGATGCGGTCGGAATCGCGCTGATAACAGGTGCGCATATCGTTCTCCGTCGGCGCCTCGGCGCGGGGTCTGCCCTTGGTCTCGTCGGAAAACTGCGCTTTTTCGCTCAAAAACTGATGCTCGCGCCGTTCAAGCTCTTCGCGGATCGTCATGAGGGATCGTCCTTCCGTATGAAATTTGTTTGGGAACCTCTGATTAAATTGCAAGAGCGGTCAGCGAGGGATTTTGTTCCAAAT
>OIYG01000857.1_pt1 | contig 26145 bp, 37 predicted proteins | sample 1587861 | NCBI WGS metagenome assembly OIYG01 (sample SAMN03283272) | human gut metagenome | biome: human-associated habitat; material: feces | host: Homo sapiens | place: Peru | collected 2012 | reverse complement strand
GGGTTCGACCCCCGCCGCCGGCACCAAAACACAGAACTGCTTATCAAGCTGATGAGCGGTTTTTTCTTGCTCTGATGGGCATTTTTAGACTTTTGAATCAAGAGCTCCAGTTTCTGTTTTGAGCCCACAAAACACAGATTTCAACTCAAATCTGTCATGAATCTGTCATGACAGAGCAAGCAGGAAAGCCGAGGTTATCCCTCAGCTTTCCGTTATCCCTGATAAGCTTCAATCGCGTCGTTGATGATCTCCACGAACGTCATTCCGTTCTCCGCCCGGACACCTTCGAGCTTCTTCCGGTTCTCCGGCGTCAGCGTGACGGTGATCCGCGGCACTTCGTCCGGCAGCCCGAAAGCGGCTTCATACTCGTCGCCGCTCAGATGCTCTTCCGCCCATTCCTCGGCGGCCTTGCGGGAAATGACGTTGATCTGCTCTCCGCTCTTCCAGTGCCCGTCGCCGTCCGTGATCGAGTAGTGGCTGGCGGGTCCACCCTCGCCGTGGATAAAATATCGTCCCGACTTCGTTCGGTACAGCGTTTCTGACCACCAGTGTAGGTGGTCGATGATGTCGTGATCACACGATCCAATCTTTGTCGCCGTCTCCGTATCGCAGACGGCACCTTTGATGACTTTTTTCATTTCGACTCCTTTCTTCTCCTCTCAGCAGGCGACACCCATGGCAGCGGTCACCGCGTCGATGACCAGATCGGCGACCTCGCCGAGGTCTGCGCCGGTGGCATGGCGGAAGCTCGGAGCGACCTCACCGAAGTCGTCTGCGCTGTTGCTCCCGAAGGAAAATCCCCAGGAGCGACCGTCGAGCAGTTCGACGGTGACGTGAGCGTCGCGACCGAAGTCGCCGCAATTGTGGTCGAAGTAGTCGACCACCGCGATCGACCCGTCAGAGAGCTCGACCAGTGCGCCGCCCTCCGGCTGCGAGTAACCGCCGCCGTTGTTAGCGAGCTCGGGGTTTGCGAAGGAGTTGGACTCCCAACCCCAGAAACTTAAAATTTTCATGATTCTATCTCCTTCTCCCCGTCGAGCCGGTAGGACAGCGTTTTTTATCCCCGGATGTATCCATTCGCGATTTCGCGGTTCAAGGTCTTAGCGGCTTCGGCGAAAATCTGTGTCTGTGCCTCCTGCACTTCGACGAGAATTCCGTTCCAGTCGCGCGACTTGATTTCGACCGACGCGTCATGCGACGAGAGGACCCGGAAGTCGGCGGTCAGGTGATCAACCGGAGTTCCGAGCGCGTCCTTTGTCCAGCGATGAAGCGCGCAGAACGGCGACAGTCTAAGTAGTGCGTCCTCGCTTCTGACAAGGTTTTCAATTTCTCTTTTCATGTTTTCTCTCTTTCTCGCCGTATAGCCGATGCGTCAGCTTTTGCTTTTTGTCAGCACCTAAGCAAGTTGACGTTATCATACGGCTTGACATGATGATGCAGCCAGCCGATGAACTCGCCGAGGAGCCAGTTCCTCTCGGATTCGGTGATTTTACCATCGCAGAAATAATCGTTCAGCGTCATTTCGACGTCCATAATAGTGCCGCTGAAGACTAGGCCGCCAAAGTCCTTGTCGAGCTCCGAGTGCCGCTTAACCAGATCGTTAAACATCAAGCGAACGACTTTCTGACGTATATAGTGATTGTCTTTCATGGCGTTTCTCCTTTTCTCTCCGTCTTTCCGGAGCGTCTGCTTAATGGGATGCCGCCGATACGCTCGACGGCTCAGGAGCGGGTTTAGTCGTGGTAGGACACTCTTTCGACGATCCTGACACCCTCGATCGGTGTGTGGAGCGCGTAATCCATGACGCAATTCCGATCTGTATTGTAGGTGAGAAGGATGTTGTCACCGCCGTTCTCCGTGACGAGCAGCGGGTCGCCGTTCTCGTTTTCGCCGAGGCGGAAGCCGTCCGGAACCGTGATGATCATTGCGAGTTCTTCCTCGCAGGAGTGATCGAAGTGTTCTTTGTCGAACTTTCTGACGCTGCACGGTGCGAACCTGCTGCCGTCCATGAAATTGTACCATGTGTAAATCTTTGCTGTTGTCATTGTTTTTCTCCTTCTGCGGTTTTGGGGTTATCCGCTTCCCTTTGATGTATATATTATACCACACCTTTGATGTTTTGTCAAGGGGTTTTCGAGAAAACATCAAATAATAATTGTAAATAATCCGTGAACATAAAAGAAAAAGGAGCATTTCTGCTCCTTCCCCGATCTCATAATGAAATCCTCAATATTTCAACCCACACCATCCTCGCGGATGGAGACACGCTCAGGATTTCTCCTTCGCAAAATCATTATATCACAGTTTCCCGGATTTGTCAAGGGTTTTTATAAAAAATCACGAATGAAATTTCATGACCTTATCCAGCACGTCCCGATACCACCCGCGATAATGCTCCATCAGCACATCCGCGACCGGATCGAGCTGCCCGCCGTGCATAGACATGGCGCGCTCATACCACTCCTTGACCTTCCCGAGTCGGTACTTCGCGTCCTCGACAAACATCGCCGCGAGCTCAGGCTTCCCGGCTTCCTTTGCGTCGACAGCGTACTCGTAAGCCATGTCGGCATCCTTGATGCCGTCGGTGGTCATCCACACGATGCCCTTCATGATCTCGTCTTTCATTTTCATCCTCCGATTATATAGTTGTAGAGCCTGTCGATATCGCCCGAGTTCACCGTCAGCGCGCCCATCAGCGGGATGTCAAAGGTTATCGCCCCGCGCTGAGCCTGTTTCGAAAACTCGCGGTAAATCGCGTCAATGTCGATCTGATCCTGCTCGTCGATCAGCCCCATCGCCGCGACGACAGGATTGGTTTTAAGCTGATTAAAAATCTCGGTCGACCGCGAGAGCATCCGCGACGCGCCCGCGCCGAGAACCCATTTCCGCCAGTCTGGGATTTTCGACAGTATTTCGGTTTCGAGATACTTCTCGACACCCGCCTGCACCTGCGCCATAGTCACCATACGCACACCTCACTTTTCAAAGACGGGGGCGGCGATTGCCGCCCCTTGAAGCTTATCGGTTGCAGTCGCAGCCGCAGCCGCACTTCGGAATCGGATTGTAGGTCGGCTGCGCGGTGGTCGCCGTGCCGGTCGTGACATCCGCGACCTGCTTCGGATAGAACGTCGCGTTCGCATAGGTGACGATCGAGTTGTCGCCGCAGCAGCGTTTCTCAGCCTCGTTGCGGATTGCCGAGTAGAGCTCGTTCTTGACGCAGACGAGATCATTGTGCGCTGCCTCAAAGCTGTCAGCGACGCGCTGATTAGTGACCGCCTGAGCCGCGACGGCGGATTCGAGCGTGCCGACCTTGCCGTCGAAGTACTTGTAAATCTCAAGCATTTTCTGATCGGTGTAGGTGTTCGCGTCGCGGAGCTTTACCTCGGTCTCCAGCTCAGCAATTCTCGCCGCCTGAGCCGCCTCGTAGCGGTCGACCTTATGGTCCTCGTTGCACGTGCAGCCGCTATCAGCCGATGCTCGTCCGGCGAGTGCCGACAACGCCATGATCGCCGCCGTATCGGTCGCTGTCTGACGCTGAGTGTTCCAGCCACCGAGCCCGCCGAGGATATTTCCGAGACCGCCGTTCAGGAGTCCCAGACCGACGCCCGCCGTGCCGATGATTCCGGTCGTAAGAGCGGCATTCGCCTTGCCGTTGCTTGCAAATTCTGCCATGGATTTCACCATCCTGTATATATACTCGGAGTTCCCTCCGGCGTATATATTATAGCACGATTTTTGTGCAAAGTGAACGAATAAAAACCGCCGATTTCGCGACGGTTTCGTGACATTTATATATGCGCTTTGATTTTCTGCTCGCAGGCCTTGACGATGCGCTGTGTCTGCCGGACGGAAAGCTCGAATTCCTCCGCGAGGGGTTCGAACTTGATCCCATCGAGCCAGCGTCTTTTAAAAATATCTCGCCATTTCCGATCATGGATGCACTCATCGATGATTCGCGTCCACTCGGATCGCGTGAGGTCAGCCACGTCGTCAGCTCTCATTTCACGCCTCGCTTTCGGCGCCCGAGTCGGAATCTTTCTTGAACTGGTTAAACAGCTCCCAGCAGGTACTGTCGATCAGCGCCTGCATAGTGTCGGCGTCGAAGGTCACACCGCGCTTTTCGAGAAAGTCCTTCGCGTACTGATACTTCGCTTTCTTGTCGATCAGCCCGGAACGCTCAGCCTCCTCAGCCGCCTGGACGGCGAGTTCTACCCAGCGGATGATTTTCTTCTGGTCACTCTCCGCGACCTTGGTCGAAATCAGCTCCTTCAGCTTCGGGACGAGGAAAATCGTTATCAGCGTGAATATCAGCTTCACAACCAGCTCCAGAATCGGCGTTATATCCATTTTGTCCATTTTGAATAAATCCTTTCTTGTCTATCTCTTTGTTTTCGGTAATTTTAATAATCGAACCGAGCGCGAGCTCGACCGCCCCGACGATCCCGCCGACCGAAAAAGCGGCGGTGAGGTCAGTCCCGGTGACGGCTTGCAGGACGGCGATAAAAGGCAGATAAACCGCGAGGTAAATCAGCACCGCGAGTATCAGCCGTTTCAAGTACCTCATACTTCAACCCACGAAACAATCTCTTTGAGCAGCACCGCGCCGGGCTTCACCTGCCAGACCGTGTAGGTCTTGCCCCAGTACGCCGACGGCACGGGCTTGCCGTTCGTGTATCGGTCGCCGGGCTGGATCGTGTACTTGTCGCCGGGCGCGTACTCCTTCACAGGCTGATCAAAGTATCCGACGTCGAGGTCGACCTTCGTCTTCACGCCCGGACAGTTCCCCGCGCCGTGCTGCCAGATTTTCAGCCGGGGAACGCTCAGCGGATTTTTCACACCCCAGTGCGCAAGCCAGATGTCGATGTCGTCAAAGGCGTGCTGTTCGAAACGGTAGGTCAAAAAGTCGGGATTTGTGTAAAGCATCGGCACAAAGCCGCGGAGCTTTATCCGGTCAAGCGCGATCCGGACGATCGCCGTAAGCTCAGTCCTGCCGAGTCCCTTAATGTACTTGCTCTCCACGTCGAGAGCCGCCCAGAGCGAAAAGCAGTCCGAGAACGGCTCGATGACCTTGCAGAAATAGTCGATTTCCTCGTAAGCTTTCGTCCTCGTGGTCGCTGTGAAATAGTGGTACACGCCGCGCGGGACAGGGCAGGCAGTGACGTTCTGCTTAAACTTCGAGTCGGTGAACTTCGACAAAAGCCGCGTCGCCGCGCCCTCGCCGCGTCCCTGCGTCGCCTTGATCATCGCAAAGTCGAGACTTTTCCCGGCGGTCTGCCAGTCGATGACGCCTTGCAGCGTCGACACGTCGATGCCTTTCATTTCGCCTCTTCCTCCTCCCCGAGCAGGATAGCCCGGATAATCGCGGCGTCCTTCTCGACCTTCCCGACCCGCTCTTCAATTGTGGGAGTCGGCGCGGGAGCTTCGGTTTGCATTTTTTCAAGTGCCGCGATTTCCTCGGGAGTCATGTCACGGTAGATACCGTTTTCGCAAATTTTCATACAATCACCGTCCCCATACCATAAGCGTTGTTCCCACGCCGAATACGACATTCCAGATTACCAGTGATATCTTGCTGATCTTCTGGATATCGCCACCGGAATAAAAATCATCAAATTTTGTGGTAACGTCTGCAACGCCTGATTGCACATTGCCATCAATACTCCATTTTCCGACCGCAACTAAGGATCGAGTTTGGCTATCCCGATGCAGCTTGACAGTGTTTGCGTCCACTATACAATGGACTAAGTTGTAGTTATACACTTGTCCATCCGAATTCATCGATGTTCCATTCATCGAAATACCCAACTTATTGTTTTTTGCAATTGGTGACCATATGCCCGGATTAACATATAGGTACGGGCTTTCCGATGCAGAGGAATTTCCCGTTGCACCGAAGGGATAGTATGAGACATATATTTCACCACATTCTTTGGTCAGACCAATGCTGATCACCGATGCGGTCTCCGTAAGCGTCACGCTGCCGACAAGGGCGAAGTCTTCTGCGGCAGTCCCGCCCGCCGCCTCCTCAATCAAGCATAAATCGTTCTCCCCGATCTTGCCAGCCGCAACCAGAGCGTCATAAGTATCCTTGCTGTCGATTTTGTTTATTGCCCATCCGGGCAGTTTTGTTTCTGTCATTATATCACCCCGTTATTGTAGTAATATTGGCATTGTTCATCACTCAGTGCTTCCGAGTAAACCTGTGCCGACCAGACGATGCTTCCTGCGTGCATATAACGATTTATATTGCCATTATTGTAATACGCACCAAAGATCAGCGTGTGATTGACCACACCTGTTGCGACGTTATTTGTAAAATTATATCCAGTAGGATTTTTTATAGAAAATAGCATATATGTGTTTCCGTCATACCGCACCACATATCTGCGACGCTCAGTTGTAGTACTTTCAATGAAAATCGAATTCCGTGTAGCGAGTCTTATTGTATTATTCATGTCAATCGCCCACACGGGGTACGGAGACGATTCAGCCATCCAGTCAACAAGATTCTGAACAGAGATATTATCACCAAACTGCGCGTCTATACACACTGTGTACCCATCATATTGTGATAGGTCGATTCCGCTATCAATATAAGTCGCACCATCCAGTTCTGTTTTGTTTAAGCTGTACACCAAATTACTCGGCTTCGCCGGATTCTCAATTCTCACCCCATACCTTTTTCCGTCCATAAACACCGCCGAAATCGGAGTTTCACCGACATAAATTTTACTCATATCAAATCCCCCAGATCTGCCGCAGTCCACGTCTTCAGAATGGGAAGGGAATCGTAGACGGCTTTTGCGCTCGCCGCCTGTGCATCCGTTGATTCCGCCGAAGGATTCACGATCTCGACCGTCGCGTCCGAGCCGGGATCGCCTTTGTCACCTTTGTCGCCTTTCAGCTCGTCGACCGCGATCAGCTTCTCCCACGTCACACCGTCGCCGGAGTACTCGATATACCCCTCAGCGACGCGCATATATACCGACGCAGTACCTTTCGTCGCCGCCTCGTTTATCGCCGCGACGAGATTCTCCTTCGCCGCGGTCGTAAGCTTCGCAAGGTCGCCGATTTTCTCGTCGAGCGTTTTGTAACTCAGCACCTCGGTCTCGGTGTAGATATAATCGTCCGGCTTCTCCCGCGCCATGACCGGGAGCGCAGCCGCGAAGACAGTCCGGTCGGCAGGGTAGACATAGACATTTATGACCCCCGCCATTGTCAGCAGGATGTTCGGGACAGCCGCCTCGCCGCCCGTCAGCTCGACGACATACGCGCCGTGGTCGTCGCCCGGCGACGCGAAGTGTACCTCCGCGCCGCCCTCAAGGCCGGTGACAATGACCTTCCGGTCTTTGTCCCACTGCGTAAGCCGTCCCTCTTTGTCAGGTACGATTTTGATCATTGTCTCTCGCCTCCGTCGGCAGTGCCATCACTTCGTTGTACAGCCCGGTCGCGACGTCGTTTCCGTGTAGCTCGTGGTATGCGTGATAGGCGCGCTTCAGTGCCTCCTTCGCGTAGATCGGGCAGTAGTTCTTGTCCAGAACGTACTTATCATGATTCCGGATGACCTCGGCGCGGAGCAGGCACTGTACACCTTCCATCATCGCGTCGTTCCGTCGTCTCAGTGTCTTGATATAAGCAATCAGCCCGGTAATCACACCGCCGCAGACGAACGGAATCGCCCATGATATGATTTTCTCAGCTATCACTTTTGACCACCTTCCAGTTAGAGGGATACTGCTCTGGCGTGTAAACGTTGTTGTTGGCAGCAGACTCATACAGCACGCCATTCCACCAGCCTTTCTCGCCGTTTGAGAACGCCCCTGTGACTGTTATGACCGCAGGGATTATCCGGTAGCCGTCCTTATATGCCAGCTCCTCCCACAATGTGGGGGCGTGATCGGGATCGTTCAACTCGGTGTCCCACAGATCACTTCCGTTTTTCTTCACGACGCCCTTCCAATAGATTTTCGTCCCGGCTCTCACCAGCGAGCCATCCCGTTTCAGACGCGGGCAGGCGGTTGGGGCTTTCGATACCGTCTGATCATCGGCGGTCTTGGTCATCTCCTCGATGACTGCGCGGAATTTTCTTGCGGCTTCGATAAGCTTTTCGTCCATGTTATTCAACTCCTAGCAGTGTTTTGTTGACGGCTTCGATCGTCGCGAGCTGCGTCTCAAGCTCCGCGACCTTTGCGGACAGCGCGGTCAGGTCTCCGGACGGCTCCTGCGGCGCGGTAAGCATCGCGATGTAAGCCTCGCAAGCCTCCGTGTCGGTCTTGCCGTCCGCATTAGCCCGCGCACAGATCTCCGAGATCGGCAGGATATCGTAGATCGAGCCGTCGTCGCGGAGGATCAGATAGCTGTTTTCCGTGCCGTACAGCGGATTGTTTATCATCGCCTGTTCGGCGGTGATGTTGTAGATGGGGGACACTTTGTCCCACAGCTGATAAGTCATATTTCACCTCATTTGTCGAGCGACATATAGCCGATCGTGAAGCTTTGAGCGTACGTCGTCGAAAACGACAGTCCGGTCGCGGTGACGTCCATATCGAGTATCAGGTAAATGCCCGATACGCCGACCACTACCTCGTCCGAGTTGGACGATCCGCTGGTACTTGTCGCTCGGTACGTGCCGCTAAAAAGGCCATTGTCGACAATGCCCGACGCGTGATACTGTTTGCTTATCGATATCCACAAATAGTATCTTTTGCAGGGAATCGTCACGCTAAGATTATACGTCGATCCCGACGACGACCAGCTCGCCGATGTGATCGGGATCGTTATCACGCCATCAAACGCCGACTCGATCGGAGCCGATACCGCCTCGGAAATTCTCCCGAGGTATTTCCAGTCATAACCGCCTGATGTTCCGGATTTCGGGTAGGTATCGCCGGAGTCCGACGAGATCGGTTCCCACGAGCCGTACGTTGTCTGCTTGGCAGCGTTTACCCGCATCGGGCAGTAGGCATCGTCGGCCGTGAATTCATATCCGTATTCAGTCCATGCGTCACCGTTGCTGCTTTCCCAGCTGTGCGAGTTCATCCCCTCGGTGTTGGGGATGTAAAAAATATTATTGCCCTCATTCAAAAAGCCTTGAACGTATTTCCCTTGGAATCGGCCATAAACCGACGAGCTTGACACGTTGGTGCTTTCCTCGAACGCGTACGATGACGGATTAACCAGCGAGATCGCGCCAGTCGATTGATTGATCGAGATGCTCGACGAGTACTTAAGCGTCGCGTATTCATCATCCCAGCTCGACGCGCCGTCCGTTTTTGTGCTCCGCTTGGCGCACAGATAATAATATGTCTTGCTATCGCTACTGCCGACGTGGTAGATCGCCGTGCCGACCGCCTTTTGTCTCACCTCAGCATAGCTTCCTGACGTCGGTCGACGCCGCCACCAGTATAGCGTGTACGGCACAAGATCCGTGTCTATCCTCTCAATCGCGTCCGCCATCGGCTGTAACAGTGCCTTGTCAATCGGCGTCCCGGCCTCGGTCACCTCAGTCGGATCGGGCGTCAGCTTCTTCTTTCCGCCGGAGTCGGCAATCTGGTAAAGATCGTCCCCGACCGCGATCCGGTCTTTTATGTCGGGGGCTTGGTAAACTGCCATTAAATCATCCCTTTCGTGGTAATATTGTCTGTCCAGCGGCAAAAGTGCCGCAGTATTTCTGACTGTACGTCATCCAGCTGAGAAGCTCATCGAGGTCGGCGAGAATCTTCTCGATGTTGTTCGCGCCGACAAAATCGAGCTTCGCGTTCGCCGCGGGCAGCTCCGGCGTTGAGGCGCGGACGGCGATCGCATCGCGGAGGGTCTGGACATTCGCGAGGTAAACGGCGTACTTCGACCGCTTGAGCCTGTCCGTTTCGGAAAAGCTCTGTGAGGTCGTCTCAACCGTGTATCCGGCAGCGTTCAATGCCGACGCGAGCATGGAAACCGCGTTTGCGACACGGTTAAGCGTCACGTTTGTCAGCGTCCCGCGTTCGAGCTGCGTGATTTCCGCCTCGGTCAGCCCCGACCAGTCGCGAAGCGCCTGATACTTCGCCCGGATGCTCCCGGCTGTATTCACATCGGTCTGCGCACGGTCGTATATAAGATTCAGACTCACCGTATCTTCACCTCCGCCGCCTTCGCCGCTCCTGAAACATTAAATTTCATGCTCACAAGCCGCCCGGTCACATTGTCCATGTAATCATACTCCTGTGTCACCTTCTCGCCGACGCGGAGGTCTCCGGAAAGTATCTTTTCGCTGATCTCCCGCCGCGCGGAGTAGTAATTGTACGCCGCTGCCGCCAGCGCGTCGGCGTTCGTCCGGTTCACTAGCGTGAAGTCCTTCAGCTCCGCGACATTTTCCTTGTCTCCCGCGAGAACAAGCGGATTCCGCTTTGTGACGACACTCTGTGTCTTGTCGTATTTCTTCCCGGTCAGAACGCAGTTCGCGCTCGCGTTTATCACAGCCTTGTTCGCGTTTGATGAGACGATTGTGCCGTTCGTTATCGAGAGCGTGTGAAGCGGCTCGGAGAACTCGACTGTTATCCCATTTCCCGTTCCCGAGTCGGCGGCTTTGTACGCCGTCATGCTCTCTGTCCCCTCCGCGTAGGAATAAGCCGTGAGCCGTAGCTCAGTCAGCTTGTCGCGGAAGGTAGTCGTCTGCCCGGTGAAGGTGTTTGTCTCATTGAGCGTCCCGGAGACCTCATCCGGCAGCGTGTAAATTTTAATTTTGCTGGAATAGCTCGTGTCGACCACCGCGCCGAGCGCGAAGGCGACCTGATTCAGAGCCTCACGGCAGGAGCATATCGGAATGTACCCGGTGACCGTCGCGGTCTGAAGCACGGTCGCGAGCTCGTATTCAGCTCCGAGCGGAGTCAATATCTCGCCGATTAGCGTATCGGCGTTCTTCGCCGAGTAAATCCCGCCGTCAAACGGAGAATCGTCGAGTATCGACACCCAGTCCTCCGACTGAATGTCATAACTCTTGTCGGAATTCCGCTCGTAGTGCGTGATGAAGGTCGTCTGTACGAGCGTATCATCGAAGTAGGTATAAACGGGCTGCTTGTCCTGAAAGATGAAGTCGACGTCGCTCTGCTTTTTCAGCGTGAAATCGACGGTATTTATCGAAACTGTCTCGGAAATCGGTTCAAGTTCCTGTAAAAGCGAGAAATTTTCGAGTTCGTCCCGCCCGAAGTTCCTGACAGTTCCGAAAATTATTCCGGTGAGATAAAGCCTGTTCTTTGGCATATTCAGCTTTGAGAAAGTAATGACAAGCTTGTTGTAATTCTCGACCTTATTCGCGCAGAAGTAATTCGCGCTGTCCGGTATGAAGTTCTTCGACGCGAGCTGAGTCGTCCCCCGATACCAGACGATATTGACCGCTGAGGCGTATCGGTTCGCCATCTCGTCGAATATCAGCGTCACGCCCTGCGAGGTGTACTGCCCGCTTGCCGTGACCGTGAGGACGGGAGCGGTCGTGAAGCTCCCATCCCCCTCGCCGGAAAGCTCGTTCGAGACCAGCGCGTATGCCGCGTCGTCCGGCGCAATCTGCATGCTGCCGTCTAGCAGCACCGAATAAATCTCGCAGGGGTTACCCCATATGGCGACAGTATCGCCCTTGAGCAGCGCGGGATTCGAGTCCGCCGTTGTCCCGGTCACCGACGGGGTGAACGCTTCCTTCGCGCCCACTGCCACGTCGGCGTATGATACTCGCAGCTTCATATCGGTCTCCTCTGTGGCTTCATCGCGATGAAGTTGAAGGAGAGATTTCCCCAGTAGCGATTCGTCTCCGAATACTGCCTGAGAAGGTCGTCCGTACCCTGCGTGATATAAGCCTTGAAGGTCAGCGTCTCGTTGCCATACGCGACTACGATGTCATGACTTTCGGTCGGGGAAGAGATCACCTCGTAGAGCTGATTGTACTTCGCCTGCGTCATGCGGTCAGTCATCACTGTTACGCTATAATTGTAGTACGTGCCTATCAGGTCACGGTGCATATTGCCGTCCAGGGTGCGCCCGGCATTCTCGCCGTCTGCGACCTCGAAGGAACGCGTCAGAGCTGTCACTATCTCGCCGTATTCAATTCCGTCGATTTCCAGCATTACCGCGTCCCTCCGTTCGAGAATGTGATTTTTGTATTTGCCCCTGAGCGGCGTTTCTCGGTATCTATGGCGTCGCCGAACGTCCGCCCTACCACTTGCTTGTCGAGAATGAGTTCGACCGTTCCGCCGCGTCCTGAGCGTCCCTGAGCCGCCACGACGGCTTCATAGACCGCTCTGCGGATACCTTCGGTTATCTCCTCATTATTCGCGACTGCCGTCCGACCGTTCGCGAAGCGTCCGACGAGCTCGCCTGAGTTCGCGAAGAACATTCCGTCCTCGGGGAATCCGCCGGAAGCAAACGCCGGGACACCAATAGCGGCAGAAGAGATTCCGAGCAGCTTCGACAGCATATCCATCGTTTTGTCGATAACGGTGCTGAGTCCACTCGCGAATGATTTTCCAGTATCCGAAATCTTCTTAGATATATCGTCCCACTGCTGCTTGTACATCCGACCGAGCGCGTCCATTGCAATTGACGATGTGGATTTTGAATTACTCGTACCCGCCCCATAATTATATTCCTGATTGTCGAGTACCGACGATTGCAGATACTTTCCGCGCTTGACAACGCGGTCGCGCTGACTCTGCGTGATTCTCGCCGCGGTAGAGGATCTGTAAGACGAGCCGACGCTCGCGCCCATGCTGTTCATCAGATTTGCGTAATTCTGATAAATATTCTCAAATATGTTTGCGTACTCTGCGTCGATCCTCTGCATGGGATCAACCATCGCGTCATAAAGATCTTCACCGTAAAGCTGCATATCCGATACCATCTGCATGGCGGTGTTGCCGGCTGTTGCTGCTATCTCGTTTCCGTACGTTTCAGTGGCTGAATTGAGTGACACTCCGAGATTGTCTGCCGCTTGCGCAGCGTTCCACGACATATTCTCTATCGTGGATAAGATACTTTGCGCGGATGTCTCGACGTTGAGGACGCTTTCAGATACCTTGGAGGTGTCAAACGTGAGCGAAACCGGGTTCGAGTCTATTGTTGACTTGTTCGCAAGCCATGCAAGCCCCACGAGCGGAATTGCCGCTGAAAGGTCGACCACCGCCGCGGTCGCTGTGCCATAAGCCGGGGAAAGCTGCTCGACCGCTTCGGTTTCCTTCGCGGTTTCTTTTGTCTGCTCAGTAAGTTTTTTGTTCTTGTTCGTCATCGCGTCGGCGACGGTATCGGTCGCTTTGCCAAGCCCGAAAAGCTTGCCGATGAGCGTTCCGACCTTCGCGACCTCGGAACCGATCTTTATGGCCGTATGTGCTCCCTTGATCACGAGCAGTGCGATTCCGACATTTCTGAGTTTTGTAATCAGATCATCGTCGATCTTCCAGAACCCGAGCAGTGCGCCGACTTCGTTTGCGTAATCGGCGGCATCTCCGAGGAAGTTCCTGATCCTCTCAAAATCGCCCGCGACATCCTTCGCCCACTCCTTGATACCCTTTCCCTTCGTGAGCCACTGTTCCATGTTCTCCGCGATTTTGTCGGTTGCCTCGCCGAGACTCTTTGAGAACAAATCATCCTCAATCTTCGCAAGCCGATTCAGCTCTGCTTCAAGCTTTGCCAGCTCCTCCGCGCTGAGCCCAGTGCCAGTGCCGGAGGAATTTTTGTTTCCGAGGATATTAAGCTCGTCGAATGACAGCAAATAGAGCTTCTTGACGCTTTTCGCCGCGTCGTCCGCTGCGTCTCCGACTTCCGTTATGTTGTCGACAGAATCACCGTAGTCAAATTCCGGCAGCTTGAATCCGGCAAGCTCCGCGAACGCCATGACAACCTGTCTCGTGACCTTTATAAACGCCGTGAAGTAGGGAAGTATCTTCTGTACTATCGGAAGGAAAAGGTCGCCGAGCGCACGCGAGAGCAGCTCAAGCTGTGCTTTCAGAACTCTGAACTGGTTTGCGGGCTGTTCAAGAGTCCGCGCCATGTCACCCATCGCGGAGGTTGATTGTCTGAGCAGCGAGACAGTGCGGAGCATTGCTTTCTCTGCCTGGTTCATCGCGTCGACGTTCGAATTGATGCCGAGCTCTGTTGCGAGGAGCTTCAGATTTGCGACCGACAGGTCTTTACCGAGTCTTCGGATAGGCTCGATTTCTCCCGCGAGCGCGGACTGCACCTTGCTTGCCGCCTCGTCGATCTTGAGGTTGTAAAGCGACGAAATGTCGTAGGTGAGCTGAGTCAGAGCTTTCGACATCGTGTACGCCGTATCGCTCGACACTCCGAACGACTTCGACATATCCATGACGACTGCCTGCATTTTCATGAACTCAGCCGGATCGATTCCATAGCTGTCTCCGACCAGTTCGGCGTATTTCTGCCCCTCTTCGGTAAATCTGCCCATTGAAACATTGAAGAGGTTCAGAGACTCAATGTATTCGTTCGCCGATTCGATGGCGTCCTTGATTTTGATGGCAGTCGCCCTCAGCGTCGCCACCGAAATCATCTGCTTCGCGAGCTTAGTGAGTCCTGACGAACTTTTTGCGCTGCCGTTCACTAGCGTGTTGAAGAATCCATTCCACTTGTTTTTTGAGGTCTTGACGCTCGAAGCCGCTTTCTCATTGTTGGCAATGAACTTCTGTATCCGCTGCGGAAACGCGGCAAATCCGCGCGCGATTTTGTCCATCTCAGTCGCGAGAGGTTTCATCGCCGCCGTCAGACGCTCGACCGTCGATGCGAATCTGTCCATGTCGACTGCTTCGAGGTCTTTCGAGAGCTGCGGGAGCTTGCCGAGCTGATTTATAAAGGAGGTAAGCTGCGAACGACCGAGGTTTGCCAGCGGCTGTAAAGCTATGGCAAGCTCCGACACTTTTGAAAAATCTGCGCCTTGCAGTTTTTTCAGCGAATCCCCTATACCACCAAGCTGATGACCGATAGATGCTGATATATTCGGCATCTTTACGCTGCTGAGGTAATTGAGAGCGGATGAGAGACTGGTCAGTCTCTTTATGCTACTATCGGTCAGACCACCGAGAGCATTGCCGAGTGCAGCGATTTGATTTGACAAAGATTTGGGCACAGCTGCGTCAACTCGTCCGACCGATTTGAGGTCGAGCAGAGAAGATGCCAGAGCCGTCAGCTTATCGGCACTATTCCCGATTCCATTCACAGCCGTTGTCAGCGCGGTGAGCTGAGATACCGCGCCGTCGAGCTTCAGCCCGGAGACACTCTTCCCGAGCTTTTTCAGCCCGGTCGAAAGAGCCGTGAGGTTTTTCGACGCGTTTCTCGCGCTCTCCTCTATCGCTATCGACAGGCTATCTATCTGTACCTCGTTATCCGCCATTCATCTCACCTCCTCCGGGATGCTGTGCTTTTCTTTCGTTTTCCATATTGTTCCACTTCTGGATGAGCCGCTGCCGCTCCACATACTCGTCAGACATCTGCCATTCTGCGATCTCCTCGGGAGTCCGCAGATCACGCGGCTTTTCGGGATATTTAGCGTTCTTCGCAAGGCATGACGCGATAGCGTCGCGCACATATACTCCTGTGAGATACGCACTGCTGTTCATCCGGTCGCGTTCCTCGCGCTGACTCTGCTCAAACGCTTTGAAAAAAGGCTTCATGCGGCGGGGATTGAGCCGCCAGAACAAATTCATGTCAAGCCCCATCCTGTACGCCGCAGGAAGCCATACTTCGAATACCGAGTCAGCCGCGGACAGGGTCACGCTTTCGCGTCCGACTCTGCCTTCCTTGCTCTCGCGACCATCGCTTTGAAAAAATCGCTCTTCTCCAGTACATCATTAAGTGCCTCAGAAAGCACAGCGAGATCACCGCCGCCCACGACGTGCGCGTTAATCTCCTCTCCGGCTTTATCTGCCGTCATATCGCCGCAGTACGCAAGGTAGGCGCGGATCACCGCAAAGGGATTCCTGCCCATCTCGTAGATGTCTCCGCCGAGGTCTTTCATCTCGACGGTCGAGTTGAAGTCGATTTCTTTCGCTTTGTATTCTTTGCTGTTGATTTTGAACATCACGTATTCTCCTTTTGTTTTCTTTTACGCAATAGTGGGTTTGTCCGCCCAGCCCTCAGTCTTGTTGACCGTGACGTTCGCGGTGGTCTGGAACGCCGAGTTGACTGCCATCTCCGCGAGTGGGAGCGACACGGGCTCTCCGGTGAACCAGAACGCCTTTGTCAGCTTCGGATGCACAACTACAAACCAAAGCGATTTGCCTGCGGTCTGCGCGGTCTGATAGGCGGTCATGAGCGTGCCCCACGTAGTGAGGAAATCGTCATTGATATTCGTCGTCATCGGGAAGTTCCCGGCTGTCTTGAGTCCGGGCACGTTTCTCGTGTATTCGGTCTCCTCAAGCGGAGTCACGTCGATAAGCTCCGGCTCTGCTCCGAGCTCAGGCATCGAGACGATTCCGGGAATGTTCACAAACCCGGTTGTCGGCTTCGTTCCGGCATCAGACTCCGGCGCGTAATACAGCTTTATACCGAGAGTGGAAAGTTCGTTTGCCATGTTTTCCTCGTCCTTTCTTAAATTTTAATGATATAATCCGGTTGCAGCTTCGTATATCTCGCAACCATGCGGTATATCGAAGCGTCATTTTCATTCGGGAACGGATTGCAGAACGTCCGTGAAAAGCCATACGCCTGCATGACGTCGTCGACGACCGCCATAGCCGCTTTGCACTGAGTTTTCCGACCGCGTTTCACATTCGAATGCACGTCGACCGTGTAAACGATGCGTGCCATCGTCTCTTTCCCCGCAAGGGGAAGTGAACGGGTATCAGTGCTGTTATCGGTCTCGCGGATATAAACGTGGGGGAACGACGACGGCTTCGGGACATACTCGGAAACAACCTCAGCCTTCGGGAATTCCGCTGCCACGGCTTTCGCCACCGCGTCGACGAACTCGTTTTCGAAGTCGATCATCTCCGTGCCTTCCTTTCTGCCATCACCTCGCTGAATGCCCGGTAAAGCGGCTGCTGCATCGCCGTACCGTGCGTGAGAATCAGCTCCTGCCTATTCTCATCGGCGTAATAGCCCCATGTGTTCTGCTTTCCGTGCCCTGCTCCGAAGCCGCCGATGAGAAACCCGAGCTCAGCACCGCGGGGATGAGGCGACGACCCGGCGGGGGGATTGTAATAGACTCCTGCCCCGAACTCGATGAACGTCACCTCGCGCCCCTCGGCAACCACACGCCAGCCGTCTCCGGTCTCTTCCACCCGGCATTTCACGTCCGCGTGATCTCTGACTCCGCGCCCGACCTCGTCGTACCACGCGGAGTCAAAATTCGCCTGCGCCCGTTCGCATATCTCATCGGCGATTTCCTTCGCCGCAGCGTGTATCCGTGCTTTCTGAGCGTCCCGAAGGTCTTCGACTTCCTTCAGAGCGGCGTTTATGCTGTCCTCTGACAGCTTTATCACGATCCGCTTATTCATCGACATCGACCTTCTTTATCGCCACGGAGACGCTGTTAAGCGACCTGGAGATTCTTCTCGCGCGGTAATTATAAGGGTTTGGCGGCTCGATGCCGACCCAGAGCACCGAGTTCTCGTCAATCGGCGTGTCCTCGGCGCAGAGAACATTGTCGTAATCGGCAAATGTCCCGAACTGCGCCGCAAAGGCGTCGCCCTTCGCCGCGGAGATGTTTCCATACGCTTTGACCGGGGAAGAATACTTCACATTCTGCTCGCCCGTGTACCTACCGCTCTCGTCGAGGAGCTTTTCAGTACCCTCGTAGAGCGCGTACCAATACGGTATTTTGTTTTTCGCGAGCGTCCTCATCGTATCACTCCCGCGTATGGGAGAACGTTTTTATGGATGAACTCGATGCAGCTCGAATAATCGAACTGTCTTGTGATCCCGTTCTCAGTGTGCTGCGTCTCGCCTTCGCCGCCGATCTGCGAGAAGCCGATCATAACGGCATTGAGCTGAACACTTTCGTATTCCCGCGGCACGTCGGTCACGTTATCCGGTATCCCGCCGTAGTTCTTCCATTCCCACGCGAGTATCTCATCGCGGGTGAATTCGAGGAACGCCAGCAGAGTGTCGTCTTCGGTGTCCGAGAGCCGCATCATTCTTTTAAGCCGTGACAGCTTCTCGATCTCGGTCATGGTTATCAGCCGTTGGTCACGAGCTTCGCAATCGGGATAGCCTTAGCGGGGAACTTGAGCGACCAGTTCGCGGAAGCCTCAAGCTGCGCGTCGGTGGGCGAGTTCGTCCATCCGGAGGTGGGGATAGTGAACGAGAAGCCGTTCGGGTGAATGCACTCGCGGATTCTTGTCACAAGAGTCTCCTGACCGTTGTTCTTGAGCGGCTCACGGAAAGCCTCGACCGGAACATCCTGTCTTGCCCAGCAGTGGCGGAGAACGCCAGTACCGAGAAGGTAGGTCGTGTACTTCTTGAGAGCCTTATTGTCGCCAGTGCCGCCGACCGTCTCGACCGGAACGCCGTCGTCGATGACAACCGTGTAGCCGTTCGCCGAAGCGAGACCGACGGTTCTCTGAAGCCCGTTTGAGTCGGTCTGCTTCCAGTATTCGAGCACCTGAAGGTTCTCGAGCGTGCGGGCGACCGAGGAGTGCATGATAACGAGCTTGTATGCGTCCTTGTTATCACCGAGCGTATCGGTGGCAAGGTCGTTGAGGTCGGTAGCGGAAATTTTGGTCGGAGTAGCGGTGGTCGAGAGCTTCTCGACGCTGTGCGCAGTCCATGCGGCGTTTCCGGTAATTCCGAAGATCGCGCCGAGAATGGCGATAATCTTCTTCTGGCGGTACTTCGCCCAGTACCTCGCGGTCTGCGAGATGATGTGACCCATAGGATCAGCGCCGGAAAGCTCGCCGACGAAGTCACGCGCCGTCCATGCAATGTCGCGACCATACGCGACAAAGCTCTGATGGTCCGCCTCGGTCTCGGTCGAGGTGATGTCGGTCGCGCCGTTGTGGTTTACAGGAGTGCCATCAAGCGTCTTGTAAAAGGGGATAGAGCCGTAGTTGCCGGAGCTGCGGAGCTGCGCCGCGATAAGCGGGTCTTCGACCATTACGCCGGAATTCAGGATAGCCGTCTTGACAAGATCGGGCTCGCTGAACCAGCGGTTCACGAAAATGTCTTCGTCAAAGGGGTAATTGAGATAAGTTCCAGGCATTCATTTCATCCTTTCTGTGATTTGATTTTGGCAGTTCCCGCGCCGTCAGGATTTCGGGAACATCGCCGCGTATTCGTTCGGATTCTCCGTCTTGAACTTGACCTGCTCGGGGAAGGTCAGCTTCATGAACGCGTCCTTCGTCATACCCTGACTGGGTGAACCCGAGGGAGCTTTCATCCCGGTCGCAAGATCAGCCTTGACCTTGTTTGCCGTAGCCGTCCCATAAGCCTTGAACGCCGCCGCGATAGCCGTAGCCGTCGCCGCAGTCTTCTCGGCGTCCGTTCCGACGATCTGATCGATGAAGGTGTCGTATGCCTCCTTCGAGATACCGCCATCGGAAAGTATCCGGGCTGCCTCGTGCCGATTTCCGCTTATCGTGAGCTGCTCAATCTGTTGCCTCTGCGCCTCAAGCTGTGAGGCGAGATCGGTCTCGTGAGTCTTGCTCGCCTTCTTGACACTCGCAAGATCGGACGCGGTCTTGTCGAAAACGTCTTTCGAGACAAAGTTCTTCGTCGCGATAGCCTCCGCGATCTCCTCCGCAGTCATACCTTCCTTGTAGTCAGCACCGAGTAAATCCTTGAGTTCCATACGTGAATCTCCTTTCGCGTTTGGTGAAGCGGTTCTCTCCGCTGAATTTTGCGTTTTAAGGTCTTCTCTGACCAGCATAAAAAGAACGCCAGACGATCTGAGGTGTAAACCTCAAACTATCTGGCGTTCATGACGCTCTGAATTTTAATTTCCGGCGGTCGCGCTTTTGCGACCGTCACGATTGATTTGCACCGCTGGCATTTCAGCTCGGCATCACCGTCGACATACCCGAGAAACTTTCCGCATCTCGGACAGTTGACCTCGAATTCACTGCGATGTTCCATCGGCATTCCCTCCGGTTTTGCCCTGCTCAGCGGCTTTCGGCTCTGACATCGGCAACCACTTCACGAGGTATTTCTCGGAATCCGCGCATACCTGATTCGGATCGTCAAAGAGATGCACAATCGGGAAGACGTGCATCGGCGCGACTCCAGCCGCAAGCAGCCCCGAGAGAGCCTGAACCTTGACGAGAAGGTTCTCCGTGTTGCCCTTGGTGAATCTGATGTCGACGTCGGAAAGACTCAGGTCGAGCCTGCCGAGCGTCTTGAGAAGCGAAAGAGTGATTCGGAGGAACTTCTTCTCGCTCCGCTCCCACTGCATGATGGTGTCACGCGCAGTACTCTCAGCCATTGTCCAGCCGTCGCGGAGAATGACAGCCTGCCCGCTGTCGCCCGAAGCGCGGTTCGTGCCGTTTCTGTCCGGCATACCGCAGATTATCAGTGCCTGCTGATAGAGATGGTCAATCTCGACCTGAGCCTGAGTCTGATCGAGCTCTGACGATACAATGTCGACGTCCGAAGGGTTCGAGCCGTCCGACTGTATGTAAATCGCGCCGAGTTCGAGAAAATCCTGATACTTCTCTTTGTCTATCTTGCAGTTGACGAACTTCAGGAAACTCTGCACGAACTGCTCCGTGCCGTCAAGCCGGTTCGAGGACAGCGTGTTGATAGCGTCAAGCACCGTCAGCACAACTTCAAACGCGCCGACGCGGGCGTTGTTCAGCGGATACTCGATAATCGGCACATAGCCCACTCCGTGTATCTCATAGCGGACAATTTTATCCTGCGAGATGTAAAAGGTCTCGTTCGGAGTCCAGCATGTGTAAAGAACCGGAGCGTTATCACGCACGGTCTCCTGAAACGCCATCACGGGTCTCGCGTCAAGCTCGCGCGAGTATATAACGGCGGTGCGCCGCGGGTCACACGAACCGCTGTCGATGCCTTCTCCGGTATTGACAGAGCCGACAATATAGCGATAAGCCGTTCCGCAGATATGATTCCACTCCGCGATATCGTGATCGGCGGCTTCCTTGTCCAGCACGTGCATGATCTCGTTCAGCTGTCCGATCTCATCGTTCCGACTCTCGTCCGAGGTCTTGCGCCGAGTGTAGGTTATCGGCGCACCGAGCAGGTACGCGACCTTGAAGGTCACGATCTCCCACGCGTGATTCTCGACAATCATGTTCTTGATCTCGGGACGGACATTCTTTATCCGGTTCAGAATCGGCTGGTTTCCCTTGTAATAGCCGTAAAGATACTGTATCTCTTTCTGGTTCGAATGGAATGTCGGAAGCGCGTCCCGAAGAACTCTGATAACGTTCTCAGCCGTGACAGCCACCTCATCGGTGTATATCACATCGCGCCCGGTCATCACAGGCGACTTGTCAGCCGCGCCGGTGCTCTTCTCGCTGTCCGCCGTGCTGATAATCGGCATCCCGTCCCCGGTGTAATTCTTGACCTCATCCATTCCATCACCTCCAGTATTTTTTTGATAGTCCCGGCAGTCGAGAGAAGCTGCCGGGTAAAGGAGAACATCTGAAAGCGCACTCGCTCTCAGTCATGACATTCAGTGAAAAAGCAAGCTCTTCCACTGCTTATATTATACACCTTTCACATTAAAAAGTCAAGTAGTAAAGCCGTTTTTATATAAAAAGCTCAAATCAGGAACTGTAGTCTCGTTTAATAAATTAAAAATCGGATTGCTTTCACCACGGCCGTCTTCCGACGGTGACGACACCCCAGTTTCCGGTCGCTAAATCCATGAGCTGTGCCAGCGCGTCCGGCGCGTCGTCGTGAACGTTTTTTCCGAGCGACACGAAAGAGCACAGCCACTCGATGAAATTCCGGTATTCCGGCGTCGAATGGTCGAAATCGAGAAAGTGAATCTTCATGATGTCCGGCGCGTACTGGATGATGCGCGAGAGCTTCGGCGAGTTTCCGGGGGCGCGGCGCGTCGAGATATTGAGAACACACATTTTCTCACGAAGCATTTTGTCTACAGCCTGCGCGTATTCCGTGCCGCCGTTGTTCGCTTCAAACTGCACCTGATGTGGACGGTGTATCAGCAGCTTTCCGACAACCGCGGGCTGCGTGAAGGTCTTGTTCGCGTTCGAGAACACCACGTCGACGCAGTACATCGAGCCGTCGCCGTAGATGTAAACTATCGGCATCGCGAGGTAATCATCACCACCCCAGGCAACGTCGCAGGCGGCGATTATCCTGTCCGGCTGACCGTCCGGCAGAACGCCGTTGTAGCGGAGCAGGGAATCCGGCGGGAAAACAAGCCCCTGACGTATATACGGCGCGCCCTGATATTTTGCGCACCATGTGCAGTCGTCAATCGAATTCTTCATGTCGCGGTAATAAGCCGTCGAGAACCCGACGCCGTAATCATACTGGAAATTCGACTCTCCACTCGAGTCCAGTGCAGGGATAACCGTGAAGCGGTACTCCGGATTGCCGCGGTACTGCTCGCGCACACGTCCGAGCGGATCCATAACGTTCCACCGCGTGCCGACCATAAGCTGGAGCGCGCCGTCCTTCATACGGTCTTTCATCTGGTTCAGGTAGATGTTGTACTTCGCGTCGAGACGGGAAGGGGACAGCGACTCCTCAAGGTCCTTGATAAGGTCGTCGACATAGAGAATGCCGTCGCGCGATATGTCGATAGCTCCCGTCCATGTTCCCTCCGCAGAACGGCAGGTCATTGTCTGGAAGCGCTTCGGGTGATTCAGGTTGATTTGCAGATACTTTGCCGATCGGCTCTCGATCTGCGCGTGAGGGAACACATCATGCCACAGGTATTCGCCGTCCGGGTCAAGCACCGCGTTCAGCTCTCCGTAGAAGCCGTTCACGAGCGTGTCCGAGTGCCCGCCCATTGCGGACGCGTCGTCCGGATGCCGCCCCATGTGCCAGGTCAGGAAGAAGATACAGAGAGTAGATTTTCCGACTCTCGGCGGCATGCTCACCCCGAGGAATCTGATTTTATGCTCTTCGAGGTCTTGCAGATCGTTGCACAGCCCCATGAGCACCCTCCGGCGCGGCAGCCAGAACTTCCGGTGCGGCTCGCGATTCCACTCGACATACTGCATATAATGGTCGAACGAGTGCGGCGCGAGGAGCAGACATATCTTCCGCTTCAGCTCGTACCAGTCCGCAGCCGACGGCACATTCGCTGAGAGAGCACGTGAAAGCCCGGTATTTACCACGTCGTAGAAGCCCCTCCCGCGCGCGAGCATGTAGGCAATCCGCTCTTCCTGAAGTTCGAAGTCCCGCTCGTCAGCGTTACAGAGCCGCAGCGCGTCGAAGTAATCCTTCGCGACCGACAGACTGTCAAGCCCGTACGCGGCGATGCTCTCGCAGAGAGTCACGCATTCCGGGATGAGGTCGGGAGCGACCGCCTCAAAGCCGGGCAGAGCGGGTTTCTCAGCTTTCTTTTCCCTTTTCAGAGCGGCATTCGCCGCGTATGTCCCGGTCTTTTCCTCTGTTTCAGCCTTCTTCGCCGAGGCAGCTTTCTTTCCCGCCGCGGAAGGCGTTTTCTTTTTGGAGCTTGCAGTTCCTTTCTTTGTATTCGCGCTCTTTTTAACCTTTTCTTCCATCCCGTGTGGCGTTCAGGGACGAAAAAAGCACCCGGAACGCCATCCTCCTTTCGGTTTTTGGCATTCTGGATGCTCTGTGTTGTATGGTGTTGGTACTCTGTTGATGCTCAGTTGATAGTTTGTTGGTGCAACAGTCGGTACAAACGATAGTTTGTTGGTGCAACGTTTGGTTAATGCTGATTTAACGCTGAGTCAGTGTTGATTGAAGCTCGATTGAACTTGATTGAGCTTGATTGAATCATTCGCCGCCCTTCAGTATCGGCTCGTGTGCTCCGGGAACGTAGTCCTTCATACTGCCATATTTGTAATATCCCTGATATGTCTTCTTGTTCTCGTATATCGACTGAATCGAGCTGATAGAGAACTTCGAACCGCTGCGGTTCACTTTACCTTCACCGTTCAGCTTGTTACATATCGCCTGGTACGTCGTGCCAAGATCGTCCTTCATGCGGAATATCTCTCGCACTACCTCCGCTTCCGGCTCGTAAACCTCAAGCGAGTGATTTCTGACTTTATACCCATACGGAGCGCGTCCGCCGCTATAGCCGCCACCTGATGCCTTGACAGCCCGCCCAGCTCCCGTTCGCTTGCTGATGTTATCGCGTTCCATTGCCGCGCAGGTGAGTGTGAACGCTTTCAGTATCCCGGCAAACACGCCGAACTGTCCGAAATCCTCGCAGATGCTGATAAGTTCAATTCCCTTGCGGAGCAGTGCCCCTTGGTAGTAGAAGTAGATGTTGATGTCACGTGCCACGCGGTCGGACTTTGCAACGACAACAGCCTGAATCGGCGGATTGTTTACCTCACCGTATATTATCTCATCGAATCCCGGACGGTATTTCGCGCCGCTCTCACCCTCATCGGAGTACCATTTCACGATGTTCATATCATTCCTGCGGCAGTAATCGATTATCTGTTCACGCTGTGATTCCAGCCCGAATTTGTCCTCTCCGACCTGTCCGTCGGTGCTGACGCGGATGTATGCCACCACGTTCGTGATCTTTTCTTTACTTACCTGGTTTTCCATAATTGCTCTCCTTTTTGTGCCGCACGGCGGCTAAGGTACCCGGCGTCAGGATGCCTGATTCGCCGCTGTGATTCTATTATAACACATTTACGTTTAATTGTCAAGAGGCTTTTCGTATTTTTTTGATTTTTTTCTGGTCGGGGGGGTCAACCCGCCGCAGCACACCGCCGTCCCCCACCCCCGCCCCGGCTGCCGCAGCCGCGCCGATACCGTCGGATCGCCGCGCCGGATGGCGTGAGAGGGTGCGAAAAGCACCTTGTAAACATGCACAAAAACAAGCTCTCGAATTTGTGCAATGTGCCGATTTACGAAAAATCATGATTTACCTATTGACATTTACGCTTAATCGTGATATAATGGTATGCGTAAAAAACAAGTGCCCCCGAGAGGGCAGAAAGGGAACTAACCATGATAACCAACGAAACCATCACCGCACGCTTTGCCGTAGACCGCCACGCCACCATCGAATGGAAAAAGCAGCTGTCCGCAGACCTTGACGCCATCGTCGCCGCATACGGCGCAGCAGACAAGCCCGCCGACACCATCGCGACCGCAGCCGCCGAGATCGGTATCGACCGCGTCCGCGCCATCATCGCAACCCTGACCGTCTACCGCGTCGCCATGTGTGACCGCCGCATCGGTGACGACACCGCCGCATGGGCGCAGACCATCGCGGACGCCCTGGACGCTGACGCCGCCGAGCGCGTCGGACTGATCACCGACGCCATCCACCCGGCGCATCTGGATCAGCTGGCGCGCGCCGCCGCTGAGTACGTCGAGCCGGAGATCGTCACCGAGGCCGCCGAGGTGGAGGCCGCAGAGACCGAGACCGTAGAGACTGCCGAGAGGGCGGCAGAGATCAACCCCATATGCACTGACTGCGTCCGCTACGGCGCAGGCTGCGACGGCACAACCTGCATGACATGGACGGGATGCATTAGACGTAAGACCGCGCACAGGTCCGCCGCCGAGCTTGCCGAGGAGCTCCGCGCCCGCAAGTGGTCAGTGTGTAAGCGCGACTTGCTGGCACTGGCGGACGGGGGCAACAAGCCCTTGCGCTGGGCGTGCATACGGTACAAGCTGAGCTTTTATGACCTCGACCCCTACTATATGGGCGCGGAGCTTATGGCTGAGGGCGTGCGGATCGTCTACGACAATACCGCGATAAGCCCAGCAGCAAACCGCGCAGAGCGGCGGAGAGTGGAGCGCATCTACACCACACGAGAGGGGGCGAGGGCATGACGGCATATCTGCCCACCTACGACGCCGGGCGCCGCGGAGCCGCCAAGATCGACTCGGCCGTATCGCGCCGACTGCCGCACGGTACCATCCTACAGCACGGTACGCTGTACCACTGCGACGGCGTACTATATCGCACGCACGACGCCGCCATGGCGTCTTGGGATCGCTGGGCGCGCGTAGCAGACGCTCTGCGGATCACCGCAGACGCTTTTTACAGCATGGCGGGACTGGAGTCGGTCT
>OIYG01000850.1_pt1 | contig 26247 bp, 24 predicted proteins | sample 1587861 | NCBI WGS metagenome assembly OIYG01 (sample SAMN03283272) | human gut metagenome | biome: human-associated habitat; material: feces | host: Homo sapiens | place: Peru | collected 2012 | reverse complement strand
CAATGGCGGCGATCAGCTCATTGGTGAACTCGTCGCCCTTGATGTAGACAATGTTGGCATTGGGATTCTGCTTGCGGATGCCGTTGGCAATGGCGTAGAGCAGGTGGGTCTTGCCCACACCGGCGGGGCCATAGATGAACAGGGGATTGTACACCTGTCCAGGGGTTTTGGAAACGGCAATGGCTGCGGAATGGGCGAACCGGTTGGAGGGGCCCACCACGAAGTTATCGAAGGTGAACTGGGGATTGAAGTCCATGGAGGGGGCGGCAGCTTTTCCCTTATTGAGATAGTTTTCCCGTTCCTCGTCTCCAAAAACCAGCAATTTGGCATCGGAATTAAAAATTTCCTTCAGGGCATCCTGAACATAGTCGGTGCAGCGGCGGCGGATGATCTCCCGGCGGAAGTCCGAAGGGGAGTAGAGAATCAGGTTGTTCTCGTTCAGCTCCACCACCTCCGCGTCATCGAACCAGGCCGACACGGTCACGGCCCCCAGCCGCTCCTCCATATGGCTGAGGATCTTTGCCCAGACATAGGCAGATGAATACATGGCTTGCTCCTCTCTATCTTTTTTCTATGGGAAGCTCTGAAGAAACTGTCTGCGGCTGAGCGGCAGAGCTTCTGCCCCCATGCTGCAATTCCTTGCCCGGAGTCAAAATCTCTTGCCGGCAGCGCTTGCCAATTCGTCCGGAGCTTCCCAACGTCTGCACAGGTTTATATGGATTTCATAGAAAAACGTTGCGGACAGACCCGTGTGGAAAACCCATGCAGAGGCATACTATTTCATCCTCTATTGTAACACATTTTTCCACAGATTACAACCACTTTTCCACAGGCATTGTATGGAAAGGATGAACAAAATGCGCCACCGTTTTCCGGAAATCTTTGCCTTTGCCCCGGGAAAAAACCCTCTTGACCGGGGCGAAACCCTATGTTATAGTATTGTATCAAAGAAAAGACATTCGGTCAAATTGGAGGGGAGAAAGTTATCCACAGCCAATTGGCCGAAAACTATTACATAAAGAGGTTACAAGCGGAGAAATGCACAATCTGAAACGGGTCTGGACCTATCTCGTCATTGTCGCCGTGGCCATGCTGGCGGCGCTGAACTATGAGCTGTTCGTTTTTCCAAATTCCTTCGCCCCCTCGGGGCTCAACGGCATCTGCACCATCATCCAGTATGTCAGCGGCATCAGCGTAGGCTATATGAGCCTGCTGATCAATATTCCTCTGGCGGTGCTGGTCTTCTTTAAGGTCAGCAAACCCATTGCCGTCAGAAGCATGGTCTATGTGGTGGTATTCTCCGTAGGATTGCTGATTCTGGACAAGGTGGATCTGTCCGCCATTGCCTATTCCACCAAGAACGGAACCAGCCGCATTCTGGGGCCCCTGACTGCGGGCATCATCATGGGCTATGTGTATGCCATTCTCATGAAGGCCAGCGCCTATACCGGCGGCACGGATTTCGTGGCGGCCATTATTCACAGCAAGTACCCGGAGAAGAGTGTGTACGGCCTGAGCTTCATTATGAATGCCATGGTTGCCGTGGCCAGCTACTTCGTGTATGATTTTAAGGTAGAGCCGGTGCTGCTGTGCATCCTCTATTCCTTTGCCACCACCACCATGGCGGAGCGCTTCCTGAAGAACGGCCGCAGCGCCGTTCGCTTTGAAATCGTCACCAACTACCCCGAGGAGATCTCCCGGGAAATCATATCCAAGCTCCACCATACGGCCACGGTATTCCCTGCCAAGGGAATGTACAATGGCAAGGAAGTGGATGTGGTTATGTGCGTGGTCAATAACAGCCAGGTAAACGCCCTTTCCAGCGTGGTGGAGCGGTATCCCCATACCTTTGCCATTATGAGCCAGGTAAACGAGGTCGTTGGCAATTTCCGTCATTATTCCCGCCAGGGCCAGGAGGTCGTCCCGGTACTGGACCAGGGTGACGGAAAGACGGTGTAGTTTTAGTTGACAATTGACAGTTGACAGTTAAGGAAATTCTTTCGGAAATGGATCGAAATAATTATAATCGTCCCGAAGGGACACCATAACTGTCAACTGTACACTGTCAACTGGTCCATTTGAACAGCTTATTTATTCAGCAACAGAGTCAACTAAGGAGGAAAAGAAACCATGGCTTATTACTATCCCGAACCCAGCCACACCTTCAGCGAGTACCTTCTGGTGCCCGGCTACACTTCCGAGGATTGCATCCCGGATAAGGTCAGCCTGAAGACGCCGCTGGTCAAGTTCCGCAAGGGCCAGGAAGAGCCCGCCATTTCTCTGAACATTCCCCTGACTTCCGCCGTCATGCAGTCCGTGTCCAATGACACGCTGGCCATTGCACTGGCGAAGGAGGGCGGCATCAGCTTCATTTTCGGCTCTCAGTCCATTGAGAGCCAGGCGGCCATGGTTGCCAAGGTCAAGCACCACAAGGCGGGCTTCGTGACCTCCGCTTCCAACCTGACCCCGGAGAACACCCTGGCAGACGTGCTGGCGCTGAAGGCCAAAAACGGCTTCTCCACCGTGGCCATCACCCATGACGGCACCGCCAACGGCAAGCTCCTGGGCATTGTGTCCAGCCGGGATTACCGGGTCAGCCGCATGGAGCCTACGGACAAGGTTTCCTCCTTTATGACCCCCCGGGAAAAGCTGGTAACGGCTCCTGCGGAGACCACGCTGAAAGAGGCCAACGACATCATCTGGGAAAACAAGCTGAACAGCCTGCCCATTGTGGACGAAAACGACCATCTGCTGTATTTCGTCTTCCGGAAAGACTACGCCTCCCATAAGGCCAACCCCCTGGAGCTGCTGGACGGAAAGAAGCGCTATCTGGTGGGTGCGGGCATCAATACCCGGGACTATGCGCAGAGAATTCCCGCCCTGCTGGAGGCCGGTGTGGACGTGCTGGTCATCGACTCCTCCGAGGGCTACACCTGCTGGCAGAAGAAGACCATCGAGTGGGTGCGCAAGACCTATGGGGACACCGTGAAGATCGGCGCGGGCAACGTGGTAGACCGGGACGGCTTCCGGTTTCTGGCTGAGGCCGGTGCGGACTTTGTAAAAGTGGGCATTGGCGGCGGCTCCATCTGCATCACCCGGGAAACCAAGGGTATCGGCCGGGGCCAGGCCACGGCTCTGATTGAAGTGGCGGCAGCCCGGGATCAGTATTTCCAGGAGACCGGTGTGTACGTGCCCATCTGTTCCGACGGCGGCATTGTCCACGATTACCACATGACCCTGGCTCTGGCCATGGGCGCGGATTTCCTGATGCTGGGCCGGTACTTTGCCCGGTTCGACGAGGGCCCCACCCCAAAGATCATGGTAAACGGCGCCTATATGAAGGAATACTGGGGCGAGGGCAGCAACCGGGCCCGGAACTGGCAGCGCTACGACCTGGGCGGCGCCACCAAGCTGAGCTTTGAAGAGGGCGTTGACTCCTACGTCACCTATGCAGGCCCCCTCCACGACAATGTGGAGGCCTCCCTGTATAAGGTCCGCTCCACCATGTGCAACGTGGGTGTCACCAACATCCCCGACCTCCAGCGGGACGCCAAGCTGACCCTGGTATCCTCCGTTTCCATCGTAGAGGGCGGCTACCACGATGTGACATTGCGGTCTTCCAACCCCGTGAAGTAAGTATAAAACATCAGCCCGGCGCGGAAAGCGCCGGGCTGAAATTAAGGAACAAACGCAATGACGGAATTTCTGCTTATTCTTTTTGACCTCATCGGCACCGTTGCTTTTGCCATCTCCGGGGCACTGGTGGGGGTGGGTAAGAAAATGGACCTGTTCGGAACGATCGTACTGGCGGTGTCCACGGCCTGCGGCGGCGGCGTGATCCGGGATATGGTGGTGGGCAATATCCCGCCCAATATGTTCCGGAATCCTCTGTATGTGTCCATCGCGGCGGTGGTAGCCGTGATCGTCTTCTTCCTGTGCTATTGGCACCGGAAAATGCCCAAGTGGGCAGGCCCGCTGTACGACAGGATGCTTTTCTGGTTCGATACCCTGGGCCTGGCGGCCTTTACGGTGGACGGCATTATGGTGGGCATCTCCTGCGGCTATGAAAGCAATGCCTTTTTGCTGGTGTTTCTGGGCTTTCTCACTGCCGTGGGCGGCGGAACGCTGCGGGATGTGCTGGCAGGCCGCATCCCGGATATTTTCCTCAAGCACATCTATGCCGTAGCCGCCATTGCGGGAGGCATCCTGCTGGTGCTCACCCTGCCTTTGGGGGAGCGGACGGCCATGATCCTGGGCTTCTCCCTGGTCATCGCCCTGCGGTGCCTTGCGGCCCACTACCGGTGGAACCTGCCGAGAATCCGGGGTTGACGATTTGCGAAGGCTGTGATATAGTAAAGATGAAAAGAGCATCGCCGATAAGCGGCCTGCTCAGAATAACGTTTTTCTAAATGTGTTTAGAAACCGTCACTTGGCAGAGTGGCGGTTTCTGCGTTTTACAGTGATTGTAATGGTAAAAATACCAATATGTACAGTCAAAGTAATTGGCATGGCTTCCACCCCCTTTCAGGAGTGTAGCAGACCGCCTATCCGTATTATGGCAATGCTCTTCCCGCCCCCTTTGTGGGGTCAGGTACATGGTATCAGAAAAGAGAATATTTGTCAAATCGTAAAAGAGCCATCTCACGCCTTGGATGAGATGGCTCTTTCCATTTTGATACTGTTTAGCTCAGTCCGTTTTCGTAGGTGTAGACCTCGCTGGCGTCCACCATTTCGAAGTAGGCCTTCAGAATAGGCTCGGCCACAGGGGCCATGGAGGAGCCGTGGGCGGTCTTCTCGCCGAAAATGGCAATGGCAACCTGGGGATCATCCATGGGGGCGAAGCACACGAAGACGCCGTGGTCAGAGCCGCCGGAGGAGTGCTGGGCAGTACCGGTCTTGGCGCAGACGGTGATCTTGCTGGGCCACTGGGTGTTGTCCTCGTCCTTGGGGCCGCCGAAGCAGGTGGTGGCGGTGCCGCCGATCATAGTGACCACCCGGCGCATACCGTCCACATAGGTGTTGTAAGTGGTATCGGAGATGTTCATCTTGCTGACCACCTCGGGGCTGTTGGAGTAGACCAGGGTCCGGTAGTCGGAGGAGGTGACCCGGTTCAGGAAGGTAGCCCGGTAGCGGGTGCCCTGGTTGGCCAGGGTGCAGGTGTAGACGGCCAGCTGCAAGGGCGTGAACCGGTTCTCGGACTGGCCGATGGCGCAAAGCACCCGGTCGCCGCCGTTCCAGGCAGCATCGGCGCTGTTCTTATAAGAAGCCTTCTTACTGGCCTCGTTTGCCCGCCAGCCAACCTTCTCGGTGAGCTCGATGCCTGTGGGTTCGCCCAGGCCGAAGCCCTTGGCAGTCTCATCCATCATGCCGATGGTCATCCGGTAGCCCAGCTCGTAGAAGAACAGGTTGCAGGATACCTTCAAAGCATCCTGGGCGGTCAGGTCGCCGTGGCTGCCGTAGCTGCTGGAATAGAACAGGCAGGTGGGGTGGAAATCGGGGAAGTCGTCATGGCTGAACACGCCCGTATCATAGATGGTCTCGCCGGGGGCATAAATGGGCTGCCCGGCCTTGGGATTGGTGGGGCCATAGACATTTTCCATGGCTGCCACCAGGGTACACATTTTGTAGGTGGAGCCGGGGGCGTAGGTTGCGCCGAAGGCCCGGTTGAACATGGGCTTCAGGTCGTCGCTGTTGATGGCGTCCCAGTCCTCTTTCATGGTGGCCAGGTTGTAGGTGGGATAGCTGGCACAGGCCAGAATTTCACCGGTCTTCACCTTCATGACCACCACGGCTGCGCCCTGGGCATCAATACCTTCGCCCTCGCCGCCGGTATTGATATTGGGGTCGGTGAGCTCCTTCATGCGCTTGGACAGGGCGTCCTCGGCCACCTTTTGCAGGTCGATGTCGATGGTGGTTTCCACGTTGTTTCCGGCCACGGGCTCCTTGCCCTCCAGATACTGCTGGGAGACGATGGTGCCTTCCTTGGTGACTTTGTCCAGACGCTGGCCGTCAATGCCGTGGAGGTAGGTTTCAAAAGCCTCTTCAAAGCCGGATTTTCCCACATCGGCATCCATGGAATAGCCCAGCTTCTGATTTTCCTGCCACTCGGCATCCGTCATAGCGCCCATGTAGCCCAAGATATGAGCGCCATAGGTGGTGTGGTATTCCCGGACGGTGGAGGATTCCACCATCAGGCCCGGAGTGTTCAGCTCCAGGATGGCTGCCAGGTTCTCGGAATCCACGTCGGAGATGAAAACGTAGCTGGGCAGCTTGGTGACGCCGCGAAGGTCAAATTCGTACCGCAGACCGATAACGGCCCGGGCCTCCTCCTCGGTCCACTCCTTGGGAATTTTGTAGAGCTCCCGCATCTTTTCAATCAGCAGCGGAGCCGTCACATCGGGGTCCCAGCTGCGGTCGGACATATAGTTCTGGTAGTAGCCCTGCCAGGCGGTGGAGTAGTCGGACAGGGTGTATTCAAAGGGCCGAGTCGTGGTCACAGGCAGATGGTCCTGGTGCTCAACGCCCAGCTCTTCACACTTTTTCAGCAGGGTATACAGGTATTCATTGCGGTTATCTGCGGATTTGATAACGAAATGGTTGAAAACCAGGTCGTAAGAGGCGCGGTTGCCAACCAGAACCTTGCCGTTCCGGTCCAGAATATCGCCCCGGGCGGCCCGGACGGTGGTGACGGTGGTGTAATAGGTTGTGTTGTCGGTGTTGCCATCTGTGGAGATGATCTGCAGGTTGAAAAGCCGCATGGCATAAAGCACCATGATAAAGGCAAACAGACCCAGCAGAATTCTCGCGCGCAGGCGTGTCATTCGTTCCATACATGACCTCCGATGGTTCCAATGCGATAGAAAAGATGGTACAGCGGGATCATCAGCACGATGGTATACACCGCTGTTTTTGCAAAATACGGGAGCCGTCCCAAATGGGTCACACCCGTGAAGAAGGCCATGCCAAAGAGCCCCAGCTCATAGATCGCCATGGCAATGGTGCTGCACAGAAGCATGGAGCCGGTGCTGCGCCGCCAGTATTTCTGCCGGAACAGACCGCAAAGCATGGTAGGCACGGTGATCAGGGCCACACAGTAGGCTCCCGGGGCGGAGCCGGAAAAATAATAGACGGTGGAGGCCAGCAGTGCAAAAATGCTTCCGGTCTCCGTGCCCTCCAGCAAGCCCACCAGCAAAATGGCGGCCACACCCAGGTCCGTTGTTGCGCCGAAGAGCTTGATGCGGCTCATGACGCAGTCCTGGATGACCAGACATAGAATGCAGCCCAGGATCAGCAGCACCCAGCGCAGAAGATTCATGCGCTGCTGCTTTGTAAAGTGCAGGGAGCGCACAAAGGGCGAGCGCTGCTTATCCGGCTGGAATTCGGCCTGACTTGCCTGAATCTTGTCCACGGTGTCCACCAGCCACCGGGCGAAGGCGCTGCCTCTGCGGCGCCTGCGGCGGCGCGGAGGGGCGGAGCGGGTCTTCGGTGCGGCCTTGGAATTTGGGCGTTTTTTCTTCTGTTCTTCTGCCATGGCGGGCCTCACGGGGTGGTGGTCTCCGCCGTGGTTTCGGCAGAGGCGTCGGCGGTGGCATCGGTGGTAGCATCGGTGAGGGTGGTAGAAGCGATGGTAGTGCCCGTATCGGTGGTATAGCTGGTGATGATGAAGATCTGCTCCAGGGCGTTGATGTCCGCAGCGGGCTCCAGCAGGGCGTATTTGGCAACGCCGGTGGCCTCAAAGCCTGCGTCCACAACAGAGCCCACCACCAGGCCTCTGGGGTACACCGTAGAACCGGAGGTAACCACCTGCTGGTTGTTCCGAATGATGGCGGCGGAGGGCAGATAGTTCATCCGCAGCAGCTTGTCATTGCCCCGGATATAACCGCCGGACACCATGCCATTGTAGCCGGAGGCGGAAATGGTGGAGCTGATTTCCAGGGTGGAGTCCAGCACGGTTTTCACTTCGGCATAGTTGGGGCCAACCTGGGTCACCAGGCCCACCACCTCACCGTTGGCGGTGACGGCGCACATATTCACGTCAATGCCCGAGTTTGTGCCCCGGTTGATGGTCAGCACGTTCGTGAAGTCCGTGGAGCTCCAGCCGATGATATAGGCATCGGTCATGACGTAGCTCTCGTGGGTGGCCAGAAGCTTATTCTGGGCCCGCAGACGCTCGTTTTCACGGCTGGTGGCCGCCGCCTGACGGGTGGTGTCCTCCATTTCGGCAATCTGGGCCTTCAAGACGGCGTTCTCCGCTTCCAAAGCCTCATATTTGAACATGTAGCTGTAGTAGCGTTCTACGGTGTTGGTCAGACTGGTGGCCACGGCCCGGAAGGGGGTCAGCGCGCCCTGGACCAGCAGGTCCGGAATGCTCTGGTTGGTCAGGCCGGACAGAACGGAAAGACCCGCCGTCACCAGCACGGCGATGACCAGAATGATGCGGAGCTTGGTATTGAACAGCTGCTTCATGCGTCCTCCTCCCAGCCGGGAACCAGGGCTTTCAGGGTTTGGCCCAGGCGGCACACAGGCAGACCCATTACATTGTAATAGTCTCCCTCCATCCGCTCACAGAACAGGGCGGCCCCGCCCTGGATGCCGTAGGCTCCGGCCTTGTCCAGGGGCTCCCCGCTCTCGGCATAGCGGCGGATCTCCTTTCGGGTCAGGGGGCGGAAGTGGAGGTCCGTGACCTCGGTAAAGGTTTCTGCCTTGTCTCCCAGGACCACGGTAACGCCGGTCATGACCTGATGGGCCCGGCCGGAGAGCATGGAGAGCATCTCCACGGCCCGTTCCACCGTATGGGGCTTGCCAAGAACGGTGCCGTCGCAGACCACGATGGTATCTGCGGCGATGACCACATCTTCGGCCCCCCGCTCCACGGCCAGAGCCTTCAACCGGCTGACCCGGGCTACCTCGTCAAAGGGGGCCTTCTGGGGGTCCATGGTTTCGTCAATATCCGCCGAGCGCACAATGAAGGCTTTGCCGAACAGCCCCATGAGCTCCCGCCGCCGGGGAGACCCGGATGCTAAAATGATTTGCATAAGCGAAAAGTTCCTTTCGTAAACACTATGAACTAAAATTACGAACACGGTTTGAAGAAAAAGTGAATTTCAGGCTCGAGAAAGAATACAAACTGGGATTTGTCAGAATGTCCCCTTGGCTCCCCCTCTGGGGGAGCTGGCGTGCGCAGCACGACTGAGAGGGTACCAGTGTCGGAATCTGCATGAAAGCCTCAGCATCGCAGCCCTCTCAGTCACGGCGTTTCCGCCGTGACAGCTCTCCCATAGGGAGAGCCAAGGGGTACGACAAACCCCAATTTACTTCACTCCACGCCCCGTAAATACAGTCCCCTCGTGCAGGCGCCGGGGTCAAAGCTGGTGGGGACCAGGTACTCTTCCAGCACCCGGTCTACCTCTCTGGCGTTTTCCGTGGTGAAGTTCAGACGAATGGCCCAGAGGCCCAGCTTGGCAAGGTCATTCTGCCGGTCCAGCCAGTAGAGCTTTTTGCCGTTGAGCAGTACCGAGCGGCAGGTGTCCGCTTCTTTGATGACGGGGAAGTCTGCGCCGGTCTTGTCCGTCAGCTTCACGGGGACTCCGGTCTGGCAGGCGCATTCGCCGGTTTTATTTTTGATGAGACACTGCTCTGTGATCATCAGAGGCAGGCGGCCATAGGCGATGAGCTCCATGTTCACGGCCTTGCTGATGTCCCGGATCTGGGGCAGGGTCATTTCAAAGCTCAGCGTGGCGGAGGCCAGCTTCAGCTCCCGGGCCACCTGGGCAGAGGCGGAATTGAAGATATTCAGCCCGAAATCTCCCCGCAGCCGGAAGCCCGCCTCCTTGGCAGGCAGCAGCAGACCCAGGTTGCCCACCAGAGCGTCCCGGATTCCCAGGCTGCGGACCTGGTTCAAGCGGTTGCGGAGCTTGGGCAGCTCGTCGTCGTGGACGATCCGCGGCAGCACGGCGGCCACTCTTCCCCGGGCGGCTAATTTTTGGCAGAGCTTGGGGTCGTCGGCCAAAATGTGCAAGGGAACATAGAGCATGCTGGTCTCGGAATTCAGCAGGCGGGATGTCAGCTGCTCTTTTGTCATGATCTGTACCGTCAGCCCCGGCTGACCGGCAGGGCCCCGGTAATAGGGGATCTCCTTGGCCCGGCGGACGGGTTTGTCCTCCCGGCGGGCCCGGAGGGCGGTCATCTGATTCAGCACATCCCGGCGCATGGCGTTGATGGCGGAGGCGGGGAGCATGAGCCCCGGTTCAACCTGGGTGCGCACCTCCACGCAGCGGAAGGGGGTGCCACCGGTCTTGGCCACCCGGGCGGCCAGAGCCTGGCCTGTCAGGGGCATGTTCACGGCCCGCTCCGGCATGGGCCCCTGGGCCATGCACATGTGGCCCTCGTTGTCCGTGGCGGTGAGACTGCTGCCGTCTACGGTGACCACGGCCCGGAATTTCAGGTCTACCAGGGGTGCTTCGCCGCTTTCGTAGCTCTGGCGGGCAGCCTGGAGGAATTTCTGGTCCTCGGGGGTATCCTCGTGGATGCCGAACATCTTTCTGTCCACCTTGCCCTGGTAGTACCCGGCGGTAAAGCCCTGGCGGTTGAAGGCGGTGTAGAGGGTGTCCATCATCTCCTGAGTTACCGGCGCGCCGTCAATGGCCTGGCGGTACACCTGGGTCACGGCGGCCACGTATTCCGGCCGCTTCATCCGGCCCTCCAGCTTCAAAGAGGCCACGCCCATGGCCTCAATGTCCTTGACGTACTGCACCAGGCAGTTGTCCTTCAGGCTCAGGGGATATTTGTTCTCCCAGCGGGAGTAGCCGTAGCTCTGGCGGCAGGGCTGGGCGCAGCGGCCCCGGTTGCCGGACCGGGAGCCGATCATGGCGGAAAGATAGCACTGGCCGGAATAGCACATACACAGTGCGCCGTGGCCGAAGATCTCGATTTCAATGGGGGAGTTGGCGCAGATATAGGCAATTTCCTGCCGGTTCAGCTCCCGGCTCAGCACCACCCGGTCCATGCCCATGGCTGCACACATCTGCACCCCGGCCAGGGAGTGCACCGTCAGCTGGGTGGAGCCGTGGATGCTCACCTGGGGCGCGATCTGGCGGCACAGCTGCACCACGCCCAGGTCCTGGACGATGAAGGCGTCCACGCCCGCCTGGGCGGCAGCGCGGATCAGCTCCCGGACCGGCTGAATTTCCCGGTCCGTCACCAGGGTGTTCAGGGTCAGATGGACCTGCACCCCCCGCACGTGGCAATAGCGCAGAGCCTCCTGCAAGGAGTCAACGGTAAAGTTTTTGGCGCTCTGGCGGGCGTTAAACGTCCCCACGCCCAGATAGACAGCATCCGCCCCATTCTGCACCGCTGCCCGCAGCGCATCCATAGACCCCGCAGGGGCCAACAATTCCAGCATAGTGATCCTCTCCATATGGTATACTTATGGACATTTTACCACAGTTCCGGGAAAATTTCTACCCTTTGGACGGGAATTTAAGAAACGGAACAGAAATAATCCTGCGAAAATGGCATTGGATATTGGAAATTCCAGAAAATTTAAAAAATAAAGGGAAGACAATCCATGACAAATGTGATATACTATGATACTAAGTAGAAAAAGACGCTTATGACCCCTATAAGGAGGACTTCCCTTTGAAATATTTACGCGGATATCTGGCGACCGGTATTTTTGCCGCCATTACCGGTGTGCTCATGGCCTATGGGCAGCGGTTTTCTGCCCTGGTGGATATGATCTACCCCTACGTAACACGGACTCTGCAAACCATGCTGGCCCAGTGGAGCGGCCAGGTGAATTTCTGCCTGTGGCAGCTGCTGGCTGTGGCGCTGGGGGTGCTGGTACTGGCCAGTATCGTGCTGATGATCGTGCTCAAGTGGAACCCCATCCAGTGGTTCGGCTGGGTGCTGGCCGTTGGCTGCTGCGTTTACTGCCTGCATACCGCTCTGTACGGCCTGAACTACTATGCCGGCCCCATCGCCGAGGACCTGCGGCTGGATACCTCTCCCTATACCCTGGAGGAGCTGACGGAAGCTACGGAGTACTACCGCAACCAGGCCAATACCCTGGCCACCCAGGTGCCCCGGGATTCCACCGGTGCGGTGAGCTTCCGGACATTTGAAGAGCTCTCCCAAATGGCCGGCGACGGCTTCCATACGCTGACCTATGAAAGGCACTATCCCGTCTTCGCCGGGTCTACCCTGCCGGTGAAGAAGCTGGGCTGGTCCGATATGTACACCTCCATGGGCATTACGGGCTTTACTTTCGCGCTCACCGGCGAGGCCGCCGTGAATCCCAATGCCCCGGATGTGAGCCTGCCCTTTACCATGTGCCACGAGATGGCCCACAGAATGTGCATCGCCTATGAGCGGGATGCCAACTTTGCGGCATTCCTGGCGGCATCTGCCAATTCCGATGTGCAGTTCCGGTATTCCGCCTACTTTATGGCCTACCGGTACTGCATCGCGGCGCTGAGCTCCGTGTCCGGTCAGGCCGCCCTGGAGGCCAGAACACGGGTCACGGAGGGTGCCAGCGATTATCTGCGCTATGATATGGGGCAGTATGACGCTTTTTATCAGACCCACAAGAATGAAACGGCCACCAAGGTGGGCGACACCGTGAACAATACCTATTTGCAGACCAGCGGGGATACCTCCGGCCTGGCTTCCTATGGAGAGGTATGCGATCTTCTGGTGAGCTGGCATATTCAGCAGGTCCTGCTGCCCAGCATGGCCGAAGAGGAGACCCCCTTCGATCCTCTGGACAAGACCCAGGTGGATCTGACGGGCATCGTCAATGCCCAGTGGACAGCCCAGGACGCCAACGGTTAAAGGAGACGGCATGGAAATCGATCAGAAAATGAAAACGGCGCTGAAAGCCGGACTGCCGGGCTTTCAGCCGGTGCTGCCGGACCACACGGCGGATATCCTCTGCGCCTTCGGCCAGGCGGTAATTGAACAGAACAAGGTCATGAATCTCACCGCCATTACAGACCCTGTCCAGGTGGCCAAGCTGCACCTGCTGGACAGCCTGACGTTGACCCGGTGCCTGGATCTGAAGGGCAAGCGGCTCATTGACGTGGGCTGCGGGGCGGGCTTTCCCGGGGTGCCCATTGCCATTGCCTGCCCGGATACGGATGTGACATTGCTGGACAGCCTGGGCAAGCGGGTGGCCTGGCTGGAGGAGATCCTGCCGGAGCTGGGCATTTCCGCCCACTGCGTCACGGCCAGAGCCGAGGAGGCTGTGGCCTCCTGCCGGGAAAGCTTCGATGTGGCCTCCAGCCGGGCCGTTGCCAGACTGAACATTCTTCTGGAGCTGCTGGCCCCCTATGTAAAGGTGGGGGGGTACGTGGCGGCGCTGAAGGGTGCTGCCGCCCAGGAGGAGCTGGACGAATGCAAAAATGCGATCAAGCTGCTGGGCCTCAAGACGGAGTCCGTCACCCATTTTGACGTGGACGGGGCGGATCACGCCGTGATCCTGCTGAAAAAGATCGCCCCCACCCCGGCCCGCTTCCCCCGGCGCTACGCAAAGATCAAGCAGAGCCCGCTGTAAGGAGGCCGACCCTTGGGAAAACACGTTACCCGCGCCCTGTGCTTTCTGCTGCCGCTGCTGGCACTGGCGCTTCTGCTTGGGCTGCTGTTCCGGCCCAAGAACAATACCGTTTCCGGCGGAATGCTGGAAACGGACCCCCTGGCCGTCAGCTCCCAGCCGGAAAACAGCCTGGATGTGCTGTTTCTGGGAGACAGCGAGGCCTATTCCGGCTTCGTGCCCATGGCGCTTTGGAAGGACACCGGCATTGCCTCCTTCGTCTGCGCCAGCGTGGACCAGAAGCCCTATGAGACCGAAGACTTCCTGCGGGAAGCCCTGAAAAATCAAAGTCCCAAGGTGGTGGTCCTGGAGACCAATGTGCTCTACCGGGCCTACTCCACCCAGGACCTGCTGGTGCCAAAGCTGCAAACACTTTTCCCCGTGCTGCGGTATCACAGCAACTGGAAGACGTACTCCGCCCAGGAGATTTTCTCTGCCCCGGACTATCGGGGCGACTACCCCGACCGAGGCTATCACTTGCTGACCCGGGCAGACCCTCTGGACGACCTGACGGGCTATATGGCCCCCACCGAGGCCCGGGAAGACCTGACAAAGCGGAATCTCCGCTCTCTGGAGACCATGGCCGCTCTCTGCAAAGAAAGCGGGGCCGAGCTGGTGCTTTTCAGCATTCCCAGCCCGGAAAACTGGAGCATGGCCCGGCACAACACCATGGAAGACCTGGCGGAGTCCCTTGGGTGCACCTACTTAGACGGCAATCTGCTGCCCCTTGCCATTGACTGGCAGACGGACACCTACGACCGGGGGGACCACCTGAACTATTACGGCGCCGCCAAGGTCACGGCATGGCTGGGCGCCTGGCTGACCGACCACACCGCCCTGCCGGACCACAGGCAAGACCCGGCCTATGAAGCCTGGAACCGGGATGCGGAGTCCTTCCCCAAAAGACTGGAAGCGAAGCTCGCGGAAGGGTAGGCTGGGAAAAAGCTTCCCCTCCGGGCAATGTCATCAACGCAAGGCAAATTTACCCATTTCTCGTAGGGGCCGATGCCCACATCGGCCCCTACGGTGAAATCCCTAAGTTGACGCCATTGTCCTATCAGGGGAGGCATTTTTTCTTTTTACCCCTTTTCTTTTTCACTCATATGTGCTATAATAAAGAAAAAATCCTCATGGAGGTGCTTTTATGCCCAGAACCAGCAACAAAGCCGAAAAGATCGTGGAATTTGTCAATGCGTTTATCGCGGAGAACGGCTACTCCCCCTCTGTCCGGGAGATCGGCGAGGCAGTGGGGCTGCGCTCTACTGCGTCTGTCAGCTACCATCTTCAGGCTTTGCAGGAAAAGGGCGTATTTCAGGCTCCGGAGGCCAAGGGCCGCAAGCGCGCCCTGGTGACGGGGGCCCGGCCGGGGCAGATCCCGGTCATTGGCGTTGTCACCGCCGGTCTGCCCATTCTGGCCGTGGAAAATCAGGAGGGTACCATTCCCTGGGAGGACCCCACCTGCTATGCACTGCGGGTGCGGGGGGACAGCATGATAAACGCCGGTATCCTCAGCGGCGACAAGGTCATTGTCCGCCCCCAGGACTCCGCCGATGACGGACAGATCGTGGTTGCCATGATCGATGACGAGGCCACCGTTAAGCGGCTGCGCCGCCGGAACGGGGAGATTTGGCTTATGCCGGAAAACGAGAACTATGCCCCCATCGATGGCACCCATGCCCAGATCCTGGGGCTCGTAAAGGGCGTTGTCCGGGAATACTGAAAATGATTTTCCTGGGGTAATCAAAAAGAATCTTCCTGCCACGGAAAAAAGTTCTTGACAAATGGACTTTTCTGGTGTATAAAGATTCCAAGTTCAAAAGGCAAACCGAAGAAGCGGAAGTAAAGTTGCCAGCGCATCTACAGAGAGTCCCGCAGAGCTGAGAGCGGGGCGAAAAGCGGAGCAGCAAATGGGCCGCCGAGGGCAGGGAGAACGGGTGTTCCCAAGTATCCTCTGACGCAATGCCGGCGTTATGTGGCAGGCGGTGTGTTGGCACCGTGCAGAGCGGTCGTTTTTGCAAACGGCAAACAAGGTGGTACCGCAGAATTTGTAAGTTCTGTCCTTGTTCCCCCAATCGGGGGAGCAAGGACTTTTTTTGTTTTTCCGCGAAAGGAGCATTTTTATGAGAAACCCGGGCAGACGATGGTGAATTCAGAGCTTTTCACCCTAAAAATCTGATTCTACCGTATAAAAGGAGTTATTACTATGAAAAAGTTCCTGTCTATGATCGCTGCCGTCTCCCTTCTGGCCGCTTCTCTCAGCGCCTGCGGTGCATCCTCCACCACATCCACCACTGCGGCTGCTGCCCAAAGCGGCAAGGAATACAAGGTCGCCATCGTCCAGCAGCTGGACCACGCCTCTCTGGATGAGATCCGGGTGGCCATTGAGGCCGAGTTGGAGGCCAAGGCCGCAGAAAAGGGCATTGCCATTACCTATAAGGATTTCAACGGCCAGAACGATGCCACCGTTCTGAACCAGATCGGCGCCCAGGTGGTCTCCGACGGCTACGATGCCATCATTCCCATTGCCACCCTGGCTGCCACCACCATGGCTACGGCCACCGAGGACAATCAGATTCCTGTGATCTATGCAGCCATCTCCGACCCGGGGGAAGCCCAGCTGACGGGCATTGCCAACGTCACCGGCACCTCTGATGCACTGAACACTGCCTTTATCCTGGACATGATGCTGAAAGCAAATCCCGACATTGAAACCGTGGGACTGCTGTACTCCAACAGCGAGGCAAACTCCGTGACCCCCATCCGGGAGGCCAAGGAATACCTGGACAGCAAGGGCATTGCCTATCTGGAAAAGACCGGCAACACCACCGATGAAATTCTCACCGCTGCTTCCGCCATGGTGGGCCGGGTGCAGGCCGTCTTCACCCCCACGGACAATGTGGTCATGGCTGCAGCCTCTGCCGTGGCCGAGATTCTGAATGAGGCCGGTATTCCCCACTACACGGGTGCCGACTCCTTCGTCACCGCCGGTGCCTTCGCCACCTGCGGCGTAAACTATACGGAGCTGGGCACCTACACCGCCGATATGGCCGTCGACATTCTTCTGGGCGGCGCGGTTCCCGAATACCATGTCATGGACGGCGGCATCATCACCGTCAACACCGACACCGCCGCCAAGCTGGGCATTGATTACAGTGTCTTTAAGAATATGGCCGGAACGGTAAGGGAAGTTACCACGCAGGAGTAAAAAGCCTTCCCCCCGGAAAAAGCTTCCCCTTCGGGGGAGCTGGCAGGGCGCAGCCCTGACTGAGGAGGGGCGTAATGGGTGAGAGCGGCAGGAGAAACCGCATTTGCCGCAACAAGAGCTACGTACCGCTCTATCATCCAACGCCCCTCTTCCATAAATTGTAGTATAGCTGCCACTGGCAGCTATTGAAGATTAGATTCGCTGCGCGACGCACCGCCACCGCCTGCGGCGGCGGTCCCCCTTCCCCGTGGGGGAAGGTTTGGAGAGGAGTTTCCATCCCACAAACAAGGAGTTCGATTTCATGATTTCATCCGCCGTGATTCTCAGCGCTCTGGAGCTGGGGTGCATTTATGCTTTGGTTGCCCTGGCGCTGTTTTTGAGCTACAAAACCCTGAATATCGCCGATATGACCACCGACGGGGCCTTTACCCTGGGGTGCGCCGTGTCGGCGACGGTTGCCGTTGCCGGGCATCCCTTCCTTGCCATTCCCGCAGCCATGGCTGCGGGAGCCGCAGCGGGGTACATCACCGCATTTTTGCAGACAAAAATGCGGATTCCCTCTATTTTAGCGGGTATTATCACCAATACGGGGCTGTACACCGTCAATCTGGCGGTGATGGGCTTCTCCTCCAATGTAAGCCTGCTGAAGGCGGACACCGTCTTCACTGCGCTCAAGCCCCTGCTGGGGACCTATTACCGCCTGGTTCCCGCTGCGGTGCTGGCCCTTCTGGCAGCGGCAGTGCTGGTGCTGTTCCTGCGGACCCGGCTGGGGCTGTCCATCCGGGCTACCGGCGACAATCCGGATATGGTCCGGGCCAGCTCCATCAACACCGCCTTTACCGTCACCGTGGGACTGTGCATTGCAAATGCCCTGACCGCCCTGTCCGGCGCAATTCTGGCCCAGTACCAGAAAACGGCGGATATCAACCTGGGCACGGGCATGGTCATCATCGGCCTGGCCAGCCTGATCATCGGTGAGACCCTGACGAGGAAGGGCAGCGTAGGTCTGAAAGCCTTCGGGGCGGTGCTGGGCAGCATTCTCTACCGGTTTATCATCGCCCTGGCCCTGCGGCTGGACCTGCCCAGCGAATGCCTGAAGCTGATCTCTGCCGTGATTGTGGCCCTGGCCATCGGCCTGCCTGCCCTGCGGGCGGAAAAGAAAGGAGCGGTATAAGATGCTGACCCTTACGAATATTCAAAAAACCTTTGCCCCAGGCACAGTCAATGAGAAAAAGGCCCTGTGCGGCATCGATCTGCATCTGGAGGCCGGAGATTTTGTCACAGTGCTGGGCTCCAACGGCGCGGGAAAATCCACGCTGTTCGGGGCCATTGCAGGCTCCTTCCGGCCGGATACCGGCACCGTGGTGCTGGACGGCCAGGACATCACCAATATGCCGGACTACAGGCGCAGCAAGTGCATCGGCAGGCTGTTCCAGGACCCTCTGCGGGGCACGGCTCCCAGCATGACCATTGCGGAAAATCTGGCGCTGGCCTATCTTCGGGCGGGCCATGGCCGCTCCCCCTTCTCCACCATTACCAAAAAGGATCGGGCCGAATTCCGGGACCGCCTGGCCGCCCTGGAGCTGGGCCTGGAGGACCGGATGAACCACCCCGTAGGTCTGCTCTCCGGCGGACAGCGGCAGGCCCTGACCCTGCTGATGGCCACCCTGGTGACCCCAAAGCTGCTGCTCCTGGACGAGCACACTGCCGCCCTGGATCCTGCCACGGCGGAAAAGGTGCTGGAGCTGACGAAGAAAATCGTGGCCGAAAACCACATCACCTGCCTGATGATCACCCACAACGTCCCCTCGGCTCTGGCCCTTGGCAACCGGACCGTCATGATGAAGGACGGCCGCATCGTCCTGGAGCTGGCAGGGGCCCAGCGGGCCAATATGACCCCGGAGGACCTGCTGAAGGCCTTCCACGTGGAAAGCGACCGGATGCTGTTCAGCGCAGAATGATATAGGCTCCCCCGGAGGAGAAGTCTTTTTATGCCAATTTATCAACTATATTTTACAAAAAGAATCATTGCATTTTCCACCTTTGTGTACTAAAATGAAGGCAGAAAATATAAGGAGGTTCTTGCATCATGAAGAACGTACTGGTGACCGGCGGTGCCGGTTATATCGGCTCCCATACCTGCCTGGAGCTGCTGGAGAACGGCTATGGCGTGGTGGTCATTGACAATCTGTGCAATTCCAATCCCGAAAGCCTGAACCGGGTTCAGAAGCTCACCGGGAAAACCCTGAAATTCTACGAGGGCGATGTCCGGGATGAGGCCCTGCTGAAGAAGATCTTTGCCGAGAACGAGATTTCCTGCGTCATCCACTTTGCAGGCCTCAAGGCCGTGGGCGAAAGCGTTGCAAAGCCCTGGGAATACTATGATAACAACCTGAATACCACCCTGGTACTGACCAAGGTCATGAAGGAAGTTGGCATGAAGAATATCATCTTCTCCTCCTCTGCCACGGTCTACACCGCCGACAACGAAATGCCCCTGCGGGAGACCAGCCGGACAGGCGGCTGCACCAACCCCTATGGCTGGACCAAGTACATGACCGAGCAGATCCTCTCCGGCATCTCTCACGCCGACCCCGAGTGGAGCGTGGTCCTGCTGCGGTACTTCAATCCCATCGGCGCCCACAAGTCCGGCCTGATCGGCGAGGACCCCAGAGGTATCCCCAACAACCTGATGCCCTATATCACCCAGGTGGCCATCGGCCGCCGGGAGAAGCTCAGCGTCTACGGCAATGACTACGATACCCACGACGGCACCGGCGTCCGGGACTACATCCATGTGGTGGACCTGGCCAAGGGCCATGTGGCTGCCGTGAAATACGTCACCGAGCATCAGGGATGCGAGGTCTTCAACCTGGGCACCGGCACAGGCTACAGCGTGCTGGATATGGTGCACACCTTCATGGAAGTGAACCATGTGAACGTGCCCTATGTCATCACCGACCGCCGCCCCGGCGACATCGCCACCTGCTATGCAGACCCCGCCAAGAGCGCAGAGGTCCTGGGCTGGAAGGCACAGGAGACCCTGGCCGACATGTGCCGGGATTCCTGGAACTGGCAGAGCAAGAACCCCCAGGGTTACGGGGAATAAGGTTTTTTACCGGCCCGGTACGGCCTTGACTTTCCGATAAGTTGGGGCTATAATAAAAACAAGGAGATGCCTGCGGGTAACAAGCATCTCCCCGTGGTGGGAACCCGACGGTTGCCGCTACATATACGGTCATCTGGATGAGAACTTAGTTCTCAAACCGTGAGTCGTCTGTTTGCGGCAGACGGCTCACTTTTTATCGTGCAGATACAGCACGAGAGACACAATGCTGGCAATGGAGCCAAGGGCTCCAAGGGCAGTCAAAATAGCCTCAGACATATGTATATTGCCTCCCCGAGATAGATTTCCCGCGAGGGCTGTATACACGCCTCCATTCCGCTCTCGCGGGATGACAGGCAACCGCCTTTTACCGCACACCGTCTACAAAGGAGGAAAAAACTCGACTTGGACGGTGGGCTTCCACTTAAAATCCATTATACAGTATTCTGCCGTTTTGTCAAACAAATTGAGGCTTTTGAACGATTCTTGTAGATTTCTGCAATTGGGATAGCTTTTTGAAAAGCTTTGTGATAGGATGGTGTCAAACACACAGGAGGCATTCAAGATGATTCATTTGCTTCTGGCGGTAATCTACGCCGCCTTTATCAGCTTAGGCCTGCCGGATTCCCTGCTGGGGGCGGCCTGGCCGTCTATGTACCAGGGCCTTGGGGTGCCGGTTTCCTATTCCGGCATTATCTTCTGCATTGTTTCCGGCGGTACCGTCATTTCCAGCCTGCTCAGCGACCGGCTGACCCGCCGCCTGGGGGCGGGGCGGGTGACGGCCATCAGCGTGGCCATGACCGCTCTGGCCCTTTTCGGATTTTCCGTCAGCGGGCAGTTCTGGATGCTGTGCCTGTGGGCGGTGCCCTATGGCCTGGGTGCCGGAAGCGTGGATGCGGCCCTCAATAACTATGTGGCCCTCCATTTCTCCAGCCGCCATATGAGCTGGCTCCACTGCATGTGGGGCGTGGGCGCTTCCGTTGGCCCCTATATCATGGGCGCTGCCCTGTCCGGCGGTGCCGGGTGGCCCATGGGCTACCGGATCATCAGCCTGATTCAGCTGGTGCTCACCTGCCTGATTTTCCTGAGCCTGCCTCTGTGGAAGACCGGGGCAGGGGAGGGCACCCAGGAGGAGAAAGGCGGCGAGGTGCTGGGCCTTGGCAAGATTCTGGGGCTTCCCGGCGCAAAGGAAATCCTGATTGCATTCTTCTGCTACTGCGCTCTGGAGCAGACCACCGGCCTGTGGGCCAGCAGCTATCTGGTGCTCCACAAGGGGGTGGCCCCGGAGACGGCCGCCGGCTTTGCCAGCCTCTTCTACATCGGCATTACCCTGGGCAGGGCCGTTTGCGGCATCCTGGCGGCCAAGTGGACGGACACCCAGATGATTCGTATGGGGCAGGGCATCATCGCCCTGGGCCTTGCAGCCCTGCTGCTGCCGGTGGGGGAGAGCGCCGCTCTGGCGGGACTGATTCTCATCGGCCTGGGCTGTGCCCCCATCTACCCCAGCGTCATCCATTCCACCCCGGCCCACTTCGGCGCGGACAAGTCCCAGGCCGTTATCGGCGTGGAGATGGCCAGTGCCTACATCGGCAACTGCCTCATGCCCCCGCTGTTTGGCTGGCTCGCAGGGAAGACCACCATGGCCCTGTTTCCCTTCTATCTGCTGGCTGTACTGGCCCTGATGGTCGTCATGCATGAGACCATGCTGAAAAAGAGAAAATAACGTATTTTACCGTAAAAATGACTGTGCCCTGTTGCCGCCCATGTAAGCTTGACATTTTGGCGGGGCCGGTCTATCGTATAAAAACAAGGAGATGCCCGCTGGTAACAGGCACCTCCCCGTGGTGGAAACCCGACGGTTGCCACTACATAACGCCTACAACGTTAAGTGCAAAGCACTTAAAGCCGTGAGTCGTCTGATTGCAGCAGACGGCTCACGGTTTTTTATCGTACAGGTACAGTACGAGAGACAGGATACTGGCAATAGAGCCCAAAGCCCCAAGGACAGACAAAAAGGTGCCGCGGGAAAGGATGCCTGGCACCGGTATAAAAATTACCGAATTCCCCCTTGACAATCCTGTACTATTGTGCTATTGTATGAATACACTAATACAACAGTACAGGAGGCACGAGATGTGAATTGGAAATTTTCCGGCGACAGGCCGGTGTACCAGCAGATCATGGAGAATATCCGGGGTGCGGTCCTGCGGGGGGAGCTTCCCCCCGGGGGGCGGGTGCCATCGGTGCGGGAGCTGGCCATGCAGGCCCAGGTAAACCCCAATACCATGCAGCGGGCGCTGACGGAGCTGGAGCGGGAAGGCCTGCTCATTGGCGGCGGCACCAGCGGACGAACGGTGACAAAGGAGGAGAAGGTTTTGGAGGCAATGCGGCAGCAGGCCCTGGAGGACCTGGCACGGGAGTGCGTGGAGAAATTCAAGGTGTTTGGCATTACCCCTGCCCAGGCGGCGGAGATCATGCTTCATGTGAAGGAAGAGGAGAAGTAATATGGAAAACGCGGTATTAAAGGCCACCGGCCTTGTGAAGAACTACGGCGGCACCCGGGCGCTGGACGGCCTGGAGTTGGAGCTGCCCCAGGGAAAGATCGTGGGCCTGCTCGGCCCCAACGGCAGCGGCAAGACCACCTTTTTGAAAATCGCGGCGGGGCTGCTGACCCCCAGCGCCGGGGAGGTCACCGTCTGCGGCCGGAAAATCGGCCCGGAGACCAAGGCGGTCGTCTCCTACCTGCCGGATAAGACCTATCTGAACAGGCAGCAGCGCATCTGCGAAATTCTGGACTTTTTCCAGGATTTTTACGCCGATTTTGACCGCACCCGGGCAGAAGAAATGCTGTCTGTCCTGCACATCGACCCCAATGCAAAATTAAAGACCCTCTCCAAGGGCAATCAGGAGAAGGTCCAGCTGGTGCTGGTCATGTCCCGGCGGGCAAGGCTCTATCTGCTGGATGAGCCCATCGGCGGGGTAGACCCGGCGGCCCGGGACTACATTCTCAGCACCATTATCAACAACTATGACCCCAGCGCCACGGTGCTCATCTCCACCCACCTGATTGCGGATGTGGAGCGGGTGCTGGATGAATTTGTGTTCCTGTCTCAGGGAAAGGTCATTCGTCAGGGCAATACCGACGAGACCCGGGAGGAGACAGGCAAGTCTTTGGATGAACTGTTCCGGGAGGTATTCAGATGTTTGGAAAACTGATCAAAGCGGAGTGGCGGGCCAGCCGCCGGGTGGTGGGCCTGCTGTGCCTGGCGGTGCTGCTTGCGGGCCTGGTGCTGGGCGGTATCGGCTGCGGCCTGTTTCTGGGGGAGACCCACAATTGGCAGGTGTATGAAACCGTAGAGCTCCTTTTGGCGCTTTTGACCGCGGCCGCCATGATGACCATGGCCATTGCCTGGGCCGCCAGTGTATTCTATGCCCTGTGGCGGTTTTATAAGAGCCGGTTCACCGAGGAGGGCTACCTGACCTTCACCCTGCCGGTAAACGGCCACCAGCTGATGCTGTCCTCCATTTTGGCCAGCATTCTGGAAATCCTGGCGGTGATTTTGGCGACCGCTGCGGCGACGCTGCTGGGCATGGGCGTCTGCGCTTTGGGCCTTCCCTGGAAGGAGGTCCCGGCGGACTTCTGGCCCAAGGCCTGGGAGCAGCTGGGAGAGGTATGGAGCGAGTTTGCACGCCATGGAGACATTGTTGTGCAGGCTGCCCTGATGATGCTCCTGGGCGCACTGAGCCAGCTGATCGTTCTGATGCTGGCCGTGACCATCGGCGGCATGGCCGCCAAGAAGCACCCCGTCCTCATGGCGCTGCTGGCCTACTGCGGCATTGGATTTGTGCAGATGCTCATCAGCCTGACGGTTCTGGCTTTCGGCCTGGTTCAGACCAGCGGCCTGACCGTGGGAACTATGTACGCCATGCCCCTGGTGACCATCCTGGGCGGGTATTTCCTGATGTACTTCCTGACCACCAGAAAGCTGAATCTGAACTGAGAAAACGCCGCGGGGAGCGATCCCTGCGGCGAATTGGGGTTTATCGGGATGCCCCCTTGGCTCCCCCTCTGGGGGAGCTGGCGTGCGCAGCACGACTGAGAGGGTACCAGTGGCGGAATCCCCATGAAAGCCTCGGCATCGCAGCCCTCTCAGTCACGGCGTTCCCGCCGTGACAGCTCTCCCATGGGGAGAGCCAAGGGTGTTCTGCGCTGGTACGGCAAACCCTTATTTTGTGTAACAAACCATCTGAAAGGACGAACAAACTATGGACACCAATTCTCTTGGAATGATCGAAACGAAGGGCCTTGTAGGGGCCATTGAGGCGGCGGACGCCATGGTGAAATCCGCCAATGTGCAGCTGGTAGGCAAGGAGCAGGTGGGCGGCGGACTCGTCACCGTGATGGTCCGTGGGGACGTGGGCGCCGTAAAGGCCGCCACGGACGCCGGAGCCGCAGCAGCGGAGAAGGTAGGCGAGCTGATCTCCGTCCACGTCATTGCCCGGCCCCATGTGGAGGTGGATAACATTCTGCCCAAGGCCCGGGCGGACCGGCCCGCCGCTCAGGGGAAATAAGCCTTGCTCTATACCCTGGAAAACGTGCGGGACAATCTGCGCACCCGGGAGGGGAAACGGGTCTTCTTCCTGGGTGCGGGGGACAATCTCACCAGCGCCGCCCGGGACTTTCTGAAGGAACAGCGCATTCCCATTCTCCCGGCGGAAAACGCCAAAATCACCCGCTACGAAACATTGGACGGCGGCTTTTTAGAAGAAAAGCCGGAGCACATGACCCAACTCACCGGCAATCTGCTGGTACCCAAAACCCACCCCAGAATTGTCTTCCGGGGCAAGCTGGATTCTCTGGAGGCCGCCCTGCTGCTGGAAGCCCGGGCGCTGCCGGAGCAGGCGAAGGCCCTTGAAGAGATCTTAGGCTGCGTGCGCAAGCTCCTCCGGTGCGAGGTGCTGGAGGAGCCCTTCGTGCCGGAAACGCTCTGCGGCCTGACGGAGCGCGAGCAGCGCGCGCGCAGCCAGAACCCCCAGAAATACTACGGCTGCCCCCACTTCATGCCGGAGCCCCGCGACAGTCCCGCCATTTTGCGCCTAAACCGGCTGCGCACCCAGATTCGGGAGACGGAGCTGGCGGCGGCAGCGGCCTTCGGCCGGGACCGGGAGGACATCCTCCGGGCTCTGAACCGGCTGAGCAGCCTTGTGTATATTCTCATGCTCCAATGCAAAGGAGAAACGAGCCCATGAAACTGAAAACCACCCTTTTGGGAAAGACATACCAGTTCCGGGACTTAAAGCAGGTCCTGGCCAAGGCCAACAAGGAAAAATCCGGGGACAAACTGGCGGGCCTTGCCGCCGAAAGCGCCCAGGAGCGTGTAGCCGCCAAGGTTGTTCTTGCCGGTGTCACCCTTCAGGATCTCCGGGAGCATCCGACGGTGCCCTACGAAACCGACGAGGTCACCCGGATCATCCAGGATGACCTGAATCTGCCGGAATACGAAAAAATAAAGCTCTGGACGGTATCCGAGCTCCGGGAATGGATTCTGGACGAGAACACCACCGGCGCCGACATCCGCCGCCGCAGCCGGGGGCTGACGGCGGAAATGGCGGCGGCGGTGTGCAAGCTCATGAGCAACCTGGACCTTATCTACGCCGCCCGGAAGATCACCGTCACCGCCCACTGCAATACCACCATCGGTCTGCCGGGAACCCTGAGCTGCCGCCTGCAGCCCAACCACACCACCGACGACCCCGAGGGCATCACCGCCTCCGTCTTAGAAGGGCTGAGCTTCGGGGCGGGGGATGCGGTGATCGGGCTGAACCCGGTGACGGACTCTCCGGAGCAGGCGGGGAAAATCCTCCGCCGGTTCCAGGAGATCAAGGAGCACTGGGCCATTCCGACGCAGATCTGCGTGCTGGCCCATGTGACGGCCCAGATGAAGGCCGTAGAGGCGGGCGCGCCCTGCGATCTGATCTTCCAGTCCATTGCCGGCAGCCAGAAGGGCAACGAGGCCTTCGGCTTCAACGCCCAGACCATTGCCGACGCCCAGGCGCTGATGCTCCAAAAGGGCACGGCGGAAGGGCCAAACGTGCTGTATTTTGAGACCGGCCAGGGCTCCGAGCTCTCCAGCGATGCCCATTTTGACACGGACCAGGTGACCATGGAGGCAAGGTGCTACGGCTTTGCCCGGCACTTCTCCCCCTTCCTGGTGAACACCGTGGTGGGCTTCATCGGGCCGGAATACCTGTACGATGCCCGGCAGGTCACCCGGGCGGGGCTGGAGGACCATTTTATGGGCAAGCTCTTAGGGGTCAGCATGGGCTGCGACTGCTGCTACACCAACC
>OIYG01000849.1_pt1 | contig 26265 bp, 48 predicted proteins | sample 1587861 | NCBI WGS metagenome assembly OIYG01 (sample SAMN03283272) | human gut metagenome | biome: human-associated habitat; material: feces | host: Homo sapiens | place: Peru | collected 2012 | reverse complement strand
ATATTTTTTAATGTCAAGACCGCTCGCGACGATCTTCGGCGCGAGCGGTCTTGACATTAAAAAATATCGCGTCTCGTCGTAGATGTGGTCTTCGCCCGCCGTGTCGATGTCCTCAACTTTGTGCTCGTCATAGCAAAGCGTCGGAATCGTCCGTATGAAGTCCGTGCATGTGCTGAATATGTACATCATCGGTCGTCCGTCGTCGTCAAACCGCAGCCGTTCATGCACCTGCATCTTGCCCGGCATCCGCGTGTTGTCGCCCTTGCGGAACGTTACGCCGGAAAAGACCTTGCGGATCTGCTCTTCTACGCTCGTTCCCCTGCTCTCGTCCCAGATGGCAGGGTCGGCAATGCCCGTTATGTGGATGCCTTCCCTGAATTCCGGCTCAAGCCAGTCCGCCAGCTTCGCCGCGATTTCCCCCGGCGTAAGCATCAAGCCGACGTTTGCCTCGCCCTTTTTGCAGCCGTACAGCTCCTTGTATCGGTAAGCCCTGCCGTCAGGGTCAACCGCCCACGCGCCGAACGAGAACGGGCGTGAAAAGCCGTGGTCAAAGCTGACGTACCGCGTCCAGTGCAGCGGAATGTCGAACGGCTCGATGACGTGCGTATGCAGTCCGTCCTTATAATGCTCAGGGTCGTTCGTAAATTCGGGGAACGCCTGCCCCTCAAACGCTTCCCACTTGCCATACAACATAGCGTCCCTCAGTTTTGAGGGCTTGTTTTGCAGCTCGACGATATACATATCGTCGATGTATGGATTGTCGTACACAGTAGCCGGAATATACTCACAGATGGATTTCATGGTCTTCATTTTCCCGTTTTGAGCAAGATACTCCGTATCTTTCAGCACGGTGCGCTTTCCAACGTCCGTACTATCCACAAAACGCGCCTTTACCCAGCCATGCCCTGGACCGCCGGGGTTGCTCGCGCATCGCGTACACGGATTTACATTCAGGTTTTTCGGGGCTCTCAAACGTGTCTTGATAAAGTTGTACATGCTTTCGCTAAAATGCGTCAGCTCATCAAAATACAGCCACTGTATCTGTGCGCCCTGATAATTGCGCCATGTCCCTTCATCGCTCAAATGGCAGAATCGCGCAACGCTTCCGTTGAAGAACCTCATCTCGTGGTTGCCGCTGTAATACCTGCCCAGCTCTTCCGGAACGATGTCGCGCATCGTCTTGATGAGCGTCTGCTCTAACTCAGGGTATGAGCGTCTGAACAGATACGCATTGGTTTTCGGGTATTTCAGGCAGCGCATGAACGCATCCCAGCAGATGGCGTAACTCTTTCCTCCACCAGCCGCGCCGCCATACAAAATCTCGTTGCTCTTGCTCGCGTGAAACAGCCGCTGCTTCGCCGTCGGCTTGTAGTCAAACACAATGTTGCTCATTCTTCGTCCGACCCGCTCTCCGGCATGCCAAGCTCAAATCCGTCGCTTGCGAACGAAATGCTGATGTCCTGCTTCTCTTCCTTCGCCGCCTTGATGCCAGCTCTGTCCAGCGTGTCCCTGATGGCGTTCTGCCACAGATACTGGAACGCAGGGTCATAATTCGTATTCAGGATTTCCTCGTTGCGGTCGAGTGCCGCAGGCACTTGCTCAAGAATCCTGATTTTCGCCTGCGCCAGCCTCGCGTCCGACAATGCCTTGATTCTGCCCGCGTGTTCCTCCGCACCCAGCACTCGGTAAATCGTCGCCCTGTCTACTCCGTACTCCCGTGCCAGCTCGCTGACCGTCTCGTACTCCTCTACATACCTGCGTACAACCTCTCTGCGCTGCTCGTCCGTCAGTTTTCTGTTCGGCGGCGGCGTATGCGCCTTGTTCTTGCCCAAGCCTATCCCTCCTTTTTTTGACCTGCCCTTTGGGTATAAAAAAATTCCAGAAACTCGTGTGAGTTCTGGAATAGTGCTTATGTGTTCTGCTCTCTTCGCGTTTTTGCTTTCTGCTTGACCGGCAGGGGGAACGCCCGCAGGGCGGGGAGGCATATGTCCTCCGCCCGTAGGCTCGCCTGAGGTGGTCAATTCTGCATCCCCTGCCGCCCTTCCGCGAATCTGCTTTCAAAATTTTGCCCTTCGCGCTGCGCCTGCGCCTGCCCGTCCGTCTGTGCGTGGGCAAGGGCTCCGCCCTGTGCGGGGTGTGACCCCACACGTAATCTATCGAAAAAGCTAGCTATATCTACGATATAAGCCCATCGGCCCCGCGCCGCGTCATAATCCGCGGCATGATCGCCGCGAGTCCTACCTATATGACACGCTCGTCGGCGCGTCCGCAGCTGTGCAGCCGTGAGCCTGAGCGCGTCCGCTTACCTGAGCTGGTGCCGTCTCTACCTATATCATAAGCCCCCCCAGCCCCCCCGCGCACATCGGCGCGCGGTGAAGCCTCGCTCCTGCGCCTGCTCTCCCCCTGCTCGTGCCCTGCGTGCGTCAGCTCTGCCCCCGCGTCAGATGTGAAGCGTGCTTGTGCGCTCGATGAGCTGACAGATATAGGTAAGCGGCTGCACAGCGCAAGCCGCACAGCCGCAAAAACGTATAATCGCCGCCCTGAGGCGGGACGAAGTCCGCGACCTCGTCCCGCCGTCGGGGGCGATTATACTGTATCATGAAGTCAAGCATGCCGCAACGTGTCCCACCCTGCCAACCCCCGCCCGCGGAAAGCGACAAAAAAGCCCCGGCGAGCGTCTGCCCGTCGGGGTGCTGTCAAGGGGTCTTGTCGTCTCCAGCTGTGTCAGCTGCTGGAGACGTGAAGCCGTCGCGCTGCATCTGCTCGGCACATGCGCGGAGTATCCACGCTTGCATACTCTGCCCAGCAGCAGCAGCGGCGGCGCGTATCGCCTCGCCGTCTGCGCGCGACGGGCGTAGAGAGATGTAGTCTTGCCGCTGCTGATACGCCAGCACTGCGCGACGCTGTGCGTCTGATGTGGGTCTGGTCAAGGTCATCACCTCCTACTAAGCAGAGTATATCACATCGCCGCATCTATGCCAATATAGGCAAAATGCACAAAATTCATCCATCTATGCCCGCTTATATTTGTTCGATATTCCGGTATTGCCATTCGGTATATGCGGGCTTATACTATAGCCATCACAAGGGCAGCAGCCCAGACAACCGCGACCGCCGCCGACAGGCGGCAGAAAGGAAGATACACATGAAAGCTACTACTACCACCACCGCCACCCGCTACGAAGTCGCCTTCCAGGGCGGTCCATCGCTCCACCTGCGTGACTATGAGTCGGTCGATTTCATGACCATTTATGACCCGCAAGGCAGCGGCGATTTTCTGCGGGACGAAGACGATGACCTTCTTCTGTATGTAGAGGTCGGCACCGACGACGACCCGACAGACGACTCCGGCAACCCGATTAATGAGTATTGCCATTATGACGAGCTGAAAGCGATGCTTCTTGATCAAGCCGCCGCGCACGGCATCCCCGCCGAGCAGCTGGTCTTTCCTTGCGACGACTGAGCCGAAACGCCCGGCAGGGCGTCCGCATGGGATTGCCTCCATGCGCTGATGATGGCAGGCTACGACAACCGCAACAGCCCCCCAAGAGGGGCAGAAAAGGAGCAGAGAAATGAAAACGTTCTATTTTGCCGGCTGCGCCGACCTCCAAGCCCTGAAAGCCCGCTACCGCGAGCTTGCCAAGGCTCATCACCCCGACCTGCACCCCGAAGAGGGCGACGAAGTCATGAAGGCGATTAATGCCGAGTATGACGAGCTTGTCCGCCGCCTCTCCCACGTCGCGCCGGACGGGCGCACCGAAGCGACTGCCGAGCAGGCGCAAAACGCCGCCGACATGGCGACCGCCTACCGCGAAGCCGTCTATAAGATCATCAATCTGGACGGTCTCGAAATTGAGCTGTGCGGCTCGTGGCTCTGGGTCTCCGGCGATACCTACAAGCACCGCGACGCGCTCAAGGCTGCGGGCTATCGCTGGGCGAGTACCAAAAAAGCGTGGTACTGGCGTCCGGAAGAAGCCGCCTGCGGTCACTCCCGCCGCCGTCAAGACTTGGACGACATCCGCGCCAAGTACGGCAGCGAGCGCGTCACCGGCTCTTACCGTTACGCGCTTGCACAGTGAGGTTTTCACACCGCCCGGCACGCTGGACGGCGAAAAAAGCCCCATCGGGCTACCAAATTACAGGAGGTTTGTGCAATGATTCGCGCAACCGATTATCTCTATCCCATTAGCCTTGAGGATATCAACGACGCTGTCGCCTCTCTGACCGCGCAAGCCAATCATCACGCCGAAGCTGCTCGCATCTTGCGAGCCATCAAAGCTGACGGGCAGCTTGTCGGGCGCGTATTCAATCGCGCCAGCGTCGCGGCAGTCTCCGCCGCTGTCGGGTCGGGCTACATCGTCCGCTACGGCATCCGAGACAGCCTCGAACGTCGCCCCCGCTGTTTATATGTCCATCAGCTGGACGAGCAAGGCGATCCGATATCAGGCTGGCTCACCCGTTGGGAATTTGAGCTTGCCACCGTCACCGAGCCGCGTCTGACCGCCGAGCGGCTGGATCAGCTCATCACATACCACCGCGACAAGGTCGGCGAGTATCTTCGCGCCGCTGCTGACCTGCCGCAGAAGGTCGCGGAATATAACGTCGCCGCTGAGTATCTCTGCCCGCTGCGCTCCGAGGTTAGCGGCTTGATGCTCAAGGCTCAAATCTGATGACCCGAGGTTTTCAGGATGCCCGGTTCGCTGGACATCCCACAAAGCCCCGGAAAGAGGCTAAAAGAAGGAGGCTGACTGCATGATCTGGATTTTAATTTCCGCGTGCGCCGTCGTCTTGGGCGCATGCGTCCCCATCCTCAGCTACTCGCGCTACTTGGAATAACGCGCCATGCCCCCGCTCATCTGAGCGGGAAAAAAAATGTATCAATTTTTGAAAAAGTATGTTAGTATATACTTGAAAGGAAGAAGCATATGAACCGAATTTATTACAAGCATACGCGGACTTTTATTGGAACCGAAGGCGGCTGGGGCGGCACGGATGACCTTTCTTGGGTGAAGAAAGGAAGCCTCGTTTTTCTGCGCGAGGTTGATTACGAGGACGGCGGGCATCGGTATGACCTCGTCCCGTATCGCGGAGAAGGCTACCCAGGAAATTCCGGTAACATTATCAAGAGATATCACGGCTGGCGCGGCACGACTCAAGGCACGGCTATCTACGTCTACGGCGTGCGCGAGGTGCTGGAAGTCGGAGAGATGAAGACGGACGAGCGCGGTCATCAGACGCTCAAGGTGACGCTTAGTAAAGATTTATATCCCGACAGGGATTAAAAAAAGACAGGAGGCTTTTTTATGGATTCAATGATTCGCAAACTTACCAAACTTGAGGTCGGAGACTTGCGCCCGTTTGCTGAAACGCCGATCGAGCAGGCTTCCGTTGAAGCCCGCTGCGCTGCTCTGGCGGCTGGATTTTGCGAGGATATCCAGAATCCGACGTGGCGCGATAACGCGGGCTTTCAATGCGCTTGCATCTGTGCCTTGCAAGGCGGCACGCTTGAGGGCGAAGATATTGTCGAAGCCCTGACCAATGTCCCCATCGTAGATGGGCGCGGCAAATACCAGACCCTTTTTGAAAGAGGTTTTGCAACCTATGGACGGCTCGACGTATGGATGAATGACCTTGCGCACGCCGCGAGGGGGCTTATCATGGACGGTCACACCATCGACATTCGCCGCTTGTATAGCGACGTTATGGATCGCTATGCCGAGCCGTCAAAGCCTTGGCTTGACATCCCCAGCGCAAAGCGTTGGGTGGAAGCCATCGGAGACTATCAAATCCGCTGCGCTAAATCTGGCAGGGCATAACAAAAAGGCTTGTACATCTTTGTACAAGCCTTTTTTGTGCACCGAATTACGCCCTCTTCCCCTTCGCCGCCCTGACCACCTGCGCTTTATATCTCCGCGCCGTCCGCTCCGCAATGCCCGCCTCCCGCCACGCCGCCTTCATCGGCATGCCGTCCACGTAAAACAGCTTCAAAAACGCCCGCATGCCCATGATATACTCGCCCTGCTGGGGCTGCCCCGAGACGATTGCATCCAACGCTTTCATTGCTTTTCGCTGAGCACGCAAAAAAGCCGTATGCTTTTCATACAGCTTTTTTTTTGCGTTCTGCTCGCGGACAAGCTCGTCGTCAAGTCCTCGCGCCGTCCCTTTTCGCTTGGGCATGCCGTCAAATCCGCTCTCCTTGGCGTCACGGTTTTCATATCGCTCCAGCTCTGTCCGGTAATCATACGCCGCAAAGCCGCAGTCAATCAACGCTTGCGCGTCCTTCGTTTCAAGCCGCATCCGTCGCCGCCTCCCGTCCTCTGCTTGTCAAGCCACGTCACCCCCACCGCGATAGCCTGCCACATGTCGCCGGACACGCCGTAAAACGTGTCCGGTTTTGCTTTCGTTCCCTTTCCGTTGACCTTGTCATGCACCGCAAATCTCGCAATCAGCGCGGCGCGAATCTGACCGTCTGCGTGCTTCGGCGCGTCCGCCGGAAGCTCCTTTTTGCGAATGAGTGCCGCCCTCTCGTCCCGCCTGTAAATCCAGTGTACGGCAATGCCCCGCACCTGCGCCGTCAGGTCAAACTTGCCCATCCACTTGAGCGTGGTGTATGTGCTTGCCCCGACGATTGCGCCCGCCGCGTTGCTGTCCTTCCCACTTCGCGGGTATCGCGGCTCCATGTCTTCGATGATGACCGCGTCAATCCCCGGCGTTGACGCGATGATGTCCATCATCACGCTGTTTTCAATCTTGTCCGCCGACAGCACTTGATATTCATCGTCAAGCAGCGCATACGCGCTTTGCGTCGTGCCGGGGTCTATCGCCAAAATTCTCATGTCGCCCCTCCCTTGCTTTTGCGCTTTTCATAATCGAGCCACCGCTGATGGCGGCGTTTTTCGCCCGTCCGCTCGATGATAAAATCCTGCCGATTCTGCCGCACTCTTTCGCGCCGCTCGGCATACGCCTTGTACCTCTCGCATCCCGCGTGACAACCGACCGCACGGCTCACGCAGTCGCGGCATGGCGCGTCATTCATGGTTATCTTTCACACCTATCAAATAATATCTCGGAAATTTTGTAACGACTTTTCGACCACATTTCGTGCAAACGTGAGTAAGAGTGTAGTATTCTTCATCATGCTTTGTTTCGGTTTGCACCCTCACGAAGTAATGTTGGCATAGCCTCTGCCTGATTCGCGTTATCAGCTTTTTCATGTTCTACCTCCGCATATCAGCCCCGCAGTTTGGGCAGAAGTTGGTCATTGCTGTTCGTGGCTCGTCCTAATAGCGCACTCAACTGCAGCGGCACTGGTGCTTTATCCGCGTACTTGCACACCTCCGGGTGCTCGCTCGTCGGGCATGTATCGCCGCGATACGGACACTCGCCATTGGTGCAGACCCTCTCAAACTCGGTATAGTACCATTTACATTCCATCCACCATTTCCTCCGTTTCATCGAAAATCCCAAGCTGCAACTCGTCGTTTGATTGGCAACATCGGTCACACCTCATCTTTTTTCACCCCCTTCTTTTTTAGCTGTCTATCATCTGCTTCTTTAAGTGCAGAGAACACCATGCAGTAGATACTCCGGGCGTAGTCGGTGTTCACCGGAATCATTGGGGCGACAAAGTGCCAGCAGTCCATGTAAGTTATTTCGTTATCCATTTTCATCCTCCAAATCCATTTTTCCCCCGCAGTTGGGGCAGTAATTCAAGCTATGCCCACCACGTCTGCCTTCTTCGTAGCACAAGGCATTTCTGGTGTTCCACCAGCCACAGATAGAGCATTTGTCGTGGCTATACGCCGGGTATTTTGGATTCTTAACGCTTTCCCACCGTCCATGAACCACCGGCGCAACGTCGGCGGCGGGAGCATCTTCAATATCACGCAGCACCTTTGCTGCTTGCAAATATGCAATTTCCGCGCTATTATCGGCGAAAACGTCTCTTGTGTAGAAAGCCCCATGGTACCGTTCTGTATTCTCGATCGCCCTCGCCCCGGCATTGGCGGCAAGGATAATCTCCGATGTCCGTTCGATGTATTCACTCATCGCCAGCCCTCCAAACGTCCACAAACTGCTTTTCCACGGTCACGGTAACAAAAGATTCACCAAACTCGTCTGTCAATACATCCTTTATTTTTCCTGTCATTTGATTTTTATAAGCATCCCGCAATTGTTCGAATGTTTTCAGATGTGGCGTATTCTCATCGACATCCATCTCGATAACGACCTGAGCCACATAGCGTCCTTTAATCCTGCTCATTCTTCCGCACCTCCGTTCCACGGCGTTTCCCGCCTTTCCGCGTCCGTCGGCTTGCGCAGCCAGCAACGCCAGCAAAGGCCATATTCTTTTTGGCGCAGAAATACCGTAGAGGAAATAGCAGAACTAAACAAGGCGAGAGTTGCCGCTTCCCCTGTTTCCTCGTCAAACCACAGCGAAGCTGCAAAAATGCCGTTTTCGTTTTCAAGGTGGTTAAACTCTGCATATTTCCGGATGTCATGAATCTCAAGCCAGCGCATCACGTTCCCGAATGCGTCCTTTTCGGCGTTTCTGGATTCTGCCAGCGTCAGCACGCGGTTCTTCGGCTCGACGCGGCGCGACGCCACAGCTTGCAGCCGTTCTATAATTTTTTCGTTCGACGTGCCGCCGGGAAACTCTATGTGTGGCGATGTGCTTTCACACGTCATGCACTCATACTGTGCAGAGAAAAGCCCCCAATCGGGTGTAGTCAGAGAGACGCGAATTTTCATCCTGTCTCCGCAATATGGGCATTCAGGCGTTTCGCTCATCGTTCTTTCGCTTCCTTTCCGCTTCAAGCTGCTCGATGTAGGCGAGCGCGTCAGCAGCAAGCTCTCGTGAGCAACAGAAATCAAAACAGTCATAAGGGCAATCAAAGCAAGAGCCCGCGTCTTTGTGGAATTCAAGTGCTTTCTTAATCTCGTCAGGCGTTTTCATCGTTTTTCCTCCTTCGGCAGCTCGGGCAGCGGCATCCACATCTTCACATCGTTTTTTCGGCTAATACCATATGTTTCCGTGATCCATTCCCACTCGTTTCCATTTTTACGCCAAAAAGCCAAAATGCGAATATCATTATGCCCGTCAATTACAAGCACCTTTCTGTCTCTTTCCGGCAGTTTGTTTTTAACGCTGATCCACTCCGGCTTCAGCGCATCCTTCTCCGCCGCCAGCTTCTCCAGCATGTCGGCGGCTTGCCGCTTTACATAGTCGTTGCAGCCGCCGCCTGATTCCCCGATACACACGCACGGGCAGCCCTCGCACTCTGAACCCGCGCAAAGCCTCAGCGCGGTCACCAGTTCCTCGGCGTTCAGCTCCGGCTTCGGCTTTTCCTCCGCATACTTGCACACCTCCGGGTGCTCGCTCGTCGGGCATGTATCGCCGCGATACGGACACTCGCCATTGGTGCAGACGCCCTCAAAATCGGCGTACCATTTACATTTCATCTGTCATTCCTCCCATAAACCTTTTAGTGAATCCGGCAAATTCGCGGTTGTCGGGTTTCTACCGCTCCACCAAATCCACCAGTCAAGCACTTGACTTCCGTTCAGTTTATCTACCGGGATGCATTTGCCCAGTATGTCGATATCATTTCCCAAATGGTTCCCAATCATTCTACCAAAAGCCTTGATATACGCCGCCTTGTATTTTGGGTATTGCTCGAAATCCGCAATCATTCCCTTTTGACCCGCCATCGGACAGCCAATACAGCCAAGGCGTTTTCTGCCGTACGGCGGGTCATACAGCTTACAATGCGGCACTTTGGCGACCTCATTCAGAAACTCCCATACGTCGTCATCCGTCCAATCGACAATAGGATTAACCATCGTCTTTTTTGTGCGGAAACAGTGCTCAACCATGCGCCTTGCTTCATCGTTGTCGTCGTTCATAATTAGCCCGCCGCGGATGTTTAAGGATGCGCCTTTTACGTCCAATGCGTGTCCGATAAACTTTTTGTCCTTGGTTCTGATATTTACGATTCCATGCAAATTCTTTCGCTTTACGCTCTCAGCCCATCTCACGCCGGTAACGACAATTGTCCCTTTCCCGGCAACTTCTTTGAGCTTCGCACAGCAGTATCGCATTTTCCGCGTCGGCGGGACTGTATGCAGCGCAATCAAGTTCCACATCGTCACCGGCTTCCCGTCTTTGTCGTGTGGGATGTCTCTGTGGACATCGGGATATTGCACCTTGATAAACTGCACCAGCTCCGGCGGGTCAACGCTTGTCACCTGATAGTGTGCGTCAAACTTCACGCCTGCCATCTTCGCCAGATGGTAGATGCACTGACTGTCTTTCCCGCCCGAAAACGCGAGGAAATACCCCTCTTTCGGCTCAAACGCCCGCAGCCGGTCTATCGCCGTCTGCACCTTGTCCCGCTTTTGCCCGAAAAGGTCGTACTCGATAAGGCTCATTTTCCATGCCTCCACTCTCTCCCTCGGTTAATCTCCATCTTCTCCCGCCCGGAACGTCTTGCCGCAAACCTCGCACGTCCTCTCCGTCGCGTCTAAGCCAGCTGAATAGCAGGTCAGCGCGTTTTTGCCCGAAATCAATGCTATCCCTCCACCTCATCCAGATTGACCACGATGCTCTCAAAATATCTGTGCCGCTCCTCCGGCGTCATCTCCCGCAGCTGTTTCGCGTACTCGTCCATATCGTCGCTTGCGGCTTGCAACATCGGCGCGTCTCGCCCTCCGGCAATCATCTGTCTGTCCGCGTCGATCCTCGCCCGCACGTCGCCCGGCATCATCCGAATCTCCTTGTGTACGGCGGCGCGCGCGGCAAAACTCCGCTGAAAATTGCTGGCGATCACGCTCTCGCTCACGCCGTCATTGCTGACTGCCCACTCGTACAGCTGGCTCGGCGATCCGACGACCTCCTGCACCACCTCCGGCAGCTCGGAAAACCGCTCCGCGCTGTGATACGCGCTGTCCTTCAGCGCACGCTTGACCAGCCCCCAAGCGTTCTGCGGAGTCAGCTCAAAGCCGTGAATAGCTTGGTTGATGACGTCGATCTTTTCCCTGATTTGCCCGACCACGGGCGGGAAGCCCTTGGTATCGTTGGCAATAAACGTCCTGACCGCGTCGCTGACAAGGCTTGCGTCGTCGTCTGCGAAAAAGCTGTGCCAGAGATTGCCCGCCGCGTCTGCGTCGTCCAAGGTCGTGCCGACGTAAAAGCGCGGATATGCCGCCCGAATGATTGCCAGTATTTTCATGGTTTGCGCTTTTGTCATCGTCCTTCACGCTCCTCCAGCTCTTGAGCCAACTGCAAAAACGGATTTGTCGTCCTGTGCGCCCCTCCAGCTCCCGCCGCGGGCATCCGGTTGTCCCTGCCCTCCCAAGTGCGAACAGCTGCATGCCAATCCTTCATCCCTACGTTGCCGACCTTCCAGCCCTTAGAGGCGTAAAAGTCCACAAACCGCTGTGCGTCTACGTTGCTCCCGCGCTCCCGGCAGTACGCCGCGACGTCCTCGACCGTGGGCGGTGTGAAGCGTCGCGCAGCGACGGGGGCTTTTGGGGGAGAACTATCGTTCTCCCTCTCTACCTCTATCTCTCTCTCTTTCTCTTTCTCACTCTCCACCTCTTTCTCTTTCTCCTTGCGGTTTTGTTCCGCTTTTGTTTCCGCTTTGTTCTCGTTTTGTTCTTCGTTTGTTTTTGCTTTGTTTTTGCGATTCGCCGCTTTGATTCTCCCGCTGTCCAGCGTCGGACGAATCAAAAGGAAGCACGCGGCGCAAACTCCTTCAAGGTTGTTTTGCTCTTGTTCGTCCAAAGCGTATTCCAGTATCGCGAACAAAACTTTCGCCCGTTCCTTCTCAGGCAGATTCTTGAGCGCATCGTAATAACTCCGATAGAATGTGAATTGCTCCCGTCTCAATCTATTATCCCCTTTCGCTTTTTTGAAAAATTGTGGCAAGCCCCTGAATCGAACAGGGCAGCTGGGCAAGGTGCTTCGCGTCAAATCCGAGAAAAAACAAGGAGAAAGATGAACGACTTTTGAGGAGGAACGCCCCGCTGATACCTGCTATGCTTGCCATGTTGCCGCTGGTTTGACCCAGCGGCAAGCCATTTGGAAACGATGTTTTATTTGCGGTCTTTCCCGCTGTCGAAAAAATGGGGTTGCTCGTCTTTCCGAGCCGCCAGTATGAATTTGCTCTATTCGATTTTGTGTGGCACGTGCGCCGCCTTTCTCTTCGGCGCGTCGTTGGTAAAGTGTGACATGCTTTGACACTTCTGCTTGGCAGTCGGTGGTATCGAGCCACCCCTGTCCTGTTCGCCCACGCTACTATTCGCGGGTCAGGCTGCTCCCTGAGCTGACCGCCATGTGCAGGGTTGCCCCTGCGTTGATTAAAACGGCAGCTCGTCGTCATCGACCTGAATGGACGTAAATCCCGCAGCCGCCGCAGGAGACTGTGGTGCAGTCTCGTCTTGCGGCTTCTGCGACAAAAATTCCACCGTGTCAGCGTTAATCGTCCAAGCCCGCTTCTTCGTGCCGTCTCGTCCCTCGTAGTCCCTGCTCTGCATCTCGCCAACGACCAGCACCTTTTTCCCCTTTTCGACGTACATCTGACAGATGTTGCCGAGGTTGCCCCACGCCGTGACGTCGAAGAAGTCCGTTTCGTATTTTTGCGTCGTCTTGTTTTTGAATTTCCGCTTGACGGCGACGCTGAAATTACAGCAGGTCATGCCGCTTTGCGTCGTCCTCATCTCAGGGGTATGGACGACATTGCCGGTTACGGTAATTTGATTCATCTTTTGCCCTCAGCTTTCCACGCCTTGTAACAGCCATAGCAGAGCTTTTTCCCGCTCTCTTTTTCTGTAAATTCCGCGACGCCCTGCGCATCCTTGATGATTACGCCGTTTTTGTCGCTTAGGCTGAGAATGCTTCCTTTGCACATTGCGCAAATCAACTTGGGTGGCTCAGACTTATTCTGCTCGTTTGCGTCCTCTGGTAAATCCTCGCCGGAGTAAATGTATAGTCCTAAGCCATGTCGTGCGATTGCTTTTGTGATACTCCGTTGGATTGCCTTGTTGACCGCCGTTGATGTGATTCGCTCAAGCGGAATTGAGTTGTTTTGGTTATCCATGACAGGCAAATACTCGATAGCCTCTTTGCAATACTCGCCGTCAATCAGGGTTACACCCGTCTTAACCCACGCCGTTTTTCCGTCCGTGAAGTAAACCCTGCCACCATTATCCTCGTAAACTGTCGCGTAGCTATCAGGATAAAGCTCAAGTAGTTTTTTCCACGCCCATGTCCATGATAGATAAGAGAGCTTCCCTTTTTTTTCAACATATTCCGAGCAGTCGATTTTCGCCAATTCCAAGAATCTGTTTTTATCTGCGCCCATTTTATTCACCATCCCAGTCCATCGGGTCATTCACGGCGTCTCCGTCCCAGTCGTCCAGCCCGCCGTAGTACGGTCTGCCGTATGCCATCGGTCGCTCGTCCTCGTCCTCGCATCGCCCGCAGCCGTCGCACTCGTCCTTAATCCAAATCTTGCACGGATATGCCATCCTCGTCACCTCCGTACGCCGCGTAGTGCTTCCTGATCCACATCGGGATGTGGATCAGCTCGGCGCATCCGTCCTTGAGCGTCTGTATTGCCTCCAGCACGTCCGGCGCAACCACGCCGCCCCCGTCCACGAACGCATTGACAGCATTGCCCGCGCGAATAAAATCACTCCGACTGTGCATTGCCCCACTCCCTCTCAAAGCACGCCACAAAATCATTGTCGATGCGGTGTCCGTTTTCGATCATCCGCCCATTCTCGTCGAAAACCAGCTCGCCCTTGTCATCCCGCTTGTAGACCGTTCGCAGTTTCAACACGTCGGAGATATCCGCATCCATATCCTCCAGCATTTTGACAATCTCTTTGTAGGTCACCGGCACGCCGAGCTTTAAACTTAAATCCAGCTGATACCGTGCCACCCCGTCATCATGGATTGCACCCGTCAGCATCATTACATTTCCGTCAATCACAAATCTTTTCGTTCCGACTTTGGGAAGCATGCGCTTTTTCCTCCTTTTCGATTCTCTGAATCCTTTTCCATTCCGCCCTGCGCCACGCGCTCGGGTCGTATAGCTCAATCTGTCCGTTGCCCTTGCAGATGCAGACCGGATATCCCGGTCGCTCATTGGGCTTTGTCGTTCTGCCGCTCACGCTGCACCTCCTGCTCGATGCGAACGACCAGATAGACCAACGTTACCGCCAACACGACGAGGTCTAAGACCGCCAGTGCCTCCCAAATCATACCCTCACCTCCATTCCCAGCATCGCGCAGATGTCGCGATACTCCTTCAGCGTAAAATCGCTCGGCGATTTGAGCCTGCTGTACAGGCATACGCGGCTCATGCCGAGCTTCGCCGCAATCTCCGTCAGCGTGATTTGCTTGCGTGCCCGCTCTTCGGTGATGAGGCTCATCAGTGCGTCGTCCCGCGCCTTGTTGGCTTGCCTGCGCCGCTCCGCCTCCGTCAACGCTCTGACTTTCGGCATTGACTTTTCCCTCCTTGCTCCCTTATAATCAGGGTGTACATTCCTTTTCGCTTCCGCCGCCCGACCGGGCGGCGGTTTTTTATTTATTCACGCGCTCCCATGTGAAGCGACCGTTCTGCCCGTTGCGCCACTGACCAAGCCCCTTAAACGCGCCGTAATTCAACGCTTCCTCGATGACTTCAAACGTTAGCGCGACGCTCTTTGCCGTTCGCTCGTTGTCAATCAACGTCAGCATAAATTCGATTTCCCAGTCCGGGCGGATGATTTCGCTTGCCGATACGCTGACACGCGGTCCCTGCATGGTCATCGCCCGCAGCGGGCGTTCAAAAATCTCGTCCGCGTCCGTGACAGGCTTTCCGCCTCGCGTGAAGTGGATGTAGTCCGGCTCGACCAGAATCAGGTTGTCCACCTTTGACGCGGGGCTGCCGATTTTGACCTGACTCTTGATGACACCCAACGCCTCTTTGAGAAATCCCTTGATGACGTAATCCGCCAGACACAGCACGCCGTCGTCCCGCAGAAAGACCGTCAAGCCCTTGGTCTCAAGGTTTTCTTCCGGCAGCATCGCCGTCTGTTCTTCGCCCTTCGCCTGTTTCGCGGCTTTCGCCGCGATGAACTCGCTGTGTACCTTGGGATTCGCCGCCTGCGCACCTAAGATGCGCGTCATGCCATGCAGACGATATGTCCGCTGCTCCATGTTGATCATGTCTTACACTCCTTTGTCGCGTTGTTTCGATGCATATTCAGTTTTCGATTGCTTTGCCGATGCAATGCACTGCTATGCAATGCCTCTGCTTCGCGAGGCGGTGCCTTTGCCAAACAAAACCTTACCTTACTGTGCCTTTGCGTCGCCACGCAATGCCGGGCGACACACTACCTTTGCCTCCGCGTCGCACGGTAATACGAGACTTTGCCTACGCCCTGCCCAGCCTCGCTGTGCCCCTGCGTAGCAAAGCGTTGCCGTTGCATAGTATCGCCCTACGTTGCCTTTGCTCCGCGCTACCACGCGGCACCAAACTTCACGTCGCCCAGCCGTTGCCCAGCACAGCCGTGCCATACTACGCCCCAGCTATGCACCGCTTTGCCTCCGCCGTGCGATGCCCCGCGTCGCCTTGCCTCTGCGGAACGTTGCCATGCATTGCCTTTGCGATACGCTGCTGAACAGCACCTTCGCATTGTTGCGCTGTGCGGTACAGATCATTGCCCTTGCCCTGCGTAACAGGACATAGCCACGCCTTCGCGTTACGCCCCCTGCGCCGCCATCTTGCCGAGGTTGTAGCCTGCCAGCATTGCCGCCGCAACCGCCAGCGCGGTCTGCTCGCTGCTCTCCGGCAACGCCTTGACCAGATTTGCCGCCAGCTCCAGCTTGGTCGCCTTGTCCTTCTTCTTCATTATTTTCGCCTCCCTTCTGCGTCCTGCAACCCTAACGCAAACCATTTGATTAACTCGCGCAACACCGGAATCACCAGCAGTGCCCACGCAATCCACATTGCCCACACCGGAACAAACATTCCGTTTTCTTGCATTACCAGCAAAATAATCAACAAACTCATTGTGTTTATATTCCTTTCTCCCCTGCCTGATTTTGTGTTATACTTGAAAATAAGGAAGGGGGTGATATTATGAATTTAACTCAGTACCAGTTGAAGCTCTTGTCAGATCTGGAAACCCAGCGTATCCGGATTAGTGCCTCTCTCGACATCAATGCTTATGCTGAACTACTATTTTTGAAAAAGGCGGGCTTTGTGAAGATTGTGCCGCCTGACCCAAATTTTTCATATCTGCCGGATTACAATGCTTCAGATCTGTTCTTCGCTTTGGATTCCCCCGGTCGGCAAGCCCTGCATTTAGAACAAGATCGCCGCCAGCGCGAAATAGAGGAAGAAGCCAAGCAGCAGGCAGAGCGTAAAGCGGATTGTGCGAACGCTGATAAGGATCGCAAGCTGCATTTCGCTCATGAGTGGAAAATAGCTATCTACACTTCTCTCACCAGCTTCATAGCCGGAGCGATAGCGAACCACTTCTTCGATGTAGTAGCGCGTACTGTTGAATGGTGGACGTCTCTTTTGTCTCATCCGTAAAGCCTCCTTTCTTGCTCTTGCGCAAAATAAAGATATTTTACGAATCCTATTCCTTTTTGCGCAACAAAGTGATATAATAGAGTAGGTTTCCGCTTTTTTTAGCGACGGCGGCGCACTGCGTAGCCTAGCAATGCAAAGTAAAGTAACGCACGGATGAATTTCAAAAGAAAGGAGTCTATGCGTGTATGCGGAAAACCAAATCCGTTGCAAAGAGGATTGGATGCCCTCGTCCTACTCGGCGTAGCACCACTGCGCAAAAGCGGAAAATTCGGTATTCCAGTCCAGTCTTGCACCGCAGGGAGTAACGCTCCTGCATCGCCTGTTGCAGAACCCACTGTTCTGTGACAGGTTTTTTTATTCCGTAGCAAAAAGGTAGTCAAAACTGCAAGAGAACAGTTGGCAGAGCTTTCTGCACTCGTTGACTGTAAATCTGCCAGTCTTGAGTTTGCTTTCATATCCGCGTCGGCAAATGCCGATATTTTCTGCCACCTCCTGATTGGTCATCCCTGCCCTCGCTTGCTCGGCTTTTAGATTCCTGTACATTTAATCACCTCCTCCGCAATTACCGTATTGCTAACTGCACGTCTATAATATCAGCATTTTGATAATCTGTCAACCATTTTTCAAAATAAAATTAGCAAAATGCGAATTATCTATTGATTCTTGGGACAAAAAATGTTATCATTTCGGTAAGAAAAGAGGTGAATGACTTGAAGTTTGGAGATCGACTCACAATTTACAGAGGCGAGAAAGGATTCAATCAAAAGGAATTTGCTTCCGCGTTGGGGATAACACCAACCAGATTAAACTATTGGGAAAAAAACAAAAGAGAACCTGACGTGGAAATGCTGAAGAAAATTGCCTCTATCCTTGAGGTGAGTACCGACGAGCTTATCGGGCTTCCGAGCGTACCCCCATCTAAAGAAGATTTAGGAAAAGAATTTGAAGAACTAAACTACAAATTCCGCAAAGCAAGCGCAAACAAAAAAAAGTTCGTCCTGCAAATCCTTGAAATGCCGGACGAACTCTTTGATGGGTTAGTCGCTTATTTACAAAGCGACGTCAAGTGACTTGCTCGTGCGTTTCTGCTTCATATCGAAGCATCGCACGCGCAGCTCCGAGCAGGCAGTAAATGTTCTCACCGTCGGTCAGCATTTCTGCAATCGCGATGATTTCTTTCCGCTCCCGCTCAAACTCAATGGGGGTGGTGGTCGGCGCGGCTCTCCGCGCTCTGTGTGAGGTGACGTTCTTCGGGCGGCTCTCTTTCATAGCCATCACTTCCTTGTAAATATTATACTAGCATCTCTTGTTAATATAATATTTTCGACAAAAGCATTAAGTTATCTGTACGAAAAGGTTTTATTTCGACATGAATCCGTTGATTCTGCGAGGCTGACTATGAAAAAATTTGTTTTGCTTATTACGTTTAGCGTTTTCTTGGGCGTTTCGGGCGCGTTTTGCCTGCATGAGATTTATGAGACGCACATAGACCGCTCTACAACAATCCGATATCCTGTGGATAAAAATCAGAAATGTTATGTAGACTTAAAAAACGGGAAATATTATCATTTAAGTAGAAAGTTTTGTAAGTTTGAGCCGAACATAAATTCCGAATATGTTGTAGCGATATCAGAATACGAGGCAATCGAGCGAAATTTTGCTCCCTGCCCATACTGCCATAAAACTCAGGATGTCCGGATCGAAAACTAAAAAAAAGCCCTGTCCGTGCGCTAACACAGACAGGACGATGGCACCCCACTTGACAACCGCGAAAAGAAGGGAACATCTATATGATACCATATTTCCCTTCCTTTCGCAATATAGAAAGGAAGGTTAATTATGCCTAAAATTGAAAAGACAAAAACCGGTTACCGCGCCCGCATCTCTACGGGCGAAAAGCTCCCGTCCGGCGGATATCGCTATATTTCCGTCTCAGGCGCGACGAAAGCCGACGTGAGGCGAATGATTGCCGAGTTCGATGAAAACCGCGAAAACGCCCTTTCCGCGAATCTGGCAGGGCGTGTGACGCTGGCTCAGGCGATGGATAAATACCTCGATACCTGCCGCTCTGCCGGTCGCTCTCCGTCCACCATCCGCGGCTATGCTGCCATGCGGCGCAACGGCTTTGAAGCTCTCGAATCAAAGCCCATCGCCAAAATCTCCCGCGCTGAACTGCAATCTGTGGTCAATGACTGGACGCGCTCCGGCGCAACCCCGAAAACCGTCCGCAATAAGATCGGCTTTCTCTCTGCCGCTATGAAGCACGCCGGAATCGAGCCGCCGACGCAGGGGCTGATTCTGCCCGAACCCGACCGCAAAGAGATGACCATCCCGCAGGATGAGGACGTGCAGCGTGCGCTGTTCTACCTCCGCGCCCACAATACTAACCTCTATGTCGCCGTCGTCCTTGCCGCAACGCTGGGTCTGCGCCGCGGCGAAATCGCCGCCCTGACGATGGATGACTTCGACTTCGCCGCCAGAACGGTCACCATCAGCAAATCCCTCGCCATGGATGAGTGCGGCGACTATGTCACCAAAGCCCCGAAGTCCCGCAGCGGTAACCGCGTACTGCGTGGTCTGGATGCGCTCGTCGTCTCCGCTGTCCGCAACTTCGGTCATCAGCCGCCGCAGACCATCACCGGCATGACGCCCGCCAGCATCACAGATTCTTACATGCGTCTATGTGAAAAGCTCAATCTCCCAGGTCGCTTCCATGACCTGCGGCACTACGCCGCGTCCGTCATGGCAGCCCTCAACGTCCCGCCCAAGTACGCTCAGGAGCGCATGGGACACGCGACGCTCGACATGCTCAACCGTGTCTACCAGCACACGATGAGCAAAAAGCGCGATGCCGTAGCCGACGCGATTGCATCTCACAACGCCGCGCTGCTTGGCGGTGAAATATGCCAGTACAAATAATTATGCCGCGAATTATGACACGGCGAAATAAAAAGTCTAATAAAATAAGAGCTTTTAGGGCGTTTCCGTGCGGGTTCGACCCCCGCCACCGGCACCAAACAAGGAATCTAGCTATTGCTAGATTCCTTTATTTTTTCCTTATTTCACAAGGGAAAAATGTAAAATCCTGCTTACACGATGTAAGCGGAATTTAACACCGTGTAAGCGTATTTTTACACCGATTATGCCGCGGATTATGACACGGATTCAGCCCCGCAAACCTTGTCGCCGAGCCGTTCGATGGACATGTCAATGTAGCTCATCAGAGCCGCCGCAATCTCGTCCCCGTCCTTGCTCTTGCGCTCGATGCCCAGCTCGTCAAACACGTCGTCGCGGTCGTGCCTGAGCATTTCAAGCCGCTTTTTTGCATGCTCCCTAAACCAGCGTTCGCGCCCATTATGCTCCTCGCATGCGTCCGCATAGTCAAGCAGCATCTGCGTATCGGTGATGCCGTCCATCAGCACGGCAAGCAGATGTTTCGTCATTTTACCACCCCTTTATGCGCGATTGATGTAGTCCATCAGCCTGTCCACATCCGCAGCGTTAAAGCGGAACGTGTCCTGACCTACGTCAAAGCTGATGTACCCGCCGTTCTTTCCCATTTGATTTTTGATTTCCGCCCCCAGCGCGGCGACATCAACGCTCTCGTCTTCCGTCATCACGCCGAGCATCTTGAGCGTGGGCTTGTATTTGCCGATGAGGTTGTCCGGCTTGGCAGCCGCCATGCCCACCGCCACGCCGTACAGAATCGCTTTTGCGCCGCTAATGGATGGGCGCACCTCCGAATCATAGAAGTGCGCCACACCCGCGGCGATCTGATTTACAGTCGCCATTCTTTTTTAGCCTCCCGTTGCGCCGGAAGCAGCTGCCGTCGGCGCAGTCCAAGAATTGTATCTCGGCATAGGCGGCGGACAGATGTTCGTATCAGGAATGACCGTCTTGGTCATGCCCTGCAATGCCGCAACCTGATTCTGCAGGCAGCCGATGATGCCGTTGTTGGTCGCGTTGTAGACCGCCTGCTGTGCAATCTGGCTCTCAAGCCCGCGCAGTCTGCCGTCCACATACTGGTACAGTTCCAGCGACTTCTTGTCGGTGTAGATTTCGGCGTTCTTGTTGGCAAGCTCGCCCTCAAGCCGTGCGATGTGTCCAGCCTGTTCCGCCTCATACCTCGTGACAACGTGATTCTCGCTGCAACAGCCGTCTGCATAACGCGGATTCCACCCGTTCAGCAGCGCACTGCCGCCGCCCAGCAGACCGAGCGCAGTACCCGCGATACCCAGACCCAGACCAGCACCGGCAACACCCTTAGATGCGTATTCCTTATATTCCATTTAACGCACCTCCTTTCTGCCCACATTTTCCCATTTTGGTGTCCGCTCGGCGGGTCAGTTTCGGGGCAGATTCAGGGCGCAAAAAAAGCCGTCCCCGAAGGGACGGTTTCTTTTTTATCCGGCAAGACCCTGCATCAGCAGACGGAAAGTTTCTCTGCCCTTGGGCGTAATCATCGTCTGTGTTCCGCCCCATCCGCTTTTCTCGTTGATGCACTCTTTCAATTCAAAAAGACCGTTGTTCTTTTCGGCGTAGGGCATCAGCTTGCCCTTTTTGTCGCGGTAGATGTACTTGTGGTCGAGCAAGAATCCGACAAATACGCGCTCCTTGATTTCCAGCTGCTTGGCGGTTTCGCGGAAACTCGTCAGCAGGTTTCGGTCTACAATCTGGTCGAAATAGTCCGCTTTCGGCTTGTAAATCTGATTCTGCACAACCAACTCGCTGTTGATGGCTTCCAGCTTCATTGTCTTTTCCCGCGATGCCTTGAGCTGTGTCGCAAGCTGAATGATGGTGTCCGGATTCAGCAGCACTTCTTCCACCTTTGCGGGTGTGAGATAACCGCCGTGCTTGCGGATAGCCGGAACGACCTCGTCCGCGATGAGCGTCTGAAACTTCTCAGCCGTTTCGTTCTTTGCCTTCATCGCAAGGCGGTAAAAGATGTTTTCGGGGATGTAGGCGTCTTTCCCAACTTGTTGGGAAAATTTCAGCTCACGCAGATAGTTGTTGACCGTTTCCCAGCGGACATATTCAACGCCGTTCTTCTCCTGCGTAAACCCCAGCCCTCGCGCCACAGTCTCAAGGCTCAGATACGCGACACCGTCCTTTTCGTAACAGGGGATGCCTTGAATGTTCATGATTTCGTTCATCCGTTCAACTCCTTTCTTAGTCCTTGCTTGTGTCGTCACTGCAACTTGTTTGCTTGTTTCGCTTCCAGTTTGAGCAGTGCTCTCGCCGTGCCAAGCAAATAGTACAGGTTTTCGCCGTCCAGCAGTCGCATAGCCGCGTTGATGATTTCCTCGCGCTCAGTCTGATATTCAGTGGGCATATCTATATCCTCCTTATAAGTCGATAATTGACCTTACAGGCGGCATGTGGTACAATATTCATGCCACCTTGTAAGGTGTGTGACGTAAGGTTTAGCGGTTTCTTTGGAGAGTTGGCGCTAAACCTTATTTTTTATTTTGGCTCAAAAGCAGATGAATTCCTTGTCGAACGGCTTCTCCTTTTGTAATACCATGTGTGTCACAGTATTCTTTGAGTTTTTCTTCCGTTTCGACATCAAGACGGATACTATATTTGACCGTCTTAGGCTTTTCTGCTTTTGGTCTGCCAGCAGGCGACATTCCATCACCTCCTTTTTCGTCCCACATATATTATAATTTACGTGTGGCGAAATTTCAAGAGGTTTTTGAATATTTTTTCCACATGCTTTCAAGATCAAAAGAATTGACCAACAAGGGAACTCATGGTAAAATATTTAAGCTCCCTTGTTGGAGTGGTGTGTGAGTTAGTGTTGCTTTGGTCAGCTGGGCACTAACTCACTTTTTGTTTACGTCCTCATATTCGCGTTCGATTCCTCTGCGTATCACCTGCGAACGGCTTTCATTCTTAATGGTTGCCACTTCGTCCAGCTTACGCACGGTTTCTTCGTCCAAACGGACACCGATTCTGGCATCCTTCGGATTCTCGATTTTGGGACGACCCGTTCTAGGGGTCATGATATTCACCTCACTTTCTGTTCGACATTATTTTATTATACGTCGAACAGAAAGCCAAGAGGTTTTTTTAATTTGTCGCTTTAACTTGTCGCAATTCTATGTTCTTTCAATCGCTTGAATGCAAAGCAAGCGATTGCCCGTCCGTCTGCCGCCTCTGCCTGGCTCTGACGCGGTTGATTTTGTCCTGTACCTTTCGTGATTCGCGCTTGACGGTTTCCGGCGAAATGTGCAGCCGTTGCGCCGTTGCAATCAGGTTGTCCGTCTGCGCTCGGGTGACAAATACCTCTCTCTGCCTGTCCGTCAGCCCGCACGCCTGTATCAGCTCATCACGTTCATCTTTAGTATATCCCGCAAACGTGATCTTGCCGCACATCATTCCTTCTCCGTGCCTTCGTCGTTCTGCTCCTTAATCTGCTCAAGTGCCTTCTTAATAAACGCAGGAAACGGCACGCCGATGATTGCCAGATTCTCCGTGATGCTCAGCCCCTCGTTCGCGATGTAGAACATCGCCATCGCGTCGCGGAAAACCCGCGTTCCTTCCGGCATCACGCGGTCGAGCTGCGCCGCCATAAAGACCACCACCAGCATGACCGCCTTCTTGAGCAGCCCGTGCCAGCCCGTCTTGCTGTCCAGCTTCCCGCCGTCCGTCTTGGGGCTCTTGCCCATCATCCCGCAAATGCACCCTGTCGCGTAGTCAATGCCCATCATGTAGCACAGCACAATCAGCAACGTGTCCCAGCCTCCCATTGCACCCGCGATTGCTCCGCCCGCAAGTGCCGCCATCTTGAGTACCTTGTCCCAGATTCCCGACCAGTTGGTATTCATGGTCATCCTCCTTTCAGTCTTTCGCGATTTCCCACTTCCCCGCCAGCGTGATATACACGCCGTCACTTCTGCGCAGGGAAGTCGTTTCTCCGTCTTCCTCTTGGCTCTCCCCTTGGGAGAGCTGCCCCGAAGGGGCTGAGAGGGCATCATCCCTGACCAGATACTCCCCCGCCATGTACCCCGCCACGCCGTTTTCCAGCTTGCCGAACACCCAGCCCGTGCCGCCCGCCTCGCGGATCACGTTCACCCGCGTCCCGTTCTCGGCTCTGGCGATGATCTTTGCCGCCGTGCCCGCGCCCTCGCGGATGTTCAGATAGCCGCTCGTGACGCTTACCGTCGCGTTGCCGAATTCCTTTCCCATCTCATTCACCTCAATCATCCTGTGCTTTCCCAGCCCGTTCCAGCCGTTCTTCTCCGTCAGCTCGGTTTCGACCGTCCCGCCGCGGCTCTTGCTTGAGTGGATGACCGTCCCCTTCTCCGTCACCAGTCCGACGTGATTCACATCGCCCGTACCCACGCCCATGAACGCCAGCATTCCCGCCTTCACGCCGGAAATGCCCTCCTGCTTCCATGTCAAATCGCGGTATTTCGCGCTGTTTTTGTCGCTCTCCCAGAGCGCGTTCGTTCCCGCCGTCGTGTAGCTTTTATCCCCGCCCGCGCTGACGCGGATGACCTTCTTGATGAGGTTGATGCAGTCCAGCTCGTCATAGCTTGTGCCAAGCAGCCCCCGCGCCGTCCGGAGTGCTTCCGCCGTCTTAATCATTTTCTCACCCTCTCATATGCCCTCTCAGGCGGTGGAATTGCTTCAATGCCCTTCTTCTGGCACGCGCGTATTTTTTGATGTTCTCTTCCGTTAAAAAATCAACGCTTTGCATAGATTTAATATATTGAATTGCCCATTCTCTGGCTAGCACCTTCTGCATCGCGTACTCAGATTTGCTTCTCATTTTTAATCATCCCAAGCCCCTCCCGCGTGGATGAACCTCGCAATGCCGATGCTCGCCAGCAGGCAGAACGCCGCGATTACAATGCCCATCATTCATCCTCTCCAAGCAGCTTTCCGACCTGTCCGCGCCACTTCTCCGGCACGTTTTCAAGCGTCATCTTTCCGTTTTTGACCATCCGCGCATAAACCTTTGCCATTTACTCCGCCCCGCTTTCCGTCATCATGCCCGCCAGTTCGACCAGTGCTTCTTCATGCTCAAGCGCGCGTTCTTCCAACGCCGCCACGCGCTCCTCCAGCGTCGCGCCGCTCGTGCCATGCTCTTTGGCGAGCGCGGACAGCTCGTCCGCTTCCTCCTGCGTGATTTCCAGCGCATCCGCCAGCGCGGTGATTCGCGCCTGCGCCGTGTCGGTCGTAAACGGCGTTCCGTTGGTCAGGCGGTTGCAGAGGACCTGATACTTGGCACTGTGCGTCTTTTCGTTTTCAATCATATGTCTTTCCTCCTGTTATTCGGTGATGTTCGTCGCCGCGGCTTCCAGTGCGGCGATACGGTCGCTCAGATTAGGGATAATCTTTATCGGGTCGGCTCTGCCCGTCACCGTCACGCTGTCCGCGTCGGTCAGGACGGTGTTTGTGCCGGAGAGCGCAGGGATAGCTGCGCCGCCCGCGGCTGTGAATGGCTTGGGGTCGGCAAGCCGGTATGCAACTTGTACGGGAGTGCCCGCGGCGAGTTGAGCAGCAAAGTAGGCTTTTAGCGACTTTATCGCGGCTGCACTATTTGAGATGTCAGATAATATTGCTGTAGGAACGTTGTATATAAAGTAGCGTTTGGGACCAGTCGTGGAAAATCCGATGCCTATATTTCCACCACCCCATGTACCAGGTTTATCCTGCGAGTTGTGACTGCATTTACCGAGCTTTTCTTTAACGTCGTAATCGTTAATTCCATATGTATAAAATCCTGTAACAGCAGCATTGTTAGCGTTGACTCCCCACGTTTCCCATGCTTCCGTTCCGTCCAGCGTTACCAGCTTCCATATCTCCTGTCCCTCTCCCCTCGCCGCGTCCACCTCGCCGCCGCAGACGGTAGAGGGCAGGGTGAGGGTGTTGGTGCTGCCGATGTAGGGGGCGTAAGGCGTGACAGTGGAGCCGAGCTCGAGTTGAGCGTAAATTCCGCTATAATCAACGGTGGCATTTAGCACTCGCATAAATACACCGTATATGCGTGTACCACTTGGTATACTCACTCTGTTTAATCTACCACCATTTTGCAGTAATCCGGCATCTGATCTGACCCCAAATATACAGTTCGAATCGTTTGTTATGTAATTTGATGACAAAACCAAATCCACGTGCGTAGTGAATGCTTCTGAGTTTTCTACAGTTTCTCCCCAAAAAAAGTAATCACTTAGGTTCTGTCCGATTGTGCCTTTGATGCTTATCAATCCTTGATCATCAAAAGTCCATTCTATCCCGCCAATTGTCTTATTTCCTTTATTTTTTAATAAATTCTTCCCGCACCGCTCCACCTTAACTTCTGTCCGCCCCTTTATCGGGCGGATGTTCTCCGGCGACGGGTCTCCGCTTCCTTCCTGCGTCGGCTCCCAGCTGACTTTGACGCCCAGCGGATATCCCCCGAGCATCCTATCCATCTGTACGACTGCTCCGCTCTTCTCGACCTTGGGGCAAAGCATGTCCACAATATGCTTGCTGCTCCATGTATCGCCGTCTATGGCGGTGTCGTCAATCTCCGCTTTGCTTTTGCGCTTCATTTTCAGGCCGAAGGCCACATTTTGCTCCACTGTGAGCCAACTCATGGTGGAGTATTCCTGGAAGATGTAGGCTATGTTGTGCTTTTTGGTGTCCACTTTTTCCCCGTTTACCAATATCTGGCCCTCGG
>OIYG01000846.1_pt1 | contig 26389 bp, 26 predicted proteins | sample 1587861 | NCBI WGS metagenome assembly OIYG01 (sample SAMN03283272) | human gut metagenome | biome: human-associated habitat; material: feces | host: Homo sapiens | place: Peru | collected 2012 | reverse complement strand
ATCCTCTAATTAGAAACTATTAATAAACTGTCCAACTTTTGGGGTTCAGTTCAAAGTATCAGTTTTTTTTAATTATTAGTAAAAATAATAAAATAAAAACTGCTCAATTAATAATTAAGCAGCTTTTTCATTTTTTCTTAAAGTTCTAATTTCTTTAGCTGAAAGTCTAACTTTTGTACCATCTTCAAGTCTAAATACTTGTAGATTTAAGTTTTGTCTCTTCTTAGTAGTGTTTAAAGCATGAGATCTAATGTTTTTTACATTATCTTTTCTAGTAGTAATATTAACTGCCATATTATCCCTCCTTCGGTATTACTTCGTTCTGCTTTATAACTTTATCATAAAATTGACTTAAAGTCAAATAAATTTCCTAAATATCAAGGAAAATGCCCTTATGTAATCTTAATACCCAAAATAATATTAAAATATGATAAAATAAATACGAGGAGTGATAGTCTATGTATACACCGCTATATAATAAAAGCAATTATAATTTATTATCAAGTCTTTTAAAAATAGATGATATTATAGACTTCGCCAAAACTAAGAAACTACCAAGCATTGCAATAACTGATTCAAATATGTTTGGAACTATGGAATTTATTAAAAAATGTGAAAAAGAAAACATAAAACCAGTAATTGGATTAGAATTAAACTTAGATGACTTTACATTAGTAACATATGCTAAAGACTATCAAGGCTATCTAAGCCTAATAAAACTATCTACTATTCAAAACGAAAGAAAAATAACAATAGATGATTTAAAAAATCATAATAAAAATACAATAACAGTACTACCATTTCAATATAAAGAGTCATTTGAAACTTTAAAAACTATTTATGAAGAATTTTATTTAGGATATACAAATAAAAAAGAAGAACAAGAAGCTCTTTTATTTACTAAAAATATCATCTTCTATAGACAAGCTCTTTATTTAAATAAAAATGATGAATACATAATACCATATCTATACCGTATTAGAGATGGAAAAACAATTACTGACGAAATAGAATATAACACAAAAGAATGTGAATTAAATATTGAAGATATCTATGAATTAACTGACAATGTAGGATTAATTAATACTAATAAATTAGCAGATAACTGTAATTTACAATTCCCAAAGGCTGAAAATTTATTACCAATCTATGAATGTAGTGATCCCAAACAATATTTATATGAATTATGTAGAGTAGGTATAAATAAAAGACTAAATGGAAATGTTCCTAAAAATTATCAAGAACGATTAATAAAAGAATTAAAAATAATAAATGAAATGGGATTTGCTAATTACTTTTTAGTAGTTTATGATTTCATAAAATATGCTAAAAAAAATAAGATACTAGTAGGACCAGGAAGAGGAAGTGCCGCAGGTTCACTTGTTGCTTATTCACTAGGTATAACTGATATTGATCCATTAAAATATGATTTACTATTTGAACGTTTTCTGAATCCAGAAAGAAAGACAATGCCAGATATAGATACCGACTTTCCAGATAATAAAAGAGAATTAGTAATAAATTATGTAAAAGAAAAATATGGAGAAAAAAGAGTAAGTGGAATAATAACATTTGGAACAATGGCCGCAAAACAGGCAATAAGAGATACCTCAAGAGTTTTGAATATTCCATTATATAAAGTAGATGCTCTATGTAAATATATCCCGGCTAATTCAAAAGAAAAACTAGAAGATATATATAATAAAAATGAATCATTTAAAGCACATGTAGAAAGTGATATGATTCTTTCAAATATGTTTAAAATAGCTGTTAAATTAGAAGGATTTCCAAGACATACATCACAACATGCCGCAGGTATCATTATGAGTAAAAAAGACTTAGATGAAGTACTACCACTATATAAAACAGATGATATGTATCTTACAAGTTATTCAATGGAGTATTTAGAAGAGCTTGGACTATTAAAAATGGACTTCTTAGTAATAAAAAACTTAACTTTAATAGACAACATCATAAATGACATAAAAGCAATAGAAAATAAAGAAGTAGTCTTTTCAAAAATACCATTAGATGATAAAGAAACATTGGAAATGTTTAAAACAGCTAATACTTGTGGAATATTCCAATTTGAATCTAGTGGAATGAGAAATTTCTTACGTAAACTAAAACCATCTACATTTGAAGATATCTTTGCAGCTATAGCTTTATTTAGACCAGGAGCAGCAATTAATATCGACACATATATAAAAAGAAAACATAATGAAGAGAAAATAACATATCTTGACAAATCATTAGAAGAAGTCACAAAAAATACATATGGACTTTTAATATATCAAGAACAGATAATGCAACTTGCAAATGTTTATGCTGGATATTCTCTTGGAGAAGCTGATATCTTAAGACGTGCAATGTCTAAGAAAAAAGTAGAACTTTTAAAATCAGAAGAAGAAAAATTTATTAGAAAAAGTAAAGAGATGGGACATGATGAAAAACAAGCTAAAGAACTATTTAATCTAGTTCTAAATTTCGCAGGATATGGTTTTAATAAATCTCACTCTGTAGTATATTCAGTAGTAGCATATAAAATGGCTTATCTAAAGTGTCACTACAAAACAATATTCTTTGCCAATTTACTAAGCAATGTAATAGGTAGTGAAACAAAAACAAATGAATACATTTTAGAAGCAAAGGCAAACAAAATAGAAATAGAAAAACCTACAATAAGTAATAGTGATTCAAGATATATAGTAAGTAATAATAAAATTATTTATCCAATATCCAATATAAAATCAATTGGAAATGTAGTTACAGAACAAATAAAAAAAGCAAAAGAAGAAGGTCAATTTAAAGATATATATGATTGTTTCAGTAGATTATCAATAGCAGGTATAGGTAAGAAAACATTGGAAACATTAATTTACGCAGATGTCTTCAAAGAATTTAAATTTAATAGAGCTACACTAATTTATAATTTAGATAGTCTATATAACTATGCAGAACTAACTAAAGATATTGACCCATCACTTGTAATGAAACCAGATATAGAAATAAAAGAAGAATATAAAAATTCTTATTTACTAGAAAAAGAAAAAGAAGTATTCGGATTTTATTTATCATGTCATCCAACAAGTTTTTATAAAAAAGATAACCCATATGCAATACCAATAAATAAAATAAATGATTATTATGATAAACAAGTAGATGTATTAATACTAATAGAAAAAATAAAAACAATTAATACAAAAAAAGGAGACAAGATGGCATTCATTACTGGTAGTGATGAAACATCATCCACTGAATTTGTTTTATTTCCTAAAACTTTTAATAAATATCCAAATTTAGAAAGTGGCATGTTAATAAAAGTAAGAGGTAAAGTAGAAAAACGTCTTAATGAAATTCAAATTATTATAGATAGAATAAAACTATTAGAAGGAGACACAAATGAAGAGTAAACAAAAAATATACAGTATCGCATCTATTGTTATTATGGTAGACTTAATACTAAAATTTATAGTTTCATCTAAATTAGTAGAAAATGATATTATAAAAGTAATACCAAATTTCTTTTCAATATACTATTTAAAAAATACAGGAGCAGCCTTCTCAATACTACAAGATAGTACACCATTCTTAGTTATACTAAGTGCCTTAATATTATTAGTTTTAAACAATTATATAGATAAAGAAAAAGATTTAAATAAGATATCAGAAATATCTTTAGGAATGGTAATAGGCGGTATATTTGGAAATATGATTGATAGAATAATAAATCATTCTGTCACAGATTTTATATCATTCAGAATATTTAATTATAATTTTCCAGTATTCAATATTGCGGATATTGGAATAACTGTAGGAGTATTTCTGCTATTGATAAGTATTTTAAAAGACTGCAGAAAAGAGAAAAATAGATAATATGTCACTCGATGAAAAAAGTAAGTGAAGAAAAAGTATTATAAGGAGAATTATGAATAAATTTATAGAGTATTATAAAAAAGAAAAAGAAACTATTAATAAAAAGTTAATAGAATTTAACAATAACTTATTAACAGAAAAAAATCCAATTATAAAAGAAAATATAGAATTATTTAAAAATTTAAATTCAGATGGAAAAATAATAAGAGGAACACTTGTAAACTTAGGATATTATCTACTAAAAGAAGATAAAGACTACAGTAATGACTTATCTCTTGCCTATGAAGTATTTCAAACATCAATCTTAATACACGATGACATAATTGATAATGATAGTAAAAGAAGAGGGAAAGATACAATTCATTATGCCAACATAAATAAATATAAATATTATTCACAAGAAAAAGAAGAATTAAAAAATTTAGGGGACGCAGTTGCAATATGTATGGGAGACTATGGTCTATACCTGTCTAATAAAATTATTATAAACTCTTATAATAAAGACAATAATTTTAGTAAAGTACTAAGTTATTTTAATGATACCGTAATAAATACCATAAAAGGTGAATTACTAGATGTAACACTTCCTTTTAGAAGTAAATATAAAATAGAAGAAGATAAAAACCTAGAAGAATACATAATGAATATATATAAATTAAAAACTGCATATTATACAATAATAGGCCCATTATCAACTGGTATGATCCTTGCAGGAACAACTTCTGAAATGCTAAAAGATATAGAAAAATTTGGAGAATTAGTAGGAATTGCTTTTCAAATACAAGACGATTTATTAGGAATTTATTCAGAAGAAACAGGTAAAGTAAAAGGTTCTGACATAAAAGAATTTAAACAAACAATATTATATTCTTATACGTGTAATACAAAGTATAAAGATAGTCTTCTAAAATACTATGGTCGAGATAATTTAACAGAAGAAAATTTAAAAGAAGTAAAAGAAATATTTGAAATTTGTGGAGCAAAAGAATATGCAAAAAAAATGATGAACGATATGTATGATAAGTCACTTAGCATTTTAAATAATATATCTTGGATAAAAGAAGATAAAAAAGACTTATTAAGAGGTTTTATAGAATTTCTAAAAACAAGAAACAAATAGACTAGAAATGAAGTGATAAAGTAAAAGTAGACACATAAAAAGAATGTAATCTACTTTTCTTTTGTTATCTTTTTTATTAATTGTTTTTCTCCATTAAATTCAATCTCTTTAGAATAATAATTATCAAGTATAGAAGACTCTTCCCATCCATAAGCATTAATAATACTAGAAAACTCATCAAGTCTAAACTCTGGAATTGTAATTATAGGTTTCTCTGTCTTTAAATATTCAAATGAATCTTCTAATAGCAACTTAGAGTAACCATTCTTTCTATACTCAGGATTAACCATAAAAGTACATAACTTTTTCTCATCATCATTTTTTAAAATACTAATCCCAGCAATCTCTAAACCATCTAAATAAAAAATAATATCTCCGTTCCCATTAATCACACGAGGAATATTCTTAGAAAAAAACCATTTGTAGTATTCAGGATACTGACTTTTATTATAATCGGTTAATAAATAAATTTCATTTACCGCCTTAGAAAAATTCTTATCACGCATCTTACTTAAAACAAACTTTTCCATCAAACCACTCCCTTAACAAAGTATTATAACATACTAATATAAAACATGTTATAATCATTTTAGGTGATTATTATGAAAAAGAAACTATTAAGTAATACTTATTTAAATGAAGCCGAAAAGTATCAAATAAAATTTTTTCTTGATGAAGAAGATAAATATGTTGTCATAAAAAAACTAATAAAATTATCTAAACCATTTATAATAAAAAATAATGTTACCGCAATGGATAATGGATATTATGTAATAGAAATAGTACCCAAAAATAAAAACTATGCCATTCGTATATTTTTAAATGATAAAAAAGAACTAGTTGAATATTACTTTGACATCATTAAAGAAAGTGGTCTTGATAAAGAAACAAAAGTTCCATACTTCATGGACTTATATTTAGATATAACAATAGACAAAGAAAATGCTGTAAATATAGTAGATGAAGATGAATTAAACTATGCCCTAAAAACTAATGATATAACTAGCTCAGACTATGAACTTGTTCTAAATGTAAAAGAAAAGTTACTAAAAGAAATAAAAGAACAAAGTAATGACTTGCTTAATTTAGATTATATGAAATACCTAGGTGATATGTAATGAAATATCTTGGAAGTAAAACTTTAGAAACAAAAAGACTACTTCTTCATAAAACAGAAGAAAAAGACTTAAAAGAATTATGGAATATTTTATGCATAGATTGTGTTAATAAATACTATTTAACTTCAAAACTTCATTTTAATTGGGAAGAAGAAATACCATATCAAATGTCCAAGTTAGAAAATAGTACTAATCCTACTAATTTTACTTGGACAATAGAATTAAAAGAAGATAATACTGTAATTGGACAAATAACTATGCCAGAAATAGAAGATGATATAAGAGATATAGGCTTGTTTATTGACCCAACATATCAACATAAAGGATATGCCTATGAAGCAGCAGTAGAAGTATTAAAATATATGTTTTTAGAAGTAGAGATAAAAAGTATAAAAACATGTGCTGCAATAAAAAATAAAGCAAGTTACACTTTAATGGAAAAATTAGGTTTTAAAAGAGAAAATACAAGAAAATTTATTAAATATACATTTGTCGAAGAAGAAGTAGAGTGCTATAACTATATACTAACTAAAAAAGACTTTTTAAAAGAATTATTTCATAAAGAAAGTCTCTATGTTGATATTGATATCGATAAAGACCCCTACATAAAACATTTAAGTGATGATTTAGTACTTAATATTACTGGAGAGTCTGGAAGTGGAAAAACTACTCAAACAGAAAAATATAAAAGTGATCCATCTTGCATAGTAATTGATACTGACGAAGTATATAAAAGCAAAACTAAAAGTAAAGTAAATCAAGAAGTATATGATATGTTAATAAAAAAATATAACGAATTACCAGACTTATTCACATCATTTGATGAAGTCTATAAAAGTATAATTAACCACTTTAAATACTCTAATAAATTAGTTATAATTGATAGTGCTCAGTTTAGAAATATAAAAGATATAAGTATTTTAAAAGGAGATATTATTGTAATTAGAACATGTATTAATACTTGCTACAAAAGATGTATTGAAAGATTCGAACAAAGTGGTAATCATACTTTGGATGAGATAGGACAATATTCTTTAAAGAAAAAGCAAATGTACATTTGGTATAATTACTTAAATAAATTTTTAGAATTATTAGATAAAGAATAGGAGAAATTATGGACAGATTTAAAGCAACAAAATTAGCAAGTTTATTAGGAATATTAGGTAATTTATTTTTATTAATTATTAAAGGAATAATTGCTATTATTAGTAATAGTCAATCATTACTTGCAGATGCATTTAATAGTGCAGGGGATATATTATCATCACTAATGACTTATATAGGAAATAGAATCAGTTCAAAAAAAGCAGATGATGATCACAACCTAGGTCATGGAAAAGCAGAATATATTTATAGTTTATTAATAAGTATAACAATGTTATTATTAAGTACCAGTGTTATTAAAAGTGCAATAAATACATTAATTCACAATACAAAAGTAAATTACTCAATATGGCTAATTATTGTATGTTTTGTAACAATTATAACTAAATTATGTCTATTTCTATATACAAATTACTTATATAAAAAGACAAATAATATCTTAATAAAAGCAAACAGAACAGACCACAGAAATGATATGTTAGTAACAACATTAACACTTATATCAATAATTTTAGGAAGTCAGGGAGTAAAGTATATAGACTCAATTGTAGGTATTTTAATATCATTATGGATAATGATATCAGCAATAGAATTATTTAGAGAAAGCTATAATGTTTTAATGGATAAAAGTATTGATAATGAAACAAAAGACAAAGTTTTAAATCTTATAAAAGAACATAAAGAAGTAAAAAAAGTACAACACTTTAATTCAACACCAATAGGTTATAAATACCAAATATCATTTACAATATTTGTAGATGGAAACCTAACAACATTTGAAAGCCATAAAATAGCAAATCATTTAGAAAAAGAAATAGTAGAAAAATTTAAAGAAATATATTTAACAGTAATTCACGTAAATCCTTATGGTAAGCCAAATAAAATTGCTAAGAAAAAATAAAATATGCTATAATAAAATAGATTATGGGAGTGTTACTATGAACTTAGAAGAAGAATTTGATAAAAAAACAGAAAAAATGTTTGATATTAAGAAAAAAAGAATTAGTATACTTGAAAATTATGGAGAAAATTTTCAAAAGAATAACTATATAACTAATCCAGCAATAGGAAGAGATGAACAAATAAAACAATTAATTTTAATACTATTAACACCTGATAAATCGGCTGTTTTAATAGGTAAACCTGGTGTTGGTAAAACTGCAACCGTAGAAGGACTTGCATATCGTATTCAAAGAAACTTAGTACCAGATGTATTAAAAGGGTATCAAGTAATTAAAATAAATACAGCAGCACTTTTAGGAACTGATCCAGTAACAGGAGAATCAAAAGTACAAACATTAATTGATGAATTAAAAGATAAAACAAAATTAATATTATTTATAGATGAAATTCATACACTTATGGGTACAAAAGGGGAAGCTCTAGACTTTGCTAATATGTTTAAACCAGCACTTGATAGAGGAGATATTAAAGTAATAGGAGCGACAACAACAGAAGAATATGAGCGATATATTTTAAGAGATAAAGCTTTTGTTAGACGTTTCCAAAAAGTAGAAATTTTTGAACCAACAAGATCAGAAAACATCCAAATATTACTAGGTACTCTTCCGAAAATAGAATATAGAACAGGTGCAAAACTAATGTATTCACCATATATTCAACAAAGAATAATGGCCTTTATCACAGATATAACAAGTGAATTTAAAAGAATCTATGAAATAGGTTCCCGTTACCCAGATGTTTCACTAACAATACTTCAACAAGCATTCTCAAATGCATTATTTGATAATAGACGTGAAGTAAACATAATTGATATAAGACAAGCTATTATTAATAGTAAAAATATATATCCAGACGTTATTAAAAAAGGTCTACCAGAATTTAATAAATTATTTGAAGAACAAATAGAAGAGTACAATAAAGAACATTCAATTAACATAGAGAGATTATCAGAAGATTAAAAAGGGAAGGTAATACTATGCGTTGTAAAAAGTGTGGAAAAAATTTAAAAGAAAACGAAAGATTCTGTCTTGTATGTGGCTACTATAATGATCCAGAAGATAATTCAGATGACTATCAAGAATATAACAATGATATTCTAGGAGACGATTTATTAAAAGAAGAAAAAGAAGACACAACTGAACCGGAAATCCAAATACAAGCCTTTCAAACAGATGTAAGTAATAATAGTGAAAAAAAAGAAAAGTTCTATGATTTCCAATATGATAGATTCTTAGAATCCTACATTGGAGAAGACTACAAAATAGTAGCTGAAAAAAGAATAAATATTTATGCTCTATTACTTAGTTGGATGTATTTCTTATATAGGAAACTATATATCATAGGAACTCTAGGCCTACTAATAACAGGCCTAGTAATAAAATTAATACCCGAATACATAATTATATATACAATAATAACCATGGTTTTATCAGGTCTATTATTTAATCCAATATATAAGTTTGTAGCAAAAAAAAGAGTTCTATTTATAAAGAAAAAGAATTCCTATGAAGATGATTTTACAATAGAAAAACTATGTGCAAAATATGGAGGAGTAAACTTTATAGTTCCATTAGTAATGTATCTAATTTTTCTAGTAATAATGATTCTATCAATGTATAATGTGATTTTTCCATCAAAACAATCAAAATATTTCGAAGAAAACAGTGAAAATGAAGCAACTTGTACATCTCTAGTAAAAAGAATCTATAATTCAAGAGAAAGTCTAAAAGTAAATGGAACAATAAAAGAAGGAGTCTGCAATGTAGTAACAGGAGTAAAAAAAGACTACAATATCTACATTAAAGTAACAAAAGAAGATAAAACATACTATCAATTCTACAAAACAGATAATAATTATTTATCATTGAAAGGTAGTACTGAATATCTAAAAGAACTTCAAGAAAAACTTACAAATAAAACAATCACAACCGAAGAAGAAACATTCTTAAACTCCTCACAAAACATAGAAAATAAATATAAAACTATTAGTAAATCATCAAAAACAGAAGATGAGTTAATAAAAAATAAGAAATCAACATCAGAAAAATTAAATTATATTATTAAAGAAGAAGATTTCAAAAGATAATAGAATAACTATTGTCTTTTTTTTAAACATATAATCAAAATTATATTTATCATTTTATATTGATAACATTCTTTATAGATTACTATACAATCCACGACTATATAAGGTTATAATTTTATATTAAATCAAGTTAGTTACAAAAAAATTATTTTGTCTTTTATATGTAAACAAAGATATAGAACATTGTATTTAATAAATAATTTTAGTATACTTATCATAAGATGGTTAGTAGAAAGGATAGTAAATCATTGAAGCGCCAGGTCCATAATAGGATGACGAGGTTAGTAGTTATCGAAATATTCGGCGGGTACTACTACGGATAAGTGATTCGTAAAGATATATAGTAAAAAGTAAAATCAACATTATAACAAAGAATATATCTACACTATAATTTTTGTCATGGAGGAAAATATATGTGTGGAATAGTAGGGTATATAGGTAAAAAAAGCCCTGAAGAATTTTTAATAAATGGACTAAAAAATCTAGAATATAGAGGATACGATTCAAGTGGAATTGCAATAAAAGAGAATAATCAAATACAAATAATTAAAAGCGTTGGAAGAATAAGAGACTTAGAGAAAAAAATTCATAATTCAAAGTTATTAAAAGGAAATATTGGCATAGCTCACACTAGATGGGCAACTCATGGAGAGCCAACTGTAAAGAATGCTCATCCACATCAAGTTGGAAAAGTAACATTAGTACATAATGGTATTATAGAAAATGCTGAAGAATTAAAACAAAAATTATTAAATGAAGGTGTTAATTTTAATAGTGATACAGACACAGAAGTAGCTTGTGCAATTATAAATAAATATTATGAAGGTGACCCAGTAACCGCAATAACAAAAGCATTAGAAGAAATAAAAGGATCATACGCTTTCGGAATAATGTTTGAAGATATAGATAAATTATACGCAGTAAGAAAAGACTCACCATTAATTATAGGAACTAATTCAAATGAAAATTATATTGCTTCAGATATAGCAGCAATAATTAACTATACAAATAAATATATTCTATTAGAAGAAAATGAAATAGTAGAATTAACAAGTGAAAAAATAAAAGCCTATAAAGATGGTAAAGAAATAAAAAAAGATATTCAATCAGCTAATATAACAAAAGAAGAAGCCGACAAAGGTTCTTATAAACATTATATGTTAAAAGAGATAATGGAAGAACCAATGGTACTCGCAAGAACACTAAATAAATATATAAACAATATGGAAGATGTTTTTGATGTTTCAAAATATGAAGAAATACATATAGTAGCTTGTGGAAGTGCAATGTATGCTGGTATGATTGGAAGAAATCTTTTAGAAGAAAAAGCCAATATAAAATGTTATGTTGAATGTGCTAGCGAATATCGTTATAAAAAAGTAATATATGATAGAAAAACATTAGTAATTTTAGTATCTCAATCAGGAGAAACAGCTGATACTGTAGCTGCAATGAGAAAAGCTCATGCTGATGGAGTTGATACACTAGCAATAGTTAATGTAAAAACAAGTACAATCGCAAGAGAAGCAAAACATGTAATGTTTATAGAAGCAGGACCAGAAATAGCAGTCGCAACAACAAAAGCATATTTACTACAAGTGGCAGTACTTGCACTTATTTCATTAAAAGCAGCAAAAGAAAAAGGACTAGAAAAAGATTATGAAACTGTACTAAAAGAAGCAAATGAAGTACCAAAATTATTAAAGAGAGTATTAGATGATAAAGAAATATTTAAAAATATCTCTAAAGAAATATACAAAAATCATGATGTATTTTATATTGGACGTGGTATTGACTATGCAATTTGCCTTGAAGGAAGTCTAAAGTTAAAAGAAGTATCTTATACTCATAGTGATGCCTATCAAGCAGGAGAATTAAAACATGGAACAATATCATTAATAGAAAAAAATGTCCCAATATTTGCAATTATTACAGATGAAAGTATAAAAGAAAAAACTGAATCCAATGTAATAGAAGTAGAGTCACGACAAGGTAAGATATTCACAATAACTAATGATGAAACTTTAAAAAATCATCACTTCAAATATGTAGTACCAAAAATAAATTATTACTTCCAATCAATATTGGTAGTACCACCGCTACAATTAGTAGGCTACTATGTAGGTGATTTGAAAAAATTAGACATTGATAAGCCAAGAAATTTAGCGAAGTCAGTAACAGTAGAATAATTAACAAACATAAATATTCTTAATATAATAAAATGAAAGGAGAATATTTATGTATAATTATGCATACCCATATCCAATATATACAACTGGTAATACATCAAATGATAATTTTGGAAATAATGGTTGGTGGGCAATATTTATAGTAATTATAATTATTTTCTTCCTATTCTGGGGCTTTGGAAATAATAATAATTCAAACTGTAGATAATAATAACGAAACTATAATGAACTATTCATTATAGTTTTATTTATAATAATATTTGAAAAAAGATAAAAAAAATATTAATATATATGTAATTGCAACCGATAATTTACAAAAAACAACCAAAAATTGGTAGTTCGCAACCAGTTGATTTAGTATGATTTTTGTAACGAAAGGAGAAAAATATGAATTTAGGAGAAAATTTAAGAAAGATTAGAAAAGATAATAATCTATCACAAGAAGATTTAGCAGATTTACTAAAAGTATCACGTCAATCAGTATCAAAATGGGAGTCAGGAATTGCATATCCAGAAATGGATAAAATATTATTAATATGTAAAAAATTCAATATTAAAGTAGATGAATTATTAAATGAAGATTTAAATGAGGTAAAAGAAGATAAAGAAAGAAAAATTAATATAAATAAATATATAGAAGAAATTACAAAGCTTATAATGAATTCTACTAACATGATTATAAATATGTCTTTTAAAGACAAATGTAAATTACTATTTGAAGAAGCAAAAATTGCTTTCTTATTATTTATAATATCAACTATCATAATATTAATAATAAACATTATTTTTCATTCACTATTAAGTCCATTTGAATATGCCTACAGAATTGTTGACATAATAAGTTCTATAAGCATAACTATAGTTATTATACTTGATATAATAATCATGCTTAATCTCTATAAAACAAGATATTTAGACTACTATGAATATGAAGAAAAGAAAAAAGAACTACCAGAAAATATTGATGTGGAAGAACAAATATCTAAAAAAGAAAAAGTTATTATCTATAGAGATCAAGAACATTCAGGATTTAAGTTCATCAATGGTATATTAAAAATAGCATTAATATTTATAAAAGGTTGTGTACTATTATTTGGAACAACATTCCTATTTACATTAATTACATTATTAGTATGCTTAGTATTTTCTTTATTGATAATAAAGAGTGGTCTAACATTTATAGGAATATTTTTAATGATTATATCATCAATAGTTATTAATGTCTTAATATTATATATAATATATAGATTTATAATCAGTAAAAAACTACTAACAAGAAACATATTTATAATATTTATTACCTCATTAATAGTATTTGGTCTATCAATTGGTATAACTCTTGTTTCAACTTTAAACTATAAAGAAGTCAAAGAATATAATAAATCACAAACAACAACAATTCCTATGAATGACAAATATTCTCTTACTCTAAACTACGATAACATAATATGGGAAGTAGAAGATAGAGAAGACATTGAAATAGATGCAAAATATAATGATATCTTAAATTATAAATTTCAAGAAATAGAATGTGATGATGAAATAGTATGTATACATTTATTTAAAGATAATAGTAATTTTAATACAGTGATGAAAGCCATGAAAAAAGAAATTGATAAAATAAATAATAAACAATTTATGAGTATTGGAACAGAATCATATGAAGTAACAATTAAAGCATCAAAAGAGAATATTAAAATTCTTAAAGATAATATGCCTTATTATTAGAAGAAATATCAGAAATTTGATATTTCTTTACTTTTATAAAAAATATGTTACAATATGAACTTACTGAAGGGAAGTATTAATATGAATCTTAAAGAAGTTGCATCTTTATTACCTGATAAATTAATGTGTATTAGAGAAGTTAAAACCAATATGATTATTTATCCAGAAAATGACACACAACTAGCATATCTTTCAAATCTTCGACAAATATCAAATGATGAATTTTTCGATTATGATTTAAAAAAATATTATCAAAGAAAAATCCATTATACAAAAGATGGCCTTGAAGTAGCTCATTTTATTGATATCACAAAATACAAAAAAGAAATTCAAAAATTAGAAACAGATCCTGTATTAAATATTCCAATAAAAAGAAAACTAAACGAAGACCTACAAGAATATATAAGAATATGCAGGTATTTACCTATGGATTTTTCATTAGTTATGTTAGATGTTGATCATTTTAAAAGAATAAATGATACCTATGGCCATATGGAAGGAGATAGAGTATTAAAAGATATTGCTAACTTTTTAAGAAATAATACTAGACACAATACAAATCTAAATGCAAAAAGAAGACCAGAAGATGGGATATATAGATTTGGTGGAGAAGAAATAATTTTATTATTAAAAAATATTTCACCAGAAAATACAGAAAGAAGACTAAATGAAATAAGAGAAAAACAAGCAAATAGAACATATGAATTTCAAAAAAATGATACGGAATTATGCCACGAAAATATAACATTTAGCGCTGGAGTTGTCACAGTCCCTAAAAAAATTGTTCTACCAAATTCAGACGAAGAAACTAATCTTTTTATTGAAAGAAAGATAAAAGAAGCAGATGAACAATTATATTATGCAAAAGAAACAGGTAGAAATAAAGTAAAAATATTATGCAACTAAAAAACATAATGACAATTATGTTTTTTTATAAATAAATAAATAATTTTAATTAGAATTATCAAATAGTTGTCTAATATCTATTTCTAAAGCATCTGCAAATTTTCCAACCGTTTCAAGTAATGGAGTTTTATCAATAGACAACAATAGTTCACTAAATAAAACTCTTCTAATTAAATTTATTAAAAACAAAAAAACTCATAAGCCTAAACTTATGAGTTTTAATATACTAACATGGGGCGTCATAAGAGAATCGAACTCTTGCATACTAGTGCCACAAACTAGCGTGTTAACCACTTCACCAATGGCGCCATTTCCAAAGTACAAGAATATTTTAACAACAAAATCTCACTTTGACAAGTAAAAAATGTACTTTTTTCTATTTTTTCCGATAATTTAATTTATTTTCGTTAATAAGTTGTTATAATTTATATATTTTTTCAAAATAATAAAGAATCATTACTAACTACAATATAAAATAGACATTTTTTAAGTAATTATTTAAATTTAGTAACAGGGACATAAATCTTTCATAAATTAAAAAGAAGGGAGATATTATGAATAACTATAATTATTTAAATGAATTATATAATAATTTATACAGAGATTATCCAAATAGAACAGTCTCTACAAGCATAAATTTATATAGTCCAACAGAAGGGTATATGAAAGGAAATTTATTTTCAAATATATATAGTGAATATAAAAATTATACCCCACAAACATTAAGACCCAAAACAGAACAAGAACGTGATTTATATGAATTAAGCACTGTTGCATTCGCAGCTCATGAATTAAACTTATATCTTGATATACATCCAGAAGATACAAGCCTATTACAACTCTTTAAAGATTATGAAGAAAAGTGCAAGGTTTTAACAGAACAATATGAAAGAAAATATGGACCACAATCTGTATCTGGAATAACAAGTTCAAAAGAATTTAACTGGGTAAATAATTGGCCATGGGAGGGATATAATGTTTAAATATAATAAAAGATTACAATATCCAATAAATATTACAAAAAAAGATTTAAGAATGGCAAAATTTTTAGTTACTCAATATGGTGGGGCTAATGGTGAATTGGGAGCAGCACTTCGCTATTTGAATCAAAGATTTACTATGCCTGACGATAAAGGTAAAGCTTTACTTACAGATATTGGTACAGAAGAGTTAGGACATGTTGAGATGCTTGAAACAATGATATATCAACTTATGAAAGATGCCACATTAGAGGAGCTTAAAGAAGCAGGTCTTGATACGCACTATGCCGAACATGCAAAAGCTTTATTTCCAACAGATGCTGCAGGAGTTCCATTTACAACAACTTACTTTGCTACAACAGGTGACCCATTAGCTGATTTATCAGAAGATATGGCTGCCGAGCAAAAAGCAAGAGCAGTATATGAAAACTTAATAGACTTAACAGATGATCAAAATGTTATAGGACCACTTCTATGGTTAAGACAAAGAGAAATTGTTCACTATGAAAGATTTAAAGAATTATTTGAATACTATGAAAAAAAATTAAAAAATGGAAACAACTCATTCAATAAACAACCAGAAAAAACAAACTATATCTATAATAACAATGACTACATCCTAAAACAATTACACTCAGACAACAATAATTATTTTTTTCAATAAGCTAAAGAAACATAACTTATTATAGTATTATAAAATTAATAAATAATTGAAAAAAGTAAAAAAAATTAAATTTTAAATGATAAATATCTATATTATAGGCTACATAGTATTAGATAATGATAAAATAAAAAAATTCATACTAATAAAAACTATTTACCTGCAAACTTATTATATAAATTAACTGATTATAAAAAACACTTTTATTAGTTTTAATATCTATCGTAAATAATAATATAGATATGTAAAGAGTCTAGAAATGGACTCTTATTTTTTGTATAATATATATGGTGAGTATAAAATGAGTAATAAAGAAGAAAGAGAATATAAAATGTCAATTAAAAATTTTTTTGGTCATTTACATACGGTAAATACACATAGATTTAAGGTGTTTTGTTTATGTTGTAGAGTAGGAATACCAATACAAGGATTACTTCATGATTTATCTAAATATACACCATTAGAATTTTTTGAAGGAGTTAAATATTTTCAAGGAACATATAGTCCAATAATGAACTGCAAAAAAGAAGTTGGTTATAGTCTAGCTTGGATTCATCATATTAATCATAATAAACATCATTACGAATACTGGTATGACTATGGAGCACCAAACCCAACTCCATTAATACCATTTAAATATGTTTTAGAAATGATTTGTGACTCTTTATCAGCGGGAATGACTTATCAAAAAAAGAACTGGACTAAAGAATACCAATTATCTTATTGGAATAGAGTAAAAGATGGTGCCAAAATGGATCCAAGGCTTAAAAAATTACTCGAAAGAGTATATACAGATGTTAGTATAGAAGGAATAAAACCAGTATTAAACAAAAAAAGACTAAAGAAACTATATGAGGAGTATACAAAATAATGTTAATAGGTAAAGATAAAAGTATTAATGAACAAATCAATATCTTAGAACAAATCCTAAAAAAGAGTAAAAACATAATGACTATTTTAAAAATACTAGAAGAATATAGTAAAGAAAATGAAGACTTTAAAAATTACTATTTATCAGCCGGTTGCATAAACCAAACAGTTTTTAATTACTATCACAATTATGATTTGAATTATGGGATAGAAGATTATGACATAGTCTATTATGATGAGGATACATCATATGAAAAAGAAGATAAAATAATCAAAGATTTAGAATTAAAATTAAAAGATCTAAATTTATCATTTGATATAAAAAATGAAAAAAGAGTGCCAATATGGTATAACAAAAAATATAACACTAACAGAAAAGATTATTTATCGGTAGAAGAAGCAATAAGCAGATGGGGAACAACAATTACATGCCTCGGAGTAAGAACTGCAAATAACAAATTAATTGTATGTGCTCCATATGGATTAAATGATTTATTTAATTTAACACTTCGTCCAGTAAAAATAGATTTCCCAAAAGAAATGTATAATCACAAAGTAGATAAATGGACAAGTAAATGGAAGTTATTAAAAGTAATAAATTATGATTAATAAAAGTCTAAATGATATGTAAAAAAATTATGATAACCAAAATAATTTGAAAAAATAAGATTAAGAAAAAAGTAGTAAACACTTGCAATCTATAAAAAATATAATATAATAACTTCTGTAGGAGATGAAATATATTATATGATAGGACTGCGCAAAGTAGTTAATTTAAGAATTTATGATATACCAGAAACAACAGTGGTACATAAAAAAGATGATGAAAATTCATTTAGGTATAGTTGGAAGAATACTTACTATATAGGAAATACAAAAATATATAAAAGTAGAAGGTTTAATAATACATCAAAAAAGCCAAAAATATTAGAAAAATGTGATGATGAATATTTAAAAAAAATAACAGATAAAATAACTAAATCAGATAATTCATTAGAAGAAAAACTAAATGAAAGTGAAGAATGTATTTGCTATGAAAATAATAATTCATCAATCCTGTATTTTGGTGAAGATGTAGAACGCTTAAAAAATAAAATATTATTAAGAAGTAAGAGTAAATAGAATATCTCTTACTTTTTTTATATATAAATTTTTTTTTAAATAAAATGAAAAAAATATAATGAATATCGTAAAGAAATATGTAAATTTAAATATATGAAGAATATAAGTTAATCTATTTATGGAGTAGGAATTTACTATGAAAGCGACAAAACTAACAAATCTAACCTTGCTTTTAACTCTATACTATTGTATAATAACCAATTGCAAAGAAGGGGATTAATATATGTCAGAAATAAGTAAAATTATAAATAAAGGAATTCCTATATCAACGCCAATAAACATTTTATATAATGATTTATTAAAACTAACCGGGAATAAAGATATCTTAGACTTAGGAGTCGAAAAGTCTTTTGATGAATATCTTGAATATTTAAATACAATTACAGACGTTGGAAGAATAGAGTTCTTCAAAACTATGGGAGTATATTCTGATGATCAAACTCTAGAAAAGAAATTATTTTTTTCACCATCAGGCTTTTATAGTTCTCTTATTTACAATCTAAATGCCTACAACATATTAAATGATCCATCAGTATCTCTTGATGCAATATCGCTAGAGTTATCAGATGCATTAAAAATATTAACACCAGAATTTGAAAAGCGAATAAAAAAATTATCATTAATTACAAATGAATCTAAACTTCATAAAAACTTTCCATTTTTATATAAAAATTATAAAGTAGAAAAGGAATATAATGAGAATTTATTAGGAACAGAAAAGAAAATTAATAATAAAAGCCTAAGTCCTCAAGGAAGACTTATTATGAAAAGAAGACTTGAATCAATATACAAGGAAAATGGACTAGATATAACAGCTGATGAATTATTTAAAAATGCAAGAGAGTTTAATATATCTGATTATTGTAAAGGATTAGTAACTAGCTTTAGAAAACTAATCGAATTTGCTCCTGATATATTAAATTATATGTTTACACATAGCATAGATATAAATGATTTAGTAATTGACAAAGAAAGTCTAGAACTATATATAGTTAATCAATTTATGATTAATGCCGAAATGTTATCTGATACAGATAGTAAACAAAGGTATATCTATTATATAAGCAATTATTTTAGAGAAAATAAATCAAGAAAAACATCAACAACACCAGAAATAGTAGTGGGTAGTGTTAATAATGAAAATATACCTAATTATAAAAAAACAGCCGGAGTAATTGTAACTCCTAACATTATTTACCAAAAGTTTAGAAAAATGATGGTTGAAAATCCAAATCTTAAAATGATAGATTTTTCTAAATTTAATTTTAAAGGAATGAATTTAGAAGAAGTTGAAAATATAGTAATCAAATATTTAAATGAAATAAGTGTTAATTGGGAAATACTTCCAGAAGAAGAATTAGACAATGGTATTGCAAGAGACATAAGAGAAAATACAAAAGATCTAAGTGATGAAGAAAAACAACTAAAAAGAGAAAAGCTTCTCAATCTATATATGGAAAAGAAAGAATTTTTCTCAACGACAAATCCGATGTTTAGAGTAAAAGGAAAAGAAACATTTGATGGCTATGTAGGCTATATCTATCCAAACGGTAAAGTAATATTAGAAAAGTTTTATAAGAACACTGCAAATAATCAAGTGTCAACTGGTGATGCTATATACATTCTTGATATAGGAGACTTCTATAGATTAAGTCATTTTACGAAAAAAGTATTAATGAATGATGAAAGAGTGGAAAGAATTGTACACAATGGTGATTGGCAAAGTAAGGTTAGAAAAGTACTAGAAAACAATGAAAAAACTTACTCAAACGAGACACTAAAAGAACTTATAAAGACCAAAAAGTAAGACGAATAAACTCGTCTTTTTACTTAAAAAAATAATTAGCACTCACACTTGACAAGTGCTAAAAAAATAGTATAATTAATATCAGAGGTGATGAATATGTATGGTTATCCAAATGAAGAAAACAATGAAAATGTTTTAGAAAAATATGGTCGTGACATAGTAGAAGATGCCAAAGCTGGAAAAATAGATCCAGTAATTGGTAGAGATGAAGAAATACGAAGTATTACCCGAATATTATCAAGGAAAACAAAGAATAATCCGGTTCTAATCGGAGAACCTGGTGTTGGTAAAACAGCAATAGTTGAAGGACTTGCACTAAGAATTTTAAAAGAAGACGTCCCAAGCAGTTTAAAAGATAAAACAATATGGGAATTAGATATGGCCTCTCTTGTTGCTGGTGCAAAATATCGTGGAGAGTTTGAAGAACGTCTAAAAAACGTCCTAAACGAAGTTAAGAAAAGTGAAGGACGCATTATCATGTTTATTGATGAAATTCATATGATAGTAGGAACTGGTTCTTCAGAAGGTTCAATGGATACATCAAACATCCTAAAGCCAATGTTAGCTAGAGGTGAAATCCATGTAATAGGAGCTACAACCCTAAACGAATATAGAAAATATATAGAAAAAGATGGAGCATTGGAAAGACGTTTCCAAAAAATCACAGTACACGAGCCAAATGTTGAAGACACAATCACAATCTTAAGAGGATTAAAGGAAAGATTTGAAATACATCATGGTGTAACAATCCAAGATAAAGCAATTATTGCAGCAGCAACTCTATCAAATCGTTATATAACAGATAGATTCCTACCTGATAAAGCAATAGATTTAATAGATGAAGCTTGTGCAACAATTAGAGTACAAATGGATTCAGTACCATTCGAATTAGACAGTCTAACTCATAGAATTATGCGTCTAGAAATAGAAAAGCAAGCTCTTAAAAAAGAAAAAGATGAAATGTCTATGAAAAGAAAAGAAGATATTGATAGAGAACTAACATCTATGAAATCAAAAGAAAAAGACTTAACTGAAGCTTGGAATAAAGAAAAGAGCTTAAATGAAGATATAAAGAAAAAGAAAAAAGAGTTAGAAAGTTTAAAATTTGAACTAGAAAAAGCAGAAAATAAATATGATTTAGAGCGTGCCGCAATCCTACGTCATGGTGAAATACCAAGAGTTGAAAAAGAAATTGCCGAACTAAACAATAGAGAAAAAAATAAACTTTTAAGTGATACAGTAACAGATAATGACATTTGTAAAATAATTGCTAAATGGACAAATATTCCAGTAACAAAATTATTAGAAAGTGAAAAAGAAAAATTGCTTCACTTAGAAGATGATATGAAAAAACGTGTTATGGGTCAAGACGAAGCATTACGTGTAGTAAGTGATGCTATATTAAAATCCCGTAGTGGAATAAAAGACCCAAATAAACCAATTGCATCATTCATGTTCCTAGGACCAACTGGAGTAGGTAAAACAGAAGTTGCAAGAACTCTTGCCTATGAATTATTTGATGATGAAAAACATATGGTTAGAATTGATATGTCTGAATATATGGAAAAGTTTAGTGTTTCAAGACTTATTGGTTCTCCTCCAGGATATGTAGGATATGAAGAAGGTGGACAACTAACAGAAGCAGTAAGAAGAAACCCATATAGTATAGTATTATTTGATGAAATTGAAAAAGCTCACCCAGAAGTATTAAACTTATTACTTCAAATCCTAGACGATGGTAGAGTAACAGATTCAAATGGTCGTACAGTAGATTTTAAAAATACAATAATTATAATGACATCTAACTTAGGAAGTGAACATGTCCTTGAAAATGATAAAAGTAAAGTAATGGATGAAATCAGAAGTTACTTTAGACCAGAATTTATAAATCGTATTGATGAAATAGTAGTATTTAATGCCTTAACAAGAGAAGCAATTAATAAAATATTAGATAAAATAATTAGAGAAATAGAATTAAGACTTAAAGACTTAAGCATTAAAATAGAATTAACAGATAAAGCACGAGAAGAATTTATAAATGAAGGATATGATATAAACTTTGGTGCAAGACCACTAAAAAGATTAGTAGGAAAAACTATAGAAGTAGATCTTTCCAAATTATTAATAGAAGGTAGTATCAAAGAACATGATACAATAATTGTAAACTATGTTAATGACAAATTCATTGTAAAAAAAAGAATATAATATAAAAAAATCAAGTAAAAAAGTCTCACAGCGATGTAATAAATAATAGTCTACATCGAAAAGAGACTTTTTTTAATATAATTATATTGATTACTTAATAGTAAAATGTAATTACTTATTATAATTTATAATAGTAAACATACGTGGTATAATAACACTAACAGGTGATTTTATGAAAGTAATAAAGAAAATATTAATAGTAATTCTTACTATTATAAATATTAACATTGTTGTATCATTAATAGTAAGTTTTAATTTTCAAAAAGTAATAGTAGATGGTGTGGTAAAAGAAACATTTAAAAGTGTAATAAGCTCAAATAACTATAAAGAACCAAATATACAAATTAATGAATCGGCAACAAGTTCAAAAGATTTAGTCACAACATCAGACGAAAGAATAAATAAAATTTTAGAAAGTGATGCTATTCAAGAATTAATTCAAGATTATATGGATAAAACACTTAAGTCACTTGATAATCCAGAAGAACTAGAAAATATAGATTTTGAACAAGATGTGATAAATTATTTAAAAGAAAACAAAGATGTTATAGAAACATCAAGTGGAGTAGAGATAACTGATGAAATGTTAAATGAAACAAAAGAAAATCTAGAAGCAAGAGACTTCAATAAACTTGTGAAACAAAAAATAAGAAATACCAGTAACAACATGACTCAACAAGAAAAGAAAGTATTAAAAATATATTCATTTATAATTTCAAAGAAATTTAAAGCTTTTCTAGGACTTCTATTTCTAATAAATTCAGTATTAATCACAATATTAATAAATCCAAAACACAAAGTAATCACTAATATTGGTCTAAGTCTATTAATTGGCGGCTTAGAAACAATAATTATGAGTTTTGTATTAAAACTTATCATAATAAATTATACAAACTTAACTAATTTTAATATTGGTAGTCTTATAAATTGTAGTCTAATAATTACCATTATTGGTTTAATAGTAATTTTAGTATATAATAGTATTGTAAAATTTATGAAAAGAAGAATGGAGAAAGTTTATGAGTAGTAGAAGTGAAAGATTAAAAGAAGAGTTAGAACAAACAAATATGTTAAAAACAATGATAATTGAAAGTGATGACGATGATGAGCCATCTATATTAGAAGAAATAGAAGAATTTGAAGATAAAATAGATTATTTAGATATAGATGATGAAAAAAAAGAAAAATTAATAAAACTATGTTCTGAAATAAAAGAAGAACAGGATGAAAATGTAAGAGAATACTTATTTAAATTATTAAAAAAAGAAGTAGATTAGGAAAGTGGTTACATGGAGTTAAAAATTACGAATTTAAATAAAAGTTATGGAGCAAAAAAAGTCTTAGAAAATGTAGAATTTACATTTGAAGAAGGTAAAATATATGGTCTTCTAGGAAGAAATGGAGCAGGAAAAACAACCTTTTTCAATGCTCTTAATAGTGATATAGAAGTAGACTCTGCATTATTTTATTTAGATAATAAACCACTAGATACAAAAGATATAGGTTATGTAACATCAACTCCTATAGTTCCAGAATTTCTAACAGGAAAAGAATTTTTAAAATTTTACATTGATATTAATAAAGATAAAATAAAAGAAAAAAAATCTCTTGAAGAATATTTTGACCTTGTAAAATTAAATAAAAAAGATCAAAATATTCTACTTAAAGAATATTCTCAAGGTATGAAAAATAAAATTCAAATACTAATAAATATTATTACAAATCCCAAAATAATCTTATTAGATGAACCATTAACATCCCTTGACATAGTAGTACAACAAGATATGAAAAACCTACTAAAATCATTAAAAAATGATCACATAATAATATTTTCAACTCATATCTTAGAATTAGCAACTGACCTTTGTGATGAAATTGTTATTTTAAATAACAAAAAATTAGAATTAGTAAAGAAAGATAACCTAAATACAGATAAATATAAAAATAAGATATTAAACGAATTAAAGGATTCATCAAATGATTAAAACACTATTAAAATCTTTTGAAATAGAAAATGCATATACTATAAACTCATATATCTTCATCTTAAGAAAATTACCTATTCTAAAAGATTTATTAACAGATGATGCTTATAGTAGTGTAACACTAAAAAAAATAATTAGTGTATTTTGTATTTTATTTACTTTTTTTACCAAAGCATTTCTAAAATTTATGTATTACTTCACAATATTCTTTATTTGCTACAAATTATTTCCAAATAACTTTATAAAATCATATTTTCATATATATTTCTTTCTAACACTTCTTGGAATGTTTATTAATAATAAATTATTAAATACAAATAAGAAAAATTATTTTTCAATAATTCTCTTCAACATGGATGCAACAAAGTATTTTCAGGCAACTTGCTTTTCTAATACAGTAATAAATTTTATATTAAATAGTGCTTATATAATATTATTTAATCATATATTAATGACACCTAATATCATTTATAGTATCATCCTAATACTTTATACAACATTTATAAGATTTATTGGAGAAACTCTAAATATACTGTATTACCGTAAATATAAATATATTTGGTATAGCAATTCAACACTTTATTTTATTGTTTTAGTATCAACTTTAGGACTAGCATCTCTTCCTTTATTAAACATTTATATATCATTTAATACAATAATATATTTAACAATATTAGTAGTTATTCTAGGCACTATGTCACTAATTTATCTACTAAAAATAAAAGACTATAAAACAATATATAAAAAATTAAGTCAAATGACCAAAGTAATGTCATCGAAAAATGAAAAAGACTATCTAAAACAAGCAATGGTTGATGTTCAAAAGAAAGATATAAAAATACCAGAAAGAAAATTAAAAGGTAAAAGTGGCTATGAATATTTCAACACAATTTTTTTTGAAAGACATAAAGAAATATTATTAAGAAGCACTAAAAAATATTCGCTTATATTAATTGCTATTTATATTGTATTAATTTATTTAGTCATAAAAACCCCAACAATAACTAAAGCAATATCAGATCTATTACATAATAGATTATCAATATTTATAATTATAATGTATTTTATAAATAGGGGAGCAATCATTACTCAGGCAATGTTTTTTAACTGTGACCATGCCATGTTAAGTTACAATTTTTATAAAGAACCAAAAACAATTATTGAACTATTTAAAAAAAGATTAAAAACTGTAACTAAAGTAAACTTATTACCAGCATTTGTTATAGGAATAGGAAATATAATATTATTAATAATTTTAAAAGAAACAGATATAATTGTTCTATTAAGTATGTTTATATTTATTATATTCTTAAGTATCTTCTTCTCAGTTCACTACTTAGTAATATACTACTTACTTCAACCCTTCAATAAAGACCTAGAAGTAAAAAAAGCAAGCTATTCATTTGTCACATTAATAACATACATTCTTTGCTACAATTTAATAGATTTAGTATTAGACATAAAAGTATTATCAATCCTTGGAATTATATTTACAGGTATTTATATACTTATTTCAATGGCACTAGTATATAAAGTTGCTCCAAAGACATTCAAATTAAATTAGAACTTTAGTTCTTTTTTTTTGTAAAAATAAAATTGACTTTCTAATAATACAAATGAAAGGAGGTTTTATGACTAGATTTATTTCACCTTTATATGATACGACTTT